>Ga0116130_1000143_pt1 | contig 44320 bp, 44 predicted proteins | sample June2015DPH_17_5_FD_89733 | JGI IMG/M metagenome (GOLD analysis project Ga0116130, IMG submission 89733) | Peatland microbial communities from SPRUCE experiment site at the Marcell Experimental Forest, Minnesota, USA - June2015DPH_17_40 | ecosystem: Environmental > Terrestrial > Soil > Wetlands...
ATTGTCGCCTGTAATCATTATGACTTCAATTCCACGTCCAATTTTCTTCAGTTCAAGTATAGCTTCCTTTGCGCCGGGTTTAATTGTATCGGCAACTGCAATAATTCCGGCAAGCTTTCCGTTGATTGAAATAAAAACGGGTGTTTTACCTTCTCCGGAAAATTTAATTGCAGTCTCATCTGATTCTTTGGTATCAACGGAATTCTGTTTCATCATTAACAAATTGCCGGCTGTAATTATCAAACCGTTGACTGATCCTATAAGTCCCAGTCCCGTGATTGAATTAAATTCCTCCACATCAAGGAAGGGAATGTTTTTCTCTTTTGCGTAATCAACAATCGCCTGTCCAAGAGGATGTTCTGATTTATTTTCAACGGAGGCGGTAAGTTGAACAAGTTTCTGCTCATCATACAGTTCAAAAGTTTTAATATTTGTAACGGCAGGCTTTCCTGTAGTTATTGTGCCCGTTTTATCCAGTACAACCGTATTTATTTTGTGTGCACGTTCAAGGCTTTCTGCGTTCTTAATTAAAATCCCGTTTGAAGCGCCCACTCCTGTCCCGACCATAATTGCTGCAGGTGTTGCCAGTCCCAATGCGCACGGGCAGGCAATTACAAGCACTGCAATAAAGTTTATCATAGCATACGTAAATGAGACACCCGCCGCAAAATACCAAATAAGAAAAGTTAAGAGCGCAATGCTTATTACTAGCGGTACAAAGACGGATGCAATTTTATCAGCAAGACTTTGAATGGGCGCCTTTGAACCCTGTGCCTGTTCAACCAGCTTAATAATCTGTGCGATTATGGTATCTTTACCAACAGCGGCGGCTCTCAATTCTATGCTTCCGTTTTTATTTATTGTTCCGCCAATTACTTTATCATTTATATTTTTATCAAGGGGAATGCTTTCGCCCGTAACCATAGATTCATCAATTGATGTAACGCCTTTAGTAATTACCCCGTCAACGGGAACTTTTTCTCCAGGCCTTACAACAACAATATTATCTATTTTTACTTCACTGATGAGAATATCAAATTCATTTCCGTTCTTTATGACTCTTGCCGTTTTTGGCTGCAGCCCCATCAGCTTTTTTATAGCTGAAGACGTCTTATCCTTTGCTCTGGCTTCAAGAAGCCTGCCCATAAGTATAAGAGTAATTATTGTTACAGCAGTATCAAAGTATATATGTTTGCCGGATTCTGTAATAGACAGCAATTGAGGAAACAGCACTGCGATTGTGCTGTATAAATAAGCCGTCCCTGTTCCCACGGCAACGAGAGTATTCATATCCGCAGAAAAATGTTTTAAAAGCTTCCATGTAGTAATAAAAAATCTTTTCCCCGAAATGAACATCACGAGTGATGCTGCAAGAAATAATAGCTTGTAGATATAGTCCATAGGAACCGGAACAAGCTTTTGGAACCATGTTGTCATTTCAACCATACTTATAAACATTATAGGTATGGTCATTACCAATGCAAATATAAATTCCGATTTAAGTTGTTTATAATATTCCTTATGATGAATATCTTCAGCAGCCTTTAAACTATTTTCCGTATCACCTAAGGCTGACTCATCCGGCGCCGGTCCTGGAGTTATAAGCTTGTACCCGGCGTCTTCAACAACTGCGGCAAGCTTAGAAATGTCTGTTGCTCTTTCATCAAAAGAAAAAGTAACTTTTTCAGCAGCAAGATTTACAACTGCATTGTTTACGCCGTCAGCCTTGTTTAAGGCTTTTTCAATTCTTGCAACGCAGCTTGCGCATGTCATTCCTTCAACGGGAAGGGTTAGTGTTTTCATCTTTTTACTTGATTACCTTGTATCCTGCTTCTTCGATTGCTTCTACAATGTTTTTTTCAGTTACTTTATTTTCATCATAGCGCACTTTTGCACTCCCGACTTGTACGTCGTCCACAAATACATCAGTAAGTTTACTTATTTCCTTTTTTACTGCCATTACACAATGCCCGCAGGACATTCCTTCTATTTTTAATTCTTTCACTGTCATTTTTAACTCCTTCTCCTTTAAAAAATTATTTTCGTAATATTTGATTTCAATTTAATACCAAGGGATTCAAATTGTGTTACATAATTATAATAAAATGTTATAAGATTTTTACTCAACTTCAATTCTGTCGCCGTGACTTTTGGGATTAGAAACTACAATAAAATTTAATTCTTCGGTAGATTCATTAGATATCTTGTGAGGGATAAGAGGCGGTATTTCAATTCCATCGGATGGGAGTAAAATATATTTTTTATCTTGTACTTCCATAGAAGCCTTTCCCGAAAGTATATAGAAAAATTGTCTCGACTTCTGATGATAGTGCTTTACTTCTGAAGTTCCCGGAGGCATTTTTTCTCTTATTATACTTAACTCCTCTCTCTTCAAAAGATGCCAACCGTCGCATGTACTGCCCCAGTTATAATGTTCGGTATTGCCTGTATTTATAATATTTATATTTTCTTCCATGAGATATTTTGATTGGATAACCTTAGTTATGAATTATGAATCACAAAATAGAAAAAATGTTCTTAATATGCAGTATTAATAATATCGTCTCCCATCCTTTATAAGGAGGGGATTAAGAGGAGGTTGTTAGTACGATATATGGATAAAATTTATATATAATTCAAAATACTTATATAGTTTTTGATTTGATGTCTATGCGATCAATCCGGAATAATGAAAAATCAAACCATTGAAGTTAAAACTTGCCGGTAGCAGAGATAAATTATATCTTCTCAACAACAACAGCTATACCGTAGCAAAGGACCTCACTTACGGTCTACTGCATTACTTCTGTTGTATCGTATCTTATACCTATAATTGCATTTCCTCCCATACCGGTGCCGTGCTGAAGCATAAGTTCAAATGATTCTTCACGTGTCTTTTCACATAGCTGGGTGAATAAAGAAATATTACCGCCTATCAAAGTCTGAAGAGATGCACCCATTGTTCCTAATATAGATCTTGATCTTACAGTAATACCTCTGACTAATCCGAGATTTTTAACAATCCTGTAACCATCAATTGTAAATGCCGTTGTTACCATTGAACGATCCATAATTCTCCTTTTATATTAACTAAATAATTATTCTTATTAAATTAAATTTAAATGAAGTCTTTTCCTGCAAAATAATTAAAAGGATTTTAAAAAGCATAATTAAATTATTGGAAGGTAAAGTTAGCTTTGATCCGGAGAAGCAGGAATTTGACTTGCATGTCAAATCCCTGCCTTTAAATTTATCCGGTAATAAATTATTCCGTAAACCTTTTAAAAACTACAGTAGTATTATGCCCGCCGAATCCGAAAGCATTACTCATTGCTATTTCTACTTCCCGTTCCTGCGGTTTGTTAAAGGTATAATTTAAATCACATTCAGGATCGGGAGTTGCAAAATTTATTGTCGGGGGAACTATATTATTTTTAATTGCAAGAATGCAGGCAATGGCTTCAACAGCGCCGGCTGCGCCGAGTAAATGCCCGACCATACTTTTTGTTGAAGATACATTCATTTTATATGCATAATCGCCGAAAACCTTTTTAATCGCCTTTGTTTCTGCAATATCTCCGGGAGGGGTGGAGGTGGCGTGCTTATTTATATAATCTACGTCCTCTTTGTTTATTCCTGCCGTTTTAATCGCCATTTCCAATGCAAGAATAGCGCCGGTTCCCTGAGGATGCGGGGCAGTAATATGATAGGCGTCTGACGAAAGCCCGGCGCCTATAATCTCTGCATAAATTTTAGCCCCGCGTTTTTTAGCAATTTCTAATTCCTCAAGAATAAGAGCGCCGCTTCCTTCACCCATAACAAAACCATCCCTCGTTATATCAAAAGGTCTGCTTGCGGTTTTAGGATCATCATTCCTTGTAGAAAGAGCTTTTGAAGCATTAAATCCTGCAACTCCTATTTCAAGAATTCCGGCTTCACTTCCTCCCGAAAGCACCCTGTCTGTTAATCCGTTACTGATAAGAAGGTAAGCATCAATCATATTATTATTTGCGGTTGCACATGCGGTAACTATGCAATGATTCGGCCCCTGGAAGCCGTATTCAATAGCAATTAATCCGCTTGCAATATTTGGGATCATCATGGGGATAAAAAATGGCGAAACCCTGTCCGGCCCTTCGGTATGATTTATTACAGCTTGCTTATAGAAGGTGGTAAATCCCCCGATACCGCTCCCGAAAATAACCCCGGTTCGTTGCTTTTCTTCAATGGTCATTTTTTGGGGGACAAGTCCGGAATCGAGTATTGCCATTTTAGCTGCACCCATAGCATATTGACAGAACGGATCCAGTTTTCTTGCGCTTTTCTTATCCATATAATTATTAGGATCGAATCCTTTTAATTCACACGCAAATTTTGTTTCGACTCGGGAAGTATCAAAGTGTTTTATAAAATCGCAGCCGCTTACACAGTTCATCATGCTGTTCCAAAAATCGGCCACAGTCAACCCGATTGGAGTTAAAGCTCCCATGCCTGTTATAACTACTCTTCTCTTATTTTCAGACATCATATTCCTTAATTAATTTCCGATTTTTTATTCCGCAGATTGCGGCTAAATATTACAGAAGTTTTACAAAAGTCGTTTTGAAAATCACCGGCAAAAATAAGAAGAAATTTCTAATAATAATAAAATCTAATTGCCTGGATGTTTCGTTAAACAGCTTAGAATTCAAATATTAAAGGATTGAAAATTATGGTATTAAAATTTGTAATACTTAATAGGTAATTCAAAAACAAAGAATACAGATAATCCGGTAGTTTGGCAGTGCAAAGCTGAAGCAATCTTCCTTCAAATTTAGGTCATATTTTTTTTACTTGTTCACTGTTTTGGTTCTTGTTAGGAAATAACCGTAAATTTGTAATCAGGAAAAAATTGATTTGTCAACGCCTAATAGGTAAATTTGTTAAAATTAAATATTGCTGTTGAAGATAAGAATTCTAAGGCAAGAACCGGTTATTTTGAAACGGCGCACGGAATTGTAGAAACACCTATCTTTATGCCGGTTGGCACCCAGGGTACGGTAAAAGCCGTCAATCAAAGCTACTTAGAATCAGATATTCATGCGCAAATTGTTCTTTCTAATACTTATCATCTTTATTTAAGACCCGGAACAGAAGTATTATTCGAAGCCGGCGGACTTCATAAGTTTATGAATTGGCACAAACCAATTTTAACCGACAGCGGCGGATACCAGGTTTTCAGCCTTTCCGGGTTAAGGAAGCTTAAAACAGACGGCGTTGAATTCCGTTCGCATATAGACGGCTCAAAGCATCTTTTTACGCCTGAAAAAGTGGTTGGAATTCAAAGAGTAATTGGTTCCGATATAATGATGTCGCTTGATGAATGTACTCCTTATCCGTGTGAATATGAATATGCTGCCAAATCGGTAAAATTAACATCCGACTGGGCAATATTAAATAAAGAAGCTTTTAATAATACGCAGCCTTTATACGGGCATAAGCAGTTCCTGTTTGGAATTATCCAGGGAAGTGTTTATAAAGATTTAAGAGAAAAATCGGCAGTTGATCTTTTAAATATTGATTTCGACGGTTATGCGATTGGCGGTCTGGCTGTAGGCGAGCCTACTGAAGTTATGTATGATATAGTCGATTTTACAACCGGCTTTATGCCTAAAGACAAGCCAAGATACTTAATGGGTGTAGGTAGACCGGAAAATATTCTTGAGGCTGTTGAAAGAGGGATAGATATGTTTGATTGCGTTATGCCTACACGGAATGCCCGTAATTCAAACCTGTTTACATCTGCCGGAGTTTTATCTATGCGTAATGCAAGGTATAAAAATGATTTTAATACCATAGATGAGAATTGTGATTGTTATACTTGTTCAAATTATACAAAAGCTTATTTAAGACATTTATTCATTGCAGGAGAAATTCTTGCACTTGAGCTTGCAAGTATTCACAATCTTCATTATTACCTGAATCTTGTTAAGGATGCCGGGGATCACATTAAAAATGGAAATTTTCAGGAATGGAAATCAGAGATTGTTTCTAAAATATCATTAAACGTAAATAACAAATCGGAGGATTAATTGGAATCTATATTAGCAATGGCACCTCCGCCAAACGGCGGCGGCGGGGGTGGAAGTATGTATAGCACAATAATTATGTTTGGCGCTATTTTTCTAATCTTTTATTTTATGATAATAAGACCGCAGCAAAAGAGAGCAAAAGACAGAGAAAAATTGCTTTCTAATATGCAGAAGGGTGATAAAGTAATTACAAGCGCGGGATTGCACGGTACTATTGTTCATATTGATGAAAAAACCGTGTTATTACAGGTAAGCGATAATGTGAAATTGAAATATGAACGTTCCGCTATTGCAACAATAATACCTTCCAGCGCTAAAGAAATTAATTGATTTATTCCATATGATTTAAATTTAAAGAAACTAAATTTAATATTTTGTTGTTAATTAAGTTTGGGAATAAAAAAGGTAGAGATATAATGTTTTGTTCAGTTGATGAGGCTATTGAGGAATTTAGAAATGGCAGGCTTCTTATTATTATTGATGATGAAGACAGAGAAAATGAAGGGGATTTTGTTTGCGCAGCCGAATTTATAACCTCTGAAATAGTCAATTTTATGACAAAGAACGGCAGGGGAATGATTTGTACTCCGGCAACCGGAAAGAGATTGGATCAGCTTGGAATTTCCTTAATGGTAGATTCTAATTCTGCATTACACGGAACTCAATTTACGGTAACTATTGATGCAAAAGAAGGAACTTCAACAGGCATCTCCGCTAGCGACAGAGCTATCACGATTAAGAAAATAATAGATGAGAATTCAAAGTCAGATGACTTCGCCCGCCCGGGGCATATCTTTCCACTGCGTGCCTTAGATGAAGGAGTTCTAAGACGTGCCGGTCATACGGAAGCAGTAGTTGATCTTTGCAAACTTGCAAACCTGCAGCCTATTGGTGTTTTGTGCGAAATTCTTAACGATGACGGCAAAATGGCTCGTACGCCTGACTTATTGAAAGTTGCTGAAAAATTTAAAATTAAAATTCTTACCGTTAAAGATCTTATTGAATACAGACTGAGAAAAGAAAGACTGATTGAAAAGGTTACCGAGGCTAAGCTTCCTACTTTTTACGGTGATTTCATCGTTAAAGTGTATACAAACCAGATTGATCGTAAAGAACATATTGCACTTATTAAAGGCGAGATAAATCCGGAAAAGCCCGTGCTTGTAAGAATGCACTCGGAATGCCTGACAGGCGATGTTTTCCATTCTCTTCGGTGCGACTGCCATGACCAGCTAAATGCTTCTCTTGAAATGATTGGAGAAGAGGATGCCGGCGTAGTTGTATACATGCGGCAGGAAGGCAGGGGAATCGGGCTGCTAAATAAAATACGGGCTTATCATCTACAGGATGAGGGAAAAGATACTGTTGAGGCGAATGAAGCTTTGGGGTTCAAACCCGATCTTCGTGATTATGGGATCGGCGCTCAAATTTTGTTAGACATTGGTGTAAGAAAAATTAAGCTGCTTACAAATAATCCTAAAAAGATTATCGGGTTAAAGGGATACGGTCTTGAAATTGTTGAACGGGTACCGATAGAAATTCCGCCGAATGATAATAATTTAAAGTACCTGAAAACTAAACGTGATAAGATGGGGCATTTTATTCTAAAGTAGGAATTAGATGCGGGGCCGGACAACCTGCCCAGCCCGCATTATATTTTAAAGTAATTCTAAAATATTTGAACTATTAACAATTTCGGTTATAAGACCTTTTTGCTTGCCTCCCTTAGGCGAAGGACCTTCCATTGTATAAGAAATATTAACCTGCGTTTTTACATTTGATTTCTGAATGCATCCTTTAGTTAAATTAAAATAAATTATTCCGCTTGCAGTAGGCTGCGGTCTCGTAAAATTTACTTTTGTTCCGTGTTCTTCATATTTAGTATCGCCGGAAACAATACTTTTCAGCCCGGCTTCAATAGATGCGAGTGTATCGCTGCCGTATTTTTCCAAACCTGTTACTTTAAATAAATTAGTATTTTCAAGTTTAAATATTAGGAATTGTGTTTCCGGTTGCGGATTTGCCCATGAGGAATCTTTCATCAAGGTTTGGGATGGCATTTCTCTGAAAATTTGAATTAAGAGCGGTTTTAATTCTCCCTGGGTTATACTATTTCGTAGACCTTCTTTTTGCTCATTCGTTACAGTTGGAGGAGCTTTTTGCAATTGGAGAAATTTATTTACAATCTTATCGGCGCGAAAAATTTCAAGTATGCCGCCGTTTTTTCCTACCCGGAGGCTAAAGGTATTGTTGATTAATGATTCGTATTGAGCATAAGTTTTCAGATCGGTGGAATCCTTTGTCTTTCCCGACTGATAATTAAGCACCTGCCCGTTTGCTAAGGCGTTCATAAGGATTGAAGAAATGTTGCATGAGAATTCCATTACGCCGTCTTTATCTATATCATTAAGGGTGATATCAGCTAAATAAACAATACTCTGTCTGACTAACTGCGTAATAATACTGTCGGCTTTAAAAGATTTTTTGTCATCCGTAAATGAAGCAAGACGGTATTGATAAGTTTGCCCTTTTTGAAATTTAAAGTGAATCGAAAAATTCACATTGGGATTATCAAGAGGTACAGTTTTAATTTGGGTTGTATCGACTTTAAGCTTGCTGCTTAAATCTTCCGTTTTGTTTTCTGTTTTTTTATTACACCCCAACAGCAGAAAACTAAAAATCAATAACGCTAAGATTTTTTTCATTATCACTTCCTTTTATAATAAAAGAATATCAATTAATAATTAAAATTAGATCCCGGAATTTTCTAATAATTCTTTTCTTGAAAAAAAATGAGCTATTTCAATAGCTGCATTTTCATCGGAATCCGAACCATGAATTACATTTTCAGCTTTGCTGTCTGCATAAAGCTTCCTGATTGTTCCAGGATCTGCTTCGGCAGGATCGGTTGCGCCTATAAGTTTTCTGAAATCTGCGACGGCATTTTCTTTTTCCAACGCAATTGGAACGCATGAACCCGAAGTCATATATTCAATAAGCCCTTCAAAAAAAGGTTTTCCATTGTGAACTTTATAAAAGCCGCCCGCAGAGTCTTTTGTAAGTCTTACCATTTTTAACGCTTTAATTTTAAATCCGGCTTCCGTTATTTTTGTAATTATCTGCCCGATTAAATTTTTTTTTACTCCATCGGGCTTTATAATTGCAAGAGTTCTGTTACTCAAATTTTTCTCCTTATATTTCTATCAGATACTTATTATGGATTTATTTTTTTTAGCTGTCTTTTCACTTTTTGGCGATTCTTTTATATTCTTTTTTATGGAAGCCTTAACTAGTTTTCTTGAACCCTCAGCTTTGAGTTTTACCGACGATTTTTTTTTCAAAGCTTCAATTGCTTTAAACATAGCCAAGCCAATATCCGCAGGACTTTCAACTACTTTGATTCCTGCTTTTTTCATAGCCTGCATTTTTTCAGCAGCAGTGCCTTTACCGCCCGAAATAATTGCACCCGCATGCCCCATTCGTCTTCCGGGAGGCGCTGTTCTACCTGCAATAAATCCCACAACAGGTTTTTTTACATATTTTTTTATAAATATAGCGGCTTCTTCTTCAGCAGTTCCGCCAATTTCACCAATCATAACGATCCCTTCGGTTCCGGGATCTTCATTAAACAATTTAATAATATCGATAAATCTTGAACCAATTATAGGATCACCGCCGATACCGACACATGTAGATTGCCCCAGGTTAATATCCGATAGTTGTTTAACTGCTTCATAAGTTAATGTGCCGCTGCGGGAAACTACGCCAATCTTTCCGGGTTTATGAATAAAACCCGGCATAATGCCTATTTTGGCTTTACCGGGGGAAATTATCCCGGGGCAGTTGGGACCAATGAGTACCACGTCTTTATTCTTTATTGAATTGTAGACTTTAATCATGTCTGCTACCGGTATACCTTCAGTTATACAAACAATAACCTTAATTCCCGAACTTACAGCTTCCAGAACAGCGTCTACAGCAAAAGCAGGCGGTACGAAAATAACGGATGTATTTGCTTTTTGTTCTTTTACAGCCTCTTCAGCCGTATTATAGACGGGAACGCCTAAGAATTCTGTGCCGCCTTTATCCGGGGTGACTCCCGCAACTACTTTAGTGCCATATTCAATCATTTGCTGAGTATGAAAAGAACCCTCACCGCCGGTTATTCCCTGGACAACAAGGCGCGTCTTTTTGTCGATTAAAATACTCATGCTGATTTTTCTCTTTTGTTTGGATTAATCTTATTAGTAAAGATAAGAAAAATCATTTTTAAAATTTAAGCATAAATTAACAATTTATTATTGGCGGCCTTTTCGTTTTTTTTATTTTATCGGTTAAAGTATAGCGGCAATCTAATGAAAAATATCCTACCGGCTGTTAAAGGCTTCAATTGCGCCGGAATTAAAGTTCCGGAGCAGCAGGGTAAAGTAATATTATTTACCGGCCGGGCAAATCTGCCCAACCTACATAATTTTAAAGAATATTTTCCTGTATATAATAGCTCATTTTTAAGAGGTTAGGTTCATTAAACTGGTTTGCAAGAAGTTGCAATCCGATTGGTAAACCCCCGGAACTTTTTGTTACGGGAACGCTGATTCCCGGAATTCCTGCAAGGTTAGCAGAGGTTGTATATATATCCATTAAATACATTTCAAGCGGGTCGCTTGTTTTTTCGCCAAGTTTAAATGCAGGGGAAGGTGATGTGGGAGTAAGAATAATATCTACTTTCTTAAATGCTTCGTCAAAATCATTTTTAATAAATCTTCTTACCTTCTGAGCTTTACGGTAATAAGCATCGTAGTATCCTGCGGAAAGTACATAGGTACCGAGCATAATTCTTCTTTTCACTTCAGAGCCGAACGCTTCCGAACGGGAAGATTTATACATCTCAAGTAATGAAGAACAGTTCTCCGACCTGTAACCGTAACGGGCGCCGTCATACCTGGCAAGATTAGATGATGCTTCGGCGGTTGTCAGTATGTAATACGTTGCTATTGTATACTCTGAGTGGGGAAGGCTGATTTCTTCAATTTCAAAGCCATTCTTTTTCAGCTTTTCCATTACTGTTTCGATTGCCGATTTTACTTCAGGTGAAAGTCCTTCGCCGAAATATTCACGTGCAAAACCGAGCTTAAGCTTTTTATTGTTGAGAGAGAGATTGCCGGATAAATCAGGCACCGTATTTTTAGATGAAGTTGAATCATTAACATCCCAGCCAGCCATAACTTCAAGAACAGCGGCTATGTCTTTTGCATTGCGTGCGAATGCTCCTATTGTATCAAATGAAGAAGCATAAGCGGTGAGACCATACCTTGAAACTCTGCTATAGGTAGGTTTCAATCCGTAAATACCGCAGAAAGAAGCGGGCTGCCTGATTGATCCGCCTGTGTCTGATCCCAAAGCAGCATCACATAAACCCGCTGCTACAGCCGCTGCCGAGCCGCCGCTTGAACCGCCCGGTACTCTTGAATTATCAACTGGATTTAATACACTGCCGAATGCGGAGTTTTCATTTGAAGAACCCATTGCAAATTCATCACAGTTTGTCTTACCGATAATTATAACATCTTCATCAATTAATTTTTGTACCGCTGTTGCGGTGTATATAGCGGTAAAATCTTTTAATATTTTTGATGAGCAGGTTAAAGGCTTACCTTTAATAGAAAGAACATCTTTGACGGCTAAAACGAGTCCGGCTAATTTACCTTGCCTGCTTGATTTAATTTTCTCTTCAACTTTAACTGCCTGTTCTATTGCTTCATCCGGGAAAATAAAATTGAATGCATTTAAATGCTTGTTCGTTTCTATCTCATTAAGAAAGTAAGTTACATTCTCTTTAAGAGAGAGTTCTCCTTTTTTAATTTTTTCTAATTTGTCTTTATAATTTTTATAAGGCAGCAATGGTAATCCCGCAATTTATTTAAATAATAGTCATCCGAAGCATCAATCAAAACGCATAGGGAATTTGAAATGATAGATTGAAGTTATTTTACTTGTTTGTCGTCAGGTTTCTTTTCGGAACTATCCTTATTCTCATCTTCACCTTTAAGAGCCTTTTTGAACTCGCGAATACCTTTACCGATTCCCTGCGCAAAATCAGGTATCTTCTTTGAGCCGAATAAAATTACGATAACAAGAACTATAATGATCAATTTTCCGAAACTTAGATCTTCAAACATGGATATTCCTAATTATTTTATGATTTTTCTAAAATTAAATCAAATCTTCCTATTATAACTTACCGGGTATAATAGAGTAATTATATTATTACAATTATTTATTTTCCGGCTTACTTTCGGATTTATTATCACCGGCTGCCGGTTTTTTAACTTCGTCTTCAACATCTTTAAGCGCTTTTTTAAACTCGCGGATGCCTTTACCCAGTCCTTGTGCTAAATCCGGAATTTTTTTTGAACCAAATAAAATTACAATAACAAGAAAGATAACCAGTAATTTCCCCATGCTTAAATCTTCAAACATAATTTCACCTTTATTAAAATATTTAGTTATCTAACTATAAATATTACAATGGATAAAATAATTATTTCACCCATGCCTAAGATTCCAAACGATTGAGATTCAGCTTAATTTACACTGCTTAATATAGAACTAAATATCATCTGCCCATCGGTTTTACCAAGTACGGGGTCGCATACTCTCTCAGGGTGCGGCATCATTCCCATAACATTGCCTTTCTTATTCATAATACCAGCAATATTCAAAGTAGAGCCGTTCGGGTTAAATTCTTCGGCATACAGCCCGTCTTTTGAAGAATACTGAAAGACTATTTGATTATTATCCTGCAAAGACTTTAGCGTATTATCATCTGCAAAATAATTTCCTTCACCATGCGCAACAGGTATTTTAAGAGGCTTCCCGGTATTTATGCCGCCGGTAAAGATCGTATTCTTATTTTTAACCGTCAGGTAAACATTTTTGCAGACAAACTGAAGAGATTTATTCTTTATCATAACGCCGGGAAGGAGACCCGCTTCAAGCAGAACCTGAAAGCCGTTGCAAATTCCTAAAACTATACCGCCTTTATTTGCAAATTCAATTACCGAATTCATAATAGGAGAAAACCTTGCAATAGCCCCGCAGCGGAGATAATCTCCATACGCAAATCCGCCGGGTAAAATTATCACATTTGAATCCTGAAGATCGCGGTCTTTATGCCATAAAAAAGTTGCATCTGCATTCATTATTTTTTTTAGAGCATAATATGCATCATGATCGCAATTAGAACCGGGGAAAATAACAACGCCGAATTTAGGTTTCATTTCGCGCTTTCCAGTGTGAATTCGTAATCTTCCATTATGGGGTTTGCGAGAAGTTTATTGCAGTAATCATTTACTTCTTTTTCGGCAGATTGACGATCATTGGTATCAACAGTGAATTCAATGTATTTGCCGATTCTTGTATCTTTAATATTCGTTAACCCCAGGTTAAATGCTCCTTTTTCAACTGCTTTTCCCTGCGGATCAAGAATAGACGATCTGCGTTTAATAAGGACTTTTGCTTTAAACAAATTATTTACCTTTGTTTTTTAGAATAAATAAAAAATCTCAGATTTTTTTCGCAAGCATATAAAAAATATGCCGAAAAATACCAAATAGTACAATGAAAACAAAGATAAAGAAGAGCGCCTTACCGGAAGTAATAATGATTAAAATTGCAGCAAGTATAAGAAAACCAAACTGAATTGGTTTTTCTTTTATTCCATTGAAAGTGAATTTAGGCAAACTATCATATTTTATAGTGCTTACCATTAGAAGTGAAAGAGTAATAACAAGCGGGATAGTAACATAAGAAAAAGGAGGTTGAAACCCGGAACCCTTTTGGTAATAATTAATTACAAATGCTGCAATAGTTATTGCCGAAGAAGGGATGGGCAATCCTGTGAAATGTGACTTCTCAAAACCTACAAGCTGAACATTAAATCTTGCAAGTCTGAAGCCGCCTGCAACCATTAATAGTGAACTGATAACAATGCCTGCTGAATTGTAGTCGATAAGCTGGGTCTGATAAATTAAAAATGCAGGCGCTGTGCCAAAACTTACTAAATCGGAAAGAGAATCAAGTTCAACGCCAAGTTCACTGCTGGAGTGCGTTAGACGCGCTACCATTCCGTCGAGTGCATCAAATATAGCTGCGATTATTATTAAGCTTGCAGCATAGAAATACTGTCCCTGGCTCGCGTTAATAATTGAAAGAAAACCGCAGAACATATTCATTGCGGTAAAAAGATTTGGTACAACAGAAGGTGTTACTCTAAAACGGTTCATTATCAGTCCTGCCTGCCTGGTTGGCAAGTAGTGTACTCAAATAAAATTGTTTCTCCTGCCGAGACATGTTCTCCTTTTTTTACTTTCGCCGTCCAATCTTCAGGCACTACGATATCAACCCTGCTTCCGAATTTAATCATTCCGAATCTCTCGCCGATTTTTACCATATCACCCTGTTTAATTTCATAAACAATTCTTCTTGCCATAAAGCCGGCAACCTGTGTAAATAATATTTTTCCGTATTTGCTTTTAATACCAAATTCGCACCGTTCGTTATTTCCGGAAGCTTTATCCTCGAAAGCCGCAACAAATTCACCTTTATGATATTTGAGGTATTCCAATTTCCCATCAATCGGAATCCGGTTTACATGCACATCAAGGAGCGACATGAATATGGAAATTTGTTTTGCTTTACCGTTTATAAATTTATTATCATAAACATCTTTGATAAAAAGTACTTTACCGTCCGCCGGTGAAGCTACAACATTTTCTGCTTTCGGAGCTATTCTATCCGGATCGCGAAAAAAGTATAAAGAAAATATAAGAAAAATTAAAGGCAGGATAATTAAAAACCATTTTAAAAAATTATTATTAACGAAGAGACTAACAGAAATAAAAACAAACGTAATAATTGCTATTATTCCAAGAGTAGAATATCCGTATTTAGTAAACATCTTTCAGGCGCTCATTAAATTATATAGGTGTTCGGTATAATGCCTTATTTCGGCAGAAGTTGTAAATTTATAGGGGTCTATTCCTTTATTGTCTTTAGTTAATGGAATTACTTTTAAACTGAGCGGAGTAAAATCATCAACTATGAAAATTTTTTCCTCGAATTTGCCAAAACTGCATTTAGTTTCTGCCATTAAAAAACCGCGTCTTTCAAAGAATGATTTTAGAACAGCATTAACTTTTGAGCAAATTCTATTAATTATTTTGAAATCTTCTGTTGAGCATAAATCAAACGCTAATAAGTGGCTTTCGGAAATCAAAGAATCCTTACCATCACCCAAATGAATTTCAAAAACCGGAAGGCTTAACAATTCTCCCTCTTTTTTATTAAAAATTTTTGCCGTTCTTTTATCAACAATATTTAATATTTTTATTGAAAACGGGAATTTTTTGTATTTAATGAACTTGAGTGATGTTTTGTTATGGTTTTTAACAAATGCCACTGGAATATGATATTCTTTAAGATATTCAAAAAAGAATGAATTTATTGATGCGAATTTCTCGCCCAGGCTTTTGATTTTAACCTTTTTGTCTCCGTTTACAGACAAAAAATCAAAGTACTCGATTATGAAATAATCTTTTTCATCTAAAAACAGATCTTTCTTTGGCAAGCCTTCTTCAAAATCATTGATATTGTTGAAATTATTTGATTCCAAGATTTCCTTCGTAATTTTTAGTGTTGAAATTATAAAAATTAGATATAAAAAGTCAATCTAATATATTATATTTACCATAAAATAATAAATTATAATTTTAAAAAGTGTAGAATTAATTAGACAGGAGGCGTTGATGAAGGGCGGAATGCAAGGAATGCTGAAGCAGGTTCAGAAAATGCAGGAAGAAATGCAAAAAATTCAGGAACAATTGGGAAATTTGACGGTGAGCGAAGAAGCAGGGGGCGGAATAATAAAAGCTACAGTTAATTGTAATAAAGAGTTGATATCTTTAATAATTGACCCGCAGGTCATAAATCCCGATGAAAAAGAAATTTTAGAAGATTTGGTGGTTGCCGCAGTAAATAAAGCTTTACAGTCAGCAAATAAACTTGCAGAAGAGGAGATGGCTAAGGTTACTAAGGGAATGCTTCCGCCTGGATTAAATATACCAGGATTATAAATTGCAAATTGCCGAGCCATTAATTGTTGCCATAGAAGAGTTAAGTAAACTACCCGGCATTGGAAAAAAAACTGCCCAAAGATTAGCTCTTCACATACTGAAAAGCGACAAAGAGTCGGTGGATAGTTTTGTTAAAGCAATTGAAGAATTAAAAACTAAGCTCCGGTTCTGTCTACGCTGCTATAATCTTTCCGTAGAAGATTTATGTGAAATTTGTAAAAATCAGAAACGCGATAAATCTATAATATGTATTGTTGAAGATGTAAATGATGTTCTCGCTATTGAAAAGACAAATGAATATAATGGACTATATCATGTCTTAGGCGGAGTTCTTTCCCCGCTATCCGGTATTGGCGCCGATTCCCTTAAAATAAAAGAATTAATAAAGCGATTTGAGACGGAAGAAATCCGTGAGATTATACTTGCTTTAAATCCGGATACGGAAGGAGAAGCTACAACCCTTTATCTTGCTAAACTTGTAAAACCTTTTGGAGTGAAAGTATCCAGAATTGCCCGCGGTCTGCCAATCGGCGGTGATATTGAATTTGCCGATGAAGCAACTATTGGCAGAGCTGTAATAGGAAGAATTGAATTATAATGATTGAATGGTTCAAGGATTGGTTTGATTCGGATGAATATTTAAATGTTTACCGCAGCCGTAACGAAGAAGACGCTAAAAAACTCGTTGAGTTAATAATAAATAATGTTGAATTACAACCGGATGATAATATTTTGGATTTAGCATGCGGCACCGGAAGACATTCAATCTTATTGGCAGAGAAAGGTTTCAACGTGACTGCTGTAGATTTGAGTAAAAATTTACTTTCAATTGCTCGAAGAGCTGCAGATGAATCGCATGTAAAGGTTAATTATATCCATGCTGATTTAAGGCAATTCTCTATTGGCGCCAGGTTCAAACTTGTAATAAATTTATTTACCAGTATTGGATATTTTGAAGCAGACGAAGAAAATTTTAAGATAATTAAAACCGCATATAATCAGTTAAATAATTCCGGGTATTTTGTGCTCGATTTTTTTAACCGCAGGTTTATAGAAAAAAATCTTGTGCCTGAATCGATAAATAATTTTTCGGATGAAACAATAATCCAGAGAAGACAGATTGCAGAAGACAGAGTAAAAAAACAAATAATAATTGAAAAGAACGGAGCCAGGAAAGAATATTACGAATCTGTCCGGATGTTCGGTAAAGATGAATTATTGAATGCTATTTCATATGCAGGATTCAGGATAGATAGATATTTTGGCGATTATACCGTAAATATTTTTGACTTATAAAATTCACCGAGAATTATTATTATTGCTCAGAAATGAAGCGGATATATCTTATATTATTTGCAATTCTTCTTGGCGGCTGTGATTTATTTACAACAAGAAGCGCAGAAGCGCCGAATGAAGCCCGTTCTGATTTCCAGCAGGCTGTTACTCCGGATTTACTTATTGCAAATTTTGTTAACTCCTTAAAGGATTTAAATGTTCAGAATTACTTAGCGTGCCTTTCCGATTCTACATTTACTCCAAAGAATTTTACTTTTTCTGCTTCAAGCAGCACATTATCTCAATATCCTACTTTGTCGGATAATTGGGGTAAAAAGGATGAAGAATTATATCTTAATAATTTAGTGACAAAAATAACTTCTAATCTTTATATAACTTTAACATTGTCCAATACTTCGGAAATTTCGTACGGGGATAGCATAGCTTATACGGCATCTTATACTTTAAATGTCCCTACGAATGATGCAACGCTTCCGCAAAATTATCAGGGTACTTTAATATTTTATATGATCCTGAATTCCCAATCTATATGGAGTATATATTATTGGCAGGATACTAAAAACAGCAGCCTGTCATGCTGGAGCGATTTGAAAGGGAGGAGTTATTAATAAAAAACTAATTATATTAATTATTTTTATTTTATTTTATGGAGGTTGTGAAAACCCTTTTGCTCCTGGATTGGCGCTCAGCTCTGCCGGCTCTTCATCAGCGCTCTCCGATCAAAAAACCACTGACGGCGTTTTTCAGAATTTCCAATATGCTTATACCTTTAGAGACACTTCAATTTACGGCAAATTAATTTCAAGCAATTTCGTCTTTACTTATACAGATTATGATTTGGGGTATAATGTCTCATGGGGAAGAGATGATGAAATGAAAACCACTTACGGATTATTTCAAAATTCACAGCAGCTGGCTTTGGTTTGGAATGATATAGTCTTATCAACAAGCGATTCTTCTTCGGCAGAAATCGTCAGGGGTTTCAACCTTACAATTACATTCAGCCCAACCGATGTAATAAGCCTTGAAGGCAGGGTAGATATGTCATTTATAAAAGATCCTAAATCGGGGGAATGGCTAATTTCCGAATGGATAGATGAAACAAGTTTCTGATTATTCTTTGCAAAATTATTTTTGTATATTATTTCGATAACTTACTAAAAATACTTAATGAAGTTAGCTCTTATGCGTTTGAAGAATATGCCGGAATTATTGTTTTAAGAGTTGGAAATCAGGCAAAGAAGCTTCTAATTCATTTATGAAAAATTCCTTTTTGAGTTAAAATGTTTGTTTGATTAAATTAGTAATGGAATAATTTTTATAGTAATAAATAGAATTAAAATGATTTTTTTCTGGCTAAAAGAAGCAATAAAATTAATCGGGAGAGCAAAGTCATCATTTCTCCTTTCTCTTTTTTCAATAAGCATTTCCGTATTTTTAATTATTGCTTCGTTAATATCAATTCAAATCTCAAATGAATTTCAGCAAAGCTTAAAAAGGAATGTAAATATTAACATATTTCTTAAGGATTCTATAACTGTCAGAGAAACCGAACTGCTCCGGTTACAATTGGAGAGCAAAAATTACATAAATACGATTAATTATATAAGCAAAGATGAAGCAGCAAGGAATTTCATAAAGGAAACAGGTGAAGATTTTAGGAAACAACTTGATTATAATCCTCTCCCATCCTCATTCCAGGTTACCCTTAATGATAAGTATGTTGAAAAAGATTCCCTGAATAAAATTATAAATTCGCTGTCTCAATTAACAGGCGTGGATGATGTTGTCTTTCAGCAGGAATTTGTATACGGAGTTTTATCACAAATAGATAAAGTAAGAAAATATATTTTTGTAATTACCGCCATCCTGTTTTTTATTGCGATTTATATTATTTACAGTACCATAAAGCTGATTATAAAGTCAAAATATGAAGAACTGGAAACAATGAAATTGGTCGGCGCTAAGCTGTCAACTATAAAAATGCCTATTGTTCTAAACGGGATTATAATAGGTCTTTTAGCGGGAATTATTTCATTAGCGGTATTCTATTCCTTATTCTATTATTTTGGGAATTTAATTGAATTAAGAAGATTTTTTAATTTTAACGGCGGCTTATATATTGTTGTTGCACTCTTAATTGGTCCGGTTATTGGCTCCCTGGTCAGCCTGATCTCATTGCGAAAAATTACTTTGAAGATTTGAAGCGATTGAATTATTTCCTTTTGTTTAAACAAACGGAGAATTTAAGCCTTGGCGTTCATTTATATTTCCGACTTGGTTGGCGGTATTTTTAAATGCTTCATCGTAGCCCAAAGTATGCTCATCTCCCTCCCATTTTCTTCCTGCCATTTAATTGCTTGCAGAAAGATTAATATTTTGATATGTCAATTTTAATATGTTTTCATAAGTTTAAATAGTTGTGTAATTTTACCTTTAATCTTTTAATTTCTTCAATTATGTTACTATATAAAAATTCCCAATAAACGAAGAGAGGCTTAAATGTGTGGAATTATCGGTTATATCGGTGAAAAGAATTGTGTCCCTATTTTGATTAATGGATTGAAAAGATTGGAATACCGCGGTTATGATTCTGCCGGTATTGCAATAATACAGAATGATTACTCGCTTGTTATTAAGAATAAAGGGAAGGTTTCACTTCTCGAGGATAAAATTGAAAGTTTACATTTAGAAGCAAAACTTGGAATTGGTCATACAAGATGGGCTACACATGGCGTTCCAAATGAAATAAATGCTCACCCTCATTTTAACACTGCAAAGAATCTTTTTGTTATTCATAACGGGATAATAGAAAATTTCAGAACACTTAGAGCAGGATTGGAAAATTTCGGCTATAAGTTCATAACTGAAACCGATTCGGAAGTTTTGCCGCATTTAATAGACAGTTTTCTACGCAAGGGACATCCGCTCTTCAAATCAGTTCAACTGGCTTTGAGTGAAGTGGAAGGTACATACGGCATTGCAGTTATTTATGAAAAGGAACCGGATAAAATAATTGCCGCCAGAAAAGGCTCGCCACTGGTTGTTGGAATAGGCGATAATGAAAATTTTGTCGCTTCCGACGTATCTGCAATTTTAGCGTATACAAAACAAATTGTTTATCTTGAAGACGGCGAAGTAGTGGAGATAAGCCGGAACCATATCACAACAAAAACAGTTCTTGATAAAGAAGTTGAAAAAGAAGTTCATGAAGTAACAATGAGCCTTGATGAAATAGACAGAGGGGGGTATCCCCACTTTATGCTGAAAGAAATTATGGAGCAGGCTGAATCCGTATGCAACTCAATGCGCGGCAGGCTGATTATAGATAAAGGTACTTCAAAACTTGGCGGACTTGAAATCGTAGCCGATCAATTAGCCAATACTAAAAGAATTATCATTTCCGCCTGCGGTACATCCTGGCATGCGGGACTAGTGGGTGAATACATGCTTGAACAATTTGCACGTATCCCCACTGAAGTTGAATATGCATCCGAATTCCGTTACAGGAACCCGATAATTAATAAAGATGATGCAATATTCTTTATTTCCCAAAGTGGTGAAACGGCAGATACTCTTGCCGCATTAAGAGAGGCAAAGATACGCGGCGCTATGGTGCTTGGTATATGCAACGTAGTGGGAAGCTCGATTGCGCGGGAAAGCGTAGCGGGGGTTTACACCCATGCCGGCCCGGAAATAGGCGTTGCCTCCACAAAAGCTTTTACTTCCCAGCTTGTTGTTTTGGCTTTGATAACGCTGCTTATCGCCAGAAAAAAAGATATGAGCCTTGTAGACGGCAAAACAATTGCCGAAGAACTTCAATCTCTTCCGGGCAAAATTTCTACAATTTTAAAATTGAATGATCAAATAGAGCAAATCGCAAATGAGTTTAAAGGCACAAAAAATTTCTTATATCTAGGACGAGGTTATAACTTCCCGGTTGCGTTGGAAGGCGCTCTTAAACTGAAAGAGATATCTTATATTCATGCAGAAGGCTATCCTGCAGCGGAAATGAAGCATGGGCCTATTGCTTTAATTGATGATGATATGCCTGTAGTTTTTATTGCTCCTAAAGATTCCACTTATGAAAAAATCTTAAGTAATATTCAGGAAATTAAAGCACGTAACGGAAGGATTATTGCAATTGCAAGCGAGAATGATACAGAAATTGATAAGCTTGTAGATTACTCGATTAAAATTCCCGATACAATAAGAATGCTTATGCCTATTCTTACTGTAGTGCCGCTTCAACTGCTCGCATATCACATTGCTGTAAAGAAAGGTTTGAATGTTGATCAGCCCAGAAACCTGGCAAAAAGTGTGACCGTTGAATAACCAATTTGTAAGCCGGGCAGATTTGCCCGACCTGTCTTAATATTGCGTGAGTCTTACCTTATAGCATTAATAGAATATAATAATTCTTATACTTAGGTTCTGGAGATAAATTTATTCCTTATCAGGCGAGTCTCACAATACTTTTACACATCTCATAAACATTCCAAAAAATGAATAAATATTTTTAGATTAATTCTTAAAGTCTTTGGAGACTTTTATATTTTTAATTTTTATCTTATATGGTATAAAAATTCAAATTTATATGAATTATATACGGAAATGGATACCAAAATGTGTCCAAAATCAAATATTGAAATGAGATGAAAGGAAAAGAGTGCCGACATGTCCTGTAAGAATATCCTCATAATGGGAGCCGCAGGAAGAGACTTCCATAACTTCAACGTTTATTTCAGAAATAATGATGAGTATAATGTTGTTGCTTTTACTGCCGCTCAAATTCCAAATATCGACGGCAGGATTTATCCCCCGGAATTAGCAGGTAAGTTATATCCCGAAGGAATAAAAATTTATGATGAAAAGGACCTTGTGGATTTGATAAAAGATTTGAAAGTAGACGAAGTTGTTTTTTCTTATTCCGATGTTCAGTTTAATTATGTAATGACCAAAGCCTCGATTGTGAATTCTGCAGGTGTTTCATTCAGACTTCTTGGTAATGATGAAACAATGATAAAAAGCACCAAACCCGTCGTATCGGTTATTGCAGTTAGAACAGGCTCCGGTAAATCTCAGACTTCGAGAAGAGTTGTGCAAATATTGCGGGAAGCCGGTAAAAAAGTCGTATCAATCCGCCATCCTATGCCGTATGGCGACCTTGTAAAGCAAAAAGTGCAGCGCTACGCAACGCTTGAAGATCTTAAAAAATATGAATGTACTATAGAAGAGATGGAAGAATACGAACCTCATATTGCAATGGGCAGCGTTATCTATGCCGGCGTTGACTATGAAGCTATCTTAAGGGAAGCCGAGAAAGAAGCTGATGTAATTATCTGGGACGGCGGTAATAACGATATTCCATTCTATAAATCGGATGTCGTTTTTACCGTAGTTGATCCTCACAGGGCAGGACATGAAATGTATTACTACCCGGGCAACACTTCTCTAAGAATTGCCGATGCAGCTATCATAAATAAAATTGATTCGGCAAAGGAAGAAAATATTAAAATTGTCCGGGATAATATAAAAGCTGTCAATCCTAAAGCTAAAGTTATTGAAGCCGCTTCTCCCGTAACTGTAGATCACCCGGAATTAATAAAGGGTAAAAGAGTTCTTGTAGTTGAAGACGGACCTACATTAACACACGGCGAAATGGAATACGGCGCGGGTATTATTGCGGCACGTAATAACGGTGCGGCTGAAATAATTGATCCCAGACCTTATACTGTAAAAACTATTACGGATACTTATAAAAAATATCCGAAGATAGGCATTCTACTGCCGGCAATGGGCTATAGCAATGAGCAGATTAAAGATCTTGAAACTACCATAAATAACACCAACTGCGATTCGGTAATTATAGGTACACCGGTTGACCTCGGCAGGATTTTAAAAATAAACAAACCTTCGGTAAGAGTTGTTTATGAACTTTTGGAAATAGGCGCCGTAACTATTAAAAGCGTACTGCAGGAAAAAGGAATAATATGAATTTCACGAATTAAAACGCATTACACGAATTAACACGAATATAAGTTTTTACATAGAACTATAACTTTTATGTATAATAATAACCTAAAATGTAATTTAATAATGATTTTATACAGTGTTCCTTTGCAACGTTCACAAAACTTTATAAATTTGTTCAATTAAACTTTTAATTTTTTTTATAAGGGAATTTATGGCAATCAATATGAGGGGGGAGAGTCTCATTTCTATAAATGATCTTTCCCAGGAAAAAATTTGGCAGATATTTGATTTGAGCTCCTCGCTTAAATACAAATTGATGAAGGGCGAACCCCACCAATTATTAGCGGGTAAAACGCTTGGAATGATCTTTTCAAAACCTTCCACAAGAACACGCGTTTCATTTGAAGTAGGAATTTATCAGCTTGGCGGAATAGGATTGTATTTCGGTCCTAATGATCTTCAGCTGAAAAAAAGCGAAAGCATTCCCGATACTGCAAAAGTTTTATCACGGTATCTTGACGGTATTATGATTAGAACATTTGAACACCAGGATGTGATTGACCTTGCAAAATACGGAACCATTCCTGTTATTAATGGACTTACAGATCTGCTGCATCCCTGCCAGGTACTTGCAGACCTGTTTACAATATTTGAAAAGAAAAAAATCTTAAAAGGACTTAAACTTGCATACATAGGCGACGGCAATAATATGGCGCATAGCCTTCTGCACGGATGTTCCAAAGTAGGGATGAACATTTCTATTGCCTCACCCAAAGGCTACAAGCCGAAGAAACAGATAGTTGAGAATGCTTTGCTGAATGCCGAATACACCGGCAGCAAAATTGAAATTCTTGATGATCCCGTTCAGGCAGTTAAAAATGCGGATATTATTTATACGGATGTTTGGGCAAGCATGGGGCAGGAAGGGGAGTCCGATAAACGGAAAAAAATTTTTAAGAATTACCAGGTTAATACAAAACTTGTAAAAAATGCAAAAGAAGATTACCTATTTATGCACTGCCTTCCCGCGCATAGGGGTGATGAAGTCATAGATGAAATTGCGGACTCTCCGAACTCAGTTATTTTTGATGAAGCCGAGAATCGCCTGCACGTACAGAAAGCGATAATGGCGCTGATAATGTAAAATTAAAAATTAAGACGGTAAAATATTTTGTGCCTTAAATTTTACATTTTGAATAGAATAATGTTTTGAATATTGTACTGATTTCTCTAAATTTGCTAACTAAATTTTGAAGGGCAGATAGCTCAGTCGGTAGAGCAAAGGACTGAAAATCCTTGTGTCGGCGGTTCGATTCCGTCTCTGCCCACGTTCGTGTGCGAATATTACCGGGTATTCGCACTTTTTATTTTAAACCGGACAGATACTTTTCAGATTGATTAGCTTTTGATTACTCTGAAATGAAAAATTAGTAATCAATTTTTCAGCAGCAATTCAAAGAGCTTAATAACGAAAAAAGCCCGAAAGGAAATTCAAGGGAGTCGAAGCCCTAATTAAAACCTTTCAGGCTAATTTCATTTTTCAAACAAATTTTTATGTTCGACTTTCAGAATTTTTCTACTAAAATACACTTCTAAAATTTAAAGTCAATATCCACTAAAATAGGCAGCAGGCTAATCTATTAATTTTAAACGAGTATGAAGAAGTAAAATTACAGTTGAAAATATTTATTTGTCTTTTATTATTTCGGAATTTTCTTGCAGGTTAAAATGTAATTTTTTAATTTGATTTAAGAATATATTGGGATAACGTATATTGTTTAAAAATGATACTAAAAATAATTATCAGATTGATTTGCGTGGGGAGATGCCGGGTTGCATAGACTATTAAATTTCACCATACAGCGCTTTAGAAAAGTAGTTCCGGCTTAGGGAATTACAAAGACATTCCAAAAGATTAAAGTAAAGTGCTGTTTGTTAATAATAAATACAAATGGAAAAACATCATGCAAAAAATGAATGGATTATTAACATGGTCCGGACGCCATAGCTGTTTATTAATGGCGTTTCTGCAAATTGGATTATTTTTCCAACAGGTTAAGGCATCGGATTTACCGCAAATAACCAATCTTAGAACAGAATACAAAATCAATCCTCTTGGTATTGATGCGGCACAACCCCGGTTCAGTTGGGAAATTGTCTCCGGCAAAAGAAATTTTACACAAAAAGCTTTCCAAATACGTGCTTCCAAATTAGAAAAGGATTTATTGGAAGGCAAAAATCTTATGTGGGATAGCGGTAAAATTTTATCGGATAAGTCCAGCCAGGTCGTTTATAATGGCATGGCTTTGAAATCCGGACAGCGTGTTTACTGGCAAGTTAAAATTTGGGCAAAAGACGGAAGCGAATCCGGTTGGAGTAAAGCTTCATTTTGGGAAATGGGTTTGTTAAATGTATCAGATTGGCAGGCTGAATGGATTGAGCCGCAGTTAAAAGAAAATGAAAATAATTATAACCCATGCCCTTTGCTTCGTAATGAATTTGAGATTAGTAAATCTGTTAAATCGGCTAGGGCGTATGTAACAAGCCACGGACTTTACGAATTCCATATCAACGGTGATAAAGTCGGCAATCAATTATTCACACCGGGTTGGACCAGTTATAACAAACGCCTTCAATATCAAACTTATGATGTAACGGATAATATTCAACAAGGTAAAAACGCTATCGGAGTAATTCTCGGCGACGGTTGGTATAGAGGTCCTCTGACCTGGGATATGAAGAAAAACAATTACGGTGAAAAGCTTGGACTCTTACTACAGATTAATATCACGTATACAGATGGGACAACAGCTATAATTAAATCCGGTTCCGCCTGGAAATCGGCCGCAGGGCCAATATTAATGTCGGAGATTTATGACGGGGAAACCTATGATGCCCGGTTGGAAATAAATGGTTGGGATAAACCGGGCTTTGACGACAAAGACTGGAGCCGCACGGCTGAAAATGAATACAGTAAAGAAATTCTAATAGCATCCGGGGATCCCCCAATCCGCGTAACACAATCCATAAAACCGGTCAAAGAATTTAAAACTCCCAATGGTGATTTGGTTATCGACATGGGACAAAATATGGTAGGCTGGGTCCAGTTCAAATTAAAGGGCAGTACAGGAGATAAAATAACTTTCAGGCATGCAGAGGTCCTGGATAAAGACGGAAATATTTATACTGCAAATCTCCGCAGAGCACAACAAAAAGTGGAATATATTTTCAAAGGTAAAGATGTGGAGATATTCCATCCGCATTTTACATTTCAAGGTTTCAGATACGTCGCTGTAACGGATTACCCGGGAGAAATTTCTCTTGATAATATTTCCGGTGAAGTAATTCATTCGGATATGGCCCCAACCGGAAATTTTGAGTGCTCCGATTCATTGATCAACCAATTACAAAAAAATATTCAGTGGGGATTAAGAGGTAACTTTTTGGGTATACCAACCGATTGTCCGCAGCGCGATGAAAGATTGGGCTGGACCGGCGATGCGGAAGTTTTTGCGCCAACCGCATGTTTCAATATGGATGCGGCGGCTTTTTACACAAAGTGGATGAAAGATTTCATTGCCGATCAACTTGATGACGGAAGAATACCGCATGTAATTCCAAATATTTTAGGTAATGATGGAGGAGCTGCCGGCTGGGCGGATGCCGCTGTAATTATTCCATGGACAGTTTACCAAAACTATGGCGATATCCGGATACTGGAAACTCAGTATGAATCAATGAAAGCCTGGATTAAATACCTGAAGAAAAATGCGGGAGATTCATATTTATGGAAAAAAGCCGTCGGCTTCGGAGATTGGCTTGCATTTGCTACTACAGCATCGGATTACCCCGGAGCAACAACTGATAAAGATATGATAGGGACGGCATACTTTTACCATTCGACAAGTCTTCTTCAAAAAATTGCTTTAATACTTGGTAAGAAACAAGATGCGAAGGAGTACACAGTCCTGATGAAGAAAATTAAAAATGCATTTCAACTTGAATTTATAACACAAACAGGAAGGCTTGCATCCAACACTCAAACGGCATATTCTTTGGCGCTGGATTTCGATCTGGTACCTGAAAACTTAATAGCAAAAGCCGCGAAACGCCTGGCTGACGATGTTAATAATTTCGGACATCTTACAACCGGTTTCCTCGGAACTTCACGAATAAACCGGGTACTTTCGAATAACGGTTACACAGATTTAGCATATATGCTTCTTTTCAGGAAAGAATATCCATCATGGCTTTATCCTGTCACTAAAGGCGCAACTACTATCTGGGAACGTTGGGACGGCATAAAACCGGATAGTTCATTTCAGGACCCCGGGATGAACTCGTTTAATCATTATGCTTACGGTGCAGTCGGGAAATGGCTTTACAGCAGTGTTGCGGGAATTGATATTGATCCGAACAAGCCCGGCTATAAAAACATTATTGTAAATCCGCACATAACAAAAAAATTGAAATTTGCAAAAGCGGAATATCATTCCATTTACGGGATGATTTCTTCCGGTTGGAGAAATGAAAATGATTCCGTTGAGATTGACATACAAGTTCCGCCTAATACAACCGCTGATGTATTTATGCCGACCGGCAAAATCGGAAAGATATTTGAAAGCGGTAAGCCGGTTAAGAAATTAAAGGAAATTCAATCTGTAAAATTAGTTGACGGAAAAATCATTTTGCATATTGGATCGGGTAAATATTTTTTCGTAATAAAAGATTAACTGTTTGGGAAACATAATATGGAAACACCTGTAAAAAATGAATATACTGCACTTTCTCTTAAGTCAGAGGGATTTATTCACTGTTCAACGCTGAAACAGACAGCAGATACGGCAAATATTTTCTTCAGAGGACAGAATGGATTAGCTCTGCTCTGCATTGATGAAAATAAATTAAAATCCGAATGTAAGTATGAGGATCCAACCGGCGGCGGCAGGCATGATCCAGGTGTTGGTCATGCAAGGCTTGCCGGCGTTAAACTGAAAGACTTGCAAAACTCTTACAACCCCTATTTTTATAGGCTAAAAACCTTCGTTTTTTAATCATTTTAAAAGAAATGTAGACACCAGTCGGCACTATCTTCTTATATACATAGTTAGAATTATTCTTTTAAGGTTAGTTGTGTATTTCCATGCAGGTTTTTAACACTTGCACAAAAAATGTATAACTCATTCTTTCCGGCGGATGATTGCGAACCACATTTTAGGATCTCCATTTGGCGACCAATCCGAAAACTCCTCCGCGAATGCCGGATTTAACTCGCCCTGCACCAATTGCAGAGATTCGATGTCCCAGCCCTTGGCGAAGATATCATATAACTCCTGCTTCGAAACTCCCCCCATTTCCGTCGGTAATTTATCGCTGAAACTAAACAAGAAAAGCCGCCCGCCGGGTTTAAGTACATGAGCCAAACCTTGTACGTATCGCTGCCGTTCGTCTCCGGAGTAAATGTGAAACAGACCGCTGTCGATAACACTCGCAAAACGCTCATCCCAGTCGCCAAGTGTCATGGCATCCTTGACAAGGAATTCTACAGACAGGCCTCGCTCTGCGGCTTTGGCACGGGCCAGCCTTATCGCTTCTTCGACAAAATCGATTCCTATAACCTTCAGCCCACGGGCTGAGAAGAAAAGGGAAGTATTGCCCGTTCCGCATCCTGAGTCAAGCACCGGGTCCGTCACTTTGTCGGCGGTCTCTATGAACGGCGGCTGCGGTTTGCCGATCTCCCATGGCGGGTTGCCGTCCGCGTATATTTTTGTAAAGCCTTCCTGTGCTGATGTTGGGTTCCCCATGAATGATTCTTTATTTTGCATAACTTTTTACTTCCAATAATTGAATTTTATCTATAATAATTAATACGGTTTCTTAGTAATCAAGATTTTTTATCTTCAGAGCTTTCCTGCTTTGTACTATCATCTTTAAATTCATCACATGACGGCCAATCATGAACCCACCGGTGATGCCATTTCTTCCTGAATTCTTCCCGTTCTTGCGGGCTCATATGCGCGTATTTTTCGCGTATGTGGCTTCTTCCATGATCATGATGCCTTCCCCAAGGTCCGGAAAATCCTAGGAGCAATCGTGAAAGGATGAGCAAACCAATAGCCTGCCAGAAAGAAATATATCCTAAGTGAAAAATTTCTGTCATAAGGGAGTTCCATAATAACATGGTTATTAAACCGAATACTGCTAAAGCTGCCAATATTATTGGAGCTATAAAAAATCTTTTTCTTCTCATAAAGTGCCTCATAATAAATAATTTTTAAAAGTTTACTAATTCATTGTATAAAGTTTTTAATCTTTCCCGTAGATGTAATACTGCGTATCGTTTTCTTGAAATTAACGTATTTACAGTTTGTTCTGTTAATTCTGCAATTTCATTAAATGAAATGCCTTTTAGCTCATTCAATTCAAATACCATCCGTTGTTCTTCGGGAAGTTCATTTAATGCTTTATCAAGTTCTTCCCATATTAAAGTTTGCAGGTACTGGGTTTCCGGCATACTTCCGGTATCGTAAAGCAATTCACTTAATTCTGTAACCGCATCGTCATCCTCGTCATCGTAAAGGAAATCCGACATCGCTTCAGGCTTCTTTTTCCGGTACAAATCGGTGATGCGGTTCCTGGCAACTTTATATAGCCATGCAGAAACCTGCTCAATCGGTTTCATCAGTAAGTCGGCTTCAGCCAGTTGATAGAAAACATCCTGTAAGATATCTTCGGCATCTTCTATTGAATTGACTCGTTTCCTGATAAACCCTTTTAAGCGGTTTCCGTAATTCCTGACTATCGCCGATATATGCTCTTTTTGCGTCAAATTATTTGGTATTGATATTGTCGTCATCATCTGGTTTTACTGTCTACATATTGATAGACGGATAAGCCAAATAAATATTTTAATATATGACAAATTAGTTTGTCTTAATTACGGAAAACGATGATTTTATTAAATCATAATACTATAGTGTACCCAAAAACTGGACAATAATTTAAGGTGGAAAATACTTAAATTACAATAAAGGAAAAGGAGCATAAAAAATGTCTGGAAAGAGAAAGAACTATTTCGTTTCTCTTCCATTAGGAAGACATCAGCTTATAAAGGTATTATCTTTCTATCGAATCTTTTCATTGAAACGGCGCTCCATTCCGGGTGTCCCTTTGGGGGTCGCCACTTTGTAATCACACCCTCCATTACGCTACCCGATAATTGCTTTTGAGGCGTATTTATTTTTTGTAAAAAGATTTCTTATAACGTATATAATAGGAAGTTTTATTTGGCTGGTAATTCTAATTTTGATTATTAGAACAATGACAAGTAAAGAAGTCTTTAACTAGCAAATTTCATTTTATTTAATTTTAATGAACTCCTTCGCAAGCCAAAGCCCTTGCTCGTAAATGTCTTTTGCCCGCTTCGCTATACAAAAAACTATATTATAATTAAACTATACCTTATCAACTATTTTTCTTATTTTTATAACAGCAAAACAAAAAAGATTTATTCCGTTTTGAATCTAAAAACAGCGGAGGCACAATGTATAAAAAGTTATTATTTCTTCTCGTGCTGTTTTGTGCAGCAGTAAATGCGCAGTGGGTACAAACTGCCTACCGGGGATCTGCTTATTGCTTTGCCGTCTCTCCCGCCACCGGCGGGGCGGGCTCCACGAATCTTTTTGCGGGAACTGTGAACGGCGTTGTTCTTACAACGAACAACGGCACAAGCTGGACAACGGTTAATGCAGGCTTGCCGAACCGTCCGGTTGGGTCGCTTGCTGTCATTGGGGCGAATCTTTTTGCGGGAACTTCCGGCGGAGGCGTTTTTCTTTTAGCCGGCAATGATACAAGCTGGACAGAAGTCAATAATGGCTTATCGAACACTGATGTTTTATCACTTACTGTCAGCCCCACAGTGGTAGGCGGAACGAATCTCTTTACGGGGACTGAGGGCGGCGTTTTTCTTTCAACGAATAACGGCATAAGTTGGACTCAAGTTGATTCAGGCTTGACAAGCACTATTATTAATTCGCTTGCTGTCAGCCCCTCAGGGACAGGCGGAACGAATCTCTTTGCGGGGACTGAAGGAGGCGTTTTTCTTTCAACGAACAACGGAACAAGCTGGACAGCGATTAATGCAGGCTTGACGAACCGTGCGGTTGGGTCGCTTGCTGTCATCGGGGCGAATCTTTTTGCGGGAACTGCCGGCGCAGGCGTTTTTCTTTCAACCAACAACGGTACAAACTGGACTCCAACCATCTTGTCGGGCGCTTCTGTCCAGTCTTTTGCTGTCATTGGCACGAATCTTTTTGCGGGAACTGCCGGCGGAAGCGTTTTTCTTTCAACGAATAACGGCACGAGTTGGGCTCAAGTTGATTCAGGCTTGACAAGCGCTAGTATTAACTCGCTTGCTGTCAGCCTTACAGGGACAGCCGGGACGAATCTTTTTGCGGCGACTGATAGCGGTGTTTATGTGAGGCCGCTTTCGGAAATGTTTACCGGTGTTAAAAATAAACAAAATAATTTTCCAACAAGTTTTTCCTTACAACAAAACTACCCAAATCCGTTTAATCCAACTACTATGATAAACTACTCTGTTCCTAAAACAAGCTTAGTTACAATAAAAGTTTATGATATTTTGGGAAAAGAAATAGCAACTTTAGTTAATGAAGAAAAATCTGCGGGTAATTATTCAGTACAATTTTCTGCCAATGGCGGATACGCCTCCGGCAGAAATGGGGGTAATTTATCAAGTGGAATATATTTCTACCGGATGCAGTCCGGGAATTATTCGCAAACAAAAAAACTCGTTTTACTTAAGTGAGTTCCAAGCGAAGCATGCCCATACACTGCTGCTTTATTTTATTCGCGGGTGAACCGGCATAAATGATTGTGCACTGAAGTTACGCAAATGATATTTAAAATAGCCCCGACATTTATGTCGGGGTTTTATAAATTTTAAAACTTGTTCGGCTTTAGCCAAAATGACATGAAAATTATAGCTTGCTAATCCGCCTCTGGCGGAAAAGCCAATAATGTCCGGGCTTTCATTATTCCCCGAGTTAAAACTCGGGGCTATTTAATAAAATTTGTAATAACTGCGTAACTTCAGTTATTTATCATTAAATAATAGGATAATATTTCTATTTATCTTCTTATTATTCTATTCATCAAAAAAATATAATTTTTAATAAGCAATTATTAACCAACATGAGAACAGTCTTATGGGAAAAATAATAAATACAGCTATAGTGGGTTTTGGGATGTCCGGTGAATATTTTCATGCGGCTTTTTTAAATGCAAACCCTAATTATCATTTGAGTAAAGTTGTTGAACGGCATAGTAACAGGTCTAAACATTTATACCCTTATATTGAAGTAGTAAGAGATTTTTCTTCTGTGCTTGACGATGATGAGATTGATCTGGTTATAATTAATACACCTAACCATTTACATTTTGAGATGGCTAAAAAAGCGCTGATTTCCGGTAAGCATGTTGTAGTTGAAAAACCATTTACGGCAACATCAAAAGAAGCAGAGGAGTTGATTAATATTGCCGCAGCTCAGGAAAAGATATTGACTGTTTATCAGAACCGCCGATGGGACGGTGATTTTTTAACCGTAAAAAAGATAATTGAAGGCAGGATGCTCGGCGAGCTAGTTGAATTTGAATCTCATTTTGACAGGTTTAGAAATTATATAAAGCCCAATTCTTGGAAAGAAGAAATATTACCTGCCGCCGGGCTTCTATATGATATAGCCTCTCACTTGATTGATCAGTCTGTTTGCTTGTTTGGAAATCCAATATCCGTTTATGCGGATTTGAGGACACAAAGACCATCGGGAAAAATAATAGATGCTTTTGAAGTGATTCTGAATTATGATAAACTTAAAGTCACTTTGAAAAGTAATTATCTTTCTAAAATCCCTTTACCGCGGTTTACGCTGCACGGTACGGAAGGCTCTTATATAAAAAACGGATTGGATCCGCAGGAAGAAACACTTAAAAAATACGGTTATAGAAAATCGCCTGAATGGGGTACCGAGCCTTCTGAGTTTTGGGGAATGATAGATATCAAATTGAATGGATTAAACTTTAGCGGCGAAATTGAAACAATTGCAGGTTCGTATTCTGCATTTTACGAGAACTTGTATGAAGCCATAGCAAACGGTAAAGAATTAGCCGTTAAACCGGGAGAAGCTATGAATACCATCCATATAATCGAGCTGGCAATGGAGAGCTGCAGGAATGGATGCGTAATAAAGTTTTAAGAATGAGAGTCTCTAATACTAAAGATTAAAACGGAAAATCTTCCTTGTAATTAACCTTCTTTTCGATTTTCACTTCCTCTTTCTTCTTCGCAGTCTGATGTACGGAATTTGTTTCAACATAAATTGCTTTATATGGCCTTACAGGGCAGGCATACTCACAAGCGCCGCAGCCGATGCAACATTCGTCATGTACCTCCGGCGCTCTTATACCCTCAAAAGGCACCATGATTACTGCTTTCGTAGGGCAATGTTCCGAACAAGCGCCGCAGTCTGTTTTTTCTGTATAAACAATGCAATTATCTTTTATAAATTTTGCCTGTCCGAGCTGTGTTAACTTTTTCTTTTCAAGCTTGACAGGCAGAATTGCGCCATTCGGGCAAACTTCGCCGCAAATAACGCAGTCAAAATTACAATAGCTGGTAGTATAATCCATGCGTGGTTGAAGTATCCCCAATATTCCATACTCCAGGAATGCAGGCTGGAGTACCAATGCCGGGCAGGAACTGATGCATAGATGACACGCAGTACAATTACTTGTAAAATGTTTTAAACTTATTGAGCCGGGAGGTGTAACAGGGTTTTTCCTGAAGATAGGAATCTTACTCAGTTTTTTACTAATTATTTTGCTTTGAGCAGAAACTAATTTTGTTGAACCGGCAAGAAATACGGCTACAGAAATTAGAAATTGCCGTTTTGCCGAATCAATACTTTCGGCTTTCTCTGTTTTTCTTTTGTTAAATGATAACCGGTAGCTTATTCCTTCCGATGGACAGACTTCGAAACAATTATAGCAGCTTACACACCGGCTGAAATCAACGATTTTTCCCTTCTTATCAATACAGCCGGATTTGCATGCGCGCTCACATAAATTACAGCCGATGCAATTTTCCTCATCAATTTTAATTTTAAATAATGAAATTTTTGAGAGTAATCCGAGCAGCGACCCTACCGGGCATACTGTATTGCAAAATAATCTTCCCGAAAAAAATGAAAGTATGAATACAAGTATTAAAAACGCAGCAGGAAGGAATATGATAATATAATTTGTGCCGCGCATCTCAACCGGATTAATCCAATATAGATTTACTTTTTCCAGTGTAATTGCCGCAAAGTTATAACCGTTCAGGAGAAGAGGTTTAAATAATTGAGTATAAATTCTGCCGAAATTGCTGTAAGGATCAAGCAGATTGATTACGAATAAACTGCCTGATAAAAAGAAGATAATTGACAAAGATAAGAATGAATATCTAAGCAGGTTGGCAGGCTTCAATAGATGGTAATATTTTTTTTTATGGAGTTTTTTTGAGATGTAAGAAAATATATCCTGCAATGTTCCCAACGGGCAAATACTTGAACAATAAACCCTGCCAAAAAGAGCGGTAAGAATTAATACAAGAATAAACCCAATTGCCGAAATGCCTGCAAGCCTGACAAATTTTATTAATGATGGTATAAACTGAAGAAAAGTAAAATAGTTTGTATATGCCGGAGATAGCGAGTTATTAAAATCCAGGAATAATGCTGAAATTAATAAGAAAAGAACAATTGATACGGTTATTCTTATTTTCTTTAAATTAGAAAGCTTCATTTGAGAATTCTGTTTCTGTCACCAGTCCGGCACTGCCTGTCCAACGCTTATAACATAATCTTTTTTATATTCAATTTACTTAAATCTTTTCTGCCTATTTTCATCTGGTCCGCAAATTTAATATATGGAATAGTGTCCGGATCAACTCCAAAAATTTTAGCTGCAGCGGCATCAGCAGCAACGATATCGGTGGAAATAATCTGCTGTTTCATTAAAACAACATCGTTTGTTGAAGTTCCTCTTGGCCCGTTTGTCTTCATAACCAAATAAGCATCCACAACCGTGAGATTAGGTTTACTATAAGTGGCAAAGTCAGCTATTGATTGCTGCAAATCGTTTCTATGCCATTCTTCTCTATTCCAAACAATGCCCATATTATTCTTCATGCCGACAGTTAATATACCGGAATTATGATTCTTTAACACCGGTACGTTAATGAATACATCCGAGTCTAATATCAACTCATGAACTTTTGCATTTTTTATAGCCTTGCCTTGTTTAATAGTTACCTCCTGGTAGTAACTTTCTGTGGCGCCGGAAACAATTTTTCCGCCTGCATCTTTAACAGCCTTTTCAATTCCGCTGTTTGAATAACACCTGTTCCAGTTATCACAGGTATGATCAAAAACAAAAACCTCTTTTGCTCCGGCATTAAAACAATGCTGTATAATCCTTCCAATCAATTTTGGATTTGTATCTGCACCCTTTTCAGGAACTGCATCCCAACCAATATTGGGTTTAATAACAACTTTTTGTCCCTTTTTAACAAAATTTTGCATCCCGCCAAATGCAGCAATGCCTTTATCAAACATGGTATCCGGCTCACCGCCTTTTATTGCCACCAGATCGTAAGCATTGTTTGCTAATAAATTACCGGCAAAAAGGTTTGAAAAATTACCGAGGGTAATTGAAGAACTCAATGCCATTGTGGCAAGAGCGCTTTTTTTTATAAAATCACGTCTTTCCATAAAATTCCCATCCTAAAAAAGATTACATAAAAAACCTTTGTAAAATATAATACATTGTGTATTAATAGACAAAATTGGATTATATTTACAAAAATACTTAATTACATTACACGGAAATTATATGCAAAATATTTTAATATTATAGTGTGCAAATGTTAATTAAGTTTAAGTCCTTTCGGAAATAATTATGCGAACACTTACATGCTGTTTGAACCTTTTTATACTCACTACATTTCTAATTTTTGTGCCGGGACAGCCGGGTTATGCTCAGCAAAATAATAACATGATTAATGCTGATGCTGTTTGGAACCCATCTATGGACGATATGGGAAACATATCTATAAAGTGTGGGCTTTTGAAAGGTGAGGATCTCTACTCATGTTTAATAAATGAAATGCAATCGGCAAATGCATCGAACCGGGCTATTGAGTTTACGAAACTCCTTGACGGCAGGGGATATATGAAAGCTTTCAAACCATCAGGTACTGTTGATGTTGCCGTTGTTTATTATCCTTTTGAAAAAGGAAACCATGAAGGCTATGTAATAATAAATGGCAATCCTGGCATAGTAGATGCAGATAATTATGGTTTGCTTAATTTAGACGAGCTTGAAAAAATATCCGGATATATTCAACTCGGGAATAAATATCCGCATATAGCGTTATTTGCCGGAGACCGCACAGGCGCTAATTATCCGCTGAATGAAAACTTGCCAAATCATGGCGAAAGAATAATTGTGAATTATGCATTGAGGGACGGATGCAATGCCTGTGAATTAATTGGTTATGTTGAATTCGGATTTGATTTTGACAGCACAGGCAATTTCCTGGGGACAGAATTTCTTACATTAAAAAAATCAGTCGTACTTGATTCTGTCGCATTTGAAAATAGAAATCCCCAGAATGTCTTCAGTGATCCTTCGCAAACAATAGTAATTTCGCAGGGTGATGAGTTCGTAATTGCTCTTCAGTCAAATCATTCTGCCGGTCTCAAATGGGAATTAGCTGAGCCGCTTGATGAGAAAATTGTAACATTGCGGAGCAGTAATTTCGTAATACCGGATGAAACTTTACCGAATGCAGCAGGAAAAGAAACATGGAATTTCAGAACGACGGGGAAAGGAGGAACCGAGATAAATTTTAAATACGTAAGAGATTGGCAGAATGAAACAAAAGAATATCAAAATATTACTTTTACTTTGGTGGTAAATTGATTTTAGTATAAAGGGATCACTATTTGACATGTTGCAGATACACTAAGAATTTTCAAAATATTTTACTTTTAAGAAACCCTCTTTATTATATAAAAAATTTTGATTTAAACGATCTTTTAAGAAAACTGTGGTGATATATGAAGGTAAAAGACATTGTTTTAGTTATGTTTATTCTAATGACGTTGATGCTGACTGCTCAGGAAAAAGATTTAGTTTCAACAACAGGGAAAATTACAGCTAAAGCGATATGGAGACCAGGTATGGAAACGCTTCGCGCAATTCATGATAGCTGCGATAATATGAAATACCCTTCATTTAAAAAATGTCTTTTAGAACAGATGCAAAAATTTGGCGCTTCGCAGGAAGCTATCGAGTTTGCTAAAATGACTGATTCCGAAGGCTTTATGCGCGATTTCAAAGATGTAGGAAAAGTTGATATTGCTTATGCTGTTTATCCTTTCCGTGCTAATGAAAACCAGGTTTGCTTTTTAGTCAACGGAAGCCCGAATATGATTGACGTTGATAATTACGATTATATTTCTAAAGCGGTGATAAAAAAGAATAAAATATATAAACAGGTTGCAAAGGTATATCCAAAAGTGAGTATCTGGCCTGGTGATAGAAACGGTACAGACTTTTCTGCCGTGAGAGAACAGCTCGGCGGCGGGCAGCAGTTTATTTTCGACTATCGTTTGCAGGATGGCTGTCATGCTTGTAAACTTATCGGGTTTGCTAATTTGGGATTTAATTTTGATAAAGATGGAAAATTCTCAGCCATAAAAGTGATTAATATTTTAATGCTGAATGATTCCATTAAAGAATTGAAAGTGCAGGATGAATATTCAAATCCTGAAAAAACAATCGAAATAAAAGCCGGGCAATATTTTAAAATTGCGCTGAATTCAAATCCTTCTACGGGATATGGGTGGCAGCTTGCGGAACCGCTAAATGAAAATATAGTCGGTAATGCAGGTGAAACCTATATACTGCCCGCAAATCCGATACCGGGCGCTGGCGGAAAAGAAATTTGGAATTTTATCTCCATCAATCAGGGCAGTACGGAAATTTCTTTTAAGTATATCCGTCCATGGGAAAAGAATGTTAAACCTGTAAGGGAATCAACTTTTAAGATTATTGTAGAATAGCTGCTTTAATATTCTGTTTATTTTTTTGCTTCTGTGTCTTACCTCAAAAGTCCTGTCTTTTATTTAAAATAATTGGAAACTATTCTTGACAAAATAGTTCCCAATTATTATATTGGAAACGTAAAAAACAATAATAGTTTCCGTCGTACTTAACAAGCCGGATTAAAAATAAATTTTGTATTTGGGACTTTAATAGAAACTTAAAAATTAGAATAATTAATTATGAATCGAAGGAAAAAGAAAAAACCGATCATTGCAGGAGTTGAAGCTTTCCCGGGTGAAAACTCTTACCCGGGGAAAATTAACGGGAGTAAAGATGCAAACATTTATGTAAAAAAATCCGAAGAAATAAAAGAAAAAAATATTGTTATGGATATTGAAGAAAGGGAAAAAATACTCGGTTATGCCGTTGAAACTTTTCTTAAGGAAGGTTTTTATAAAACTACTATGGATGAAATAGCCGCAAGGCTTCATATGAGCAAAAAAACTATTTATAAATATTTCCCCTCCAAGGAAGAACTTGTAAGGGAGGTTATGAAAACTCATATGCATTTAACTATGAAAAAAATAAAAAGCCATGTTAATCATCAAAGCAATGCCGTTGAGAAACTATTTGACATTTTTACTATTGTCGGCGAGAATATATTGAAAGTCAATGAAAAAATGATAATGGATTTACAGTTTTATTCTCCGGGAATATGGAAGGAAGTTGATGATTTCAGAGCAAGGCAAATAACTGCAAACTTTTCAAGAATATTTGAACAAGGAAAAGCAGAAGATTATTTCTTAAATATTAAGACCGAAATAATTTTATCAGTTTTTGTTGCTTCAATACGGGCAATCGTAAATCCTGATTATGCTGTAAACAGCGGGGTCAGCCTTAAAGAAGCCTTTATGGCAATAATTGAAATCCTGATGAACGGAATACTAAATGAAAAAGGTAAAAAGATATTTAATAAACTTAAAAACGGAGTTACTAAATGAAAGTAGTAATGTGGTTAATGCCGGCTGCCGTTATGTTTCTTCTAATTGGCTGCGGCGGCGGGAACGGTAAAAATAAAATAGAAGCATCCGGTACTATTGAAGCGACGAATGTTACGGTGTCGGCTAAAGTAACCGGGCAGGTTCAAAAATTATATTTTAATGAAGGCGACAAAATCAATTTAGGCGATACTCTTATTACAATTGACCATGATTTGACGGCAATTCAATTACAGGAATCGGAGGCAGCAGTTGAAGGCGCAAAAGCTCAACTGGATCTGCTTATTCAGGGCGCTAGAGCCGAAGATATTAAACAGGCAGACGATGCTTTAAACCAGGCGAAGGCAAATTATTATTTTGCCGAACTGACCAAAGAAAGAAATGAAAAATTATTTGCAGAAAATTCCATAACAAAGCAGCAATGGGATGATGTATTGGATAAATATGATGTTGCAAATGCTCAATACAATTCGGCAAAAGAGAATTTGGAAAAGATGAAAAATCTATCCAGGCCCGAAGAAATAGTAGAAGCAAGAGCGAATTTGGACAAGCAAATAGCCTCTTCAAATCTTTTAAGAAAAAATATAATCGATTCTTATGTGATTGCACCGATCAGCGGATTTGTAGTAAAAAAGTTTGTTGAAGCAGGGGAAAGCGTCACGATGCTTTCTTCGTTAGTGATGATCTCCGATCTGAGTTATGTAGACCTGGAAATTTACGTCCCTGAAACGGAACTCGGTAAAGTTCAGCTTGGGCAGGAAGCCAAAGTAACAGTTGATTCTTATAAAGATAAAACTTTTACGGGTAAAGTTATTTACATATCGCCCGATGCTGAGTTTACTCCTAAAAATATTGAAACAAAAGACGAAAGGACAAAGCTTGTTTATGCGGTAAAGGTTCATATTCATAATCCGAGCTTTGAATTAAAAGACGGTATGCCCGCTGATGCAGTGATCAATTTGCAATAAAAATTTTTGAGAATATAGATTATTAAACCGGACATAGATTATTGAAATATGGAAGCAGCAATAAATGTAAATAATATTAAGAAGAATTACGGTGAAGTGAATGCGCTGAAAGGTATTTCATTTGACGTAAAGTCAGCGGAAATGTTTGGTCTTGTCGGCCCCGACGGCGCGGGTAAAACCACAACCATTAAGCTGTTATGCGGGCTCCTGCAGCCTACCGGGGGATCGGCTGAATTATTCGGGTTTGACCTTGTTAAGGATATAGTAAAAATTCAAAAGCATATAGGGTACCTTTCCCAGAAGTTTAGTTTATACGGCGATTTAACTATTGATGAGAATATTGAGTTTTTTGCAAATCTTCACGGGGTTAAGGATTACAAAAAAAGGCGGAATGAACTCCTGGAATTTACACGCTTAACTCCATTCAGAACCAGGCTGGCAGATAATCTTTCGGGCGGTATGAAACAGAAACTTGCGCTTGCATGTACATTAATTCATAAGCCGAATGTAATTTTTCTTGATGAACCTACAACCGGAGTTGACCCTGTTTCAAGAAGAGATTTTTGGAAAATACTTTCAAATCTTCAGCAGGATGGTGTTACTATTTTTATGTCAACTCCCTATCTTGATGAAGCAGAACGCTGCAACCGGGTTGCTCTTCTTAACAAGGGTGAAGTATTAAGCTTTGACACGCCTCAGAATATAAAGCAGTCGCTGAATAAATCAATTATCGAAATTGTTTGTTCTCCTACTTTAATGGCATACAAAATATTGAAGGAAAAAAGCAGTTACGAGGTACAGATGTTCGGAGACCGTCTGGATATAGTAGTAACGGAATATGAAAAGGATTACGGAATTATTGAGAAGTTATTAATTGAGAATGGAATCCAAATGATTGACCATAGGGTAATACCGAGTTCCCTTGAAAATGTATTTATTCATTTAATCGGGGAGATTAAAGATAATGCATCGTAAAATATTTAAGATAAAAGTTTATAGTTATAGAAATAGAACGAGGATTTGAAATGAAAAAATTTATCATGGCAGTAATACTGGTACCGGTTATCTTATACTCGCAAACCAGGGAACTGACATTAAAAGAAAGTTTGGAAATCGGTCTTAAAAACAGTAAAGATCTTAAAATATCATATTCCAAACTAGTTAGCGCTTCAGCACAGGTAACATCGGCTAATTCACAATTATTGCCGCAGCTAACTTTTAATGCCGGATATACACGGTTAAGCAATATTCCGCCTTTTGACGTATCGCTGCCGATTTTCCCTGAGCCTATTGTTGTTTCCCCTGTAATTTTGGATAATTACACTCTAAAGACAAGCTTGCAGCAGCCTTTATTCACAGGGTTCAGGTTGACGTCATTAAGAGACGCAGCTAAATCAAATTATGATGCCGCAAACTCAGATTATCAAAGTGACATGAATGAAATTGCGTTTAAAATTCAAGATGCTTTTTGGAATTATTACGAATCTCAATTGAATGACAGTGTATTGGGTGAAAATCTGAACCAAATAAAGCAGCATCTCGATGATACTAAAAATTTTCTAGCCAACGGGCAGGTTATTAAAAATGATTATCTAAAGCTTGAAGTGCAGTATTCATCTGTAAACCTTCAGAAAATAGAAGCGGACAATTCTCTTGATATAGCAAGGATGACTTTTAACCAGGCAATTAATCTTCCTTTAGATGCTCAAACACAAATTAAAGTTGAAGAACCGGAAATTAAGGTTACGGATTATAATATTGAAGATTTGCAAAGTGAAGCAAAAAATAATAGAAATGAATTAAAGGCTCTTGAATACCGTTTATATGCGAGCATTGAAAATGTGCGTGCATCAAATTCAGCCTGGTATCCTTCAGTATATCTTTTCGGTGATTATTATGATGACAAACCTAATGGACGAATTCTTCCGGCTGTGAATGAGTTCAAATATGGCTGGGATGCAGGTGTAACATTATCATGGACTATATGGAACTGGGGATATAATTCTTCACAATCAACAATTGCAGAACAGAATAAAATTCAGACAGAGACTTCCCTATCACAGTTAAAAGATGCTGTTGAAATTGAAGTTTATCAAAATTATTTAACGTTTAAGAGGGCTTATGATAAGGTTAGTGTTTCAAAACTGGGGGTTGACCAATCCGAAGAGAATTACAGGATAACTAAAGATATGTACAATAATCAGACTGAAACAGCCACTGATTTAATTGATTCCGAAGCCGCCTTACTTCAGGCAGAAACAAATTACAATAATGCACTTGTTGATTATGAAGTAGCAAAAATAAGACTGGAAAAGTCGGTTGGGAAGAAAATATATTAAATAAAATTTAAGATGCTAAGTCCGGATGTATCTGACTCAGGAATAATGGGATTATAAAAGATGTTTTCAATTGAAGTAAATAAACTAACTAAGACTTTCGGAAGTTTTATTGCCGTAAACGGAATTTCCTTTAATGTAAATCAGGGTGAGATTTTCGGGTTTCTCGGGGCAAACGGAGCAGGAAAATCAACCGCTATTAGAATGCTGTGCGGTATTTTGGAACCTACATCAGGTGATGCTATGGTTGGCGGTTATAGCGTAATGAATCAGCCCGATAAAGTTAAAACAGAGATAGGTTATATGTCTCAAAAGTTTTCTCTATATAATGATTTAACGGTTGAAGAAAATATTAATTTTTTTGGCGGAGTTTACGGGCTTTATAATCATAAACTGGAAGAAAGGAAGAAATGGGTTCTTAAGGTAGCATTTTTAGAAGGTCAACAGAATTTATTAACCGCTTCGCTTCCGGGAGGCATTAAACAGAGGCTTGCTCTTGCAATTGCAGTAATACATGAGCCGAAAATTGTTTTCTTAGATGAACCTACCGGCGGGGTTGACCCGATCTCCCGCAGGAATTTTTGGGATTTGATAAATGAACTTTCCCAAAGCGGGGTAACGGTTTTTGTAACTACTCATTATTTGGATGAGGCTGAATTTTGCAACACGATTACGCTGATTAACGCCGGGAGTATTATTGCAAGCGGAAGTTCTAAAGAATTAAAGACAAAATATTTAACAAATACAATCCTTGAAGTAGAATGCGATAAAGTAATATCTGCGCTGGATATTCTTACAAAACAGAGCGGGATAGATGAGACTTCAATTTTCGGCAATTATATACATGTTAATGTTAAGAATGAGAATGAAGGACGCAGTTTAATAAAAAAAGTGCTTACAGAACAAAATTCAATTAATATTTCAAGACTTGATAAGATCGTCCCCACTCTTGAGGACGTATTTATCTACCTTCTTGAAAAGGATGATAAGAAAAATGTTGAATAGAATAAAAGCAATAGCCGTAAAGGAAATGAGACAGCTTAGAAGAGATAAAAGAATGCTGTATGTGCTTTTTGTATTTCCAATTTTTTTGTTGGTAATATTCGGATATGCTATAAATTTTGATGTACATCATATAAAAATTGTAGTGTTTGATCAGGATAAATCTGTTGACAGCCGTAATTTTGTAAAATCACTTACAAGCTCGGAGTATTTTGACGTTGTAGGTTATATTCATGATGATAAAGAAATTAAAACCGTTCTTGATACAAAGAAAGCACAATGTGTTGTTGTATTTCCGCAGGATATGTCCAAAAAACTGTACTCAAAACAATCTGCACAAGTACAGATATTGATTGACGGTGTGGATGC
>Ga0116130_1000151_pt1 | contig 43908 bp, 37 predicted proteins | sample June2015DPH_17_5_FD_89733 | JGI IMG/M metagenome (GOLD analysis project Ga0116130, IMG submission 89733) | Peatland microbial communities from SPRUCE experiment site at the Marcell Experimental Forest, Minnesota, USA - June2015DPH_17_40 | ecosystem: Environmental > Terrestrial > Soil > Wetlands...
TGGAGGCGGCGCTAATCATGTAAACGGAGCACTAACGGAGCACAGAGTGGAATGGGTTCGTGCAAGTCGTTGAAAAGATGGAGCGGGAGACGGGGCTCGAACCCGCGACGTCCAGCTTGGGAACCTGCACTGCATTTGAAAATAAGCAACTTCCGCGTCCAAGGCGTTGCATCCTGACCATTTAAGTGCATGGATTTTCAGCGTAGCCGCCCAGTTTGCGAGAAAACGGAGTAAACGGAGTAACGGCGGCAGGCTTCAGAAACTCACCTTTACCCACCCTCCCCGAGGGTCGCCAAACCGGCGCCATGAATGGCGCCAGAAGGCGACTCAATGGCACTATTGCAAGTCCTCGACGGCGGACCCGCTGCCGGTCTGGAATCAGTCTGCAGTCTGCTCAAACGAACTCACCCGCATCTTCACGTTTCCAAGCACAAGCTGCGCCAAGTCGAAGGGGCTGAACTTGTCAGATTAAAGCGAGCGCAAGGCGGGCAAACCCTTGGCTTCAGTTCCCGCCCGTTCGTGTTGTGCGGCCTGCCGGTCCGTCGCCTGCCTGCGAACCAATTGCTTTTCGAACGACGGAATGGTCGCTTCGTCCTTCAGCTCACTGGGCATCCCGACTACGGGGTTCCGTTCGGCCAGGACCGGATAGTCCCAATATTCTTGGCCACGCTGGCGGTCCAACAGAAAAGCCAGGTTATTCGATTCCGCAGCGCGTCGGAGATGCTGGAGACGTTCGGAATGCACAAAGGCGGCAAGGAGTACCGCAGGCTGATCGGTGCCTTCGAACGGATCTTCGGCGCCACGATCTTCTTCGGAACGGACCCGCTGAAGCCTGGTGCCAAGGTAGTTCACCGATCCCGCTTCAACTTCCTGCGCGAAGCCACAATCTGGTACAACCGCGACGAGAATCAGCCCGCGCTGACCGAAGCGTTTGAGAACGTCATCGTGCTGAGCGACGAGTTCTATCAGGAGATCGTGGAACACCCGATCCCGACCGACATGGACGCGGTGCGCGTGTTGTCGTCCGCGCCGGCGATCCTCGACCTTTTCATGTGGCTCTCGTATCGTTGCTTCGCCGCGAAGAGCGAAGAGTTGGTCCCGATCTTTGGGCCCCGCGGCTTGGCCGCACAACTGGGTAACGTGGAGTACGCGAGGCCGCGGCGCTTCCGCGAAAAACTCGAGGAGTGGCTCCGCGCCATCCACGGGATATGGCCGGAATGCCCGGCGCGCATCTCGGCTGACGGCTCCGCGCTGATCGTCAATCGGGCTGCGGCTGTCGCGCCAGCGTGCTGACCGGCACCTGAGGCGGCAGCGCTTCGGGCTGACAACTGAGTTTTGACGACGCTTCCCCTTCCGGGGCGCCCCGCCCTCGTGGTGTGTCTTCACGGGACTTTAGGGGCGCCCTCGTCAAGTTGCTGTTTTCGGAGCACTTCTCGCGTTGCGGCACCTCACCGCATCGGCTCCGTTCCTTCATTCAGGATCTCCATGTACCGGTCATAAACGAAGAGCCGGTGACGCTGGCGGCCAGTGATCTCCCGGAGAATGCCAAGTCGCTGCATATGCTCCAGCGACTTCGCCACCGTTGGGGCGGAGATGCCGATCTTCCCGGCTGCGCCGGGGATCGAGACGATAGGGCTGCGCTGCATGTGTTCGAAGACTCGGAGTACGGATGCGGCCGGCCGGCCCAGGGCTTCGATCTGACGTTGGTGCTCCTGGAACAGCGCCAGAATGCGGCGTGCCGCAGTGGCGGCTTGCTCGGAAGTATCGCGCACTCCCGTGAGGAAGAAGTCGAGCCACGTCTCCCAATCACCTTTCGTTCGCACCCGATCGAGCAGATCGTAGTACGCCGCGCGGTGCTGCTTGAAATAGAGGCTCAGGTAAAGGATCGGCTCCCGCAGTACCCCCGCCGCGCACAGCAGAAACGTAATCAGCAGCCGTCCCAGGCGGCCATTGCCGTCCAAGAATGGGTGGATGGACTCGAACTGCACGTGTACGAGCCCAGCCCGAATCAGAACCGGTAGATCCTGCCGCTCCTCATGCAGGAACAACTCAAGCGCGTTCATGCATTCTGAGACCAGATCCGGCGGTGGTGGCACGAATGCGGCCGTGCCGGGACGGGTGCCGCCAATCCAGTTTTGGCTCTGCCGGAATTCGCCGGGGAGCTTATCGCTTCCGCGACCCTGGGCCAGCAGAATCTCGTGAAGCTCGCGGATGAGCCGCAAGGAAAGCGGGAAGCCGCCCCGCAACCGCGCGAGTCCGTGGTTGATCGCCGCGACATAGTTGGAGACTTCCTGCACATCGTGCAAAGGGACGCCAGGTGCCTCGTCGTTCTCAAACAACATCAGGTCGGAGAGCGAAGACTGTGTGCCTTCGATTTGGGAAGAGAGCACAGCCTCCTTTCGGACGTACGCATAGATGAACAGCGACAGGTCCGGGAGCACCGATGCGAGGCCGTCCAGCCTGCCCAGCGCCTGGTTGGCCTGTTCCAGGAGCAGTTGCATGGACTCCAGGCGGACGGGCGGCGCCGGTGGGAGCGGAGGCGGAACGAATGCACGGACGGCTTCCTCTCCGTAGGTTGTGACGATGTAGCGCCCGAGGCGTAGGTTCTGTTCGTCCTGGCCGGACACAAGATCCTTTCGTTAGCTCTTTCCTTACGAAAGGATACGCCATTCCCCTTTCGCTATCAAGCTTACCCGACGACGACGCTGCTGTTTTTCCCTGCCGCGAGGCGGCGGTTCGGGTCAGGCCGGATTTCCACATTTCCACGGTTTAGAGCTGCCTACTACTGGTCTTTCGTCAGGTAGATACAGGTATATAGAAGAGCGCCCCCAATGTCCCGTTCAAGCGCCCCGAAACTCCCGTTCCCGGCCGGGCAAAAGCGCCCCTAACGTCCCGTGCATCATTCCGATCTCCCACAGGAGTTATCCACAGCCCACGGAGGATCGGAGTGCCCTTTCACCGGCCAACCTGTAAGCGTGATTTACAGGTTGCCTCGCCGAGGACACCGTTTGTGCCCCAAGAGAGTGCCGCAAACGTGGGGTCGTGATACGACCCTGGGTGGCTCTTCGGCCGGGTCCAGACAACACCATAGACTTGTAACAGTACGACATGATTGACTTGTAACCATACGGCATTATAAACTTGTATCGGAACGACCGCAGAATCTCGCAGGCGTCACCCAGAACAGGAGGTTCAAGCTGGCCACTCCAAACGAACGACTCGCCGCATCGTTGGCAGCTCTTCGCAATCTCCAGAAGGGTGGGCGCCGGGTTTTCCAATCGCAAGAACTGAGCCGCGTTCACCGGGAACGGTTGCTCCAGAACGGCTTCCTCCAGGAGGTCCTGAAAGGGTGGCTGATTTCCTCCAGTCCGGGAAGCCGCGACGGAGACAGCAACCCGTGGTATGCGTCATTCTGGGAGTTTTGCGCGCGGTACTTCGGCGAACGCTTCGGCAGTGAGTGGTGGCTGTCTCCAGAGCAGTCGCTTCTCATCCACGCAGAGAACACCGTCATTCCAGCCCAGGTCATCATTCACACGCCAAAGGGCGCGAACAACAAAGTTGCACTACCTTTCGGCACGTCCCTCTACGATCTGAAGCAGCCGCAGATGCCGCCGCCAGCGGACCTGGTGACGCGGGAGGGCCTATGGCTCTTCTCGCCCGCAGCGGCACTGGTCAAGGCGTCGGAAACTTTCTTTAGGACCAATCCCATTGAGATGGAGGTCGTGATCGCGAGTGTACCCGATGCCTCAGAGGTACTCCGGCGGATTCTCGATGGGGGCCGATCCGTCGTAGCTGGCCGGATGATCGGTGCATTTCGACACATCGGGCGCTCGGAGGCTGCGGACGAAATCGCCGCCACCATGAAGGCGGCCGGATATGACGTGCGGGAGACCGATCCCTTTGCGGGCCAGCCGGAGTTCGCGACGGGGAACGCGACAATCGCACCCATTGTCGGGCGTATCCGCGCGATGTGGGAGGCGATGCGAGGTAAGGTTCTCGATGTCTTTCCGAAGGCGCCCGGCTTGCCGCGCGACAAGAAAGCCTATATGCGGTTCATCGACGAGGTGTATCGAAGCGATGCCTACCACTCCTTGTCGATCGAAGGGTACAACGTTTCGGACGAACTGATCGAGCGGGTGAGGGCGGGCAATTGGGACCCCGATCACCATGATGCCGACCGGCAGAGTCGCGACGCTCTGGCCGCGCGTGGTTACTGGCAGGCCTTTCAAATCGTCAAGGGCAATATCGCCGAGATCATCGGCGGAGCCAATGCCGGGCGTCTCGTGCGAGCCGCTCACCGGGAGTGGTACCGCGAGCTCTTTCAGCCCTGCGTGAGCGCCGGATTGATTACGCCATCGGCGCTGGCCGGATACCGCAACGACGCCGTCTACCTGCGGACGTCGCGTTATGTACCGCCGCGGTGGGAAGTGGTTCGCGATGCGGTACAGGCGGTGTTTGATTTGCTGGAGCGCGAGCCCGAAGCAGCCGTTCGCGCAGTTCTTGGCCACTGGCTGTTCGGATACGTTCATCCTTACCCCGACGGGAACGGGCGGATGGCACGTTTCCTGATGAACGCGATGCTTGCCTCGGGAGGCTATCGCTGGATGGTCATCAAGGTCGAGGACCGCGCCGCCTATTTGACAGCGCTCGACCGAGCCAGCATCGACATGGACATCGTGCCGTTTGCGCAGTTCATCGCGGATCGTGTTCGTTGAATATCTGACCGATAGAATTGGCTGCCGCCATGGGGGAATGCCTTTCACGCGGGAACGCGTTCTTTTCGAGTCGAGAATGGTCGGAGGAGGATTCGCGAGCGTGATCCGCAGCTAGGGTCGCGCGGCAGAAACAAACGGCCTTCTAATGGACTGCCATCACCATGACGGCATAAGGGCTTGAGAAATTGCTCACGCATTAATGGATAATGAAAATGATGTTGGACTTGAACGGCTATCAAGAATAGCTTCTGGTTTAACGGTAAGAGCAGCCATGGCCAACAAACTGGTGCCCACACCAGGAGGACCGCAACTACCCGACGAATTGGTCGCGGCTGGTTTGTCGCGTCTGCCTGGCCCTATCCGCCGCGCGGGCGAGCGGGCGAGTTCGCGGTTTATTAAATTCTTCACCGCCAAGATCCATGATTGCAGCACCAGAGCGGCGTACGCCTTGGCAGTGGGGCGATTCTTCCGGTGGTGTGAGGCCCAGAGGATTGAACTGCCGCAGGTGGACCCGTTCGTGATCGTCAAGTATGTTGACACCCATAGAAACTCGGTGCCGACGATAGAGCAGCAGATAGCCGCCATCCGCATGCTCTTTGATCACCTGGTCGCTGGCCACGTGGTCGAAGACAATCCTGCCTCTTGCATCCTCTTTGAGTCACGGACTGTCACAACAGTGAGCCCGAGAGTAAGAGTGAAGGTCGCTATTCAATATGAGCCAAACAACCGAGGCGTTCGCCTGGCACTGGCGTATTGTCGCGTCCGACGTGGTGCCGGGCCGTTCTTTGATCTGTACGGCTACTGTATTGGCTACGAAGGAGGCGGAGTATATGAGAACTGGTCTTTCCACGTCGGAGAACATGTTGACGTCGGCTTCATCAGCTACACGCCGGTCGCCTGCGGCGGCGGCGGTGGCTGGGCTGATGACGGTATCGGGGTAAGCGGTCTTGCTGGGCAAGAGTTTGCCGATGGCGTCGAGCCTCTTTTGGATCTCGTCCAGGATCGCATAATGAATCGATGGTGCTGCTGGGACGATGAGGGCGATCCGGACCTAAGACCAGCGGCCAAGCGACGTCTCAATTGCGAACGAAGGCGAGCTTTATATAGGTCCCCAGGCTTCGATGAAGATCTTTTGGCGTTTCTATCGCCTGTATGGCCGATCTCGCTAACCTTTGGAGCAGAAGCGGAAGAAATGGCTCGCTGGGTCCAAGAGAGTCTGGCGCGAAGGCGCGCGAGACTGCGCGGGTTCATCGCGGCCCTCGTCAAGTACCCGCAACTAATTGAAACTGGTCTCCGCCTTTTGAATAGGGAAGCTCTTGGCCGTTGCGGAAGGACAAAACTGGTGTTTGCCTCCGACCAAGGCGGCGAACTCGTGGTGGCGTGCCAATGGGAACAAGTCACCGAGCGCGACGGAGAACGGATCACCACCCTAAAACGGGACCTCCTCTCTTCGGAGAATGGGAAAACACGGCTGATGGTGGTAAGCACGAGTATTGACTCTGCCGTTCGCCAACTCCTGGATCAGGAGGCCATTTCGTGGCGCGAGATCCCCCGGAAGGAGTTTTGCCACTTTCTTAGCGAAGTAGGCGACCTGAATCTGTCAGAGCTGTTCTTAACAAAGAACACGCCCTGAATCTGGCTGCGCTTTTCGAGCGGCCGTTTCTTGGGAGTGGGGTAGGTCTGCATGCACGATTGGAGCTGCTTTATGAGAGCCACAAATGATGGCAAGTGCAAGGGAAGTCCTACCGCAGGGCCGGTGCAATTCGGAGGGTCGTTGTCTCTTGACGAACTGGCGCTACCTGCGGTCTGTGGACCGACCCGTAAACCGTTCTTGATGGTGGTTCGGCGGCAAGGGCGCGGGGCGCTCGAACTCATTCGAGCGGTTGCCATGCCTCCGGTGAAAGATGTGCCAGTACACCGTGCGACATCCACCGACACGCCCTGGAAGTTCTGCCCGAAGTGCGGACAGAAGCTGGAGTCGACGCGGAAGTTCTGTAGCGGGTGCGGCAAGGAACTACTACCTCAGACGCAAAGCGACGTTCCGAGCCCCGCTGCACTGAGTAGCGGTGCAGATGGAGAAAAGTCAGCGGATTCCTTTCAGGCACTCACGCTGAACGCCCAAATCGTTATCGGCAGCCACTACGCTGGTTGTCCGTATTGCCGCAGTCGGTGGTATTTCCATTGCCACAACTGTGAGCTATCCTCTTGTGGTGGCAACACGAAACCACACTTAGATCACACCGATGTTTGGTGCGCCGCCTGCCAGTTGTGGTGTTGCACCTCGAAAGCCGATTCATTCAAGTTGACGGCTTACGCTGCGAGTGAGAAGGCAGTTGATCTATAAAGTTACATTGCTCTTGGATCAGCAAGGAGAATTATTATAGGTTAATCGACCAACTCAAATAAGACGTTACTTGAAACAGTAGTTATGCGCGTAGGTGCACCGAGGGTATGGCGACAACCCACTCATTCCTTCGAATGTGAGGAAAAGGCAATGGCCCGAATGCGAACCAACATGTGCTGCCAATGCTGCAAGAGGAGATAGCGCTATGCAGGCTCTGCTTTACATGATCGACACCGAAGACGACCTGAGGCGCGCGATTGCGGTGTGTTCCACGAAGAAACTGAAGATAGTGTATCGTAAGTACCATCGGAAACTCGACGAAGATGTAGTTAATTCGGGTGGCTTCAACCCTAATTCTGGCGGCTACGGTAGCCACTGTATCCTCGGGCTTGGCGCGACGTTTGGCGATCGCTGGATGCTCACCGGCATACCAGATCCACGGGGCAAGCCGTTCACGGGGCTGCGTGTTCACTTCGTGGGAACGTCTTGGGACATGCCGCGTGAATTGCAGGAGACGGTCGTCGCCAAGGCAGGCGGGCGGGTGGTCGATAAGCAGGAGCGGGCCAACGTCATCGTCGTGTCAAATAGGCAGCCCGCGAAACTGGGTGCGTGTGCCGCCGTTCTGATCGTCACCGAAGAGGTGTTTCGACGCGCACTGCGCTCGGCGCGCTTGATTTCACCGGTGATGCGGAGGGAGCCACTCAATGTTGAGGTTGAGCGGCTGCTGAGTGCGACTGCGCATTACCTCGTCCGGTGGTGGCTCATACGGACGGAAGATAATCCGGACTTAAGACCGGAGGCCAAGAGACGTCTCAAATGCGAGCGGCGGGAGCGCTTCTATACGTCCCCAGGCTTCAATTATGGGCTTTTGGCTTTCCTATCGCCCGAATGGCCTATCTCAACGCATTTCTAGTGTTTGGCGAAGATCCCAGGAGGACTTGATCGCCATCACCAAGAGCATCTGGCGCCGCGGCGCGCCAGAAGGGTGTGTTTTCGTCGCGGCCCTCGTCAAGCACCAAAATCGAACATGGTTTCCGGTTTTTGAGTTCTATTACGGATTCTGCGATGTTTCGCATGCCCAAGTGCATATAGGGCATTCTCCGTTTCGAGACAGGACTTGCCGACCCGAGCGAAACCACGCGGTTGCAGTCGCGGCCTTGTGCAGCGGCCATCAAAAAGGGCACCATAGACAGCTGCGCTATCGGCGCTCAATAACAAGCTAAACATGGCGCGCCGAAGGTGGGAGCGCTGAACAGTTCCCAGCCATAGCTCGGATGGTCCCGACCTCCGGCGGGCGTTGGGCACGGAACAGGAATACAATAAGCGTTCATGGTTAAGCTGTGGTCTGCCGAATTCTCCAAGAAGGTCACGGGTTGGCAGTGCACGGGCGATGGGCTTGGGTGTGCGGCGGATACGCTGACGGCGTTCCGACGGCGTGGAGATAATTGATGCGGATTCTCCTCGTGTCCGATTTGCATCTAGATTCACCCTTCGCGTGGGCGAAACCAGAAGTCGGTCGGAAGCGACGGCAAGCCTTGCGCGATGCGCTGGCACAGAGCATCCACCTCGCCATGGACCAGCGGGTTGACGTGATCTGCTGCGGTGGCGATCTGTTCGAACACGATCGCGTGTCCCCGGATACTGGCCAGTTTTTGCGTGCGCTGTTTGAAGGCGCACATCCCATCCGAGTTTTCATCGCGCCCGGCAACCATGATTGGCTCGGTCCCGAGAGCTTGTATGGGCGCGTTCGTTGGAGCCCAAACGTTTACGTGTTCGAGCAGAACCGACTTGTACCGGTAACGATCGCCGAGGGTCTGACACTATGGGGATCTGCCCACCGTACGCCGGCAGGGACACCTAACTTCCTCGGCGGCTTTAAGGTCGACCGTGGTGGCGTTCATGTGGCCCTATTTCACGGATCAGAACAAGGCTCCTTCTATACCGAGGAAACGGGCAAGGAACCGTATGCGCCGTTTCGAGCAGCTGAGATCGAGGCCTCCGGCCTTCATTTCGCGCTCCTCGGGCATTACCATGCACCCCGCGACGCGGAACGCTTTACCTATCCGGGCAACCCGGAACCCCTGACGTTCGGTGAATCGGGCCAGCGTGCTGCTATTATTGCCGCGATCGGCGACGAAGGTCGCGTGACGATCGAGCGTCACTCAGTCGCGGTGACTGATGTCTGCGATGTCAGAATCGGAGTGGACGGGTGTACTAATAAGCAGGAGATCCGGGACCGCGTCGCCGGCGCACTCGAGAACCGCCGTGGGTACGCACGCGTGACGTTGACCGGCGAACTGGCTCCAGATATTGACCTCCAGGCTATTGACCTCGAAGATGTGGCTTCCAACCTTGACTCGCCGCCGATCATCCGTCTCGAATCCGTGACCGTCGCGTATAACTTAACGCTAATAGGGCTGGAGCCAACCGTACGCGGGCAGTTTGTTCGCGATGTTCAGGGAAGCGACCTGTCCCCCGAGGAACGTCGCCGCGTCATCATCATCGGGCTTCGCGCACTCGACGGCCGCAACGATCTCCAGGCTTTCTAACGTGCACATCGAATCAGTTACCGCCGTGGCGTTTGGGCCATTCATGAATCTGACGCTGACGTTTTCGCCTCAGCTCACGGTGATCTATGGACCCAACGAAGCTGGTAAGTCAAGCTGGCATGCGGCGATCTACGCTGCGCTTTGTGGGATGCGCCGCGGACGAGGCCAGCCACGCCTGAAGGATCGCGATTTCGCGGATCTTCGCCGACCGTGGAGTGGAAACGCCTGGGACGTCCGGGCACTTGTCCGCCTCGATGATGGGCGGCGCGTCGAGTTGCGTCAGAACTTATTGGATCTCGCGCACTGCTCGGCAACTGACGCTGACCTCGGTCGGGATATCTCGGGCGAAGTCCTCAACGACGGTACACCGGACGCGGCGAAGTGGCTCGGCTTGGATCGACAGTCATTCCTGTCGGTGGCCTGTGTGCGTCAGGCAGAGATCCAGGCTGTTGCCGAAGATGCCGAGTTGTTGCAGGACGAGCTGCAGCGAGCGGCCGCATCCGTGGCAAGAGACGCGACAGCGGGCGAGGCCATTGCACGCCTGGAAGACTTTCTGCGCGAGCACGTCGGCCAGGATCGCGCGAATAGCACCAAACCACTTCAACGCGCCAAGGTAAACCTTGCGGCCACCGAGACGGCTGTCGCAAATGCGCGTGAGAAGCAAGCCAAGTGGTTGACCGTCGAAGCCGGAGCGCTGGAGCTGCGGAAGCAGGCTGACAACAAGGAGCATAGGGTACGAATGCTTCAAGCACTCCGCGCTCGGAAGGAAGCCGAAGTATGGCAGGCCAGGTTGTATAGGGCGCGAGAGCTGGCAGCTAGGTACCCCGCAGGTCCGGTGCCGCCTTTGCCTGATGAGGACCTGTTATCCGGCGATGTTGCGGCTTCGCTGAGCGAGTGGGAAAACAGACCCGACGTTCCGGTTCTCACTGGACCGTCTGCGGCGGCCATTCGCGCGGAAATCCAGGCGTTGCCATCGGTGCCAACGGGCGACCAGATGCCGCGGCCCGACGTCGTCACTGCAAGGAAAGCGTACGAGCGCGCCACCCAGGCGCTCGAACTTCACGAACGCCAGCGACCGTCTACGCTGCACGTGATCGACGCGAAAGGGCTCACGGCTGATCAGTTGCGGGAGCTAGCGCGTGCTCTCGAGACATCGATTCCGAACGTTGATTCCGGGCTGGAAAACAGCTACCGCGAGGCACGAGGTCGGCTAGAAGCTGTCCAACACTCGTCTGCGTCTAGGCCCATCGTCGCCGGCCTCGCGGCAGCGTTTGTGTTATTCGGCGCTTTTCTGTGGGCTTTTTCAAATCCGTTGATCGGTGCGGCGCTTGTAATCTTAGGCGTTACCGCGTTTGTGTGGCTAGTCTTTCGCTCCGACGAAGCGCACCGGGCGCGCGCCCTTGAGGAGGTTCGTGCGGTCGAGGCACAAGTTCTTTCTCAGCGCAAAGCCATGGAAGAAGCGCGCGAGCAAGTGAAGGTAGCGTCTGCGCGGACCATCCGGTTGGGCCTCCCATTAGATTCAAGAGCTTTGCGCGAGCTTGCCGACGGACTCGTGCTGACCGAACGGCACCAGCAGATCGTTGCGGACTGGTCCAAGAGTCATGAGGAGCTTCGCTCCGATGTTACTTCAGCGAGACGGGTATTGGAGGAGGAGCTCAAACAGCGGGGAATAGCTGAAGTCCCGGACCCCATGGCGGCATACCAGGAGTACGAGCGAGGTTGTCAGTCGCGTGCTGAGCAGGCGGCCCGCGCCTCAAGACGTCAGTCGCTCAACCGCCAGTTGTCAGATCGAGAGGCCGCGGAGCAGGCAGCACGTGATGCCGAGACACGAAGGTCGAGGGCTGAGGAGAAGATTCTGGCCACTTTGGCACGTTGTGGATTAGCGGCACACGATATGGCGACCGCAATTCAGGAACTTCGCCGGTGGCAGGCGAGACGGAAGGAGATGCTGACGGACTTCGATGAGGCGACTCGCGAATACGCCGAACTGGGCGCATTGCTTGCCGGCGGCACGCTAGCGGCTATCGAGAATCAGAGTGCTGAACGTCGACAGCGAGCGGCGGCGTTAGAGGCTTCGCTCGGTCAACTTCCCGAGCTTGCTGCCGACGTCAATTTCGACGAGGAAGTCCATCGCGCAGAGAAAATCGCTCACGATGCGGCGCTCGCGGCCACTGCGGCCGAAACTGAGGCGCGCGAGTGCGCCAAGGACGTTCCGAGTGTTGCGGAAGCGGAAGAGGCCTTGGCCGCTGCGCAAACTGAATCGGAACGGATCGCTCGCTTGAGCCGGACGCTAACCCTCACTCTCGATTTCCTCCGAAGAGCAGAACAGCGGGTGCATCGCGATATCGCTCCGGTGTTGGCAGCGGGTTTGCGGCAATGGCTCGCGGACGTAACACAGGGTCGCTACACCGATGCTAGGGTTGATCCCAGCGATCTTTGTGTGCAGGTGCTGGGACCGGACAATCAGTGGCGCAATGTGCAGCTTCTCTCGCACGGCACGGCAGAGCAGATTTACTTGCTTCTGCGGGTCGTGCTCGCGGAGCGTCTCACGACGGCTGGTGAAACGTGCCCTCTCCTGCTGGATGACGTCTTGGTTCAGTGCGATCAAGCGCGCAAACGGGCGCTGCTAAATATCATATTGGCCATCAGTCGTACGCAGCAGGTGATTTTGTTCACGCAGGAACAGGAAGTGCTGCAATGGGCGCAGCAGAATGTCGTCTCGCCCGATCAGCTGGTAATGTTGCCCGGAACCTCGTGACCTCCTTTTCACTAAAAGCGTACAAGTAAATGGACCTTGACTGCTTGTGCTTACTGCAGCCTGCCATTGAGATCGCCACTCTTCTCAAGAAATCAATCCCTCCAGGCAGAACGATTACGCCCACACTTTTCCATCACTTGACAGAGCGCGTTCCGCCTCAAGGCCCGAAGAGGCCGAGTTAAGGTTGTAATCGAGCCGAGTTCAGCAGTCACGACACGAACATCTATTATAAGGAGCAAATACATCCTTTGTGGCAAACACCGAAAGCCAGGCCCCAAGCCTATGTGGTTCCAGAAGTGTTTGGACGGCGCTCCCCTGACCGCAGGGCCGTCAGACTGAGACCGCCATCGAATCATTCTTCGCGGTTAAGGCAAAGCATGGGAAGCTGGATATCCGTGCGGTCAATAAAGGAGTTGTAACGGAGTTGACCCGGATTATGGATGTGATACACCCGGCGAAAGGTTTGAACCACACGCTCGGCAAGGAAGCCAAAGTCGACGGGATTCGACAAGTCAACGAAAAAGTTCCGCTCTCCAGATGCATCCGAAGTCGGAAAGTTCCAGCCAAGCCGCCCCATGACCGCGTACGCGTCAGTCGAAAGCTTGACCTGCCCAGGCTCGATACAAGCGTTGCTCTCAGCTTCAGCCCACATCCCGAGCTGTCCTTTACCCAAGAACTGGATGCAATAGCGCTTCGAAGAGAGAATGAGGACTTGCTCATCCCGAAGGCTGGCCAGGCAGAGCGCCAGATCACCGGTGAACTTTTTCCATTCCTGATCGGCAGATGCTTGCTCTTTCATAGCTGGAGGTGAAATCATTTCCTCAAAATCGGCGTCTTGAGAAGTTGTGAGCCAACCACGCCACCCAACTCCGTCATTGCGGATATCGCCAACGATCACCAAGTATTGCTCCTCTTGCGATCGCGCCAGGAAATCCTGCACCATACCCCTCAACTCATTGAAGTATTTTTGTAGCTTCGGCCACGGCTGATAACAGATCAAAACCTTAAGCGGCGCATACCAATGTAGAAGCTTCCAAAACTCCTCCTCTGAATTCGGCCCTCCCTCATGTTCGATAAGCGCCAGAACATACAACGGTTGCCGATACTTCATTTTCCCCCACGGGTCCCGGGTGTCCCAGAAGCAGAAGTCGAGACTGCGAAACTCCCTCTCGCACCGCACGCGGCCAGTCCAGAAAGAGTCCGCCAACTCGTCCAGGAACGACTTCATAAACTCAGTTCGAGCCGTGCGATCCTGAAACTGTCTGACCAAGGTCGCCGGATCAGCGGCACGACGCTGGCGCTCGGCGAAGAGGGTGCCAAAATTCTCAAAGAACTCTAGGCCGCTTATACGCATTCGCGATCACCCCCTCAATCGACCACATATGACTCGAACTCGCCGCCGCCATCAATGGTGTGGTCTCCAGAAACTCATGAATGCGGAAGCACTTATTGTAATATAAGTAGAGCGCAAGCGCAGCCTGCTTTCTGCGTTCCTATCGCCTGCATCGCCGATCTTTGTAACCTCTGGAGAAGACGTGAAACAAAGGTGTGGCCAACGTCAAAAGCAACACGGCAAAGCAGAGTCACCTGCATCTGCATGCTAACCGTCACCTAATGGTACATGCGGGGCATCCACTGCGCCGCCTGAAGGCCGTAGCCCGCTTCTTCCAGCCGCGTCCGGACCAAACATCAGTCACAAGCTTCACACCTATGCGAGGCCGGAACGACCCCCCGATGTGCGCGTAACATATGGGGTGACGTGCCAGCGGGGTCATCGGTGTGCGCCTGCAGCTAGAGTTTCGCTTTTTTCGTTTGCTTGTTGCAGATCTTGCAGTGCGGGTCGGGACCGCCGTGCTTGCAGTTGCCGTCGCTGCAACCGACTGTTCCACAATTCGCACACTTGATTTGACTACCTCCCGTGCGCCCGCAAGCCGGGCACGGATTTAATTTGGACCAAACGCCCATGTCGATTCTCCTTGAAGTCAATGTAGCTTCGTTCTGACCGGGGATTTCCACTTCGTATTCCCGGCGCCTGCTTAGTATACATCCAGCCGCCATCCTTTGAACCTGCTGATTTCGATCAGTGCTGATTTCGATCGCTTTCGCCTTTCAGCCAGCAATTGACGAGCGGCAGATTTGCGCCCTGAGGATACTTCGCATTGTCCACGAGGCCAGTAATGTGATCCTGTTGGTGCCACCCGGCGCGCGCAGGACACACCTGATCGCGTCCGTCAGTCATCGCGACTCCGAATCGTGGGTCGTTTTGGGTCCTTCTGGGATGCCCGACGATACTACAGCGATACTAACCAACGGTAGTAGACCTCCTCGGCCTGCTGTGGCGCTTGCATTCCGAACGAAACAAAGCTATAGGTGAATGATGCGACGAAGTAGCGGTTTCCAAACGCCGGTACGATGCTTGGTTGCTGTGCGTCCTGGTGATCGGCTCACCATTACTGGGCTTGCTGGAACTTTCCTGAAGATTGGCGCAGCCAGTCTTTTGGCCCGAGCCGTAATCGCCCTCGGGTTTATGTTGCTTCTTCTGATTGTCGCGGCAATTCTATACCTGGCCAGGTAGCCCGACCGCAATTGGCTTAAGACCAGCACCTATGGCGCAATCTCGGCGGAACGCTTTGAAATTAAGAGAAACCTACGATGCTAATCAATTCCGAATTCGCTATGAATCCCGATCCTCGTTGCGCCTGCGTGTTATTGCTTGATACGTCTGGCTCGATGAGTGATATACCAATCGACGCTCTTAACCAAGGACTCCAGGCATTCCAGGTCGATATCCAAGAAGATGCGCTGGCCAAGCGCAGGGTCGAACTTGCGGTAATAACGTTTGGTGGATCGGTCCAAGTCATTCAAGACTTCGTATCGGCAGGCAGTTTTACGGCGCCGACGCTCTCCGCAGGAGGAAACACTCCCATGGGAGAGGCAATCGCCTTGGGCCTTCAGCTCGTGAAGAACCGAAAGGCCGAGTACAAGTCTAGCGGCGTTTTGTACTACCAACCATGGATCTTTTTGATCACTGATGGTGAACCCACAGATGAGTGGCAGAGTGCTGCGCAGATGGTTCAGTCGGAAAGCGGCGCTAAGGCCCTCGCATTCTTTGCTGTTGGGGTGGGGGACGCGAATATGCAGATTCTGGCATCTATCACACAGCGGGTGATAAAACTCGAAGGACTGAAGTTCAAGGACCTATTTGTCTGGCTTTCGCAGAGCCAAAAACGGGTCTCCGGGAGTAAACCCGGCGAGCAGACCGCGCTTCCTCAGATTGGTTTCGGCGCGCCGGTATAAGCCATATGAGCGAGCCTAAGATCGGGGCCTGGAGGTGCGTCTCCGCGTCCGTAGTCGGCACGAGCCATGTTGGGCGGAAACTGCCGTGTCAAGACGCTCATGAGATCGTTAGTTTAGATAACGGTACCCTGATAGTTGCCGTCGCAGACGGTGCTGGGTCGGCCAAACGTTCTGAAGAAGGATCTCGATGCGCTGTGGAGACTAGTACGCAATACCTCTCCGATCATCTTCAAGAGGAGCAACCCGCAACTGGGGAGGCCTGTGAACAGCTGCTTGAGAACGCCATAACCTATTCTCGCTCTGCGTTGCAGAGGTTGGCCCCTGGCGAACAGTTTAACGATGTGGCTACTACGCTTTTGCTGACGATTGTTACGGACCGCTGGCTTTCCACGATACAGTTGGGAGACGGCGCTGTGGTTTGTCGCCTGAAGTCAGGCTCGCTTAGGGTCCTCTCCGAGTTGGGTCAGAGCGAATACATCAACGAAACGACATTTCTGACCTCTTCCGATTACTTAGGTCACCTGCACCGCGCCACGCTACCCAGCCCAGATATTGGGGGCCTAGCGATGTTCAGCGATGGGATCGAACTTCTGGCAATCTGCTATGGCGACAACACGGCGCACGAGCCGTTCTTTGGACCCATGTTTGAGTTTGCCGAGAACCCCAACTCGACGAAAGCCGAGCTCGAGGAATTCCTCCAATCCGACCGTGTCTGTGAGCGCACGGATGACGACAAAACACTTGTTCTTGCAGTTCGCGATGACATTCAGTGACGACAACGGTCGATCCATCAGTCTGGACCGCCAGCTTGGATCTGGTGGCGAGGCCAAGATTTACGCGGTAAGTGGGCATGACGCTCAGGTAGCCAAAATCTACTTCGTGCGGTCACCAGAACGCTCGGCGAAGCTTCGGGCTATGGTGAGCAGTCCGCCTGCCGATCCCACCGCCGGCCAAGGACACGTTTCCATCTGTTGGCCGAAGAGTCTTTTGCTAAATCGCGCCAAAGCCTGCGTGGGGTTTCTCATGCACCGGGTGGACTTCTCCACGCACCGGCCAGTGCTTCACTTTTATAATCCCCAAAGTCGCCAACAAATTGCGCCCGGGTTTACGTGGGGTTACCTACTCAGGACCGCTGCGAATATCGCCAGCGTCGTGGAAGCCGTTCACGCTTGCGGCTACGTCGTCGGCGATCTCAACGAGAGCAACTTTCTTGTGTCTGAGCAGACGCTTGTGACTCTGGTAGATTGTGACTCGATGCAGGTTCCCAAGGCTGGAGGGCGAGGCTTTTTCCGATGCACTGTTGGAAAACCAGACTTTACGGCGCCGGAATTGCAAAAGTGCGGCGACTTTAGCCAGATAGACCGAGACCAGACACACGACAATTTCGCTCTGGGCGTGATGATCTTTCACCTTCTCATGGAAGGTGTACACCCGTATACGGGAGTGTGGAAGGGTCGCGGAGATCCGCCCCCGATAGAGGAGCGGATTCGGTCTGGAGATTGCGCGTACGTGGGATCGGCGAACGTAGCGCCTATGCCAGCCGCGGTTTCGTTCGACATCCTTCCTGCGTCTTTGAAGGCGCTCGTTGTTCGCTGTTTCGGATATGGACACAGGAGTCCCGCAACTCGCCCTTCGGCGCGCGAGTGGCGAGATGCTCTAAAGGGAGTAGAACGGAATCTGACCACATGCTCGGCAAAGAGCAGTCACGTTTACGCGAACCATCTCGCTGTATGTCCCTGGTGCGAACGAAAGGTACTTTGGGGATTCGATCCGTTCCCTTTGGTTTCAAAACAAGTGCCGTTGCCACCTATTGGTTTTGTCTCTGCTCCTCCGAAACCGCCCCGGAGTGCAACGCCATCGACGACAGCCCCGGCTCCACCCGTAGTGTCATCAGCAGCCCCGATCAATATCCAGAGCCAATCGCAAGCTGGTCCGGCTCCGCCTCCCCCTCGACTTTCAATATGGAGTGTGATTGGGACAGGCATACTCGGTTCCCTTCTACTAGGGTTGTCGGGCAGCACGATTCTGTTCGTCAGCCGAATGAGTACGCCGACTGGGCGAAATACCAGCCTTTTTTTCACTAATGCGGATGATAACCCGTTCTGGATGGTCGGGCTCATTGCTGGAATTACTTTTAGACTGCTGTCCCGCGTATCCAGGCGGGCAGCCGTTCTTGGTATAACACTGATCGTACTCTGCGCAACTATATGGTATAACGTTGCCAACCGTCAGTCTCCAGCTATCTCGCCAGCCCCATCATACCCTCTTGCTTCCGGCTCCGTCGGTGGGCAGAACAGGGCCTTGGTGTCAGAGTCTTCATCAGCTTCTCCGCAGCCACAGCCGCCAAGTGCTCCGGCGATCAGTGAGCCCACGAAGGAAGATACCCTTCCCGCTCCCGCTGTTGATCCCAAACAAAGCACTCCAGCAGCACAGGATGCAGAAGGTCCCTCGAAAGGCCAAGGGCAAACTGAATTGGCCGCCTCACCAGGATCTCAGATACCAGCACCTATGATCGCGGCCTTTGAGGCCATTCCGCCAACGGTTGACCAGTGCGATTTTGCGATATTGCGGTGGGATGTGCAAGGTGCCTCATCTGTTTCTATCGAACCCGGAATCGGGGCAGTAGCCGCAACGTCTGGCCACAAGCTCCTCCGGCCAGTCCAGACAGCGCGGTATACCCTCAAGGCTGACGGCCCCGGCGGTGCCGTCAGCCGAGATGTGACGCTGTCGGTGGTTAGTGCAACAAAGGCCAACTGTGGCCATTGATGTCAGGAGAGCATCGCCATTCCACATCTCAATGATGTAGTCGCAGATCGATTGAGCGGCTTCGGCGGTCGCGTAGGCGTGTCGGCCGAGAATATGTCGGTTTGCTGCAAAGCAGTGAATGTTATCGCATTGGCGACAAAAATATGCCCATTGGAGCGGACACGAATAGGGTGTCCCTTGGCGCACCGTGAAATGGCAGCACACGACGTTATGCCTGGTCATCGGGAACTCTGCTTTTATCGGCTCCACTCCGGTTTCGACTTTCCGGCATTGGGCTCCGGCAATCTTACCAAATGTCATCTTCCGGGCGAGCGATCTAGCGCGGCAGAAAGGAAAGTCAATGGGTGCGACGTCATTCAAAGTGCTTGCATGCATTAGGGCGTTGGCTGTGCTTGTAGCAACGGCTGTAGTATGTTACGAAATTGGTCACCATGTATTGAGCCACAACGCTCAACCTGCCGTTTCGGTAGCGAGTGATGCCCCAGGTATTAAGCTTCAAGTGCCTGATCTCAGGTCATTCGAAGGTCAATTACCTTGCCGGTCGGACGGGGGTCGTCGGATTGACCAAAACCCTGTGCTTGTTCGAGCCGTTCAAACACTTCTTGGGCCTCAATGGAGTGGCTTTAATGAATACCTTAGTGATACAACCTGCACTGCCGAAGGGATCCAGCAATACGGTGACTTTGTCGTGATTGAGGCATTTCGGCCTCATGTGGGGCCGAATGGCGCCACGCAATTCTTAGATGCGAGACACAATCAACTCTACGTGTTTTGGTTGAATCCTTTTATGGATCCAGGAAAAGACATAGCAGACGAATTCACCGGCGTTCACGTCCCAGCGGCTGGTGTTGGGATACTCTTCGCGTCCTCGCCGCCACCGCAGGCGGTGCTGGAGAAAATCCGACAGGGCTGGGACCAGGACTCGTGGGCTATGTCTGAGACCTCGCGCTCGACACAGAACGGAGCTACTTGGATCGTATACTCATTCGCAGAAAAATCCGAGACGCCAGCTAAGGCGGCTTGGATGAAAACTGGTAGCTCTTCGGACCACGATAAACTCAAGGGCATTTGGACAGAATATGTCGACGGTGTTGTCAGGAGTGTTTCTGTGCAAGAAGCACTTTCGCCGACGTGCACAGAGAGAGTTTCCAAACGGCTGAAGGATCTGTATGGGGCGGATCGCTGGAAGCACGTGACGGACCTTATCTTCGAGGATATCAGTGCGAAAGCAGACCCAACTGTATTGAACAGATGGATCCAAGTCCAGAATATCGTCTACGGGACGATAGAGGGCAGCCCAGAGAGAATAAGGAGGTTGTCGCAAGTCTACCAAACACAAGATAGTGAGGGAATGGATGTGCTGCTTAGGCAAGACAATGGGGCGATAGCTCAGGCGTACACCAACGCTGAGAACCGCTTGGAAATCCGTGTGGCACAGGAAGCAGGCGCGATGGCAAACGTGATTGGCTGTCGTTAGCTACTCACCCTTTCACCGGCCAACTTGTAAGCGTGATTTACAGGCTCAGAAAAGCGACCAGTGGAATGCAATTTTGAGACGGCCGAAAGATCCCGGTTCCATTGTTTACGAGTTTTTGAGACAATAACCGATTGATGCAGGATCAGACTCGGAATCAGCCGGCTTTCCCCGGCGAACGGTGGCTCTCTGTCGAGGAGATCATGGCTCATCTCGGGGTGGCCCGCGACACGATCTATCGATGGATCGATCAAAAAGGCCTACCTGCCCACCGGCTCGGGAAGCTCTGGAAATTCAAGGTTTCGGAAGTTGACGACTGGGTTCGGTCCGGTGGAGCAGATGAACCTCGGCCTAGCAGTCCTCCTGCTGGAAAGGCGCGGAGGAGCCGGAGATGATGGCGGAGAGGATCGAGCCACGCAGCGTCAACGCTGGTTCGTGGATCTACACGACTCGGCTGCAGAAAGGCGGCGCGCTTCTGGATGACATGCGCCAATTGGTGCGCACGTGGAGTGACGCGCCCGTGGCTGCGCAGCGTGAGAGCGGCGTTCGCAGCAACATCCTGAACAAAGGCACGAGGATGAGGCTTGCAGACGTCTACCGGCGAGCGTTCCTCCCGCGGTTTGTCTCCGGGCCCATCCCCAACGCCTGGAAACTCGTGCGTCCCCTTGAGGACGTGGGAGCGCCAGTTCACATTGTGCGGCCAGTCTACTATTGGATCTCTGCCAAAGCGGAGCCTCTACTGGGCGATTTCTGCCGCGAGTTCATCCTGCCCCGGCATGCGACTGTTCGTGGCGGCATTAGTACGGAAGACGTCTTGAATTGGCTGTCAGGAAAGCGGTGCCCATGGTGTCAGGCACGCAGAGCCGATCTTCAGGCCCGCCCCGCTTGCCACATGCCGCTGGATGGCAACATCGTAGCGGTGGTAATCCTTCACCTGTGTGGACGACTTGACCTCCACTAGCCGCCAGCGGTTCCGCAGTTGGCGCTCTAGAATGTCCACCCGCACCAAGACGCCGTCGTGTTCCAAGGCAGCCTCATATATTGCCGGCACCCGCGGGTCCGCCATGAGCCGGGCGGTTTCCTCCAAGGCCGCGCGGGTGTGCTGGTGGTCTGCTTCCGCGAGGACGCCTCCCGGAAACGCCCTCTGCGACTCGACCCCAACCGCCCTGCCCTGATCCATTATGGCCTGCACCTGGTCATCGATTTCGCCGGCCAGCTGTGGCTGGTGTACCTGCCAGTAGAGTCGCCTCAGACATTGCACGCCTGCAACGAATTTCGATTTCGTCAGCAACAGTTTCGGCTTCATGGCCACCTCTATAGTACGGCGGCTCGCATCAGATGGCACTGGCGTCCCGGAATCGCACCGGGCTGACCGGACGCCAGCTCAAACTCAACATTGGGTCGCCTCCACCTTCGCGATGATTTTGTCCCATTCCCGCCGCACGCGCTCCCGGTGCTTGGCCGTGCAGCCGTAGAAGGAAGGTGCCTCTCACTGCTTCCTGCTGCCGAGGTGCTTCGCCATGTAATCGTCGTCGCAGAACGTCGAGATTGGACCGATATCCTCGGCCTAGTTTGCATCGCGCCAGCCACCGTCGCCATCAGATGCGGCAGTGTGAGGTCGATGTCCACGGTGGCTCGTGCCATCTTGAACCGGAGTCCGAGTGCGTACCCGCCCTTCAGCGCCGCCGTTCTGAGACGCTCCCCAAGCGCCTTTCGGAACGCCCCAGTGGTGGCGTAGATCTTCGGCTCGGGTATTACGCCGCCCGCCTCAGTACATCTTCAATCAGTCTGCGTGCGGGTTCAGTCATGTGCGTATCGTGGACCTGCCGCCGGCTGATGAGCCCCCGGTCGGCCGCTTGGCGGATCGCCTGGCGGAGAATGCTCCGCTCCACGCCTCCGGCGTCGATCAGATCCAGAATCGCGCGCAGCGGCCGTGTGAACTTGTAGCCCTGCGCCGTAGCGACATCGGGCTCTGCGAGGTCCGCATAGTGGAGGGCGAGGACACCCGGAATCTCGCTGTTGCGGCGGAATCCGGTTGGAACGGTCATGTGCAGTTTGGCCGGATTCAGGTCCGACAGCTCATGCAGGCTGAGCGCCGTGTGATGACTGAAGACGCCTTCGACTTCCTCGTTGCGATTGCGCGACCACTGCGACCACAGCACCAGGTCGGGCCGGTCGGTCGACGGGAAAAGAGCGAGCCGGTAGATGCCGCGATGCTCTCGAATCCAACTGCCCACATGCACGTGGTACGGGTGCGTGTTTTCGGCGAAGCCTGCAGCCTTGGCCTGCTTCGTGGTGAAGAACCCCTGCTGCTGCTCAGCCACCTCGAACAGCCGCCTCGACGCCTGCCTGTGCGACTGGGCCATAACACAATACTACAACTTTATTGGTGTATTGTAAAAAAGCCCAAGAACACCAACTCTGCTTGCGCCCTTTCCCTGCCGTGCGGCGGCGGTTCAGCTCGGGCATCTGCCACCGCGAGCGCATGCAGCCAGGGCCTTCTTTCCGCGCACAATCCGCACACCCCGTTGAGCCAAAGCTCGGATAGCCTCCTCTTCGTCTTGACGACATGGTGCCTGAGACGGGGCTGATTGTCCGGGGCTGACACAAGATCGCTTTCGTTAGCCGTTTCCTTACGAACGGATGTGCTATTCTCTTTTCGCTATCCAGTGCTTGGCACGATGCCCCGGCTGTTTTTCCCCGCCGTGCGGCGGCGGTTCGGGTTAGGCCGGATTTCCACATTTCCACTGTTTAGGGCTGCCTACTACTGGTCTTCGTCAGGTAAATACAGGTATATAGAAGGGCGCCCCCAAAGTCCCGTGCGAGCGCCCCTAAAGTCCCGTTCCGGGCCGGGCAGAAGCGCCCCTAAAGTCCCGTGGATGTTTCCGATCTCCCACAGGAGTTATCCACAGCCCATGAGGAGCCTTCGAACGGCATTGCGTCGTGCCTGCTGTGTTCCTGGCCGCCTACAGCATCAAAAACTTGTAGCGGTGCGGCACCATAGACTTGTGTGTGGCGCCGTCACCGCCGCCGCCGGGCTGATGAGCGTAGCGCTAACCGGCACCTGTTGTCCAGGCCGGTGCATTCCGCCCGCCAACGCGACACCAGCGCGGTGGCGGGCTTATCCGCGTGCCGATGCCGCTGCTCTGGTGCTCACAAGCCCATCTGATCGAGGACCTTGCGAAACCTGCGACGGCCCTGGAAGGGTGGATTGATAGACTCAATCAAAACACACTATCGGACTCAGGGTTTCGCCTGGTATTGACAATCACCCGATTTGACGATATATATCAATATACGCAGTATTGTTGCGGATAGCGACCGAATATGTCAGAATCCACGTTCGACTTCTTTGCTCGGCATCCGGTCTTCACAGTGGATGAGTTCGCCGCCCGGCTTGGTTCTCGACACTCTCGAAACCACCGCTCCCAAGAGTCGCTGCTGGCGCACCATGTCCGCTCAGGCCGGCTGCGGCGGCTCCGGCGAGGACTGTACGCGGCGGTTCCCTTCGGAATCGAGTCTGAGTCCTACCAGCCAGATCCTTTTCTGGTGGCGGGAAAGCTGGCCGACGACGCAGTCCTCGCTTATCACACGGCGCTGGAATTTCATGGCAAGGCGCACTCGGTTCACGAAGAGTTTATGTTCCTGACGCATCGAGCGGTGCGAAAGGCTCGGGTTGGCAGCGGCACATACCGCAGCGTGCCCTTTCAGAAGGCGCTTCTCCGGGCTGGCAACGAATTGGTCGGCGTCGTCAAGGCGGATCGCCTGGGGGTGGAAGTCCGAGTCACTGGACTGGAGCGTACGATGGTAGACCTGTTGGACCGCCCGGACTTGGGCGGAGGCTGGGAAGAGGTTTGGCGCTCACTCGAATCCGTCGAGTACTTAGATCTCGACCAGACGGTTAAGTACACACTGCTGCTGGAGAACGCCACCACGGCGGCGAAAGTTGGATTCTTCTTGGATCAGCATCGAAAGCCACTCATGGTCGAAGACAGGCACCTGGAGCCGCTTCGAGAACATCTTCCAGAGCGGCCCTGCTACTTGGAACGCAGCGAGCGTCGCTCAGGGCGACTCGTCAAGGCTTGGCGTTTGATCGTTCCGACGGAGATTCTGAATCGATCCTGGGAGGAAGTCGCGTGAAGATATCCAGGCAGCGGGTATTGCAGGAATCCGAAGCGACCGGCTTCCGGCCTGAGATTCTGGAAAAGGTGATTTATCTTCTGAACTTGTTGACGGGTTTCAACCAGCATCCATTCCTGCGAGACAGGATCGCGCTCAAAGGAGGCACGGCCCTGAACCTGTTCATCCTCGACTTGCCGAGACTGTCGGTGGACATCGACCTCAACTATGTGGGGGCCGTCGATGTGTCTGCCATGCAATCCGAACGGCCCAGGCTGGAGGAGGCCATTACGGCGGTGTGTTCCCGCGAGGGTCTGATAGTGGCGCGGTCGCCGGGCGACGAGCACGCCGGAGGGCGTTTTGTCCTTCGCTACGAGAGCGCCCTGGGCGGCGGTGGCAACCTGAAGCTCGACATCAACTACATGTTCCGTCAGCCGCTGTGGCCGGTCCGGCGCATGGATTCGTATGCGCATGGAACAATCGGCGCTATAGAGATCGCGTGCGTGGATATCCATGAACTGGCCGCCGGAAAGCTCGCCGCGCTACTTGCGCGCCATGCCAGTCGTGACCTGTTCGACGCGCACCAGCTTCTGACAACCCAGCAATTCGACATTGGCCGGCTCCGGCTGGCCTTTGTTGTATACGGAGCATTGAACCGCAAGGACTGGCGGACAGTGTCGGCCGGAGACGTTGGATTCAGCCCGAACGAGATCAAGAACGAACTTATTCCGGTCTTGCGGCGAACGGCGGCGGGCGATCTGCCAGAACTAATGCCGCGACTGGTTGATGATGTTCGGAATAAGTTGGCGATGGTCCTGCCTCTGTCGGATGCAGAGTCTCGATTCCTAAGTCAACTGCTCGATGAGGGGATCATTGCCCCAGCCTTGCTCACCGATGACCATGAGCTTGGCGAACGGATCAGGAACCATCCGGGCCTGTTGTGGAAAGCCGTGAACGTTCGGGCGCACCGCCGCAGCCGATGACGGCGCCACAGATACCAAGCCGCCTGAGATTCCCACTATGCATGATCTCTCCGGCAAACCCCGAAAAGCCCTGCGGAATTATGTATAGGCAATCCACGTGAAATCAAGGTCTTGCAGATTTTCAGCCGTGTTTCTATACATAAGATCATCCCGAACCGATCACCTAGCCGATGGGTTTATGTAGACGCCAGCGAGTCCAGCGTCGCGACCCCTCTGGGACGATCCGGCCCTGCCTCTTGGGGCGCGTCGCGGCGCGCCGATGGGCTCCCCCGCGGGGGACGTGCCCCCTAAAAGGGCACGTCCGTTGGTTCCGCCTCCTGAGGAACTGCTTCGGTCTGCTGCTTGGCTCGGTCGAGCTTGAGGATCGACTTGGTTCGGATCTCGACGATGCGATGCTTGGCGCCGTCCTTTTCGTACTCGCGGCTTCGCAACTCGCCTTCCACCTGCAGGTGCGCGCCCTTCTTGATGTCCGCCGCGAAGGCCGCGAACTTTGCGCCCCAGACGATGCAGCGGTGCCACTCGGTGCGCGACTGCCATTCGCCCGCGCGATCCTTCCAGGAATCCTTGGTCGCCAGCGAGAGGACCGTGTAAGGGATGTCGTTCTTGGTATCTCGCTTCTCCGCGTCCTTGCCGAGAAAGCCGATGAGAGTAACTCTGTTCTGGAACATTCTGTCTCTCCGTTTCTGCCCCGTTCGCTCGGGGCACACATCCCGAAGGGCGCGAGGCGCGCTGCTCCCAAGGCAAGGGCTGCATTTTGCGGAAGGGGACCCAAACTCGCTTTGGGGAAGGAGTCCGGAAAAAGCAGAAGCCCGCAGTCCGCCGGGCGCAGCTACAGCGCCGAAGCGGTGCCTGAGCGAAAAGGGGTTGAACGGGAAACACTCCGGAACAGGTTCTCATCGGCGACCACGCTGGACGCCCGAGAGGCAGCCATGACGACCGCTTCTAGAGGAACGCTCACTGGCCGGCTCCTGGATGACTTGAGGGGATCGTGCAGTCGCCGGGTGGGTGCGGAATGGGTTGGGGCCTATTCGTGGAACGTGCGGCGGATACGCGGTGGCGCGCCATTGGGAAGGTGTGGAGCCATGAGATTGGGACGGGACGAATCGCTGCGGGCGGGAGAAACAGAACCGCGCTCGGCGGCCGGGACCGAGGACGAATCGCGCCTGGGAGGCTTTCCGCGAAGCTGCCTCAGGTTCGACCATTGTCAGGGCGACCCAAAGAGAGTACATTCGAGACTGTTAGAGGTTGGACCTTATGAAGGACACGTGCCATGGGTTGCGGCTTGCTGCGACCGATCTGAGCAACCATCTTGGGTGCCATCATTCAACCACGCTCGATTTAGACGTCGCTCGACGTGAGAGGCCAGCGCCGGATTGGCAAGACCCTGACACTGCTGTGTTGCAGGAGCGAGGCCGAGCGCACGAGGCGGCATATGTGGATGCGCTTACCAGCATGGGGCTGGTGCTCGCAGACCTGCGAGGCGTAGGTGATGAAGACGCGGTCGCGCGAACCCTGACCGCAATGCAGGACGGTGCGGACGTAATCGTACAGGCCGGACTCCAGTGCGGGTGCTGGTTTGGCCGTGCGGACATTTTGCGACGCACGCCAAAGCCAAGCGGGTTCTGGGACTGGTCATACGAGGTGTACGACTGCAAGCTCGCGCGAGAGACCAAGGCGGGCACAGTTCTGCAACTGTCCCTCTACTCCGATCTTCTCGGCACCGCCCAGGGTGTTCCGGCAAGGAATATCCACGTCGTTATGCCGGGTATGCCTGGTGAGGAGTTTCGGACAGAATCCCACCGCGTCCTCGACTATGCGGCGTACTACCGTTTCGTGCGTGCGCAAATCGAAGCCTGCGTGCAACAGGCCCACGGTGCCCACGGAACCTATCCGGAAGGTGGCTCTCACTGCGACGTGTGCCGCTGGTGGCAAGAATGCGACAACACACGGCGCCGCGATGATCACCTCAGCCTCGTCGCAGGCATGACCAGACTCCAACAGAAGCAGCTCTATGAGTGGCAGGCTCCGACGGTTGCAGCCCTCGCTGCGCTCCCCCTGCCAATCCGCAAGCGACCAAACCATGGCGCACGCGAATCGTATGAGCGCCTCCGCGAGCAAGCACGGGTCCAGGTCATGGGGCGGAACCAGCAACGCCCCATCCACGAACTCCTGCCGGTACTCGACCGCCAAGGGCTCTCGCGACTCCCGGCCGAATCGCCGGGAGACCTCTTCTTCGACCTCGAAGGCGATCCCTTCGCCGGCTACGACGGCAGAGAATACCTCTTCGGATACCTCACCAACGACGATGAGCCAGCGTATATGGCGCGCTGGGCACTCACTCCGGCTGACGAGCGGGCAGCATTCGAGTGGTTCATCGACCTCGTCTTCGCCACCTGGGCGGCACATCCCGACATGCATGTGTATCACTTCGGGGCCTACGAGCCATCCGCGCTCAAGCGACTCATGGGGCGGTACGCAGCCCGCGAAGACGAGATCGACCGGATGCTTCGCGCCGGACTCATGATCGACCTCCACACCATCACCAAACAAGCCGTGCGAGCCAGCGTCGAACAGTACAGTCTCAAGCAACTTGAACCATTCCATAACTACACGCGCGAGGTGCCCCTGGACCAGGCACGCAACGCGATGCGCCTCGTCGAGCATGCCCTCGAACTGTCCCGCGACAACGACATAGCCGAGATCAACCAACGGACAATCGAGGGCTACAATCGTGACGACTGCGCAAGCACGAAGTCGCTTCGCGATTGGTTGGAGGGATTGCGCGCCACGCTTCTGCAGGCAGGGGAGGAGATCCCACGACCCATCGGAGGCAACGGTGCGCCGCCAGAGCACTTGGACGAACGGCAAGGGCGCATCGCGGCGCTCGTGACCGCGCTCACAGCGGATGTGCCCGCAGACGAGACCCTGCGCACAGCCGAGCAGTCAGGCCGCTGGCTCCTGGCGAATATCCTCGACTACCATCGCCGAGAAGGCAAAGCCAACTGGTGGGAATACTTCCGACTCCGGGATCTCCCCGATGAAGACCTCTACGACGAGAAAGCAGGCATAGCCGGCCTCGCTTACGATGGACGAGCCTTTGAGGTACGAAGTAAGCTTCCGACTGACACATACACATATCCGGATCAAGAAACGGATATCCGCGCCGATGACGGGGTGCATCATGCGGGTCAGAAGATCGGGACTGTTACCGGAATCGATCCCGTTCGCCGCTTGCTGAGCATCAAGAAGACCGGGGCAACCGCCGACGTACACCCGGTGAGTGTGTACTCGCACAAAGCAGTTGGGGCGGACGAACTCGCGGACGCACTGTACCGTCTCGGCCTGTGGGTGCAGGAACACGGCATCGACGCTCCCGGACTATACCGGGCAGCAAGGGACCTCCTTCTACGAATCCCACCGCGACGTTCCGTGCACACGCCGCTCGCGAACCCAGGTGAAGACATCCTTGCGGCGGCAAAACGATGTGCGACTGAACTTGATCACGGTGTCCTCCCCATTCAGGGGCCACCGGGGTCGGGCAAGACGTTCGACGGCGCGCGCGTGATCGTGGACCTTGTTCGCCGGGGCAAAACTGTCGGCGTCACGGCCGTCAGCCACGCCGTAATCAGAAACCTTCTCGATGAAGTCGTACGTGCCTCGGCAGCCGAACAAGTACGTCAGTTAGCGATCATGCAAAAGGTCTCAGGGGTTTCCAGCCCGCGCCCTGTTGGGATCACGGAGGTGACGGCGAATGACCGTCCGCTCGCCGCGCTGCGGGCGGGCCAAGCGAATGTGGTTGGTGGCACCGCGTGGCTCTGGTCGCGCGAAGACTACGCCGGAGCCGTTGATGTGCTCGTCGTTGATGAGGCCGGCCAGATGTCCCTAGCGAACGTCGTCGCGGTGGGGCAAGCAGCGCAAAGTATTATCCTCCTTGGTGACCCGCAACAACTGGACCAACCCACTCAAGGCAAGCACCCGCTGGGCGCCGACGTCTCTGCATTGGCCCATCTCCTTGGGGACCATCATACGATTCCCCCAGATCGCGGCCTCTTCTTGTCCGAAACGTGGCGTCTGCATCCCGATATCTGCGCGTTCACCTCGGAGGTCTTCTATGAACAACGTCTCGCGCCGCACGATGGACTTGCCCTACAACGTGTTGAGGGCCACGCGTGGCTCGGCCCGGCAGGCCTCTGGTACGTCCCCGTCACGCACCACGGCAACACGAACGGCGCCATGGAAGAAGTTGAACGTATTGCACAAATCGTCGATTCACTCCTCCAGCCAAGCGTTACGTGGAGAAACCAGCGCGGCGAAACGCGGCAGATCACTGCTGCTGACATTCTCGTCGTAGCGCCGTACAACGCGCAGGTCGCGGACCTAACGGCTCGGCTGGGCGTACGAGTCGGAACGGTAGACAAGTTCCAGGGACAGGAAGCCCCGGTCGTGATTTATTCCCTCACGACCTCAAGCCCTGAGGATGCTCCTCGGGGCATGGAATTCCTCTACAGCCAAAACCGGCTCAATGTCGCAACGTCACGCGCCCGAGCAATCGCGATCATCGTTGGCAGCCCACAACTCTTCGAGCCCGACTGCCACACGCCACGACAAATGCAACTCGCGAACGCACTATGCAGATATCGAGAACTTGCGACGAGCGTACAGGCAGCCGCCGCACGATGATAAGGGCCTCAGTAAGGCGGAGAAGAGGTGGCGCCGTGGCCAACGTGTTGCATCAGGAGTCAACGCTGGGATGAATCACCGCAACACCAGCAAAGGCCGCAGTCGGCTCCGAATGAGTACTTCCGAGACCGGCCCGAAATACCGACTGTCAAAACTGCGCGGATGGTAATCGGACACGACCCAGACCGTGCCCAGATCCACGGTATATTTCCCTGACGGCCAGGATGTGAGCGGCCGGCCAGCCGTGTCCCTGAGGAGCGGTGCCGAGTTCGCGATGGCCTTCCCGTTTACCAAGATCCCTCTTGCGGAAACCTGCACCGAATCCCCCGCACGTGCGACGACGGGTTTCATCAGTGGCGAGCCGCCATCTGGGCAGGTGCCGGCCTGGCGGTATCCGCGGGCATTTGCAAGCGAGGCGAACGGTTCGGCAGGGCAGAACTCGACAAGCGTGGCGTCGGCGCCGGACGTCACCTGGTACAAGCCAACTGGCAACGATGGTGAAGAGTTGACGCGAATGCCGAGGGCGCCGGCTCCCGCGAACAGGATGCCCACGACCAGTGCTGAGAGCGCCACCGCGCGCCCCAGCGTTGACCAACTACACCGGCCAAGTTGCATCGCGGGGCTCTCCTTCCTGGGGTTCCACCATCTCTGGTGGCGTCTTATCTGCTGTGGGTGGTGCGCCAGCCGCCAATGGTCGTTCGATCCGGGGCGATTCAACCAAATGGCAACTGCGGACGACGACTTCGTGCACCGTGCGCGTGCTTCCGTCCTTTGGCGTGAACTTGCGCTGCTGCAGTGTGCCCTCGACCCACAGATTCTCGCCTTGCTCGAACGTAAGCGCGACGTCCGCGAGGTCGTCGTAGAAAGTCAGGCTGTGCCAGTTCGTGTGAGACTGCGCCTGACCCTCATGATCGCGATAGCGATAACTCTCACCCATTCGGGCGTTGGCGACCTTCGTGCCAGATGGTAAATAGCGTAGCTCCGGCTTCGCCGCCAAATATCCGGCAAGCTCTATTCGGTTTTTCTGCATTCTGTTATTAGGACCATCCGATGGCCATTTTGGCCAGGTTATGGTTCCACTACTGCGCGGCCAGCGGATGGTTCCGAGCCGAGCGAACCGGGTTGAGTGCCAAGACCACCAGAAGCCGGGGCTCCAGAGGCCAACTTGAGTTCAAACAAGGTCGCCGCGATCTGGCGATCCAGAATTTTCGTGCTTTTCAGGGACGGCTTCTCGATGGATGCGAATACGCGCTTCCGTGACGGATGAATTCCGCGATCGATGAGTTCGATCGTGGCCGAGCGGATCTCCGTCTCAAAAGCAACCCGTCGATTTAATAGCGCCAACCGCCGTGCTTCATCAGACCGCTCGCGATACTGCCTATAGAGATCCGGATGGATCCTTCCTAGGTACTTTAAGGTGAGTCCGGTTCGGGCTGAGGTTACCTCCGCCGAAGGAAGCGGATTTTCCATAAGCGCGGCCCGGAGTTCGTGGCGCTGGCGCTCAAATTCACGCGTCTTTCGCTCTGAGATCCTCGCGACAATTTTGTCGCAGAGATCTGGATACCGATACATCAATGTCTCCTCCGTGACGCCAAGCTGGGCCGCGACTTCTTTGAGCGATAGCGGAGGCGTCCGATCTGCGGCCTCGGCGACCTCCTCACGGCGCCGCTCAATGCCGGCCTTTCGGATGAGGGCATTCTTGTCCGTGAGAGCCTTGCATAAATCCGGAAAGCGGGTGTACAGAGAGGCAACGTTACGGAATCCGAGTCCGCTTGCGATCGCTTTCAACGGAGGCGGAATCGGCTGCGTCAGAGCCGCGATAAGTGCCTTTTCGATGGTCTCGTTCGAAGGAAGAGCGCGTGCAGGCGGCTCAGCATGCGACGTTGCTTTCCGCCGGCTCTGTTTCGCGCATATGCTGTCACAAAGAGCCGGGGCCCGCCTGCGGAGAGCCTGAAGGCTCGTGAAACCAAGTTCGCCAGCCACATCACGCAAAAATCGGCCATCTGCCGCGCGGGCCGCCTGCTCCAATGCCGGCCGAAGGTGGTGCATGCTGCGCCGAGGTTTGATTTGCGAGGTCTTTTCGGCAACGGCTTTCCGGCCCCGGGCGCAATCGAGGTCAGCCAAGCTGAGCCGATTGCAAGCGAACAGCCGGGGAGATATGCCCACCAGTGTGCAGATACGGCATAAGTGAATGAGCCGGACGTTTCTCTCTGGCAGGCGACTCCAATCGGCCATCGTGTCGAAAGAGACCCCAGTGGCTGCGACGAATCGGCTCATGCTCCCATCCGCCAGTTCCTCGATGCATAGCTTCAGGTTGTGCAGCAGTACTTCAGTGCCTGGCGGTTGGGCCAACGTCGACGCGATCGAAACAAGCTCTCCAATGCTCTCGGCCGTTGCGACTCTGGCACGGATGTCACTTGATGTGTCCGTCGCCGCCGTCGTCAATCCCAGCCAACGCCGGCAACGGCAACAATGTCCGGGCTTCATCTTCGCTGAGATGACATGCTGGTCCCGGCGGCAATGATGGCACCGGTCAACGAGAAGACAACCGTGAGTTGGGCATGCCGATACCTCGTTTAGCGCCCATAGCAGCGGTTCATAAACCGGCTGGTTTGAAGAACGCGAGTCATCTAAACAGAGCGGGCACCATGCGCGCCTGAATCGCAGCAAGCCAGCCCCGGAGAAGAGCTGCCGCCAGGTTCCCATCGTTAGATACTGGAGGCCCCGAACACTTGTCAGTTGCTCAAGCACATTTATCCAGTCCTGTGAACGTTGGCCAACACCGTTGAGGGTGTGCGCTTCGTAAAGGAACGTACTCTCGGTGTTGTGGACGGCTTGGTAGTTGTGACGACGAAATTCCTCGCGCACCTTCGGCAATATCTCCCGTGTAAGCAGGACTCCGGGGGAAATGTCGTGGGCCGCCGCAAGCCGCGCCAGATAACTGGTCAGGCTCTCAACGTCCGCAGATCCCAACCCCATGGGGGGCACATGATAGAGGTAACTTCGCGGTGGGATTGGGCGAGGTGAGGCTTGTTCCCACGAGCTATATACAACCGGATCAGGCATGCGCCACCTGCATCTCTCCGGCTTGATGCGGCAAGCCAATCGGATCACGCCGCGGGCGGCGGACGCCTGGCGCCCGGCGGCCCACCCTCGGTCCGTCTGGTGTAACGGCCTTGGCCGCGGCCACCGGCGCGACCGCACGATCGGGAAGGTTGAGAAGGCGCCTGAGTCGAACACGCGTATCGTCGTTGTCGGCCAGGCGTGCTTCCCCCTCGCGCGCATCTTGGAGCATCTTTTCGCACTGGGACCCGGATAGCGCCGTCTTTTCCAAGACAGCCAGACTCAGCACAGGAGTAGCGCTTCGGGCAGCTACGACCAACGCCTGCATGAGCCAGTCTTTCAAGATGCCGATGCAGCCTAATGAGCGCTCGTAGAGGAAGTCCCAGATGTTGGCTAAATCCAGCCGCTCGCAGGATCGAAGCTGCTTCTGAAATGTGAATACCGCATTCTGAAAGACCTCGAGATCTTCGGCGCTTTCGGACCGGTAGCGTGAGAAGTGGAGGTCCACGCTACGCCGGCTCAGTTGTGCGCTCAGATTGCGAAACGCCAGCAACTCGTACGTGCCGATCAAAACATGCACGGTACGTGACCGGCTGGCGGTCGACTTGATCACGTCCAACTGATCAGCCAACTTGCGGCCGGAAGCGATTCGCCCCAAATGCTGCGCCTCATCGATGAATACCGCGGCCGGCCGGCGATGCTGGAGGGCGTTCTCGATGGACTGCTGCAACTGATAGCCTGTGAATCCTCTTGGCCAAGGAGCGTATCGGCCGTTGCCGGTGCGCTCGCCCTCCCCCCGCTCAAGCCCAAGCTTGTGCTCAATGGCAGGCTCTTGTACCTGGGCAAGCATCCTCTGGTAGTGATCCCGCCAATGGAAAATGCCGTTGTCCGGAGCAACTGCCTCAATGCTGATGAATGGGATCCTGCCAGCATCAGTTTCCATCTCGGTAGCCATTCTCTCGATCAGGGCTGACTCAACCCTCCGGCGCAATGTAGACTTTCCTACGCCCGTCGGCCCGATAACGAGAATCAGCGATCCTGGCGCCGACGCCTCGATGGTACTCAACAGCTCGTCTTTCGCTTGAACCAGCCTCGGATGAGCCATTGTGAAAGATCGGAATGATTCCAGGTCCTGGATCAAGGTGAGATTGCTGGGCGGCAACGAACGAGAAGCGGACATATTCACATCTCCCCATAGGCCAGCAGATTCCGCTGCATTGTCGGCGCAGCGCCGGAGGGCGGTTCCGGACAAGATGACAGAGGACCGGCGGCCCGACCTGCCCGCACCGTTTGCGCCGCGTCGATGAGGCGCTGTTTGAGAAGCACCTCTTCCGCTTCGACAGATCCAAGAAATTCGGCCAATTTCGCCGCAGTCACCGTGAACTGCTTGGCATGACACTGCCGGATTCTTCGGAGTTCCTGGCTTGCGAGCCGGATCTCCTTCTCGGACCGGCCGCGAAATACCGCGTAGTGCTCAGAGTGGCATTCGGTCCATTGGCCCTTCACGAATACATAGGCGGTGCCGGCGTCGAAAGGATCGTAACGCACTGGAATCAACGCCTTCTCAACTTCAGGGTCGCGAAAGAACTCGGACCAGTAATAGAGGTAGTTGATCTGGACTCCTTTGCCAGGGACGACTTTGGCCGTGCCTCTCGGTGTCGTGGGGAGCGTGAGGATCAGAAACTCGTGATCGTAAGGAACCTGCCGATGCGCGCGGCTTCCGGTTTTCATCACGCCAGCTTCGTGCACCTCGCGAGGGCTGGCGCCGAGCGCTGGGTGACTGACGGTTTCGTACACATCGTACGCATACTCGGCCAAACGGAACTGAAGTTCTTCGAACGGCCAAATTGCCTGCCCTTTGGGGTTGACGGACTGGCTGACCTGACGCACGTTCACAACCAATTGCGTATTGCCTTGGAGGTTATGCAGGAACTGCGTGTTGGCGGTTCCGAAGAGCCGCTCGCAAACCGAGCCAAAACGTGGCCGGGCGGGCGGTCGGGTCTTCTTGGTCACCTCGTACCTGGCCAGCAGCGTTTCAAAGTACGTGCCCTGAAACTCACGCCCGCCATCCACCACGATGCTCTGCGGCAGGCGTGAATGACGGCGGACACACTCACGAAGCACCATCATGCAAGAGCGATAGCTGGGTGCATCGAAGGTCAGATACAGCACCAGCATACGGCGGGAGTAAGCATCCGTGAGTAGAGTCAACCAAGGACGTCCCAGCCCCCGGCCTGTTCGGCTGCAGACGCATTCCACGTCTAACTCAGTGTGATCGATGTGTGCGATCTCAAAAGGGCGGTCGCCATGAGGTGGAGTCCTGAACTCGAGTTCCCAGTAGGCTGCCTCCTGTTGGTATGCAGCACGTGGCCCTTGCCGCTTCAATGTCTGCTCCAAAACCGGACGGCGGCGGACGGCAAGGCGGTAGGTCTTGTAGCTGGGCAGAACGACTCCCTTCTGGTCGCACGCCAACTTCAGCGCGAGCCAGGAGGCGTAGACGGTCTTCTGCTTCAGAGTCTCGTAGTCCGCCGTGATTGTCTTCTCTATCAGCGTCCGGGAGGCCTCGGGCAGTTTGGCCGTGCTGTTGCCACGTCCTGGTTCCGGGAGAAGTCCGATGTATCCGCTCCCCATTGTGGCTTCCGCCTGACAGTAGGCAGCTATCCATCGGCGCAGCGTGCGGCCTGCCGGAGCCTCGGGGTCCTCGATGACCTTTCCACGCAGCGCGCCGGACACATATCGCAATCTCGTGTTGGCGATGCTGAGGTCGTTTTCGCTCGCTCGCGCCAGGCGCGCCTCGATTTTGGTGGCTGGCGCTTTGCCGGGAATAGCGCTTTCGATTGTGCCGGCAATGGGTTGCAGGGCGGACGCCCTCTGGTCCACAAAAACCGCGACTTTGATGGGTTCGGCCAAGGGTGCCGTGCGAAGGTCAATATAGATTATCCCGGCGGCAATCAGTGAAAAGACGTCGTCGGCCGATGCGGAATGAGCGGTGGAGCGAAGCAACTGATCCAGGGACAACCCCGGCGATGCGTTCACATGAGCCGTCACGACATCGCGGACCCCCGGCGGCACCTCCCGGTCGCCACGGAAATAGTCCTCCATGAACTGGATGTTTCTCTGAAACACCCAGTGGATATCGCGCGAGCAGCGGACGCGGTAGTGGAGCCCGTTGGTGGCCGCATGCGATTCACCGGGCGGGCAGCGCCAGGTGGTCTCATCGTCCGAGCGATAGCGGTTCTCGTTTTGCCGTGAAAGGTGCACCAACTCATCCTGGGTCTTACATTCTTCCCAACCCGCCTCGCCTTTTCGGATCACGAAGAAGTCGGCAGTGTGCAACACACCAAGCTGCCGGCCGCTGGCACTCTGATAGTCAAGCTTGAATGTTGGGGGTTGATCGTAGTACTCAAGCACATCCGTATCGTGCTCCAGGTCGTAGATGGCTGCCAGTTCGACGCGATGGCTTTCAAACTGAATCGTGACCCGCATCTTCCGCGAGGGATACCGCCCGGTCACGTTGCGCTTGCCGCCGCCCACGCGACGCGCGGGCGTTGAACACCGGATGTGATTGATCACTGATTGGGCGCGATCGGAGCAACCGTGCCGCGCATACCAAGCCAATACCTCGCCGTCGTCAAGCATCACTGTCCTCCCCCTCGCTTTTGCGGTTTTGGCGGTTCCGCTCTTCCTTCAACGCTTTTGTGTAACGTAGGCCGGCCTCGCCGATCAGTTCCTTGAGACGTCGGCCGTTCTCGATAGCCCCTCTCACCTCCGGTACCAGTTCTTCCGGCACGTAGATCGAAAACCGCTTCTTTGCAGTACGGCCATAAAGGACATGGCTACGATGCCCTTCACCGGCAGCACACGCCGGACAGTTCGCGCGCACGCACGGGCTTTTTCGCAGCGACAGGGAACCATCCGCAACTGGCCAGATCGACGCGGTCGCCTTCTCAAACCATTTGCCGACCGCGTCAGGAGGCTCTGTCTTTTTCTTCGGTGTACGTGTGGTTGTTTTCACACGTACAACACTATCATGGGATAAACCAGGGTTCAACTGATTTGTTTGAGGATGGAGAGCGCCGGCTTGCAGTTGTGGCCACCGGATGCTGCCGAACCCGCAGTTACGGCCAAATGATGGTATTAATCGGGGACGCATTCGTATCCTACCTGCGACACTCTTGGCCTCGCGACGCTGGATTCTGGCCAACTTATGGTTCCAAATATGGCCAATGGATGGTCCTTCTGACACATTCTTCAAGCCTCCCTGTGTCGTCTCGTCTCTTCGAGGTAGCCCCGTTCCGTCGGTGACAGGTCGGATTCATCCGGCGCCGCGACTTCCGGCTTGCTGATGGTGTGGGCAGTCCTGTCGGCCGCGCGTTGCGGCACAACTTCTCCCTTCTCCAGGGCGAAGAACTCGGTAGGCGGCGCAAGCTCGGCGCGCTTCGCAAGGACCGGATCAGCGAAGTAGAGCATCTGTGTTCCGAGGATCGGAAAGTGCCCGGCAACGAAAATCAGCATGAGGCCCGGCTCGACGATCTTTTCCGAAATGCCGTCGCGAGCTTTGCGCGGCGGCTTGATGCGCATGATTTCGTCTGGCGTCATGAGGGGCCGTTCGATGTGGTCCACGCTGGCGTTCACATGGCCCATCACCGGCGAGAAGCGCGAGCCCGAGAAATTGTAGCTGGCCTTCTGGACCGTCTTCGTGCCGGTCATCTTGGACAGCAGTTCGGCGGTCTCGAACTGGTTCGGCGCGAAGGCGATGCGGATGTGACAATTGGAAACGATGCTTTCGTTCTGGCCATAGGCGTCCACAATCTGGCGGATGTCCTGTGTGATGAGGTAGGCCTTGAGTCCGTATCCCGCCATGTAGGAAAGCGCGTCCGCGAAGACCTCCATGCGATTCAGGCTGGGGAATTCGTCGATTAGCAGCAGCAGCCGGTGCCGGTTGCGCTTCTGCTCAGCGCCATCAAACGCCATGCGTTCGCTTAGACGGTTCACAACCATGGTGAACATGAGCCGGATCAGAGGGCGGAGGCGAATCTTGTCGGACGGTGGCACGACCAGGTACAGCGACGCTGGCTGGTCGTGGTTAACCAGGTTGTCGATCGTGAAATCGCTGGCGGACGTGTTGCTGGCCACGACCGGGTCGCTGTAGAGAGTGAGCGCCGTCTTGGCCGTCGAGAGAACGCCGCCGAAATCGCGGTCTTCCTTGTCGAGCATCTCCTGGACCTTTTCGCGGACGGTTGGATGCGTGGCGGTCCGGTCACCGTTGGGCATTCGCCAGCCGTATTTGTACTCCGGGTCGTGCGGGTAGTTGAGGAGTTCGCCCTCCAGCGTTTCTCGGAAGCTCGAACCCGGTCGCGTGAATGCGTTTGCCAGATCGGAAAGACAGGCGACGCGTCCCTCAGCGGCGGCGGCATAGCAGGCGTGCAGAATCATGCCTGTTGTGATGGACACGGCTGCATCCTGCCAATACCGCTCCTGTGGACTGTCTTCGCCGGTACGCACGATCATGTTGGCGACGTTTTGCGCGTCGGCCACGTCACGCCTCGTGAACAGGCGGACTTCGGAAAGAGGATTGAAGCGCGAGGAGCCGCCCTCCTCGACGGGAGAGAACTTGAAACAGAGATGCCCCTGCTTGCTGCGGAAGCCGGCCGTCTTCGCCCAGTTCTCGCCCTTGATGTCGTAAACGACGGCGCTTTCCTCCCAGGCCAGCAAGGTTGGAATGACCAGACCAACGCCCTTGCCGCTGCGCGTAGGGGCGAAGGCAAGGACGTGCTCGGGGCCGTTGTGCCGGAGGTAGTGCAGGTGCCCGGTGCGTTCGTCGTGCCAGCCGCCGACGTAGACGCCGCGTTTTGCGTCGAGCAGTCCGGTGGCGCGGATGTCGGGTTCCGCGGCCCATCGCGCCGAACCATGGAGGTCTTCCGCGTCCTTTGAGAGCCGTCTGGCGCGGCGGCCAGCGAAAACAAAGAAGAGCGCGACCGAGAGGATTGAGCCGGCGAACACGATCATTTCGCCCTCGAACAAGGGCTGGCGGATGCGTGGGTCTGTCGACATGCAGTATTCCCAACCCCAGATGGCCCACGCGAACGGCTGGTAGACGGCGTAGGTTTGAGTCCGAACCAGTGGGCTTCCGAGCGCTGGCTGATAGGCGAACCGAGCGGCGATGTACTGCGTGGAGAGGGTGCTGAACAGGACGAGGATGACCAGCCCGAACATCGTGGCGACCCAATTGTAGGAACCCATGAATCCCGGTATTCGTGGCGTCCTGTAAAGACTCGGCTGCGGGGCGTTCATTGCAGCACCTCTTGAATCTCAGGGATGACGGCGCAGTGGAACTGAGCGCCACGCCACTCGATTACCAGTGCCCGGCCGCAGTCTGGGCATTGGATCTCGGTAGGGTCGTCGGTCTGGAAGTTCCGGCCGCAGATGCAGGTGAACTCATAAACGGGGTGTATTGGCATGGTAGATCTCCCAGGACGCTGTTCAGCGACCCATTTCGCGCGCCTTGCCGCGCTGTTGGAACTCCTTGACCGTGCCCCTGGAGTTCGAGTAGGCGACGACAACGCTGTCGCCGACATTCGGCATCGGCTCCAGCAGATGCTTCATGTGAGCCACCGCCGATCCCGGCGATAGGCGCTGAATCACGTGGAGGTCGGTTTCGCCGATAATCTCGCCGCGGTACGTGCCGCTGCCGGTCAGTGCGGTGTGCGTCTTCGCGTTCGCTCCGAGGGCCTGTTCGGCCACTGTCCGGGCAGCAGCGAACGACTTCTGAAGCTCGTCACGGTTGGCGGCGCCCGGCGCTTGCAACGCAGGTTCCTCATTTCCGTTCCGCTTGTCGTGCACCAGCACGGTCCCGGTGCTGGGCTCATATCGAGCGGTCTGGTTCGGAGATTCGAATGCCGCCGCCGCGGCGATCTGTTCGCCGTCGTCCCTCAACTGGCGCGATTCGTCGTCGATCTCCGTCCTTCGTTGCTCAGGTCCGACCGAGTCGGGGCTGGCCTCCAGCGCCTCCGCCCTGGCCTTGTCGCGGTCCAAGGCGAGCAGGAAATCGGCGGCTCCCGACGCGTCGCGCGCCGCCCGAAAGATCTCATTCTTGTCCTCCCGTAGCGCTTTGATCCAGGACCCAACGTAGGCCGCGTGACTTGCCGGGTCATGCGGAATCCCGCGTTCGGCGGCCAGAAAGACGCTGGCCAGTTCGGCGCGCAACTCTTCGCGGGCGTAGTTGACGTCGCCGAAGCGGTACGTATCCGAGAGCGTGGAGCGATTGAGCCGGCTCTGGTGGCCCGTCCAATGGGCGAGTTCGTGAAGGGCCGTCCCGTAGTATCCCGGCGCGTCCTTGAATGCTTCCTTTGGTGGCAGGTGAATGCTGTCTGTGCTGGGGCGGTAGAACGCGCGGTCCGCTTGGTCGTGGCTGATTTTCGCTCCCGAGTTTGCCAAGATTCGCTCGCCGGCCTGAACGACTTCGAAGCTGGTCCGCTCGCGTGGCTGATAGGCAGGGATGCCGTCGATCTGCTTCGCGTTGAAGACGGTGTAGACGCGGTGGACCGGTCGGGACCGGTCTTTGTCGGCCGCCTGCTCACCAGTCGGGTTGTCGCTCTGCTGTTTCGGCGCGTTGTCCCAGAATTCGATTTGGGCGCCCTTCTCACCTTTGCGGACTTGCCAGCCCTGCTCGGCAGCCTGCCGGTACGTCATCCAGCGGGGATCTTCAAAGGCACGCCGGATGCCGGTGGCCATCAGGTGAATGGCATTGCCGCCGCGATAGGATCTGCCGGTTGTGGGATTCAGAGGAACCCCGGTCGCCTCCCACGGCTTCTGCCACGGAGCGACGCCATCCTCAAGCATTCGAACGATGGAATCCGTGACTTCCTGGCGGAAGTCCCGTTTCTCGTGGGGTTTCGATTGAGCCGGAGAGGTCACTGGTAATCCTCCTCTTCTGGCTGAGGCTCCGCCGGCAGATCCGCGTCGAAGTCAGGTTCGGTCGGCTCGTTCTCGAAGCCTGAACCCGTCAGGGGTTCCGCGCCGAACGGATCGACATCAGGTTTGGTGGATTTCGTCTTGGGGTGTTGCATATACCTTCACTTTCCGTGAGCGTGGTTGGCGCGGCGCGCTAGCGCCGAGGAGTGGGCTCACAGGCCATTCAGAAGGTAGGGCCTGGACGGCGGAAAGAGAGACACGGGACCAATCGCCCAATACCGCCGGCCGCTTAGGACGGAGACATCTTCCGGTCATTGCTTGACAAAACGCGATATAAAGCGCATACTGCTTTACATGGAAGACCAGTCAAGCGATGAGAACACGCGTTCTAACCGGGAGTTCTTTGATGACGCTGTCCCATTGCGTCTTCAGCGAGCGCTTTTGAAGTCGGTTTTTGAGAATTATAAAGAGGCTTCGCGCCATTGCTACCGAACTTTCCAGCCTGCGCAGGCAAAGGATCTCAGTGGCAGCTACCGTCGCGCGAAGATCGAAGATGAGTGGTCCGGAATTGCGGCCCTGTTCCCTGATGTGCAAGTCACGATATGTCCCTACGAGAACCTCACTGGATCCTACAACGAACTGACTTGCGGGCAGGTCAAGATCACACAGTCGTGCATCACATCGCCCGATGTTGTCCCCCGATATGCCGTCTTTCGTAAGACTCTCGCGGAGAACGGACAACTTGACCTGTTCGAGTACAACGATGTAGATTCCGAGCGGACATTTTTGTATGGAATCCTGACGCACGGCGTCGATAGCAAGTCAGCCAGGCGGAGCAGACCGGCGTTCGCCAGGGTCCAGTTTCCCAACCAGGACTGCACTGAGTACGTCGACGATGGGATAGATCTGTTCAAGCGCTTCCCCGAAATCGTCTCTGAGTACATTGCCCAACCTACAATGACTGAGGTCCGCCCGCAGCGCCGGAAAACTAAGCGGGCAGAAAGAGCATGAGATCCGGGGTTCCTGGATTCAACGGTGAAAGGTTAAGGCAGGCGCGGGAGGCGATAGGGCTATCTCAGACATCCCTTGCTGACCTGCTCGGTGTTTCGAAGCAGGCAGTGTCGCAATACGAGAAGGGAGCGGATTCTCCAGGCACTGACGTATTTGATCGACTCCGACAAATACTGCAACACGAAGCACATTTTTTTCTAAGGCGCCCGGTCGCTAGTTTTGACAAAGGAACTTGCTTCTACCGATCAATGGCGGCCGCTACCAAGGGCGCGCGGGCGAAAGCCGAGGTTTGGCAGCTTTGGGTGCGCGAGCTCGTCTTATATCTGTCCGAGTACGTTGAGTTGCCCAAGGTCACCTTTCCCTTATTTGATGATCTGCCGCAGGATCCGAACAGGCTGGGCATGGAGAGGGTTGAGTCGCTCGCCGGGGAGGCGCGACAAGTCTGGCGCCTGGGCGATGGCCCTATTCCCAATCTAACGTACGTGGCCGAAGCGAACGGTGCAATTATCGTTCGGCACGTTCTTGACGCTGACACACTCGACGCGCTGTCTCTGTGGATGGTTCCGGAGCAGATTCCCCTGGTCGTACTCAACGCAGACAAACGGGTAGCGGTCCGCTCACGTCTCGATCTTGCCCACGAACTCGGGCACATGATCTTACACCGACATCTGCCGGAGGAATACCTGCGGCGCTCCGAGTTGTTCAGGTTAGTTGAAGACCAAGCGTTCCGGTTTGGAGCGGCGTTACTGTTGCCAGCCCATTCCTTTTTGGAGGATCTGTACTCTGTTTCGCTGGACGGCCTTCGGGCGTTGAAATCAAAATGGAAAGTGTCCATAGCGATGATGATCGAGCGGCTCAAGCACCTAGAGATCATTAGCGATGAGCAACACCGTCGGCTGCGAATTAATTATTCCACAAGACAGTGGAACCGGGAGGAACCGCTGGACCGCGAGATCGAAGTCGAGCAGCCAACATTCTTGATTGGTGCGTTTAGGCTTCTTGTCGATGAAAGAATCCAAACCCCAGACCAGATCTCCGTCAACTCCGGTTTCAGCTCCGGCTGGGTGCAACGCCTGTTGAATGTGTCCCTGGGTACGGTGTCCCCGAATCCGCCAGCACTCAAGGTCGTGGAATTGAAGAAGCAGGCCTGAGAAAGCCACGGAATTGTTTGAAATCGGTCTTCGTAACCCGTGGTCCGGGAGTTCACCCACGTTACCAGCCAGAACGACGCTCCCTTTGGCGGGCGGGCAACTGCTTCAGCAGCCTCTCTTCGTGCTCGAACGGACGGTCCGGCTGAAACTGGTAATCCGCGAGTTCTTCTCGATGCGCGCCACGTGATTCGCTTGGACGTGAATTCCGCCGGATCGCTGAGCTTGGCGATCATCAGCTCAGCAAGACGTCCTCCAGCGTTGAGGCCTTCACGAACCTGGCGGGGTTGTCGCCCTGTTCCAATGCTTTGAAGTGGACCTCGCCGCACTGGATCTTGGCTTTTTCCGTACCCCGGAGGTCATCCGCGAATAGGCTGCTCTTCGTTTCAACCACGAAGTACAGGCGTTCGGTTCCGTCGCGCTCAATCAGGACGGCCCAGTCGGGGTTGTAGGAACCGAGCGGCGTCTGCACCTTGAACCAACCGGGAAGCTTGGCGTACACCTTCACGTCGCCGTTCTTCTCCAACTGGTCGGCGAAGCGCCGTTCGGTGTCGGAGTCATACACGACGTGCTCGTAGACGGACTTCATCGCGTCTGTGAGCATGTTCTTCAGATACCCGGTCAGCTCTTCCTGCTGGAACAACTCCTGCGCGTAGTAGAATTCGTCGCCCAGACGCTGGTACTTGATGCCGTCCACCAGCGCCATCCGCTTGCACCGGTTGATAGCCTCTGCGGCGATTTCGATGAACTGCTGCGGATTCCGGGCAAAATCGTTCAGGCGGAGGCTGCCCGAAAGAACCCGTTGAATGCTGCGGCGCGTGAGCTGCGTTCGGTCCTGCAATTCCGTGAGGATATCCGGGAGTTCAATGTCGTCCTCGTTCAGAACGATAGTCGCGGCGCCCGCGACCTCCGTCGCTTCTACGCCGGCCTTGCCGATCGCTATGTCAGCTTTGCGCCATTGCAGGCGCGTCTTCGTGACCGGCGGCGCGTTCTTGAGGGCGATGACGCAATCCTCGATCAGGCGCTCGTTGTCGAACAACACCCGGTACGTGGTCTTGTGCTTGATGCGGTCCCACAGCGCCTTGAA
>Ga0116130_1000161_pt1 | contig 42499 bp, 36 predicted proteins | sample June2015DPH_17_5_FD_89733 | JGI IMG/M metagenome (GOLD analysis project Ga0116130, IMG submission 89733) | Peatland microbial communities from SPRUCE experiment site at the Marcell Experimental Forest, Minnesota, USA - June2015DPH_17_40 | ecosystem: Environmental > Terrestrial > Soil > Wetlands...
ACAGGACATTTCTGATGTATTTTATAAAATCTGAGTTTATATACATGGATATGTCTCCCTTAAAAAAAAGAATTATTACTTTTCTATTTATTTTGACAATATTCGCTTTGGTAGCAAATGTTATTGTTTCCAAAATATTTAGCGGCAGCGGATCTGCAAAAGAGTGCAGCTTGGATGTAAACACTATCAATAAAGAATTTTTGAATGATCTGAACAACTTAGGATTAAAAAGTGAGTGGATTAAAAAGGTGAATAATAAGATTGCAAGGGATGTTTCCTCTTACCATGTTGAACTTCCTAAAGATTTGCCAATACCTGTAGTACTTTCAGAAATATATGCTTCTTTTTATTCAACGGATATAAAAATTAAGTCTATGGAGAAAACTATTGGCGGGAATACAGTTTTGGAAATCTACTCGCAAAACAGTCTAAAGATTACTACCGAATTTAATTATGAAAATGATATAACAAGAGATGCAGGCAATCTCGGTATAATAGTTTTTGGGTCAGAACAACTTAATGCAAAAGATATAAATGCTTTGGTTGAATTTCCACAGACTTTTATTGCCGTCTTAGTTCCTTCTAAATATACCGGGAAATTAATACCTAATTTAGCTGAAAATAGAAAAGAATATGCAGTTTTAATTAATGATAACATTATCGATCCTGATTATAAATTAAATCATGATTTTTCCAATTACAGATTGAAATTGATAACTCGTTCTATTGTTGCAGATTTTCCCAATCCAGCCTTTTTTCTTATTGACGATCATTCAAAGCTTTATTTATCACCTGCAGGTAAAATCATCCGCGATGAATTTGCTAAAAGGAATATTAAACTTATAACTCAAAGCTCCTTGCCTGGAATATTAAACGGCAACAGCAATGTGGTAAAAGACTTGTTCCGATGTAATGTAGAAATAATACATTCCGGCAATAATAAATTAATTTCAATTCGGGCAGATGATCTTGGAACTCTAAAGCCGGAAATATTCAGACTAATAAAAGTGGGGTATAAATTTGTAAGTCCTTCTATGATAATTGCCGCTAATACCGGTAAAGAATGACATTTATACTTTAATATAACACTTATGTCAGATAATTATTATCAACTTCTATAATTTCGGCGCTATTTAAATCTTTTAACTGGTCTAATATTTTATCCTTATCACCGACAATAACTGTAATTGCCCTATCCTGATGGATATATTTTTCGGCTGCATTATTTACATGTTCTTTTTTGACGGATTTAATATTATCAATATAAGTATTAAAATAATCGCCGGGTAGAGAGTGGATAACCATGCTGATTAAGTTAGATGCAATTTGTTTGAATGTTTCAAAATTTGAAGGAAATTTTCTAATTAAAAATGATTTTGCAAAATCCAATTCTTCAGTATCAACACCCGCTCTGATTCCTTCAAGTTCATTCATTATTTCTCTAACTGCATTCCCTGTATTTTCAATGCCAACGGAAGTAGTGGCTAAAAAATATGCGGATTCCTTTAAATAATTAAATCTTGAATGTGCGCCGTAAGTATATCCTTTTCTTTCCCGCAGGTTTAAATTTATCCTACTGGTAAACTGTCCGCCAAGAATATTATTAAGAATTGTTTTAGGAAAGAAATCATTTTCATTTCTATTAGGAGTAGTGTGCCCGATTCTTATTTCACTTTGCACTGAGCCTTTTTTATCGAACAAAAAGATTTTCTTATCGCTGTTGATCTTAGGAAACGATACATCAATCAAAATTTCTTTTGAAGTCCAGTCTTTGAAATAAAATTCTAACTTATCTAGCAGCTCCTCCTTGGAAATATTTCCTACGACTATCAATTTTGAGTTGTTTGGAAGAATAAAATTAGAATAGAAAGTCTTAATATCATCTGTCGAAATATTCTTAACATCCCTATCATAACCGACTATTGGGGACGAATAAGGGTTTGACTTACCAAAGATAATGTGATCAAATACCAAATCGGCTATTTCGTCCGGTTCATCCTGCTGCTGAAAAATATGCGTAATTACCTTTCTTTGTTCACGCTTAAAATCGTTTTCATTAAAATGCGGTGTTTTAATAACTGCTGAAAAAAGCTCTAATGATTTAGCAACATTTTCTTTCAGAGTTTGAAGCGAGAAAAAGGCATTATCTTCACTGCTTGATACGCTGAAGTTAGAGCCGAGGAGTTCAAATTCATCGCTTAACTGAAGTGAATTATATTTACCTGCGCCTTCATCAACCGCCAATGAGAATAAATTCGATAATCCTTTCTTATTTTCCAGATCTAAAAAACTGCCTGCATTAATTAAAAGATTAAACTGAAGGATTGGAAGGTTTGTCTTTTTAATAAAATAAACTTCAAGATTATTATTTAGAGTAAATTTTTCTATCCCGGGGAGCGAGAAACTTATTCCTTTGGATGGAATAGGTTTTATAGTTCTATCTATCGATTGCATTAAAAATTTATCCTTCCTTATGCGGTATTATATGAAGTTCAACGAACGGTTTTGAAAGATAATTTTCAATTACCTGTTTAATTTTTTCATTGTTAATTTCTTCAAACCGATTTAAGTCAAAATTGAATGAGTTCGGCTCACCAAGAAAAAAGTTATAAGAATTTATCTGGTCGGCTATGAAGTCAAGATTTTGCATTGAATAAATAAAATTTGATTTCATTCCATTTTTTGATTTGAGTAATTCTTTTTCTTCAGCACCGTCTGTTTTTAACTTTTCTATTTCTTTGAATATTTCGTCTTTCAATGTATCTAAGCTTATTCCGGGTTTGGCAGTAGATATAATTGCGAAAAATCCTCCAAATCTTCCCGAAAACTGATAAGCTGTTACGTCCTGTGCAATTTCTTTTTCGAAGACTAAATTTTTATAAAGCCTTGAACTTTTTGAACCAGAAAGAAGATCCGAAACAATATCAAGAGAGGCATCATCTTTACCATAAGCATTATCAGAATGCCAAGCAAGATAAATTCTTTCCAGTTGGACATTATCTTTATGTGTAATTAAAGTATTTTTTCCCAATGCCGGCTGTTTAACATCAAGCTGTTTTATGGGGCCGTTAAATTTTATATCTTCGAAATATTTTCCAATGGAATCTTTAGCTCTTTCCGTTTCAAAATCACCCGCAAGGACATAACTTGCATTTGACGGCGAGTAATAAGTATTAAAAAAATTGGTTACATCTTTAAGTGTATAAGCGGTTATGTCGGGCAAAAAACCAATTGTAGGCCAACTATAAGGATGATTTTTAGGGAATAAATTTGAAACTATTAATTCCCATGCTAAACCATAAGGCTGATTGTCATATCTTTCAAGTCTTTCGTTTTTTACAACACCTATCTGGTTATCCAGTTTTTCCTGAGTTAATGCAGAAAGAAAATTTGCCATCCTGTCTGATTCAAGCCAAAGAATTAAATTCAAAAAGTTAGATGGAACTTTTTCATAATAATTAGTTCTGTCAAAGCTGGTAGAACCATTAAGGCTGCCGCCCGCTTCCTGTATGTACTTAAAGTGCATTTCCTTCGGAACATTTAGCGAACCCTGAAACATCATGTGTTCAAAAAGATGAGCTATTCCTGTTTTGCCTTTTCTTTCATTTGCGGACCCCACTCTGTACCAAATATTTCCGGCAATTATAGGCAGATCGGTGTTGCGGTAAAGAATTACTTCCATGCCGTTATTCAATTTAAATTTTTCGTAATCGATATTTAAAATATCCATAAGCTGTTTTAATAATTTTAGTAACCAAAAAAGGGCGAGTTAGTCCCGCCCTTTGATAAATAGTTTATTCCGCTATAGATTAGTTCAGAAGTAATAATACTCTTTCCGGTCGAATTGATCCGATTAAGCGGAAGAAGTCGGTAAAAGGAATATCACGATCCCATGAAAATAATGTAATAAAAGCCTCGCCTACAACCAAATCTCTTGGAACAAAGCCCCAAAATCGGCAGTCAAGGCTGTCGTCACGATTATCACCCATCATAAAATAGTAATTTTGTGTAAAAGTATATGAAGTGACCGGCTTACCTTTAATTATTACAACTCCATTCTGAACATCAACAACTTTTTCTCCGTAAGCGCGGTCTATTGTTGTTGTCCACTGGTCGACATTAGTAACATCAAGCGGAATAGTATATCCTTTTTTAGGAACAATGAGGGGTCCGTAATTATCTTCATTCCAAGGCATACCTTTAGGAAATATTCTCGGCTCAACCATATCTTTTGGACGAGCAAAAGATTCAAGATATTTTATGTGAGGAGGAATCCAAAATTGTTTATGGTTAACATAAACGACTTTATCAACCACCTGAATTGTATCACCGGGAAGCCCGATGCATCTTTTTACATAATTTACACCGCGGTCATCGGCAAAAATTTGATCTCGCATCCCGGGAAATTCAAAAACTACTATATCTTTTCTGCGGGGTTCACGCAATGCCGGAAGCCTGAAATGTGGTATTTCAATTTGTGTAAACGGAATGTATTTAGGAGATTCAGCCCCGAATATAAATTTATTCACCAAAACAAAATCGCCAACAAGAATTGTATCTTCCATAGACCCGGTTGGAATTCTTGTATTTTGAACAATAAAGGTAATTATAAAAAATGCAGCAATACCGGCAAAAAGCAATGATTCAATAAATTCCTTTGTTTTTTCTTTAGAGGTTTTAACCTTTTTCAATTCTTCTTCGGTTTTTATCCCGAAAAATCTTCTTAAACTTGTTTTAAACGACAATTTTTTACTCCAGCCTTAAATTAGGGAAAATTTCTTCACTTAATTCTTTAAAAGTTCAAGTTTCTCTTTTAACAGATCATTTACAACTTTTGGGTTGGCTTTCCCTTTAGTTTCGCGCATAACCTGTCCGACAAAGAATCCGAACACTTTACCCTCACCATTAATGTATTGTTTTACCTGGTGCGAATTGTTGCCTAATATTTTTTCAACAATCTTTTCAATTTCCGATGAATCGGTTATTTGCACCAGATTTTTTTCTTTGACGATTTGAGAGGGCTTTTTGTTCTCTTTCAGCATAAGAGGAAAAACTTCTTTCGCTATTTTCCCGCTTATTGTGCCTTCTTTGATTAAATTAATCAATTCACCGAGATTCCCGGGAGGTATGGGAAAATCTTTAATATCTATTTTTTCGTCATTAATTACTTTGAGTACGTCAGTCATAATCCAGTTACTTGCGGACTTGTAATCGGCTGTAGTTTCAATTACCTGCTCATAATAATCTGCTATAGATTTTGTTTGTGTTAATATTTCCGCATCATACTTTGGAAGGCTATATTTACCAACTAATCTCTCTTTTCTGACTTCGGGTAATTCAGGCATTTGATTTGCAATTTCAGATTTCCATTGGTTACTTACAATAACCGGCATAAGATCAGGATCAGGAAAATACTTGTAATCGTGCGCTTCTTCTTTACTTCTCATGGAATGAACTTCATTGCGGTCGGCATCCCAGAGAAGAGTTTCCTGTATAATTGTTCCACCGTCTTCAAGAATATCAATCTGCCGTTCAATTTCATAGTTGATTGCTTTCTCAACATTGCGGAATGAATTCATGTTTTTTATTTCGGCTTTTGTTCCGAGTTTTTTTTCCCCTTTTATTCTTACGGATACGTTTGCATCGCATCTCAATGAGCCTTCTTCCATATTGCCGTCGCATATATTAAGATATTGCACAAACTGCTTAATCTTGCTTAGATAAAGATACGCTTCCTGTGCAGTATGCATATCTGGTTCACTTACAATTTCCATTAATGCAACGCCGCACCGATTTACGTCGACAAGTGTTTCATAAGATTGGTCATGAATCAACTTACCTGCATCTTCTTCCATATGAATTCTGGTCAACCCTATTCGCTTGGTTGATTCATCCGGGAAAGTAATATCTACATATCCATTTTCGCAGATGGGCTCTTCATACTGGGATATCTGGTATCCTTTTGGAAGATCGGGATAAAAGTAATTTTTTCTTGCAAAAATAGATTTCTCATTTATCGTGCAATTAGTAGCAAGCCCCATTAAAACCGTCAACTCAACTACTTTTTTATTTAGTACGGGCAAAATGCCTGGGTGACCGAGACATATCGGACATATATTGCTGTTAGGCGAGTTTCCGAATTTTGTTGCACATCCGCAAAACGCTTTGGATTCTGTTAGCAACTGTGCATGTACTTCAAGGCCTATAACGGCTTCGTATTCTTTGTTCATTTTTCCGGATTTAATTTTAAAGCTCAAATATAAAGAAGAATTACATAATATTGAAGGAAGAAAATCGACCTGTGCTTTAACAAATGATTATTTAGATAAGAGAATAGGATTTTTTTATTTTCTATCAGACATCTGGATTTCGAGATTCATTAATATTATACTAATATTATATTTTTACAAATTTGGTGCTTATATGAATAAAGCAATAAAATTTAAGGCATTGGAGATTATAGAAAAGAAAGGGAAATTTTTTCGTGAAATTATTGAAAAAAAGATTGGAGACCTGCCTGATGGTGAAGTACTGATCAGGGTGAAATATTCTTCACTTAATTACAAGGATGCACTTTCGGCTTCGGGCAACAGGGGAGTAACAAGAAGATATCCTCACACACCCGGAATTGATGCTGCCGGTATTGTGGAAGAATCTTCTAACATAGAATTTAAACCGGGAGATGAAGTTATTATAATGAGATATGATCTCGGTATGAATACACCTGGCGGATTCGGGCAATTTATTAGTGTACCTTCCGAATGGATTATCAAAGTACCTGCCGGAATATCACTTAAGGAAAGCATGGTATTCGGGACTGCAGGTTTCACCGCCGGGTTTGCACTTGACAAATTAGAGGCGGCAGGGTTGACACAAAATAACGGCGAATTGTTAGTTACCGGCGCAACAGGGGGTGTAGGCTCATTTGCTGTTGCCATCGGCGCCAAAGCAGGATTTAATATTACCGCTGCAACGGGTAAACCCGGTAAAATAGATTATTTAAATTCACTCGGTGCAAATAAAATTTTAAAAAGAGAGGAAGTAGATGATAAATCAGGCAGGGCGCTTCTGCCGGTACGGTGGGCGGGTGTTATAGATACGGTCGGAGGAAATATCTTAAGTACTGCAATTAAATCAACAAAACACAATTGTAGTGTAGTTGCCTGCGGACTAACTCAATCTCCGGAATTGAATCTAACAGCCTATCCTTTTATTCTCCGCGGCGTGAATTTACTGGGAGTTAAATTTACACCGGAATTAAGAACTAAAATTTGGAACAAGCTTGCTTCAACATGGAAACCCGGCTGTCTCGATAAAATTTATTCGGAGTGCAGATTGGAAGAATTAAACGAAAAGTTTGATTTGATCTTAGATGGGAAAATTACGGGAAGAATAGTAGTAAATCTTGAATGAGGCCACAAAAATTTTCCAACATTTATCAAATATATTAAAATTAATGCGTTTACCAGGTTCGACAGCTGGAGATGGACTGCAAAACTGAAAGATATACCCCTGCAATATAGAGCTCAGATTCAAACGATCATAAGGAAACAGGGGCTTGAACCAGATTTTGTAGATTATATAGATACCGTTTCTAAAAAATCGAATGAATTCAAATTTTAAAAAAATATGATCTAAGAACCTTTTCCCAAACCTGCTTCGATTAATCTAATTTGATCAATACGTTCTAATATGAAAAACTGTGTAAAAGTTGTTTTAGACTCTGGAAAATAATAATTTCATTTTGAGTTTTTTAAAATGGGGAGAAATAAATTATAATATTATTATATGCTGACTAAAGATTACATAATGCGTATGATCGATACGCTTATAAAAGTGCTCGAACGATTATTGTTGATGAAGGAAAGTAAGAATTATAATGAAGCACTGGATGAAATTGAAAAAGTAACAAAAGAATTATTCGGCTTGAATAGAAAATTTATAAACAGTTTATCCGACTCGCAATTAATTAAAATGATTGCCGTCTCGGAGACCTTGTTTGCCCCAAATTGTTATTTACTCGGCGTTCTATTTAAGGAGGAAGCGGAAATTTTTAAGCTTCAGGGAGAACCTGAGAAAAGTATGGAAATGTATGAAAGATCCCTTAATCTTTTTGTTGAAGGTTTGAAAAATTCAACTACTACTATTGAACATGACCATTTAACAAAAATTAATCAGGTAATTGAAACTCTTGAGGATGCGGCAATTAATATAGAGACAGAAAGAAACCTTGTCTTCTATTATGAGTTTGAAGGGAAATTTGATAAAGCTGAAGATTTAATTTATGATCTAATCGATTTCGATTCTAAGTATATCAACGATGGAATTCAATTCTGTGAAAGGCTTTTGAAAAAAGAAGATAGTACACTAATTCTTGGAAATCTTCCACGCGAAGAAATTGTAGACAGCCTGTCATTTTTAAAAAATAAAATAAAAAATTTTTGATGTTAGCACATAAAGGAAATAATATACTTTCAACAATTAATTAGAAAACTTAATAATTAACTGACGATTAATTATAGACAGTAATTTAAAGTTACTTGAAATAATTGAAGTTAAACCTTATTTAATTTAATTTTCCTTTCATGGTATTAAAGTTGTCTGTTTATTAATGATCCGGACTATTTGACTGGGTTGAGAGTAAATCTAAATTTAAGTGTGAATGTAAAAATTATAAACTGTTTTGTAATAAAAAAATATTTTGGTGATTTATGAAAAAATTAATTTTAGTCCCTTTTATTTTTATTGGGCTTCTGATTGCAGGTTGTGCAATAACAAGTGAAACGACATCGACTACTACAGTAGATCACCATCCCGATCCTACTTTCAGCGATCTGAATAACTACGGTACGTGGGTGGATATTCCTGATTATGGCACTGTTTGGAAACCTTACGCTGATGATACTTGGCAGCCTTATTCTGATGGACAGTGGGATTGGACAGACCAGGGCTGGATGTGGGATTCTAATGAACCTTACGGCTGGATAGTTTATCATTACGGCTATTGGCAGTTTACGGATTATGATGGATGGTTCTGGATACCCGGTTATGATTGGGCGCCAGCAAGAGTAAGTTGGTATAATTCAGGCGGTTACATCGGATGGGCTCCGCTACCTCCTCCAGGTATTGGCGTATCAGTAATATATAATGACAGGTATGCAAGAAGAATGTGGGTTGTTGTTCCTGAAGTAAATTTTGCCGGGCAGAATGCCAGACAATACCGTAATAGATCTTTCGTGCCGGGTGCTTCAGTATTACGTTCAAGTGACGGCGGACGTGCGCCGGATGTAAAAGATATTGGGCGGATTTCTAATAGAACTATTAATGTTGTTCAACCTACGCGCGAACAAGTAAATAAAGGTAAGCATCAATTAACCAGAGTAAGAGTACAGAATAATACTCCGGTTAGTCCTTCGACAATTAGTAATCAATCAAACCCGGTTAGGACTCCTGCGGAAGTCAATTCTCAAAAGCCCGTATCCAATCCGCCCGAAATTAATGACAGGAGACCGGTAAATAACTCTATACAAAAAGACAAAATACAGAATAACACAAGTTCTAATAATATAATTCACAAAAAATCGGGGCATAAGAGAAATGGAGCAAAAAAACATCAAACTACTGCTCCAGTACGTGCTCCTGCTCCAGTACGTGCTCCTGCTCCAGTACGTGCTCCAACTCCCGCACCTGCGAGAGTTAATAACAACAATAGTGGTCAGAAGAATGAGAAAAGATAAGCCTGAAGAATAAAGTTAAAATAAATTTAGAATAATTGTAATTTCATCAGATATATTAAAAAGCTCTGTGATTAAATAATCATAGAGCTTTAATTTTTTTAAAGCCAAGTCATAAAATCTGACGTGTTTAATCATTTCTATTAGGTTTTATTTAAAAATAATTTTAAGTTCGATAGGCAGTATTAACTCAATTTTACACTTTTTTATATCGAATCTATAATTGATCACTTTATGATTATTTATATTATTACTACGACTGTTAAAAACGAATTAGAACAAGAATGGTTACAATGGGTAAAGGAAAAACGTATCCCCGAAATTTTAAACACTGGATTCTTTAAGAACCATCAAATTTATAAGGTAAAACTTCCTACAAATTTGGAGGGAGAAGTTACTTATATTGTACAATATGAGTGTGAATCGATGGATAAGTATACGGCTTATGCTGAAAAAGATTACAAGAAACTTCAGGCAGAATATCCTTCAAAATTTATTGGGAAAGTGACTACAGCCCGTATCGTAATGGAAAATATGTAGCCTTTCCATTTCATTTATTATTATACTCCATTTACTTCTTTCGCTAAAAAACTCAAAATATTTCTCAAATTGGAATAAATCCTTTTAGAAAATTTAATTCTCGGCACATACATTCTTTTATTATACCTTCAATCTTGAATGTTCCTGTCAAACTGCATATTTTTTATTTTTAAAAACAGAATAGTTATATTTAACTTTATAAAGGGAAAGACGGAGCTATGCAGATTAATGAATTTTTGAATAAATTATTTTCCAATTCGGATAATGGTTCGGTTCTTTCAAGAGGAAAAATAGAAGAAAAATACAAATGGGATCTTACGCATATATATGAAACCGATGCAAAATGGGAAGAAGATTTTAAATGGGTTGAAAAAAATACCAGCCGGTACAAAAAATTTGAAGGAAAGCTTTCGCAAAATTTCGATATATTATTCGAGTGCTTAAAATTTGATGATTCAATCGGAATGGTGCTCGACAGGCTTAATCTATACGCTTCTCTTGCTAAAGACAGCGATATGAGAGTACAGATATATCAGGCAATGGATGAAAGGATTAGGAATCTGGTTTCAAAAGTTTCATCGGCAAGCTCATTTATCCGTCCCGAAATTTTATCTATTCCCCGTGATAAGTTAATAAAAGCTGTTGAAGGGAATATTGATCTAAAAATTTACAAGCATTATTTAGAAGATATTATTAGAACCAAGGCCCATACGTTAAGTAAAGAAGAGGAAGAAATTTTAGCTTTGGCAAGCGAGACAAGTCAAATATCTTATAATGCATTTTCCATATTTACAAATGCAGATATTAAATTCCCAATCATAAAAGATGCAAACGGAAATGATTTTGAAATCTCTCATGCGCGTTATTATTCCGCAATGTATTCGCGTAACCGCAGTTTCAGGCAGCGAGCTTTTTTCAGCTACTGTAAACAATATAAAGATTACTCAAATACATTCTCAGTTCTATTTAACGGAAATTTAAAAACGCATATATTTTCTGCTAAAGCGCGTAAGTATGGTTCATCAAGAGAAGCTGCGCTTGACAGGAACAATATTCCTGTTCCCGTATATGATAATTTAATTAAAACTGTCAATGAAAATTTAAAGCCACTGCATAGGTGGGCATCGTTGAAAAAGAAATTATTAAAAATTGATGAGCTTCATCCGTATGATTTGTATGCGCCTTTATTTCAAGCAGGTTCTGAAAGAAATTATAGCTTTGATGAAGCCGTAAAAATTGTTTTTAAAGCCCTTGAGTCAATGGGGAAAGAATATCTTGAATCACTTCGAACGGCATTTGAAAACAGGTGGATAGATGTTTATGAAACGCAGGCAAAGAGAAGCGGCGCATATTCTTCCGGTACTACATTCGGTATTCATCCGTATGTTTTACTAAATTGGACGGGTTTATTGAACGATGTTTTTACATTAGCACATGAAATGGGGCATAATATGCATTCATATTACACAGGGCTAACTCAGCCTTATCCCTATGCAAATTATTCGATATTTCTTGCGGAAGTAGCCTCAACTTTTAATGAATCTTTGCTAATGGATTATTTAATAAATGATGCTTCTTCAAAAACAGAAAAGCTCAATTTGATTGAAAAATATTTAAGCAACATTACCTCAACTTTTTACAGGCAGGCAATGTTTGCAGAATTTGAATCATTGGTTTATGAAAAAACAGAAAAAGGAACTGCATTAACACCTGATACCTTATGTAAAATATATAAGAACATATATCAAAAATACTGGGGGCCTGAAATGGTTGTTGACAAAGAGGAAGAGTATACATGGGCAAGAGTTCCTCATTTCTATTATAATTTTTATGTCTATCAATACGCTACCGGTTTTGCAGCTTCTGAAGTTTTAATGAAAAAAGTAAAAGAAGAAGCTGAACCGGCTATTAGAAGATATTTAGTTTTCTTAAAAGCCGGAAGTTTTGATTATCCGATAGAAATTCTGAAATCGGCAGGTGTTGATATGAATTCACCCGAGCCGGTAATAGCCATTACCCGGAAAATGAACCAGCTTTTGCATGAAGTTGAATTATTAATTGAATAAAATTTGTGTTACATATTCATATATTATGTGTGCAAAATAGTTTAAAATAAATCAAATTGGAGTATCAATATTTTTTCCTATCCATATTTTGTTAAATAACTATTTGATTGAGTTATTGAAATAAGACAGCATCCCGGACTGTGAAAAGACAACGATGAGGGCATAAATAAAAATGAAGAGTACTTAAGAATTAATATGCAGGTTAATTTTTTGAACTAAATATTCTCCAGGCTGGAGATAGGGGTAAATCCCTTTATCAAAATTCATTTCAAACAATGTGTAAAATAATTTATTTTATTGGTTATAATTTTTACTATTATTTATTTCTTAATTATCATTTTTAAGGATTATGAAAAAATATATTATCCTCGTCGCTGCCGTATTAATTTTTATTCCGTCATCTTTTCCACAGAAAAAAGCTTTTACTATTGCAGATCTTTATAGAATTAAAAATGTAAACGCACCGGCCGTATCGCCGGATGGCTCGCTTGTTACATTCACACTTTCCGAGTCTGATCTTTCTAAAGGAAAGACTAAAACGGACATATATGTAATGAAACCGGATGGGACCGATATAAAAGACATAACAAGTAAGGATAAAAATGATTACAACCCGGCCTGGTCTGCTGACAGCAAAAATATCTATTTTATTTCTGATAAAACAGGAACTCCGGAATTGTTTTATTACAGCTTCGCCGATGATAGCGCTTCGCAAATTACAAATATTTCAACTGGTGTAGATGATCCTGTAATTTCGCCAAACGGTGAGTTTGTTGCTTTCTCTACAGATATTTACCCTGAGTGCGGCGCCGATGATAATTGTAACAGGATAACCGACTCGGCAGCTTCAAACGGCCCTATCCAGGCTTATGTTGCCGATCATCTCCTGTTCAGGCACTGGACTGATTATTCAGCGGGAAAATACACTCATATTTTTATCTATGATTTAAAAAATAAAACCTACAAAGATTTAACACCGGGTAAATTTACCTCCCCCACTTTTATGCTTGGCGGCGGAATAGGTTATAACTTTTCCCCCGACGGCAAAGAACTTTGTTATGTATCCGATCATGAACAGCATCCTGAAGCAACAACAAATGCGGATTTGTGGATTGTGCCTGTAATCGGAGGCTATGCGGTTAATATTACTGCGGAAAACAAAGCATGGGACGGAAACCCGATATATTCACCCGATGGAAAATATATTGCATACAGAACTCAGAAAATTCCTAATTATGAATCGGATAAATTCAGAATAGCCCTGTTTGATAGAACAACAAAGGAGACAAAAATAATAACCGAAAGCTTTGACAACTGGATAACTGATTTTGTATGGAACTATGATTCAAAAACAATTTACTTTACCGGCGATGTGAAAGGATATTCTCCTATTTATAAAATTGATATTGCTTCAAATAAAATAACCGAAGTGACAGGACAAAAATCAGTTTTGAGATTTGATATTTCGCCCAATGGAAAATTTATCTATTATATGGCAAGAGCGGTAGATAACCCGGGTGAAATTTATCTTCTGAATTTGACAAACGATTTAGCAATGCAGTTAACGGAGTTTAATAAAAAATTCCTTGAAGAAGTTGATGTAAGACCTGCAGAGAAGATGTGGGTTAAGGGCGCAGGCGGAAAAAATGTTGAAGTATTTATTGTAAAGCCGCATAACTTTGATCCAAATAAAAAATATCCTTTGATATTAAATGTTCACGGCGGACCGCAGGGGCAATGGATGGATTCTTTCCGCGGTGACTGGCAGGTATATCCAGGTTCAGGTTATGTTGTTGCATTCCCCAATCCGCATGGCTCTACAGGTTACGGACAGGAATATACTGCCGAGATTTCTACCGATTGGGGAGGGCTTGTGTTTGATGACCTTATGAAAATAACCGACACGCTGGAAACACTTCCTTATGTAGACAAAAACAGAATGGGCGCTATGGGTTGGTCTTATGGCGGATACATGATGAATTGGTTCCAGGCAAAAACAAAAAGATTTAAGTGCCTTGCTTCTATGATGGGATTGTTTAACCTTACATCTATGTGGGGAGCAACAGAAGAATTATGGTTCCCAAATTGGGATTTAAAAGGTCAGCCTTGGAACTCGGAATTATATTCCAAATGGTCACCATCCAATTATATTAAGGATTTTTCTACCCCAACATTAATTATTACTGGCGAAAAAGATTACAGAGTTCCTTATACACAAGGTCTTGAATATTTCTCAACACTTCAGACTCTCGGGATAGATTCAAGATTAATTATATTTAAAAATGACGGGCACTGGCCAAATAATGTAAAATCAATGCCGCTTTATTATGACGCTCACTTGGACTGGTTCCACAAATATTTGGGCGGCGATCCTGCGCCTTATGATGTAAATGAAATGGTAAAGAATTTAAGTTTTAAAGAGGGGAAAGAGTAATAATTCCTGCTTTTTACTAAACGAGACAATAAAATCAGGAAATAAAGTTTATTGTTACCCTTTACTTGAATGGCAGTAAAAAGATTACATACCGAGGATTATTAATGGAGTGGTTATTTTCAAGATACAACTATTGTTATAATGATGATATTCTATTTTGCATATTTAGTATCACTTATTTTTGTATGCCAGATTATAATACCATTTAACTTTTCGCACAAGTGAAAAAACGATTAGTCCTTTCTTAAAAATTAAATAAGAAAATATTATTTTATTATAGAAATCTTTTGTTGCCCATATCAATACAATTTTATTTTATGCATTGGTTCAAAATTGCTGCTTGAATAATAATCATACATATTAAAAACCTGGGACTGCCTTAGAGCATTGAAATTTTGAGGAGCTGCCGTAACCGGCTGCAATCTTTCTATAATGGATTTTCTTGGAGCCATTGAATTATTATCTTCATTTAATATTTTGAATCGCTGTCCAAATAAGCGCGGCTGATGCTTCTGATGTACTACTATCGGCTGGTTTTCATACTGCATATTTTTATTTTGTATGTTTTGATATTGATCGTTTTCGTGCTGTAAATTATCATATTGTTGGCTTTCAAGCGGTACATTTATCATTTGTTGGCTTTCAATAGGTGTATATATTATTTGTTCATTTTCAACCGGTTCATTTATCATTTGTATGTTTTCATATTGTCCCGGGCTAAATTGTTTTTCAGCTTTAGAAGGCTTTACGGAAAACGTCTGCGTTGGAACTTTTGTATAAGGCTTTTTTCTTTTTCTATCTTTTAATTTATAAATTAAATAAGATGAGATAACTATTAAAGTAGCAACTAATGCAAATATTTTAATAGAGAAAATAATAATCTGTAATAATTCCATGATCTTAATCCATAATTTTTATATTGAGGGAACAAGTTCTATACCATCTATAATTATCAGGTTCCGAAGTAATAAAAAATTGTATTGGATGGGTTGAGTGAAATTGAATAAGAGATGCAAAAACTGTAATATTAGTTAAAATTAAGGCTTTTCAGGGTTTATTTTAAAAGGAATTAATAACTGACTTAAAGAAAAATTTTACTAGCGGCATCAAAAACCTTTAATATCTTTATTCATGAATAAGTTGATAATCTATTCTTTTTGAGATAAATATATCATTATGAGACGCTGAATTAGCAAAGAAAAGTTCTAATATAAAGGTTGTAGTAATTATTTTGTATTGTGATGTCAATTCCACAAAATATTTGATTTTCTTTTTAATGTTTGATAATTTAATTGTTGGAATTACAAAGGTTTAAACTAGAGGTTTATAATTATAATCTTCAATAAAATGGATAGGGTAAAATTATGACAAAGGCAGATATTGTTGATAAAGTAGCTACAGGAACAGGACTAACTAAATTGGAAACAGAAGCTATAATTGAAGGATTTTTTAAAACTGTTATTGAGGCTCTTAAAGAGGGCAAAGGTATAGAAATAAGAGGATTCGGAAGTTATAAGGTTAAGAAGAAAAATGCGCGCCAGGCAAGAAATCCTAAATCTGGAGAATCTGTTTTCGTTCCGGAGCACTATGTCCCGACATTTAAGTTTTCTAAGGATTTTAAAGAATTAGTAGATGTAGGAATGAAAGAGTCGAAAAAGAATGTTTAAATTTTGTCCTAAGTGTGGTTACAAATTAGTTCATGAATTTAAGTTTTGTCCAGAATGTGGTTTTGAATTAGAAAAAATTAAGAATGATAAAAGTACTGAAGATCAGATATCCATTCAAGCATTAAAAGAAACCGGATTTGTTGAAAAAAAAATTTGCGATAACTGCGGGGAAGAAAACGACGTAGAAAATATTATTTGTTCCGGCTGCGGCGTTAGACTTACAGGGATAACAACAGGTAAATTTGAAGCAAATTCAATCGGCCAGCAGGAAAATGTTTCTCGAAATGTGAAGTCCAAACCAGTTATTAAACCCGGCAATTCCAAAAATAATAAAAGCGAATCAAAGACCAGCACTAATGCTAAAATAAAAAGTTTGAACAAAGCTAAAACCATAACTATCATTGCCGTTGGAGTAGGTATTGCTTTTGTAATTTTAATTTTTTCAGGCCTACTTAATTCTATAATTGTTCCAGGGAACACTGCGAATACAAATACAAATCAAAATTCCGGTGTTGATTTAAGCAGCATTCAAAAGATTAATGATCTTGAATCGGTTGTAAAAAATAATCCACTTGATACAACATCAATTTTGGAGTTAGCTCAATTAAAAAATGATGCCGGTATGTTTGAGCAAGCTATTGCGAATTATAAACAATATTTATCTTTGGTTCCAAAAGATGCTAATGCAAGAATAGATATGGGTATTTGTTATTATAATTTACAAAATTATGATACTGCTATAAACGAGATGGAACGAGCGTTAAAGTATAATCCTAAACATCAGATTGGCAATTTAGACTTAGGTATTGTAAATTTGGCGGCTGGAAAAATGGAAAAATCTAAGGAATGGCTAAAGAAAACCATTGAAATAGACCCGAATTCAAAATCTGGTAAAAAAGCTCAGCAACTATTGAGTTCACATAATAATCAAATAAATGGAGGTAAGTAATGCCTTGCGGCAGAAAACGTAAAAGACATAAAATGTCTACTCATAAAAGGAAAAAAAGACTTCGGAAAAATAGGCATAAGAAAAAAATAAGATAGCCTGACTCAATTCTTTTTGTAGATTAAATGGTAAATGATATTTTTACGTTTACCATTTTCTCCTTTTCTGCCATCTTAGCTCAGCTGGTAGAGCAGCGCATTCGTAATGCGCAGGTCGCCGGTTCGATCCCGGCAGATGGCTCCTCACTAAAAAAAATCGTTTAATAACCTACTTTAAATAGCTGGCTATAACTATAATTTTATCAAAAAGATATAGAAAGATTTTTTATAAAAAATGGTCTTTTTTATAAAATTTATCCAAAAAAAGTAAGAATTTCCTTGACATTTAAGATTTTTTTCCCTTATTTTGGGGAGTAGTGGGGAATTGTGGTGAAAATGGTCAAAATGCAGGAAAAAATTTGTTTAGAGGACAATTTACATACTCAGTAGATTCAAAAGGCAGAATAAGTATACCTGCCAAGCTACGAAAACATGTTTCATCTGAATCAAACGATTCATTTATTATGACGCAGGGCACAGCAAGCTGCATCGATATCTATCCATTAGATCAATGGCAGCAATTTGAAACCAAACTTCTCACTTTAAATCCTTTCAAACCAAACGATGCAAAATTTATTAGGATGATTTTGCAGCATGCAACAGAAGATACACTTGATTCACAAGCCAGGATTCTGGTACCCCAGGCTCTCTTACAATATGCAAAAATAGATAAAGAAGTATTAATTCTTGGCGCTTTAAAAAAGATTGAACTATGGAACCCCGAAATATATTCCGTATATCTTAAACAGACTCCGGAAACTTATGAACAAATTGCAGCAGAAGTAATGGTTCCGTAATGAACAATCATCATACACCGGTTTTACTTAAGGAATCTTTGGAATTCTTGATGACCGATAATAATGGCGTTTACTTTGACGCGACACTTGGCTTTGGCGGCCACACTGAAGCGATTTTGAATTCATTAAACAGCGGCGGGAAATTAATTTCAATCGATGTGGATATTGATGCTGTCAAATTTTCGAAAGAAAAATTCAGAGCCGAGCGAAGAATAAAAATATTTAACATTAATTTTTCACAGATAGATATAATTGCAAAAATTGAGTCTATTAAAAATTTCAACGGCATTTTTGCTGATCTTGGTGTTTCCTCATTTCAGCTTGATAACACTTTATCTGGGTTTACTTATAGGGATGAAGCCATATTGGATTTAAGGATGGACAAGACAAGAGCTATTGCGGCGGCGGATATTGTTAATTCTTTTTCGGAAGAAGAATTATCCGGCATCTTATATCGATACGGCGAAGAAAAAAAATCCAGACAGATTGCAAAAAGGATTATTGAAAACAGAAAAATTAAAAAGATTGAAACAACTTTAGATTTAGCGAATATAATAGAAGAAATAACACCGTTTAAATATAGAATTAAAACTCTGTCCAGGGTTTTTCAGGCGTTTAGAATTTATGTAAACGATGAGCTTGAAGTATTGAAATCATTCTTAACAAAGTCTGTCGACCTTCTATCTAAGGGAGGAAGAATTGTAATCCTTTCTTATCATTCTCTTGAAGATAGAATTGTTAAGGAAGTTTTTAAATATGAAACTCTGGATTGTATTTGTCCGAAGGATTACCCTGTTTGTAAATGCGATAAAGAACAAAGATTAAAAATATTAACAAAGAAACCGGTTGTTCCATCTATGTTCGAAATAGAAAATAATATTAGATCACGGAGTGCTAAATTAAGAGCTGCTGAAAGAATATGAAAAAGAGCGCTAAACCTTTAATATTCTTTAGTTCAATTGTTTTTATTGTTGTTACTTCATTAATTCTTGGGTATGTAAGCGTTAAGCTGGAATGCGAAAAGCTTAGAAGAGAGGAAAACATATTGACGGAAGAAAGATTAAAAGAAATAAAGGACTGCAGAACTAATTTAATAGCGCAGGATCAGGACCTTTCGGCAGAGGAAACGATAGTCCGCATTGCTGAGACGGAACTTGGTATGATAAGAAGAACAGATGCTCCTATAGAATTAGAAGTAAGTAAAGAAAAGATTGAAGAAATATCAAAGGCTATAGAAAAGAAGTATGAATAGTTCCCGGACTATTTGGGTTATAATTTTTATGGTTGGCTTTTTTGCTGCGTTGGTAATAAGGCTATTTAATGTGCAGGTATTGAAGAGCGATGAACTTAAATATTTTGCAAGGCGTCAGCAGATGGCTTCCAAAATGGTAAAAGCAGAAAAAGGCTTGATTTATGACCGAAACGGCGTTCTGCTGGTTTATAACAGCAATGATATTTCTTTTTATTTAGACTTAAGGATGGCATCGAAAAAAGACAAAAAGAAAATTGCGGAAAAATTTTCATCAACTTTTTCGGAACACGAAAATTATTTTTATGAACTTATGAAGGATTCCGGGAAAACCATTTGTCTGGAAAAGAAAATACCGGATGAAAAGGCTATTGTCTTAAAGAATTTTAGAGTAAACGGTTTGTTTTATCGTGAAGACCCTACACGGGTCTATTATTATAAAAGCCTGGCTTCTCATCTACTGGGTTATGTTGACGGGGATTATAAGGGTGTTGATGGTATTGCAAGATCATGTGATAATTTATTATCAGGTGAAGACGGTAATATGTTAATACTTCGGGACGCAATAGGTGATATGATAACTGTTTCCGAAGAGGAGACAAAACCTGCGATTCCGGGTACTAATATTTATTTAACGTTAAATAAAACTTTCCAGGCTATCTTGGAAGAAGAATTAAAAAACGGATTTCAAAAATACGGCGGTTCTTCGGCAGTAGGAATAATAATGGATCCCAATAACGGACAGATTTTGGCGCTTGCAAACTCTGCCGATTATGACCCTAATGAATACTGGAAATACAGCGATTCTTTAAGAAGGAACCGTGCGATAACAGATACATATGAACCGGGCTCAACATTTAAAACTTTTACAATGGCCTCTCTTTTTGATCAAAACCGCTGCAATCTGAATGAACAAATTTATGCCGAAAATGGAAGATATAAATTCAAAAATGTTTATATAACCGACTCACACAACAGTAAATGGTTAACCGTTAGAGGTGTACTGGAACAGTCCAGTAATATCGGTATGGCAAAATTAGTTCAGCGGATTGATGATGATTCATTTTATAAATATTTAAGAGGCTTCGGATTCGGGAATGTTACTTCAATAAATTTGCCCGGAGAAGTAAAAGGAACCCTTAGAAAGCCAACGGAATGGAGCGAGGTTTCCAAAGCTTTTATCTCTTTCGGTTATGGTATTACAGTCACACCAATTCAGTTGATAACGGCATACAGTGCAATAGTTAACGGCGGTATATTGTATCAGCCGCAAATAATTGAAAAGGAAGTAAAGCGCGATGGACAGTTAATATTCCAAAATACGCCTATTAAAATAAGACAGGTGATTTCGGAAGAGAGTTCCAAGCGTATGAGGGATTTACTTGTTGGTGTTGTTAAGGAGGGTACTGGGACTAATGCACAGCTTAATTCTGTAAGCGTAGGAGGAAAAACCGGAACGTCTCAAAAACTAATTGACGGAAAATATTCGAAGCAAAATTACAATTCTTCATTTGTTGGTTTCTTCCCTGCGGATGCGCCAAAGATTATATGCTTGGTTTTAGTAAATTCACCCCAGATTGGAAGATACGGCGGATCAGTTGCCGCTCCGATATTTAAGAATATTGCTGAACGAATTATAGAACTTGATCCCGGCAGCTATAGGGATCAGCAGCCATACAGGAACGAAACAGCACAAAGGCAGAATGAACAGTTTGCCGATAATTTAAAGAGTAGTAATATTCAGAATCAGTCATCAGTTAAAAAGATTGATACCGCAAAATTAATTGCATCAAATACAAATTTTAATAAAATGCCTGATTTAAGAGATTGTTCCGTACGTGATGCAATACTAGTTCTATCAAAGCTTGGTTTAATATATAAAGTTATCGGGTCGGGAAAAGTTATAGCGCAAAGCATTCAGGCTGGCGATGCGATACATAAAGGTTTGTACTGTGTTTTAGATTGTAAAGAATCCGTTGTTGCAGGAGCTGTGGTTTATTGATGGAATTAACTCAACTATTAAGTAGTATAAAAGCGATTCAGGTAATTGGCGAAGTTCAAAGAAAGGATGTTTCTGGCTTATTCTATGACTCGCGCAGGATTATTAAAAACTCTGTTTTTATCGCTATTAAAGGTTATAAAACAGACGGTCATAAATTCATACTCGATGCGCTTAATAAAGGTGCAATTGCGGTTATCCTTGAAGAGAATAATAGTGTTCCCGATGAAATTTTTACCCATAATAATGCTGCTAAAATTTTGGTTAAGGACAGCCGGGTAGCTATGGCAGAGATTTCGGATTCTTTCTTCAAGCATCCTTCTTCCAAATTAAAATTAATAGGTATTACAGGCACTAACGGCAAAACAACAACATCTTATTTTATAAAAAGTATTTTGGAAACATCGGGTGAGAAAGTCGGACTGCTGGGAACCATTGCAAATTATATAGGCGATAGAGAATTTAAAGCATCGCTTACTACTCCGGAATCAAGTGATCTGAATGAACTCCTTTTGGGAATGGTAAATGAAGGATGCAGCTATGCGGTTATGGAAGTTTCATCGCATTCCTTGGTTTTGAACCGGGTATACGGATTAAATTTTAGCGGCGGAGTTTTTACAAATATTACTTCGGATCACCTGGATTTTCATCAAAACTTTGAAAATTATTTTAAAGCAAAGAAGATTTTGTTTGATTCCCTTACACCGTCGACATTTGCAGTATTTAATGCTGATGATACAAGCAGCTTGCGCTTAATGAAGGATTCCCCTGCAAAATTATTTTCTTACGGTACATTAACGAATTCTGATTTTGTTATAAAGAATATAACATTTGATTTACATGGCACTTCATTTAACTTAGTTTATAACGGGGATGAATATAATCTATTTGCAAAGCTGGTCGGTGAGTTTAATGCCTATAATGCTGCAGCTGCCTTTGCAGTATCAGTGCTTCAAGGAGTAAGTGAAGAAAAAGCTATTGAAGGAATCAAAACATGCAAACAGGTTCCGGGCAGGATGGAAGTTGTCGGTTGCGGTCATAAAAAAGCTATTGTAGATTATTCTCATACGGCAGATAGTTTGGAGAAAGCACTTCTTTCTATAAAAAAATTAACAAAAAAAAATCAACCTATTTATACTGTCTTCGGGTGCGGAGGAAACAGAGATAAAACGAAACGTCCGCTTATGGGAAAAATTGCAAGCGAATTAAGCAACCGCGTTATAGTTACTTCGGATAATCCGAGATTCGAAACTCCTTCTCAGATTATTAGCGAAATAAAAGATGGAATACAAAAAAATAACTACAACGTTATTGAAAACAGAGAAGAAGCAATCCGTTTTGCAATAGGAAATTCTGAAGATGATGCGGTTATTTTGATTGCAGGCAAGGGACATGAAAACTACCAGGAAATAAACGGTAAGCGGAATCATTTTTCCGACAAAGAAATTGCAGAAAAATATTTGTTATGATCGAAGAAATAAAAATAACAATTGACGATCTGTTTGAACTGCCGGATGCAGCGGTTTATAATTCCGATTCCTATAAACCGGTATCGGCTGTATCTATTGATTCAAGAAATATTAAGAAGGATTCTCTTTTTATAGCTATTAAAGGCGGAAAATTCGATGGGCATAATTTTATTTCTGACGCAATAAATGCAGGCGCTTCCGCAATAATAATTGATGAGGACAAGGCAGATAAGTTTAGCAATTATAAAATACCCGTTGTTACCGTAAAAAATACTATCACTGCTTTGGGTGACCTTGCAAAAGTTTGGCGGAGCAAATTAAATACGAAAATTATTGCTATAACAGGCAGCACAGGCAAAACCACGACAAAAGAAATGCTTGCTTCCATTTTAAGCGAGAAGTATAAAGTAAACAAAACAGCCAGTAATAATAACAATCATATAGGTGCTCCTTTAACATTATTCAGTACGACTAATGATTATGATATTTTAATCCTTGAACTGGGCACTAATCATTTTGGTGAGATTGCATATACGGTAAATATTGCCCAGCCCGATTATGCAATTATTACAAATATCGGCAATTCCCATCTTGAATATTTTAAGAATAAGAAAGGGGTTCTTAACGAAAAGATTGTTTTGTTTGAAACCACTGCTGCCCGTAAAGGAATTATATTTATTAATAATGACGATATTTTGATCAGCAAGACAATGATGGATTATCCAAAAAGAATTACATTTGGATTTGAAAGCATTTCCGATGTAAAGGGTACAATCAAAAGTTTTAATGAAGAAGGTAAACCTGTTATTGAAATTTGTTATAAGGATTTGAAAGTTCAGCAGCAATTTAATCTATATGGTGAACAAAGCGCTAAAAATTATCTTGCTGCTGCAGCTGTTGCCTTAAAGTTAGGGCTGAATAAAAAAGAAATCTCGGCAGGCATCTCTAAATTTAAATCTATTGATAAAAGATTAAATATAAAAACTTTTAAGAAATTCATTTTGATTGATGATACCTATAATGCAAATCCCGAATCCATGAGGCATGTAATTGAGCTGATGCCAAAGATTAAAGCATATAATAAAAGAATTGCCGTTCTTGGCGACATGTTGGAGCTTGGCGATGAGAGCGCAAAGCTGCATTCTGAACTTGGAAGAATAATTAAAAGGAATAAAATTGATTTAACGATTACTATAGGGGAGTCAATAAAAAATCTGGATTCAGAATTAAAAAAATTAAAAGTTGAAAGCATTCATTTTGATAATCGCAAAGACTTAGCAGAATATTTAAAGGCATTTAAATTCCCGGGATATATTGTGCTTGTTAAGGGATCAAGAGGAATGCAGATGGAAGAATTTTTGAAAATTATAGAAACGAAGGCACATGTTTAATGCTATACTATTTGTTTGATTATATAAACAAGATATATAGCCCTCCGGGATTTAGATTGTTCCGGTTCCTAACTTTTAGGTCGGCGATTGCGGCTATTACAGGTTTAATCCTTTCACTGTATCTTGGTCCTAAATTAATTAAGCTTCTTCAGAAGAAACAAATAGGTGAAGCAAAGAAAATCGATGGTCCTAAATCTCATTGGTCGAAGGCGGGCACTCCTACAATGGGAGGGATAATTTTAATTACTTCTGTTGTAATTCCTGTCCTTCTTTGGTCGGATATAAAGAGCACTTATATTATTTTGATCCTTGTAGGAACAGTATGGTTAAGCGGCGTTGGTTTTTTAGACGACTACCTGAAAGTTGTAAGAAAATATCCGAACGGTTTAATTGCACGCTACAAACTTTTAGGACAGGTATTAATAGGGCTTTTGGTCGGAACTGTAATTTATTATTCACCGCAATTTGCAGGAGTAAATACTTTAACAACGGTTCCATTTTTAAAAAATGTGAATTTTAATTTTTCATATTTATATATTCCGATTATTGTTTTTATAATTACTGCAACATCCAATGCGGTAAATTTGACAGATGGCTTGGATGGCCTTGCCATAGGTGTTACTACTATTGTAATGCTTGCCCTTGCATTAATAAGTTACGTAAGTGGAAATGCAATTTATGCGTATTACTTAAATATATTATACCTGCCTGGTTCAGGTGAACTTACAGTATTTGTTGCCGCACTTGTGGGAGCTTCTTTGGGATTTCTATGGTTTAACTCTTATCCGGCGCAGGTTTTTATGGGTGATACCGGCTCGCTTGCAATCGGCGGAGCTTTCGGAATACTTGCAGTGCTTATAAAGAAAGAATTGCTTATCCCAATACTTGGCGGAATATTTTTTATGGAGACGATTTCCGTAATTATTCAAAGGCTTTATTTCAAATACACTAAAAAAAAATACGGTGAAGGAAGAAGAGTTTTCAAAATGGCTCCGATACATCATCATTTTGAAATGCTGGGTTGGCCTGAGCCAAAAATTGTAATGAGATTTTATATTATAGCTATTATTTTAGCTATAATTAGTCTGGCTTCATTTAAGGTAAGATGATGGAAATATCTGGTAAAAAAATATCGATTATAGGAGCTGAAAAAAGCGGAATCGGTGCTGCAAAATTAATCCGGAAGTCTGGCGGGATACCTTTTATTAGTGATTCCGGTCAAGAAGAAAAATTGAAAGATTCAATATCAGCATTGGAAGAACTTGGATTTGATTTTGAAATTGGAAAACATTCGGATAGGGTTTTTAACTGTGAATTAATGATTGCAAGCCCTGGTGTTCCCTCAAATGCGGAAGTAATGGTTAAAGCCCGTGAAAAGAAAATAAAACTGATAAGTGAAATTGAATTAGCTTCGGCTTTTTGTAAAGGAAACATTATAGCAATTACAGGCAGTAATGGAAAGACTACGACTACCACATTATGCAATTATGTATTAAATACATCTGGGTTGAAATCATACACCGCAGGTAATATCGGAGTTGCTTTCTCAGAGATAGCTCTTGATATAAAAGAAAATGAATTCGTTTCACTTGAAGTTTCCAGTTTTCAGCTTGATTTGATTGATACATTCAAACCCAAAGTCTCGGTGGTTTTGAATATTACCCCTGATCATCTTAACAGGTATGAATATAAATTTGAAAATTATATTAGCTCAAAATTAAGAATTTATAAAAATCAGGATAGGGATGATTTTGTTATTCTTAACCATGATGATAAAACCTTAATGGATTCGGTGGTAAAGCTTTCAGAAGGTCAGAGAGGCTTTGAAAGTTCCGATTTTTATTTCTCGTTATCAAGTTCACAATCAAACGGTTGTTTTGTGTCCGGAGATAAGATAATATTTAATAATAATGGAAAAACCTTATTTACATGCAATGTTAAGGAAGTTAATCTAAAAGGCGAACATAACCTTGCAAACGCTATGGCAGTAATTTCAATTGCAAAGCTCTTTGATGCTGATAACGAAAAAATTATTGAAGCTCTAAGGTCATTCCAGGCGATAGAGCATAGATTGGAACTTGTTAGAGAAATTGGCGGCGTTAAATTTATTAATGATTCAAAAGCTACCAATGTGGATTCCGTATGGTATGCATTAAGAAGTTTTAATGAACCGATTTTTTTGATTCTTGGCGGACAAGATAAAGGCAACGATTACAACCAGATCAAAGATTTAGTTGTCGAAAGGGTCGTTAAAATTTTTGCTATCGGGTCATCGGCTGAGAAAGTATTTAATTTTTTCCATTTATTAGTGAAAGTTGAAATAAAACGAACTATGGAAGATGCGGTGCTTGCAGCAAGCAAAGAGGCAAGACAGGACGAAGTAGTACTTCTTTCTCCCGCATGTGCAAGTTTTGATATGTTCAATGATTATGAACAACGCGGAAAAGTTTTTAAGGAAGTAGTTAACAGGTTGTAAATGAAAAAATTAGCGCTGATTATATTTTTTGATGCGTTTGTTTTGATGCTGCTCGGGCTGATAATTGTTATGAGCGCCAGCAGTACTTACAGCGAATTTAAATTTGACAGTCTTTTCCACTTATTTAGTTCGCATTTCTTTAAAGTGGTTTTCGGAATCTTATTTATGATTCTGTTTAGCTTTATTCCGTTCGAGGTTTATAAAGAATTCAGCAAACCGGCAATATTTGTAATAACACTAATTTTAATCATTACTTTGTTTGTTGCGCCGGAAATTAAAGGCGCGGGAAGGTGGATTCATTTAGGATTCCTTTCTTTTCAGCCGGCAGATATAGCAAAGTTAATCTTAATTACACATTTGGCTTTTCTTCTGGAAGATAAAAAAGATTTACTTCAAAATTTTAAAGAAGGTTTTCTCTATTTGTTTTTTTGGATAATAATTATTTCAGGGTTGGTGCTTGTTCAGCCTAATATAAGTAATGGCTTATTATTACTATTCGTATCGCTGATACTTCTATATGTCGGAGGGGCAAAGCTTAGACATATTTTTGCTGCCGCATTATTTTGTGTGATTGCAGGCGGCATTGCTGCAATGGTCTTTTCGCATTCACGCACTCGTATATTTACTTTTGTCTACAGCTGGCAGCATGGCAATGAACCTAACATTCAGGTTAGACAGGCACTTCTTGGATTGGGCAGCGGGCATTTCTTTGGTGTTGGTATGGGGAAAAGTCTTCAGAGCAATTTGTTTTTGCCCGAAGCATACGGTGATTTCATCTTTGCAATTTTGGGGGAAGAACTTGGCTATATAGGTGCTGTAATTGTTTTATTAAGTTATCTTTTAATATTCTTCGCCGGGATATTAGTTGCAAAAAAAACGAAGGATAAATTCGGGCAGCTTTTGGCATTTGGTATTACCTTTTCAATTGTTATATATGCGTTTGTAAATGTGGCTGTAGCATCGGGTATTTTTCCTACAACCGGGCTGCCTTTACCTTTTATTAGCTATGGCGGTACATCATTAATATTTATGTGCATCTCGGTTGGAATTCTTGTTAATATTGCTTTGTCAAACGTGCCTTCAATAATTGCTGATTCTGCTATTCCTGCTGCCAACAATCAGACAGTGAATGAGGTATTAAGCTAATGAGACTGCAAAGGACTCCATATCGGTTCTTATTTGCAGGAGGAGGAACCGGCGGCCATCTGTTTCCTGCAGTGGCGGTTGCCGAAAAGATTAAGATGATGATCCCTGAAGCAGAAATACTTTTTATCGGCACGAAGTCTAAGATTGAAGCCAAGATTATTCCTCAACTTGGGTTTAAATTTAAATCAATCTGGATAAAAGGATTTTCCAGGGAAATTAATTTTGAAAATTTATTATTTCCTTTGAAGCTATTGGTATCAATTATTCAATCAATATTGATTAATATAAAGTTTAAACCGAAAGTAGCAATTGGGTCGGGCGGATATGTATCGGGTCCCGCTATATTCGGTTCTTCAATAATAGGAGCTAAGATAATTTTGCTTGAACAAAATAGTTATCCCGGGATCACAACAAGGCTGCTGGAAAAATTCGCTCAAGAAGTGCATCTTAGTTTTGAGGATTCTAAAAAATATTTTCATAATATTGGAAAATTATTTTTAACCGGTAATCCAATAAGATCAAGCCTGGCACAGACTAAAAAAGAGGAAGCATTAAAGGAATTTGGTTTTTTACCTTTAAATAAAACGTTATTAGTGATTGGCGGAAGCCTCGGCGCCAGATCAATGAATGAAGCCGTTGCAGAATCAATTAAAAGATTTAAGGAAAAGGGAATTCAAATAATTTGGCAGACTGGCAATGACTACTTCGATAAATATAAAAATCTTGCATCGGATTTCGTTAAGATACTGCCATTTATTAACAATATGAATTTAGCATACTCCGCATGTGATCTGCTTTTAGCGAGAGCAGGTGCGACTACAATAGCCGAATTACTTGCATTAGGCATTCCTTCTATTCTTGTCCCTTCGCCAAATGTTGCGGAGAATCATCAGTATTTTAACGCTAAGTCTTTAGCGGAAAATAACGCTGTAATTTTACTCGAAGATAATAACATGAAAAAGGAATTGACAGATAAAATTATTTTTACGATCATTAACGAGGAAAAACTAAAACAGCTTAGGCAAAATGCTTTAGCATTAGCTAAACCGAACGCAGCCGAAATAATTGCGAAAAATGCAATAAAATATGTGCATGCAATATGAACGAAAGTAAAGAAAATACAAAAAAAGTATTTAAGTATAATATGTCGTTTTATTATCAATCAACAATTATCTATTTTATAGTATTTATCTTTTATGTTGTAATTCGTGGTGAATTTATCGAAAACTCTTACAAACTAATAACAAAAGACCCGATTATATATTCATTCGTAATTATTGTTTCTGTCTCAGTTGTGAGTCTCTTATATAATTTGTATATCAATAGATATTTGGAAATTACCGAAGAAAAAATTTCTTTTATAAATCGATTTGCTATTAAAACTTTTCAATTCGATCAGCTTTTGGAGATAAAAATATCCTATCCCAGACAAAGGTCCAGGAACAGAGCTTTTAGATTAATCAGGATTAAATTAAAGTATAGGAGAAGACCGGTTATAATAAGACCTTACGATTATGAAAATGAGGAAGAATTGATTAATAAACTTACCGAACTAAATGAGAAATTAGGTAATAATTAATGTTTAATAATATTAAAAAAGTTCACTTTGTGGGAATTGGCGGAATTGGAATGAGTGGTATTGCCGAAATTCTATTGAGCCAGGGATTTAAGATCTCCGGTTCTGACAGAGCTTTATCTGATATTACTGCAAGATTAAGCAGCCTTGGTATTGAAATACATGAAGGACATTCGGCTAATAATTTGCATGATGCGGATGTACTTGTTTATTCTTCAGCCGTAAATTTAGAGAATCCGGAAATAAAAGCAGCGATAGAGAAAAAGATTCCTATAATTAAACGCTCCGAAATGCTTGCCGAATGTATGAGAATGAAATATGGAATTGGCATTGCAGGAACACACGGCAAGACAACAACCACTTCAATGGTTGGATTAACTTTAACTGAAGGCGGTATTGATCCCACTATTATCGTTGGCGGAAAATTAAGCGGGCTTGGCGGTACCAACGCAAGGCTGGGGCAGGGTGAATTTATTGTAGTTGAAGCTGATGAGTTCGATAGAACCTTTCTTAAGCTAACACCTACAATTGCGGCTATCACAACTCTTGAAAGTGAGCATTTGGATACATATAAAGATCTGGATGATATAAAATCAGCATTCATTGAGTTTGCAAATAAAGTTCCCTTTTATGGTTTTGTAGTTTTGTGCTTGGACGAACCTGCTTTACAGGATATTATCCCGCAAATAAATAAAAAAATATTTACCTACGGGTTAACTGCTCAAGCGGATATCCGTGCAGTTGATATAAGCTATAATGAGTTTTCAAGTTCATTTACTATAAAATATAAAGGTGAAGAGTTAGGAAAATTAAATCTGAAAATTCCGGGTGTTCATAATGTCAAGAATTCATTGGTAGCAGTCTGTATCGCTAAAGAACTCGGAATCAAGTATGATGTTATTAAAAAAGCGTTGGAATCATTCTCAGGCGTATATAGAAGGTTTGAGATAAAATATAATAAAGAAGTATTGGTTATTGATGATTATGCGCATCATCCAACCGAAACAAGCGCTTCATTAGCGGGTATAAGAAGCGGATGGAACAGAAGACTTGTTGCAGTTTTCCAGCCGCACCTTTATACAAGGACAAGAGACTTTTACCAGGAATTCGGAAGATCATTCCTGAATAGCGACATTTTCGTCTGTACCGATGTTTACCCTGCAAGAGAAGCACCAATTGAAGGTATCAGCGGTGAATTAATTGCAAATGCAGCAAAAAAATTTGGCCATAAGAATGTAATATATGTTAAGGATAAAAACAATTTGCCTGAAAAATTACTGGAATTAAAAAAAGACGGTGATATAATCATAACTATGGGTGCAGGCGATATCTGGAAGTACAATGTGAAGTTTGTTGCGCTGATTAATTCATAAAAATAATGACTGAAAAATCGAGTAAGATATTAGGGACATTTATATTTGTTGTATTAATCTCAAGTTTAATCTATTTGGTTCATTTTTCTAATAAAAAAACGGATAAAGGAGAAGTTAAGATGATTGAAATATCCGGGAATAATCTTTTACCGATAAATGAATATATGGCATTTACCAAGTTGGGGGGTAATTCTAAATTCGATAATCTTACTCTTCTGGAAATTAAGGAAAGGTTTGAAAAACATCCTTATGTACTTAATGCCGATGTAGAGTTTGCGGGCAGCAATATGGTAAAAGTACATCTGACGGAAAAATATATTGAGGCGATTCTTTTATCTGCCGGCGAACCGAATTTTATAACGGATAATTTTCAAGTTCTACCGTTGATGCCTAATACAAAATTTATGGATCTCTCGGTTATAAGTAATTCATCATCTGAAGAAGAGATAAAGCCTCTTGCGTATATTAAAGCTACCGATGTTATAGAAGCATTTAAAATAATCGAATCAGCCAAATTGGCCAATGAGAATATATCCAAAAGATTGTCGGAAATAAATTTGCGAAAGGGCGGCGATATTATACTTACATTTTCCGGTATCAAACCGCCGGTTATTTTCGGTAAAGGTGAAGCTCCAATGAAAATGGTCTACCTGGATATTATGTGGTCTAAAATAATTGAACAAAACAACCTTGCTGATAACAGTGAATATATTGATCTAAGATTTTCTGATGAAATATTTATCGGCGCAAGTGAAAAGATAGGTTATACTGAATGAAAAAAAATATAATAGTCGGCCTTGATTTAGGAACCACAAAAGTCTGTGCGGTTATTGCCGAAACATTTGACGAAGATACAAAAATTAATATTCTCGGATTTGGTGTTGCTCCTTCGGAAGGATTGCATAAGGGGCTTGTGGCAAACATTGGAAAAACCGCTGAAGCAATAAAAAAGGCTGTTTCCATAGCTTCCAACAGAGCCGGTTTCGAAATTAGTCTTGTTAATGTTGGAGTTGCAGGCGAACATATTACTAGTATGCGGCACCGAAATTATGTTACGATCAGCGGAGAAGACAAGGAAATTACTCAGTCGGATTTAAACAGGCTTGAAGCTGATGTAAGAACAATAAGAATTCCATCGGACAGGCAAATATTACACATAATCCCGGAAGAATTTTCTGTTGACTATCAGGGCGGCATTGAAAATCCAATTGGAATGTCGGGGTCACGTCTTGAGGCTACAAACCATATCGTTCTGGCATCAATTCCGGCAATTCAAAATATTACGAAGTCTGTTGAAAGGGCAGGATTTCATGTGCAGGATTACATTCTTCAACCTATAGCATCAAGCTCATCTGTGTTGGAAGAAAGTGAAAAAGATTTAGGCGTAGCGCTCATAGATATAGGAGGTGGTACTACGGATATAGCTATCTTTCATAGGAAATCAATTAAGCATACTAAGGTCATTGGTGTAGCCGGGAACCAGGTTACAAATGATATCCGGGAATCGCTCGGTGTAGTAACAGAAGAAGCTGAAAAATTGAAAAAAGATTTTGGTTATGCTACGGAATCAGCAATAATTAAAGATGAGGATATTCTTATCCGCGGAGTCGGCGCAAGAGGTAATGCAAAAATTCCAACTAGCCTTTTAACACAAATTATAAGTTTGAGAATGCGCGAGCTTTTCAGCCTGATTGATAATGAAATTAGAAGCGCAGGGTTTAAAAATAAAATTAAAGCTGGAATAGTACTTACCGGGGGCGGCTCTCTTTTGAAAGGCTGCACTGAATTAGCCGAAGAAGTTTTCGGATTGCCTACAAGAATCGGTGTTCCGCAGGAATTGGGTACGGGGTTATCTGGTGAAATTGAAAGCCCTGAATTTGCTACTGTTGCCGGGTTAATCAGAGGAATTCCCGGCGGAAAATCCAGTGAATATCAGGTATTAATAAAACCCAAGAAAGTCGGCGGTAGAAATAAATTCATATTACTGCTTAAACGGTTTCAGCAATTTTTTAATGAATTATAAAGTTCAAAACTAAGGAGGTCAATTATGGTGCGATTTGTAACACTTGATAAGGGCAGGTCAATGTCGGCAATACTCAAAGTAGTTGGTGTCGGCGGTGGCGGCTGCAACGCAATTGAGAGTATGATAGCAAGAGGTCTCATCGGCGTTGAATATGTCGCTGTTAATACCGATGCCCAGGTTCTTAATAGCAGCAGCGCAACCCATAAAATTCAAGTGGGCACAGCCATTACGCGTGGTTTGGGTGCGGGAGCTGATCCTAATGTTGGGAAAAAATCCTTGGAAGAAGACAGGGAAAAAATTGCTGAAGTCCTTTCCGGCAGCGATATGGTTTTTGTTACAGCAGGAATGGGCGGCGGAACCGGTACGGGGGGAGCGCCTGTTGTTGCTTCCATTGCTAAAAGCATAGGCGCCTTAGTTGTTGGTATTGTTACTAAGCCTTTCAGATGGGAAGGTAAGAAACGTATGCTCAATGCTGAACAAGGTATTATGGATATTAAGCAGTACGTTGACAGCCTTATCGTTATTCCAAACGAAAGACTTCTCAGCATCCTGGATAAGAATACAAATGCGTTTGCCGCATTTGATAAGCCGAATGAAGTACTTTATGAAGCTACCAGAGGAATTGCAGATATTATTACGGTTGAAGGCTTAATTAATGTTGACTTTGCAGATGTCCGTGCAGTAATGAACCAGAGCGGCGAAGCCTTGATGGGCTGTGGAATTGCAAGCGGAGAAAACCGTGCAATTGAAGCTGCGCAGAAAGCTATTTCGAGCCCGTTATTAGAGGGCGTTAATATTAAAGGTGCCAAAAGTGTTCTGTTGAACGTTACTGGTTCCAGTAATCTTACTATGCAGGAAATTAACGAAGGCAATAATGTAATATTTGAATCTGCCGGTGAAGAAGCAAATGTTATCTTCGGGTTTGTAAGAAAAGAAGAAATGAATGATTATGTGTCATACACTGTTATTGCTACCGGATTTGATACTGCTGCCCGCGGCTACGGTAAGGCAACCGCAGAATTAAAACCGAAGAGCGCCGATCCCTTAAGGAGTGGATTTAAATTTCTTGAAAATACTAATAGTAATTCAGAAGATCTGGATGTCCCTACCATTTATCGTGTAAAAAGCCCTAAGTCTGCCCTTGAAGGTAAGAACGAAGAAAAGGATTTACCGAAGAGCGGCTTTAATTTTGATTCTTCCCGTTATAACTGGGCAAAGGAAAAAACGGACAAAGTTAATCCGGAAAATGATAATGATGATGAGGATAGTTCATCGTTTTTACGAATGATTATGGATTGAAATTAGAAGGTTATCGGCTAATTGTTGATAATCTTTCAACTTAAATTAAATATTGTATGATTTACATCGAATAAGATTTTTCTTATTGGTTCAAAAAGAATATAACCAAAATGGATTTAGTGACCAGTTACGAATTCTCTTATATAGAGTTTGTATTTGGTCAGTGATTTATCCTAAAAAAGCTTAATTATTTATTTCATGTGGGAATACCATAGACTCTTGCAATTCAATGCCAGGTAGAATTACAGCGCAGAAGCGGTGGGGATGCAAATATTGGAAGAAAATTATTTCCAATATTAAAAGAAGCCGGGTTTGAATGTATAAATAATTCCCCAAGGATGGTTTATGCTGATGAAAGTAATCCGGACCTTGTAGAAGGATTTACTAAGAATACATTTACTGCAATGATTGAGGGGGTTAAAGAAGAAGCAATTTCTGAAAACCTGATTGATGATGCCACGTTTGAGAAAGGAGTATCGGATTTATATAAAACCGCCGGAACAGGCGGAGTATTTTGTTATACTTTTTTTAGTGCGACAGGAATTAAAAAATGAGGTTATTTAAATGAAGATTGCAATTTTACTTTTTGACAATTATACTGCTCTTGATGTTGTCGGGCCTTATGAGGTGCTTTCAAATATTCCAAACTCAAAAATTTATTTTACTGCCGAAAAACCCGGCTTATACAAGAATAATAAGGGCATTCAAATATTCGCTGATTGTTCTTTGAATGATATAGAATATCCTGAAATAGTAGTCATCCCCGGTGGATTTGGAATCGACGCAATTCTGGATAATAAAGAAATCTTGAAATGGGTGAATGCCGTACATAAAAAAAGCCAATGGACTACTTCCGTCTGTTCAGGCTCGCTATTATTGGCTGCGGCTGGTATATTAAACGGACGCAAAGTTACAACGCACTGGAACCGGGTTGAACAATTAAAAAAGTACCCCGTAGAATTTGTTAATGAACGGTACGTCAAAGACGGCAAAATAATTACTTCAGCCGGAGTATCTGCAGGGATTGATATGGCATTATATTTGGTAAGTCTTGTTGTTAATGAAAACTTTGCAAAAGCAGTTCAACTTGCAATAGAATATGACCCTAAACCGCCATTTGATTCCGGTTCACCTGAAAAAGCTCATAAAGAAATAGTAGAAATGATTAAGAATGCAAAAAGCAATAAGAATAAATAGAAATTTAGTAACTTGCTATAATATGCAATTCAATTAATTATAAAAATTTAATATATATATTAATCAACTTTATAAATAAATAGTAAATTAAATGGGCAAGATCAACTTTTCAAATATCGCTAAAAAATACCATGAGATTTCAACGGTACAAAAATCTGCTTCGGAAAATCTTTTTAATTTACTTGATATTAAACCGGAAGAATCGGTTCTTGACGTCGGATGCGGAACCGGTAACCTGACTTCTAAAATAAAAGCTATTACCAGCGGCAGAGTTATCGGTATTGATGCATCTGAAGGTATGGTTGAAGAAGCGGTTAAAAATTATCGGAATATTGGGATAGAATTCTTAGCTAAAAATATCCAGGATATTAGTTTTGACGAGGAGTTTGATGTTATATTTTGTAATTCAACATTTCAATGGTTTAAAAATATTGGATTCACATTAAAAAAATTATGCAAAGCATTAAAGCCCGGTGGAAGAATAGCTATACAGGCTCCGGCAACTGAATCATATTGTCCGAATTTTTTATCTGCTGTTAACGGGATTGTAACTGATGATGAAGAAATAGGAGAAGTGTTTTCTTTCTTCAAAAGCCCCTGGCTCTTTTTTGAGACTGCAGAAGAGTATACAAAAATATTTGAAGAAGGAGGATTCAAAGTTACATTATCCGGAATTGAATCTCAATCTGCAATGTATACGCCGGAAAAAGTGTTTGAAATATTTTCATCAGGGGCTATCGCGGGATATTTAAATCAGGATAATTACTCAATTAAAATTGACAATGATTATATCGAAAGATTCAAAAATCTTGTAAATGGGGAAATTGCAAAACAAGCGGATAAAAATGGATTGGTTAATTTGATCTTCAAAAGGATATATTTATTAGCATTTAAACTTTAGCTATCTTTTCATGAACTAATTCTTGTGGGGCTATTTACTCTTAATTAAATAAAGTTGAACTCCTTCTTATCACAATTTAGCGGTTGGCTTTTAAATTAAAGTATTTATATTTTAATATATAGATTTACACAAAATTGCGCCTGAGTTGATGGGAGGGAACAGTGATTTTATTTATCGGCTCATATAAAGGAAATAATTATTTAATTCAATATTTCATCAATTAATAAGGAGTAGGTAAAATAATGTTACGACGTTTTGCTTCAATTTTTGTTATCGCAATTGCTCTTATGAGCTTTGCTGCTTCATTTTCATTTGCCCAGGATGAAAATATGCACGGTAGGAAACCGGAAAAAAAAGTATATGTTGTGAAGAGAAAAGTTCGTAGGGTAAAAAGGCACAAAATTATAATAAGAGGACATAAAAAAGTGGAGAAGGGGGATGCTAGAGTAAAAGTTAATTAATATTTTAATGTTGTGGTAATTATTTTCTAAGGGCTTGTGATAAATTTTGTACAGGCCCTTATTATTTAATACTCATTTACAATCGGAAAAGGAAACAACTAATAATGACACGACTTAAAATTAAATACTTTTTTCCTGTGTTATTTAGTATGCTGTTTTCAATTCAAAGCGGCTATACTGAGGCTCAAAATCTCGAGCAATCACTTGCCTCTTTAAGAGGCGTGAACAAAGCAGGACTAATAATTGAGGATCTCGGCAGGGTATTACATGACAGTGGAATAAATGAAGATGATATAAGAAAAGATGCGCTGGGGAAATTGGATTCGGCAGGGATAACCGTTGTACAAAATTCTGAGATGCACAATTTACCCGGTTCGCCCTATCTTTATATGAATATTGGCGCTGTAAAATCAAAGCAGGATGATTTATATGCTGTAAGCCTCACGGTTGAATTCAGGCAGGATGTTAATCTAAGCCGGAATCCGAATCAAATATATTATGGAGCTGCTACATGGTCTGCTTCGGATGTGGGTATTTTCAGCACAGATAAATTAAAGGAAATTAAAGAGTATGCTAAGGGCATGGTCGAAAAATTTATTATGGATTATCTTAAAGCAAATAAAATGGAAGGAACTAAATAATTTGTCCTGGTTGACAAAAATAATATAATCTTTTAAATTTATTGCACCGGTAATTAAATGTTCTTGATTAGTTATTTATAATTTGAATAATTATGGGGCTATAGCTCAGCTGGGAGAGCGTCTCGTTCGCAACGAGAAGGTCGGGAGTTCGATCCTCCTTAGCTCCACAAAAAGTAAAAATATATTACTATATTTTAGTTTTCAACTCTGCTATTGGGAGAGCATCCCGATTACCATGGGGAAGGTCAGGAGTTCTTCCGAAGGAATCCCAATAGGACATCCTCCTTAACTCCACAAATAAATGAACAAATAATTAATAATAAACAAGGAGGGGAATCCGGATTTCCTTTATAGAGAATTAAATCTTTCTATTCTTAAATCACAAGTTTTTAGATAAGACAATATTGTTTATTTTTACGCCCATGAATTTGTTTCCCGTAGATAATTATTATAAAAAAATTCTTCATGTAGGTTTACCTGCGATAGCCGGTTTATCCACACAAATGGTAGTTTCGCTTGTTGATGCTGCAATGATCGGAAGACTCCCGGAAGCTACTTATGCTCTTGCTGCAATGGGATTAGGTGTTTTGGCGACATGGGCGGTGGTAAGTTTTTTCTCCAGCCTCGCTACCGGCACTCATGTTCTTGTAGCAAGACATTTTGGCTCTCAAAATTATGTAGGGTGCAGCAAGGCATTAAATAATTCCTTAATAATAGGATTTTCCGTAGGTTTAATCATTGCCGCAACTTGTGCTTTCACTGCATCTCCGGTTTCACATTTCTTTGCAGCGGATAAAACCGTAGGTAATTATACCGCTCAATTTCTTTTCTTCCGTCTACTCGGACTTCCTTTTTTTCTTGTATCTGTTTCTTTCCGCGGGTTTTTCTTCGGCATAGGCAAAACAAAAATTTTTATGTTTTCAGGAATAATGACGAACCTATTAAACATAATTTTTAATTATTCCCTTATATACGGTTTATTCGGAATTCCAAAAATGGGGCTTGCCGGAGCTGGGCTTGGATCATCTCTTGCCACAGTTTTTGATTCTTTATTTTATTTCGTTATAATTCTTTTGCCTTCTTACAGGTATCGTTACCAGGTCTTCAGATACTTTAAGATTGATCTAAAGCTAATTAAAAGTATTTATAAAATTTCTCTCCCTGTTTCTTTCCAAAATATTTTTATTCTTATCGGGTTTTTAATTTTTATTTCCATTACAGGTTTTATAGGAACAAAAGAACAAGCAGCTTCACAGACAGTTATAAGCACATTATTTATTTCTTTACTGCCTTGCTTTGGATTTGGTATAGCCGTTCAAACTTTAGTCGGAAACAGTCTTGGATCAAAAAGATTTGATCTTGCAAGAATATATGGATTTGAAACCGCCAAAATAGCTACATATTATACACTTTCACTTGGAATGATTTATATCCTTTTACCGCAATTTATTTTAATAATAATCACTACCGATCAATCAATTATTGAAACTGCAAAACCGGCTTTACGCATTGCGGGCTTTGCCCAGATATTTTATGCAACAGGAGTTGTGCTTGCAAATGCTCTGCAGGCAGCGGGTAAGACACTTTTTGTTATGTCTTCGGAAATTTTAGCCAATCTTTTTGTTTTCGTCCCGCTGGCAATAATATCAGGGGTTTTCTTAAAGCTTGGATTGGTATGGACGTGGGCTGCCCTTCCGGCTTACATTATTGTTTATACAACTATAATTGTATTAAAATTTAATTTTATGAAATGGGGAAGTGAAGAAGTAAAAATTCACGGTGATTCTGTATAGGTTTATAAATATGAAATTGTTTATACTTCACAAAAAAAAAATAATTAAAAATTAATATAAAGAGCAAACTGGCTCGTTTGAATGATTGTTTACCAGGGACAGGCTAAAGCTGGTGCAAATTTTGATAATTTTTATTATAAGTATCGTTGTAGGTACTTTATGGGCAATGACAAGAACGTCACTATCATGTAAATTATTTGGTATTGCCAAAGACAATAAACTTACGAAATGGACGGTAGAAATATTCGGTTGGTTCCTTGTATGAATCTTACTTGCATACCGTCAGGCAGGTTCATCAAATCCCTTCAGTCATTAGATTAATTCAAAAAATTATCAATCTCTTTAGTCAAGGTTTGCTTTATATCAAAATTACTGTTTGAGTTTGTAAGTATTTGTAATTTAATACTAAAGCTTAATCCCAAGCTTTTAAGTACTATAAAAAGAGCTAAAGAAGCGTCTAATGCACTTTCTTTAATCCCTTTAGCTTTAATCAGGATCGATTTAATAAATTCTTCTTCATTGCTGAGAAGATTTTTAACAAATGCCAGTTCAATTTCCAACCCCTTATCTTCCAGTACCTGGAGAAGTGAATCAAACATTAATTTGTATCTTTGTGAGAGATTTTCTTTTGATTGAAAATATTCTAAAAATCTATCCCGCAGAGGAATTTCTTCTTTACCAAATATGGACTTAATTTCTTCAAGATATTGGGAGCCTTCCCAATCAAGAACAGAAAAGAAAATATCTTCTTTAGATGTAAAATATCCGTAGAGAGTGGCTTTACCTATTCGTAAGTCGCGCGCGATTTCGTTAAGAGTAGTTTTATTTATACCGTGTTTATCAAATCGCTTTGCAGCAGCTTTAATAATCTGAAGTTTCTTTTCCTTAGCTAATTTATACATTTGTATCCAGCTTCATTTTACAAAAAAACATTCCGATAAAAATAACGAATTAGTACTTAATATTTAACTCGGGGTGTGATAATGTAAAAAGAATAAAATAGTTTCCTCATGGGAGCATGACATCAACTTAATTCTAATTTAATATTTCCCTGAGCCTTAATACGATACTGAAGCTTTGAGATGTTTCTAAATTCCTATAATTCCAATATTACACCATTGGTTAATTAATAACGTCCGGTGCTTTACCAGCCGATATTAAATTAACGAATATTTTATATGCTCCTGGCACTCCGGAAGGTAGTTCCCTGAACCAGACATAACCGGTATAAATGAAGATGCCTCTTCCATATTTAGTATAGATTAAGCCTCCTTTTAACGATTCTTCACCTGGGTCATTGCATGCAATTACTGTTTTATAATGTGCATCCCACTGATCAGCAAAATATATTCCGCGTTCCTGGATCCAGTTATCAAAATCACCATCCGAGATCTTATTAGGATAATTTAATAAAGAGCTTGAGGTATCAAGGAAAGTAACTTTTGATGTTTCATCGGTTACCCGCTTATTTGAAATATGAAATGGGTATGGACCAATTTTATCAGTAATCAGGTCAAAATTTTTATTATATTGAACAACAAGTGTACCGCCTTTTTTTACATAATCTAAAAGTTCAGGCTGCTCAATTATTATTTCATGCTTAGTGTTATAGACGCGTACACCCGTAACAATAGCATCATATTTTGATAAGCTTCCGCTTTCAATATCTTTGTTGGATAATAATGTAACATTATAACCCAGTTCGGTTAAACTCTGAGGCACATCATCGCCGGGACCCATTATATACCCAATATTACTTATAACTTTTTTTACATCCAGCCTGATAAACTTAGCTTCTGCCGGGGGAAATATAGTTTGAATAGGAATATGAGAGTAATTAATTGAAATCATTCCCTCCCGGATTGTCTGATTATTAACGTGTGCTTCAACGGTAAACTCAACATTAGAATTCAATGTTGGGGGTTTTATAGTGAATGAAACAGGCAGTTCATCATGCTTGTGAGTCAATACAAATTCTTGTTGAATAGAGTCAGCTTTCCATCCATCCGGTAAATTCAGTTTAAGAATGCCGGAAATGTTCTCCGTATTTGCTATTAATGTTACAGTAATTTTTCTTTCTTTAACAGTAGGGAAGAGATAATCTTTATCTCCGATATTAATTGCCACGGGTGGAACTATGATAAATGGTCTTGATTGTTCACCTGCAATGGGATCATTCCATTTATAAACTACCGGGATGGTGAATTGAAGAGTTTGATCACCGGCAGAAACCTCAAATATGGTCATTAACGGCGGATCATTTTCCGCTTTCCCCATTTTCAATTGATCGTTAATTATATAATCTCCCAAACCGGGTTTTTCTTTCAGCCAGTATGGCTGTGAGTATTCCGCATCTCCCGGAATTTTTACGGAAGAATTTACTTTTGTTAAAGCTTCTTTTTCCAGGCGTTGATTTAAATCCATTACATCTAACTGACCGGTTGTTTCAATTTTTTTAAGTGTGTAGGGATAGCCGGATCGATTGATTATTTCAGAAGTGATTTTTACTTCTTCACCCGGCACTGCAGAATAATCCGATGCTGTTGATGCTATATATATGCCCGAACAAGACCTTATTACTTCAAGCAATTCTTTTTTCTTAACAGGAATCCAATATTCGTCATTTACCCTATCCATTTCCTTATATGCTTTAAGAAGGATTGGAATTATCTCTGCAGGGTTTTCAGGATTAAACTTTTTATTTGCTTCTTCAAGCAGCCTGCTGACTGTTTCTCCGCCTTGTATTCTATTCCATGTTAAATTTATGCCGTCGAATAAATCATTTTTAGCTTCAGATCCGTTTATAGGCTTAAAATAGTTGATTGATTCACCGGGCTGCGGGCTTGAACCAACACCCTGTGTCTTATGCATGCTTCTGCTTTCTGCGCCAATCTCGGTGTAGGATTTTCCAAGCAGCGGGTTATAGATACCAACATCTGCCTTCAATATCTTTGAAATATCTTCCTTTGTTCTCTCGAGTGTAGGCAGCCATGCATTCCACAAAATCCTTTTAGACTGCCAGGGTTTAATATATTGAAGCTGTTCCGGGAATGCTGCCGGATCGCCGGCAAGTTTGAACGCCTCTGCAGCAAGAATTTCCGAAGCAGTATGATGGCCGTGCCCGTCTTCTTTTGTACCGTGAAATCTTGTAACAATTACATCGGGACGGAAATTTCTAATTACCCAGACAACATCGGAAAGAATTTTTTGTTTTCCCCAAAAA
>Ga0116130_1000164_pt1 | contig 42360 bp, 31 predicted proteins | sample June2015DPH_17_5_FD_89733 | JGI IMG/M metagenome (GOLD analysis project Ga0116130, IMG submission 89733) | Peatland microbial communities from SPRUCE experiment site at the Marcell Experimental Forest, Minnesota, USA - June2015DPH_17_40 | ecosystem: Environmental > Terrestrial > Soil > Wetlands...
ACTACTCTTTTACCTGCAACTTCCGGTGAAGCATATATAGGCGGATACAATGTAACCCGTAACGCTTCAAAAGTGAGAAGGATTATCGGGTATGTTCCGCAGCTTCTTTCCGCAGATGGAACTCTGACGGGTTATGAAAATCTTCTTGTTTTTGCTAAACTTTATGATATCCCGGCGAAAGAAAGGAAAAAAAGGATTGCTGATTTACTTCATTTCATGGGACTTTCCGGTTCGGCAAACAAGCTTGTTAAAAGTTATTCCGGCGGAATGATTAGACGATTGGAAATTGCACTGGCGGTCCTTCATAAACCTTTAGTCCTTTTTCTCGATGAACCGACAGAAGGACTTGACCCTGTTGCGAGAGAAACTGTGTGGGAATATGTAAAGGTTTTGGCATCCGGAGGAACAACCGTACTAATGACAACCCATTATATGGAAGAAGCAGATGCAATGTGTACAAACATTGTAATTATGAATAAAGGAATTATAGCTGCAATTGGTTCTCCTTTGGAATTGAAGGAATCCATAGGGGACGCAAATGCAAATTTAAATAAAGTATATGAATATTATATAGGGAAAACATTAGAATCTGAAGAACCGGAAGGAAATTTTAAAGATGAATCAAGAACAAGGCGTGTTGCAAAAAGGCTTGGATAAAATACAAACGGGAAATGTTAATCCGGTTAAATGGATTATAGGTTTTATATATAAAACTTTTGTAATAGCAGAACTGGAAGCCAGAAAGCTCAAACATGATCCGACGGAATTATTAACAAGAGCGGCCCAACCGGCATTGTGGATGCTGGTTTTTGGCGAGGTATTTACACGTTTAAAGGCAATACCAACCGGCAATATGAGTTATATGAATTTTATAGCTCCAGGCATTCTTGCACAGAGTGTTTTATTTGTCGCTATTTTTTACGGCATATCAATAATTTGGGAAAAAGACCTCGGAATAGTTCATAAATTTCTTGCCAGCCCGATTCCAAGAGCTTCAATAGTTTTGGGGAAAGCTTTATCGGCAGGAATAAGAGCAGTATCGCAGGCTATAATAATATATCTCCTCTCATTATTGCTGCATGTAGGGCTTTCCTGGGATCCAATTCACCTTTTAGGAATATTATTTATTATTATAATAAGTGCAGCGCTGTTTTCTACCTTCTCATTAATAATTGCATGTATTGTGAAAACGCGTGAAAGATTTATGGGAATAGGGCAAGTGCTTACCATGCCTCTTTTCTTTGCAAGTAATGCCATATATCCGATAGCCATAATGCCGGATTGGCTTAAAGCGATTGCTCATTTTAATCCGCTTACTTATGAGGTTGATGCACTGCGGGCATTTATGATTAATGGCGGCACAAGTCTTTATGGATTGCCGTTTGATTTTGGAGCGCTGCTCTTATCAATGATAATTTTAACAGTTATTGCAACAGTCCTTTATCCTTCTGTCGCGAGATAAATGAATGATAAGAATTCTTGATATGAAATTTTTAATCTTTGAGTATCTTTAGTCGGAATATTTTTTCTTTAAATAAATATATAAGGTATGCTTATGTCGCAAGAACTTAAAATTAATTTGGATAAAACTGCTATTGTTGTTATTGATTTACAGAAAGGTATTGCTTCTTTAGCGGTTGAACCTCATCCGGCAAAGGAGGTTGTCGAAAATACAGCAAAGCTTTTAACCGCATTGCGTGAGAATAATATGCCTGTTTTTTTAGTGCATGTTACGCCCTCTCCTGACTTGAAAGATGCTTTGCATCCCATTACTGAAACAAGTTTTTCAAGGACTTCTTTTAATCCGGCTTGGAGCGACTACATGCCTGAGCTGAATATCCAGCCGACGGATTTTTTAATTACCAAACATCAATGGGGCGCTTTTTATGGTACTGATCTCGATCTTCAGCTAAGAAGAAGGGGAATAGATACAATAATACTATGTGGTATTTCAACTAATTTTGGAGTGGAAAGTACGGCGCGATTTGCATATGAGTTTGGATACAATCAAATTCTTGTTGAGGATGCAATGTCTGCAATGACTAAAGAAGCTCATGAAGCTTCTATAAAATTTGTTTTTCCCCGGCTTGGATTAATTCGTAATACTGATGAAGTTCTGACTGCAATAAATTCCTCCAAATCGAATTGATCTATATTGCAGCTTAGGAAGTAATTACAGGATTTATTATTTCACCAATGCCCTTAATCCAGGTGCAAATAACATCTCCCGATTTAAGAAAGACCGGAGGCGTTCTGCTGAATCCTACACCTCTTGGAGTTCCCGTTGCAATTATATCCCCCGGTTCAAATGTGAATGAGTGGGATAATTGTGAAATTAATTCTGCAACACTAAAAGTCATATTCTTTGTATTATCTTGTTGAAGTGTTACGCCGTTTATACTGCATCCAAGCTCTAAATTTTGGGGATCTGGTATCTCATCCTTTGTAACTATAACTGGTCCCATAGGACAGAAAGTATCTAACGATTTACCTCGAACCCATTGCGTGTCTGAAAATTGAATATCACGGGCGGATACATCATTTAAAATTGTGTAACCGAATACATAATCTAATGCTTCTTCTTTTTCAATATTCTTAGCTTTTTTCCCGATTATAACGCCAAGTTCAGCTTCATAATCAACTTGTTGAGTAATTTTCAGGGGAATTATTATCGGATCAGTAGGACCGGTTATTGAATTGTTAAATTTTGCGAACACTAGGGGAGATTTAGGTATCTCCATCTTCGATTCCTTAGCATGATCGAAATAATTCAAGCCTATTGCCACAATCTTTGAAGGATTTCTAAGAGGTGCATCAAGGGTCCTATGTGATAATATAATGTCTTTTTTTATTCCTTTTATCGAATCTTCAAGTTTTTTCCATTCAGCTTCGCCGGCTTCAATTAATTCACGCATGCTGCCTGCAAAGCCTAATTTGGAAAATGGAATTATTCCGCTTTTAGAAACTACTATTGAGTAACCGTCTTTTAAAGTTGCAAGTCTCATCTAAAAAAAACTGTAATAATTAACATAAAAATAAAACAAAAAGCTCAAAATTGCTGTTGCTAATGATTGCCTTTGTATTTGAACAACCCTGAACTTGTTGCAATCCAAATATTACCGAATGAGTCTTGTGAAATACCGGTGACATTTGTAATATTTAATCCGGTACTGTTATAATTGAATGTTGTTACGCTCGAAGGAGAGGAAAATTTTATTAATCCCTGATTGGTCCCGACCCATTTCACATTATTTTTATCAATAAAGATTGTATTTGTACTGCTTGATGAAGGAATAGGATAAACTTTATTCCAGCTTGAACCATCAAAATAACACAACCCATTTCCGAAGATACTTTCATTAGCAAAACCCGCCCAAACTTCACCGGTTGGTGAAGCAGCCAAAGCGGTAATATTATCACTAATTATATTTGCCGAATATGTTGTGTAAAATTGCCATGAATTTAGTGGAAATCCTTCGGCTATTCCGTAATTCATTATTCCTGCCCATATATTATTATTGTCGACTAAAACTAATGATGTAATTGGCATCGTAATTGGTGCACCGTTGGAAGGAGTGTAGTCTGCCCATCCCGGGAATTGAGTTATTGATGCATTAGTACCTATATAGCAGTTACCGTTGTTATCAACAGCGAGAGCATTTATATGATAATCAGGCAAGCCTGAAGACTTAAATCCATATTCATGTGTAGATGTTCCACTATTTATAACAACTAAACCGCGCGTAGTTCCGATATACTTAATATTATTGGCATCAACGGTAATACAATCAATAGTATTACTTAATGAATTATAATAAGTCTGCCATGTTGTGCCGTTAAAACTTAAATAGCCCCCGATGGATGAGCCTACCCAAATGATATTGTTTTTATCTACTGCAACACAATTGAGAATATCTGTTGTAATACCGGAATTTGAAGTAGTATAATCCTGCCATAATGCAGTATCAACCAAAATTGAATTTGCTGAAGATGTATTCCCGCTGCTTACTGCCGTAAGCACACTATCGTCGCGGTAATTCTTAAAACGATATTTTATATAATAATATCCCGGCATAACGGAAATTGTACATGGAGTATATAAACCGGCGCTTGAATCATTTATTAAAATTTCAGCATTAGAAGGGATGCTTGTACAGTTAATGTTCCCTTTCATTGACGGGTCTTGAGTGAAATCCACAAATAACGATTTCTTTACTCCTTCAACTATGCTGACTGAAATTGAAGTATCTTTAAATAAATCTTTTTCTAGAGTAATAAGATATATTCCCGTACTTAACCATGTTAAACTATCTGGAGTAGCTCTGCGTCTTTCCATGTTGTTAAGATAAATATTAAAACCGGGTGGATTGGAATTTATGAAAATGTATCCATTAGGTGGAGGCGAATCAGGCGGTGTTACAGATACTTCTTTGTTACAAGAAGAGGCAGAGACTATAAAATAAAACAACACACATAAGGCCGGTATTATTCTTGAAGTATTCTGAATGATCATATTTCTTAGCATTAATAATATCCCAACGAACTTAAATAATCGGCTGTGAATCGAATATATAAGTCAGTTCTTATATATGAAGCAAAAATCCCGTAGCCTCCCTGGATATTAGTATAATCCGGTTGATTTAATTGCACTGTAAAAGCGTCTGCGCCTTCCTGCAATGATGAAAAATAGGTTGATAAATATTCATCGTAAACAATCATTTGTATGTCTATGTCGGCAATTGTATAATTAAATTTGCTTAATCCGTTTTGCGGAATTTCATTTAAAGCATTATTAATTACCGAAGTGTCGATATCAAAGAAGTTTTCTGTTGTTTGTGTAGGGTAAACCGGCGTCTGATTCCCATTCTCAGTTATATAATATAACGGCACTACCTTTGTCTGCAAATCGGTTGAACCTTTGATATAATAATCAATTACAATTCGTGGTTGATAATAAACATTCGCAATTGCCTGCCAACCGATATAAATGAAGCTTCTTCCTGCGGTAGAAGGAATCGTTACATCATCATCCGCATCAAAAAAATCAGACTGAGAAACAGCGGGCATTTGAGTAGTTGCTTGAAGTACTATACCATTGTGTAATATGGCTTGTATATCAACATATTCACCTGCAGCCGGCTGCAAATTTTTTGCATAATAAAAATGGACCGAATCTTTGTATTGAGATGTATCTGTTCTCATAACCGAACTATCCCTTAATTCATAAAGAGTATCTCTGTACCAGATATCCACTTCTGCATCTGTTACCGAAGGATCTTCTGTATTTGATATAGGGTTAAGTCCGACCGATGGCTGATAACTTTTTGTGAGAGTAACAATTTGTATGGAGGTATCATTTCTCATAATTCCTGTTAACACGTAACGCTGTCTAATAGGAGCATTCGGGTTGAAAGGAACCTCGCATGAATAAAATATTACCGCCGGTAATGTGAAAATGATAAATAAAGTACTTTTCATATTTCTATATTAAATGTAGCAGTTGGTAAAAAAGGCAGCATATTTACTCTTTGTCCTGTTTCTCTATTATAATAAAAAATATTTTTACGATTATATACGTTAATTATGCTTAAATCCAGGCTCCAACGATAATTCCAGACGGTGAATGATTTTGAAACGCTTATATCCAAACGGTGATAATCGGGTAGCCGACCCAGATTTATATCTGCAAGAATAGCATAAGGCACATAACCATTCAAAATCGACCCATAGGAATATAAATCACTAAAATAAAATTTATTATAGTAACCCATATTTTGTGTAAACGGAAGCCCTGAGTTATATACCCAAACTAAAGTCGTTTCCCAATTTTTACCTAAATCGGCATTCAATATTAAATTCAATGCGTCACGTACGTCATAACTTGGATAGTAAACCCAATTATTTAAAGTATTATAGCTCCAGCTTAATGTGTAAGAACTTGTGAATTTTATGATATCCAAAGCGTAAATTAATTGAAATTCCCAGCCGTAAGATTCATTCGAACCAGGTAGTAAATCGGGATCACTTGACGTAAATTTATCTTCATTCAAAATAGGAATATTATGAAGAATTTTATAATAACCTTGTATGTCTAATGAAAGATTTTGTGTGAAATCCGTTTTCATCCCAATAGTATAATGAATCGCAGAAGATGTTTTTAAATAAGGCGGGGTTATTATCCATGGATCAAATAAAGAAATAACTTGACTTGGATCCGAAAGAGTAGTTATTTGCTGGGTATAAATTCCCCAAGCGGCTTTTAAAGAAACTTCCGGTAGAATTCTATAGGTTAGATTTACCCTGGGGCATAATTGCATTGAACTACCTTCTGCCTGTGAGAGACCGGTTAAATCTACATAGATCCCTATATTTGCTCCAAAATTTTCGAATCGTTGAAATTTATAGAGTGCATAAACGCCCATATCCGCCCCATTAGCCGAAATATCCGATATAGCCCCTAATGAATTTTCCATATACAATTTTGTATCAAGGTCTTTAACATCCATCCCAACATCCATTTCATCTTTTGAATCATATACGTAAATAAAGCTGGAATTGAATGTCAGATCATTCACCTGGTTTGATTCCGGATCCGCACCACTCAATTTTGGATTTACATCACCGTCAAATTCGCTCCAATGAAAATCAATATTAAAAAATAAAGGTGAGTCCGTAATTTGTGACCACTTAAATCCGAAAAGATTATTATTCCATTTTACATCTTCTGTAAGGGGATTGTCATTTGCAATGTTATCACCGCTTGAGAATCCTTCAATCACGAATTTAGAGCCCTTTATAAAGTTCGGGTTTGCATAAGTTAACTTATAAGACAAATCAAAGAAATCTATCGGAACGTCTTCGTTATTTAGAAATTTTTGCAGGATTTCAGTTGAAAAACTTTTTCTGCCGGTAACTATAAATGAACCGTAAGGAATGGGTCCTTCTACTAATAATTTCCCGGATAGAAAACTGGCGCTGGCCTTAGCATCGAAATCATTTTTATTTCCATCCTTAGTAATTATATCCAGCACGGAAGATAATCTGCCGTTATAATTAGCTGGAAAACCGCCCTTATAAAACTCTGCACTATTTATCATGTCCGGATCGATTACACTGAAAATACCAAGCGCATGAAAGGGGTTATAAATAGTTGTGCCATCTATGAGGACAAGATTTTCATTACTATCACCGCCTCTGACATAATAACGCGCAGAAATATCGCTGGTTGACTGAACACCGGGAATATATTGTAATGATCGGAAAATATCCGATTCTACACCGTTCGGTAATATTTCCAGTTCGTTTCCAGAAATATGCTCAAGCCCAATATCGGGTGTATTTTTTTCTGTTATTCTTTCTCCTATGCGTTCAACCGGTTTAAGTAAAATACTAGTTGGTTCCAGTTCAACTTTAATTTCCGTCGTTTTATTTGTAGAAATAGATACTCGGATAATTTTCGTTATATAGCCAATGAATGAAACTGTGATGTTGTATTCTTTGCTTGCCGGGATGGAAGGCATATAGAAGTAACCATTGGAATTTGCTGAAACACCGATTTTTAATTCATTAATTGCAATATTACTGAAGGGAAGCACTTCGCCGTTTGTTGAATCAACAATTGAACCCCTTAATATTCCCTTTTCTTGTGCATACAGGCAGTTACTTAAAATTAAATGAATAAAAATAATAAATATACCTATATACGACGGATAAATATTTCGAAAATAATATTTAATCATCCGGATCTAGTCTTAAGATTTTTAAATATCTCCAATCTTAATAAAAATATATATTTTGTTGATGATAAAAATAAGATTTTTTTTCAAAGTATACATTTGCTAAAAGAATAATAATCTTTGGATGAAAATATTATATTAGCTTACTTTGGAAAAAATCTTATTTTACTGAATTTAACCGTGATCCATAATATTGAACAAATCAAAGTAAGAAATATCTTTGATAAATCTATTGCAATGCAACTTTAAAAGCAATTTATTTAATTTTGGATAAGGAGAAATTTCAAATGTCATTCAAAACTGTACCCTGGCTTTTTGAAGAGAGCGAAATGAAATATCCCGAGAATATTCTGATGTGGGAAAAAACGGGTTTACAATATGAAGGTACATCCTACTTCCGGATGAAGGAACTTGTTTATAATTTTGCGGCAGGCTTAATACAATTAGGATTAAAATACGGAGACTGTGCTGCATTAATATCCGAAGGTAGAAAGTACTGGGTAATGAGTGAACTGGGAGTTCTGTATACCGGCGCAATAAATGTTCCGATTTCAGTAAAGATAGATGAATTATCCGAGTTGAAATTCAGGCTTGCACATTCAGGATGTAAAATAGCTATTGTATCGGAAACGCAGTTACAAAAAATAAGGAAGATTAAAAATGATCTCCCTGACCTTGAAAAAGTTGTCGTGTTGGATTCCGTAAGAGATTTGGATGAAGATGAAATTATGGGTGACAGTGTTTTAAAATTAGGAGAGGAATATTTAAAAGATCATACAAAGGAATTCGAAGATAGATGGCGGTCAATTAAGGAATCCGATTGCGCAAATATTTGTTATACTTCCGGTACAACCGCCGACCCTAAGGGTATAACGTTAAGCCATCGGAACTATACTGCAAACGTAGAACAGGCTTCAAGTCTTTTACATATTCCTGAACATTTTGTATCTCTTCTTATTCTACCGTGGGATCATGCTTTTGCTCATACTGGCGGAATCTATACTCTTATGTACAATGGAGCAAGTATGGCTTCTGTTCAAATAGGTAAATCAGCTATGGAAACATTGAAAAATATACCTCAAAATATTAAAGAAGTCCGGCCGTCATTTTTACTCAGTGTCCCTTCATTGGCAAAGAACTTTAGAAAAAATATTGAAAAAGGCATCCGTGAAAAGGGTCCTAAAGTAGAAAAACTATTTCAAAAAGCTTTAAAATTGGCTTCTGCTTACAATAGAGATGGCTGGGACAAAGGTAAAGGGATTCAAAAATTAAAGAAGCCTCTATATATTCTTTATGATAAAATATTTTTTAGTAAGATTCGAGAGAATTTTGGAGGACGCCTGGAGTTTTTTATCGGGGGCGGCGCTCTGCTTGATATTGAACTTCAACGGTTTTTTTATGCAATAGGAATTCCCATGCTTCAAGGTTACGGGTTAACTGAAGCAGCTCCGGTCATTTCTGCAAATGTTCCTCAAAAATATAAGCTTGGCTCCTCCGGAGCAATTGTATCTAATCTTCAAGTGAAAATTTGTGATGAGAAGGGGAACGAATTACCTGTGAGAGGAAAAGGCGAAATTATTGTAAAAGGGGAAAATGTGATGACAGGTTATTGGAAAAATGAGAAGGCAACTAATGATGCTATAAAAGATGGCTGGCTGTTTACTGGGGATTTAGGCTATTTAGATGAAGACGGTTTCTTGTATGTGCTCGGAAGAAATAAAAGTCTTTTAATAAGCAGTGACGGTGAAAAATACAGCCCCGAAGGAATTGAAGAAGCAATTACAGAACATTCAAAATTTATTGATCAAATAATGTTATATAACAATCAATCACCATATACAATAGCTCTTATAGTACCGAACAAAGAATTGGCTATAAACTGGCTTAAGGAAAAAAATCTTTCCAGCAGTAAGCTGGAAGGACAGGAAAGCGTTTTAAGATTGATCGACTCTGAAATAAATGAATTTCTTGAAGGAGGAAAATTTGAAGGATTGTTCCCTAAAAGATGGATTCCATCTGCAATTGCAGTCTTAGGTGAAGGCTTTACGGAACGGAATCATTTTTTAAACAGCACATTAAAAATGGTTAGGGGGAAAATTACTGAGTTTTATAAAAACAGGATTGATTTTGCATATACACCGGAAGGAAAAGCTATTTGCAATCATCAAAACCTGATGATAATCAGCAGGCTTAACAAAACGAACGAATAAATATAGAGTATGGATAATTTCTGAATGAACGTTTAGATATAAAAACAATTTTATTTCAATATAAAAAGTAGAATTATTACGGTAAATTTGTGGGCTTCTTTTATCAATCATTTTTTAGAATAAAAGTCTGAAAGACCATTCCTTTGTAACAATTCTCACATGATTTTGCTGAAATTAGCTAAAAGACAAAGAAATTCGACCTTCATTTTGCGTAAAAGCAATTATTTTAGTAATTTTCGACTATTCAAGTAAAATAGTTGAATATATAGACGAATTTTATGGTTGAAATAATTTCAAATGAAAAAGTAAAAATAATTTTGCAGGCAGCAAGAAAGCGGTTTGCTCATTATGGATTTTCAAAAGTTACGATGGATGAAATAGCCGGAGATGTTGAGCTTGGGAAAGCATCATTATATTACTATTTCCCGACAAAGGAAGAGCTGTTTAAAGCGGTAATTTTTCAAGAGCAGGCCGAGTTTATAAAAAATGTAGAAGTTCTATTGCAAAAGCCTTCTCCGGCTACGGAAAAATTGGAAGAATACGTTGAAAGGCGCTTAACATTTTCCCGCGAGCTTGCCAACCTGGGAACTTTAAGCATTCATTCAGTGCTCGACTATAAATATGTCTTTAGAAAATTGTATGAGGATCTTGAACTGCAGGAATCAAACCTGCTAAAAATAATTATTGATGAAGGTAAAAACTCAGGGGAGTTTCGAAAAGATTTACCTGATGAATTAACAAAAGTTTTTATACATGTTCTTCAGGGCTTAAAATTAAGATTTATCCGGTTTTTAAAAGAACAAAGGCTGGAAGATGAAATTCATAAGTTATTGGAATCAGAGATGAAACTCGTTACAGACATTTTTATAAACGGAATGAAGAATAAATAGAAAGAAAAATAATAATTTTTTAAACATGTACATAAGAGGATGATAAAAAATGGGCGCAGAAGATAATCAAACAAATAATGGTAATGATGCGGATGAACCAATAGAAGAAGTACCTCTTTTTAAAAAGAAGAAGGTTTTAATTCCATTGGTTTTATTGGTTTTAGCGATGGCAGCAGTTGTTTATTGGTATATAGGCACTCTGCAATATGCGTCGACAGATGATGCTTTTATTGATGCAAACAGGATGTCGATCAGTTCGAAAATTTTAGGACGAATTGTTAAACTAACTGCTGATGAAGGCGATTCGGTAATGGAAGGGCAACTGCTTGTTAAATTAGACTCTGTCGATATTCTTGCAGAAATAAACCAGGCAAAAGCGTCTATAAATCTTTCAAAAGAAAGCATCAGCCTTGCAAAAGTTAACGTTGAAAAAGCTCAGGAAGATTTTGACAGGGCACAAAAGCAATACAAAGACAATGTCATACCAAAAGAACAGTTTGATCATGCACAAAAAGCGCTTGAAGCTGCAAATGCAGAATACAACATTTCTCAATCAAGAATTACGACTGCGGAAGCTCAGTTAAATGTTCTTCAAACACAGTTGGAAAATACTTCAATATTTTCTCCGATGGATGGGGTAGTAGCTAAAAGATGGGTATTAACGGGTGATGTTATACAAGCAGGACAGCCCATTTTAACTGTATATGATCAAAAAAATATATGGGTAACTGCTGAATTTGAGGAAACTAAACTTGGCTCTATTCATTTAGGCGATAAAGTGGATATTTCGGTTGATCCTTATCCTAATCAACAATTTGAGGGCAAAGTTTATCAGATCGGAACCAACACTGCTGCGGAATTTTCTCTTATTCCTCCTTCGAATGCTTCGGGTAATTTCACAAAAGTTACTCAAAGAATACCAATCAAAATTTCTATTTATCCTTTTAATTCCGACAATCGGGTAATTCCTGCCGGGTCATTTAATCTACTGCCTGGTATGTCTGTCGAGGTTAAGATAAAGGTGAAATAAAAAAATGGCTAAGTTGTTAGATGGTAATTCTGAAGGACAGCAGCTTCAATTATCAAATATTCATTTGCATCCTTCTTACAAATGGTTCGTGCTTGCAAATGTTATGTTCGGAACTTTTATGGCAGTTTTGGATGCGACAATAGTTAATGTAGGGCTTTCAAAAATGACAGCCGCTTTTGGAACAAGCGTAGACAAAATAGAATGGGTGCTGACAGCATATATGTTAGTATTTGCAGTAGTGCTTCCTTCTTCCGGCTGGGTCGCCGATCACTTCGGGTATAAAAAGACATATTTTTTAGGAATGTTTCTTTTCACATTAGGTTCGTTATTATGCAGTTTTTCATGGGATGAAAATGCTTTGATTGCATTCAGAGTTATTCAGGGCGCCGGAGCAGGTTTTATTATGCCTGTAGGTATGGCAATAATAACGAGAGAATTTCCTCCCGAACAAAGGGGTATGGCTCTTGGTTTCTGGGGAATTGCCTCGGCTGCTTCTGTTTCTCTTGGCCCTATGATTGGCGGTTACCTGATTGATAATTTTAGCTGGCATGCAATATTTGATGTAAATGTGCCTGTCGGAATTCTTGGGATGCTAGTCACTATAATTATACAACGGGAATATAAAACCGAACATGTAAGAAAATTCGATCTAATCGGTTTTATATCAATGACTGTTTTTCTTACCGGTTTATTACTTGCACTTTCAGATGGTAATGCAGCATGGAATACAGGAGGATGGACTTCGGATTTTATACTTAGCTGTTTTGCGATCTCAATAATCAGTTTTGTTATTTTTATCATTACAGAACTTAATGTTGAGCACCCGATTGTTGAATTGAGACTTATGAAAGATTTAAATTTTACTATCGGCAATATAATGCTGTTCATTTTTGGTATGGGGCTTTTCGGAAGTACATTTTTACTGCCGTTATATTTACAAAATTCCTTAAATTATACGGCATTTCAGGCAGGCATTGTCTTTTTCCCGATAGGCATTATTCAAGCCATAATGTCTCCTATTGCTGGATGGATGTCGGATAAAATAAATCCTAAGATTCCTTTGCTTGTAGGAATCACATGTACTGCCCTCAGTCTTTATTTATATTCATTCTTTTCTCTTACAACAGAGCATGGGCAAATAATGATACCTCTGTATATAAGAGGATTTGGTATGGGATTGATGTTTGTCCCTTTAACTACAATTACACTTCTTAATATCCCGAAATGGAAAATGGCGCAGGCATCGGGATTGCTTAATACAATAAGGCAGATCGGCGGCAGCTTTGGCGTTGCTTTACTCGGTAGTCTTTTAACACGCAGAGTGATTTTTCACATCCAGGCGTATAGTCAGGTAGTTAATTCAAACTCATCGACATACCAAAATGTATTTTATAATCTTCAGTATTTTGTCCAGCATTCTGTTGGAGGAGTCGGTAAAGAGGTAGCAGCACGTGCTAATGCTTTAATAGTTCAAAACCTGGCAAATCAGGCTTTTATCCAGGGAATAAACGATGATTTTCTGGTTGGTGCAATAATTACGGCAACACTTATAATTCCAATTTTCTTTATTGAGATTAGGAAAAAGGGAAAAAGTGAAAAAATTAAAATTATGGAATAGTTTTATAACCGGAGAAAATTTTATGAGAAAAAGATTTTTATGTTCAGCTCTTTTTATTACAATATTACTTTTAAAACCCATTTATTCTCAGCAAGCTAATAGTGATTCTTTAACAATTAACGAGGCAATAAAGCAGACATTAAGTAACCAGCCTCTTATAACCCAAGCAATGGAACAGATTAATGAAGTTGATGCAAAGATAAAAGAACAAAAAAGTAGCTATTACCCAAGTGTTGAAAGTAATCTTTCATACACATATGTCGGGCCTTTAATTTCATTGACATTCCCCGGTTTGGGAAACTTTGATTTTAATACTTTGAATAATTATAACATGAATGTTAGTGCAAAACAAGTTCTTTATGATTTCGGCAGCAGAGATGCCGCTATGGAATTAGCCAAATCATATAAACTCTCTGCAGAAGAAAAAGTTAATTTGATAAAATCTAATTTGGCTTATCAAACGATTCAAATTTTTTACACAATACTATTTCTTGAGAAAAGCATTGATGTAAAGAACGAGCAAATAAATACATTAAGTGCACATCTTGAAATTGCGAAGAAAAAAGTTGAAAGCGGATCTTCAACAGATTTTGATGTACTAACAACAGAAGTAAGAGTTGCTTCCGCCCAAAATGAATTGATAGATTTACAAAATGCATTGGATAAAGGGAAAATATATCTGCGTAGTCTTATTGGAAATGAAGGAGAATGGTCTACAAATCTTTCAGGTGACTTTTCTATTTCGATTCCCGATATAAACGAAGCTTCTCTTATATCTAAGGCTTTTTCACTGCGCCCTGAAATAAAATTAGCCAAAGAAAATGAAGGCAGCGCTAAACTTTCTACACAAGTTGCAGGTTTGGGCAATAAGCCGACATTGTCAGTCGGGTTAGGTTATGGGTTGGAAAATGGTCTTTTCCCTGATCTGGATGTCTTAAGAGGCACTTGGTTTGCTGCTTTATCTGCTAATATTCCTATTTTTGACGGCTATAAAACAGATGCAAAGAAGGAAGAAGCTGAAGCCGACTTAAAATCAAGTACTCAGGAAATACTGATACAAGAACGGAAAATTAAAGCTGAAGTTCAAAGTGCCGCAGCAGATTTGAAAACCAGTATGGATAAATTGAAAACAACAGAAGTGCAGGTTAAACATGCAACGGAAGCAGTATCCCGCGCAGTAGCTCAATACAGAGATGGTGTAATTACTAACCTTGATCTGATTGATGCCGATACGGCATTAGCTGAGGCAAAACTTCTTTATTTGCAAGTACTTTATAAAAATGTTGTGAATAAATATGCTTTGGACCAGGTTGTAGGCGAAGTTGTCTGGTAGATAAATTTTATCAATTTTAAGGTTAAGAAAGAAGCTTTAATTATTCAAAATTTTATTTAACATTTAACAAATTTATAGGTATTCCTTATGTTAACTACAAAATTCAAGTTCTTTTTGTTAATTACTGTTTTTCTTGGTGGGATTTCCTCTACATCTTTTAGTAAAACAAAAGAAAGAGGAGATGAAATTAATAAAAAAGATATGGATACAACCATTAGTCCTGCCGTTGATTTTTTTGAATATGCAAACGGAACATGGTTGAAAAACACTGAAATACCGGCTGCATTTTCCGGTTGGGGGTCATTTTACATACTTAGAGATGATAATTTAGGCAGAATTCAAAGCATCTTATCTGATGTTGAAAAGAAAACCGATCTTAAAAAGGGCAGCAGTGAACAGTTTGTAGGAAATTTTTATTATACCGGAATGGATTCGGCAAATATAGAAAAACAAGGCTACAAGCCGATTGGAAACGATTTGGATGCGGTAAATTCTATTAAAGATTTAAATGATTTCTATAAGGAATTAGTTAATATCCATCTTGGTTATTCAAACCCGCTTTTTGCTTTCGGATCAGGCCCTGATGCAAAAAATAGTAAAATGAATATTGCTCAATTAGAGCAAAGTGGATTAGGTTTGCCCGATCGTGACTATTATCTAAAAGATGATGATAATACAAAGACAATCAGAGAAAGTTATGTAAACCTTATTAAAGAATCTTTCATGCTCATCGGTTATGATTCTGTAAAAGCAGCAAACAATGCATCTTTAATATTAGCGCTTGAAACCCAGCTTGCAAAAGTTTCAATGTCACGTGTTGATCAGCGTGACCCGCAAAAAGTTTATCATAAAATGACTGTGAAGGAATTAGTGAGCCTTTCACCTGACTTTGAATGGAATAACTATTTCACTCTAATTGGAGTTTCTAAACCGGGAGATATAAATGTTGCAGAACCGGATTTTATTAAAGAAGTAAGTAATGTAATTAAATCTACTCCAATAGAAACGTTAAAGGAATATTTGAAATGGAATATCATTCGCTCCGCATCTCCATATTTAAATGATTCTTTTGTTCAGGCAAATTTCAATTTCTATGGGAAAAAATTAAATGGGACTAAAGAAATTCAGCCCCGCTGGAAGCGTGTCCTTGGAACTATCGATGGACATATTGGGATGGAGTTAGGGAAGTTATTTGTAAAACAGTATTTCCCGCCGACTTCTAAGAAAAGAGCCTTGGAATTGGTTCACAACCTAATGGCTTCATTAAAGGTAAGAATCGAAAATGTCCAGTGGATGAGCCCTGAAACAAAAAAAGCAGCCCTGAAGAAGTTAGCTGCCTTTACGGTAAAAATCGGTTACCCTGATAAATGGAAAGATTATACGGGGTTAATTATCAACAGAGGATCTTATTTTGGAAATGTTTTGAGTTCATCAATTTTCGAAACAAAGAAAGATTTGGCTAAGATTGGAAAACCGGTTGATAAAACCGAATGGGGAATGACTCCTCAAACAGTTAACGCATATTACAATCCTCAAAATAATGAGATAGTTTTCCCCGCAGGAATTTTGCAGCCACCTTTCTTTGACGCCGGTGCTGATGATGCAATTAACTACGGCGGAATCGGCGCAGTAATCGGGCATGAAATGACCCATGGATTTGATGATCAAGGCAGACAGTTTGACGCAACAGGTAATATGAAAGACTGGTGGACAAAACAGGACGAAGAAAAATTTAGTCAAAGAGCAGAGAGAATAATTAATCAATTCAGCAGTTTTATAGCGGTAGATACACTGCATGTCAATGGAAATTTAACCGAGGGTGAAAATATTGCAGACCTCGGCGGTATAAATGTTTCCTTTGATGCCTTTAAGAAAACGGTTGAGTTCAAAGGTGGTAAACCAATCGACGGCTTTATGCCTGCTCAGAGATTCTTCCTTTCTTTTGCTAATATCTGGAAAATTAAAGATAGACCGGAAAGACTAAGACTTCGTATAAAAGTTGATCCTCATTCACCGGAACATTATAGAGTTATAGGACCGTTAAGCAATACACCTGGTTTCTGGGATGCATTTAATGTTAAAAAAGGCGACCCAATGAGACCGACAGACGATAAATTGGTTAATATTTGGTAACAGTTCGGTATTTTGAATATTCAGGCTGAAAGAATTAATGCTTTTAGCCTGTTTTTATTTTAAAAATATACTTTTTCCCAATTGCATATATTATTAGAAGGTCTTTCTGAAATTGATTTTTAGTGATAAAGACTACGGCATTTATTTAATCTTTTTAGTAATGTTATAAATATTATCGCGATAAAGTTTCCGGCAATCTTGTAATTATCTCATTTCACTGAATTAATATTTAAAATTAAAAGTCTGGTGAGGAATAGATGAAAATATTTTATACGTTACTGTTGGCTTTTATTATATTGAGTATATCTCTTAATATCGGAGAGGCTATGGAAAGTAATAAGACAAGCCGTATTAGAGCGAACTCTATAGATTCAACTAACGTGAAGAAAGTAAATCAAAAAAAGGAAATAGGAATAGGTCCAATAAAAAAGCTAAAACTTGGAAGTTTAGATGAGAAATTAGTTAATGAAGGTAAAAGTATTTTTAATGATAAGTGCTCTGCCTGCCACAGTCTTGATGTAGAAGTAGAAGGTCCGGCATTAAGAGCAATAACAAAAAAGCTGCGTCCTGAGTATATTATGAATTATTTGCTGAATACTACCGAAATGCAGAAGAAGAATTCTCAATTAAAAGAGTTAATTAAAAAATATAACGGCGAGTCCATGCCTGATCTTGAACTAAAAGAACCGCAAGCCCGAGCGTTGTTGGAATATTTTAGATCAGCAGCAAAGTAATGCCTGTATTTTTTCTTAAAATGTTTTTACATTTTCCAATATCAAAATTTATTTTGTTTTTCTCTTTTCATTAAGGCTAAATCAAAGATGGAGTTAAAGATATTTATGAAATTTTTATTTGTCGTTATTTCCATTATATTAATAACATATATTAATTTTTCCTGTTCAAATGATAAACAGGGAAGTAATAGTCAGCCGGCATCTAATAATTCAGGAACGTTGCAAAGCAATCAGCAGACTAATGAAGCCCCAACTTCAAAATATGAGTTTCCTGATGATAATGGCATCGGGCCAATTAAAGAAGTGTCTCTTGGAGTAATTGATCAAAATCTTGTTTCTCAAGGTTTTAAAATTTTTAATATGGAATGCTTGTCCTGCCATCAACTTGATTCACGGAATGTCGGGCCACCGTTAAGAAATATTAATAAAAAAAATACACCCGTATATATTATGAATTATTTGCTGAATACTACAGATATGCAAAGAAGAGACCCGTTGATGCAAAAATTAGTAGGTGAGTATAAGGTTATGATGCCCGATCAGCAGCTTACAAGGGATGATGCACGGGCAATTCTTGAATATTTACGTTCAGTAGAAAAGTAGGCCGGGGAGGCAGCCCGACCTATAATAATATTATTTTGATCTATCAGGATAAGGTGGTTTTTGTAATCTTTTCACCGGATTGTTCTGTAATGTTTCATTTATCACCTGGATTGCTTTTTCCAATTGTTCATCATTCCCTTTTGCAAGTTCTGCGGGGTTATCGTCTATTTCATAATCAGGATCAATGCCATAACCTTCAACAGTCCAATTTCCGGTAGTGTCCCAAATGCCAAAGCTTGGAGCAGATAAGAATCCACCGTCTATAAGCTGTGGATTATCTCCATATCCTATCAATCCACCCCATGTTCTTTTTCCAATTAATGGACCGATTTTTTCTTCCTTAAAGTAATACGGGAATGCGTCACCGCCGGAACCTGACCAACCGTTTATTAGCATTACTTTAGGACCAGGACATGAGATAAACGGAGTTTGTCCGCTATTAAAGTCACGTCTCGCCCAATAGCTTAAAATCGGACGATTCATCAGTTCTACAAATTTATCAGGAATTTGTCCGCCGCTGTTAAATCTTTCGTCTATTACCATAGCATCTTTTGTATATTGAGCTGTATATTGGCGAACCAATTCGCTTTGACCATTAACACCGGTATTAGGAACATAAACATATCCTGCTTTGCCGTCCGTTTCTTTATCTACTTTCTCTCTGTTCTCTTCAATCCATGCGAGATTTCTTAAACGTTCTTCACTGGATAAAGGTTTTACTAAAATTTTTCTTGCACCGTCGGAAGCCGGTTTAGAATTTATAGTTAATGTAACAGTTTCATCGGCCAATCCCTGAAAAGCTGCCCAAGGATCCTCTTTGATATTCAATGGCAAGCCATTTACTGCTATAAGGTAATCGCCTTCTTTTATATCATTGCCGGGTTCAAGTAAAGGGGAACGCACTTCGAGATTATCCCATGAACCGCCCTTGTATATTTTCTTAAAACGGTAATAACCGTTCGCAATCTCATAGTCACAACCGAGTAAGCCGACATTTATGTTTTTAGGCTGCTCAACATCGCCGCCGCCTACATAAGTATGTGAAGAGTTTAGCTCCCCAATCATTTCACCTATTATATAATTTAAATCATTTCTGTCTATTATATATGGAAGCATATCTCCATAACGATTCTTTATTGCAGCCCAATCAACACCATGCATGCCGGGATCATAGAAATAATCCCGCTCAATTCTCCATGCATCATTGAATATCTGTATCCATTCTTCACGCGGGTTAATCCAGGTTTCCAATTTATCCGTTGCAATTTTACCATCGCCGACTTTTTTACCTGCGGCAACATCTATAATACCATAAGTAGAACCGCTCTTATAAATAATTTTTTTACCGTCGGCGGAAATATCAAAAGTATTGACCCCGGAAATAATTTCTTTTGCTTCCCTGTCTTTCAGATCGTAAAAATATACTGTTCCGGATGGCGAACTCGGTTTTGCATCGCCTGCTGCGGGTTCTTTCTGATATACAACCTTGCCTTCAATAGCATAAAGCGGGCCCACATTGCCAAGTTCTACAGGAAGTTTAACAGTCCTTTGTTCAATATTTTCAAAATCTATTTTTACTGGCTTTGCACCTTCATCAGTCTTTTCTTTTTTATCTTTATCGTTTTCAGCTTTCTTCTTTAAGGTATCGGTTTTTACTTCTTCTACGTCATTTTGAGGTGCGAGAGGGGATACACCATCCTTTTGAAGTGTAACTGCTATAAGGGAAGTCGAGTTTGGATAAACCCATGTAGCATCCATATCACCATAAACAGGATTGAATTGATTGTTAGAATAGTAATAAAGATACTTTCCATCCGGATCAAAAACAGGAGAGGTATCATTATAGTATCCGGTAGTAACTTGGTGTATTTTACCTTCATTTATATCATAAATAAAAATTCCGGTAGATAGTTCGGTTATACCCTTATGGTAAGTTAAAAACCTACTGTCAGGCGACCAGTTGAAATGGAAATGAAAATCCCAATCGTTTTTGTCAACCAGTTTTGTTTTGCCTTCTTCTATATTAACTATATAAATACTTCCGGTTTTATCGCTGAATGCAATCCATTTGCTATCAGGTGACCATTTAGGATTATACCTGTAACAATGACCATCTTTAGTTATCTGTTTTTCTTCACCGCTTCCGTCACCAGGACGTATATATAATTCATACTCACCTGTTCTATCAGAAAAATACGCAACATATTTTCCATCAGGAGACCATGATGGAAATCTTTCTGCAATACCTGAAGTATTTGTAAGATTCTGCATACTGCCGTTCTTTTCGGGAACCGTTAGAATTTCCCCTCGGGTGCCAAATAATGCACGCTTACCTGTGGGTGAAAGAGAAAAATCATTTATTAAACCTGCAAGATTTTTTAGCTGCGGTCTATCCTGCGGTAAATCTGCGGGAACTTCAATATCTACCGGGTGAGATTTTTCCGTTGCAAGATCAAGAAGAAATATTTCGCCGCCTTTTTCAAATACGATATCATTAGGTCCTAAACTTGGCCATTTAATATCATAGTCGGTAAAGTGAGTTATCTCACGGAATTGTTTAGTGCCTAAATCATAAGCCCATATATTATGTTTTTTATTTTCGTCCCTGTCGGAAAGGAAATAAATAGTATTGCCATGCCACATAGGAAGAGCATCCATTGCCTTATCAAAAGTTATTTGTTCAGCTGTGTTGTTCTTTAAATCATATATCCAAAGCTTGCTTACCCAGCCGCCTCTGTATCTTTTCCATGTTCTGAATTCAAGAGAAGCCGTTTCAAAAACAAGTTTGCTGGCATCGGCATTAAAAGAGCCGATTTCAGCGATCTTCATCGGAAGCTGTTCCGGTAAACCGCCTTCAATTGATTCTTTGAATAGACGGTTAAACCTGTTGGAAGGGCTATACATTCCTGAACGGTATAAAATACTCTTCCCATCAGGATACCAGTTAACGATATAATCTATCATTGGATTATGTGTTAACCGTTTTGGAATACCGCCTTTAGAAGGCATAATATAAACGTCCATATTGCCGTCATAGTTGCCTGTAAAAGCTATCCATTTACCATCAGGTGAAAATTTTGGTAAAAATTCCAATCCTTTTGCGGTGCTTAGTCTGGAAGCAATTCCACCTTCTTTTGAAACTGTCCATATATCTCCTGAATAAACAAAAACTATTTTATCAGCGTTTACATCGGGAAAACGCAGCATAAGAGCATCAGGTTTCCGTGTAGAATTCTGCTGTGCAAAGACAGTTGTATAAAATAAAATTACAAGTATGAAGTAGTTTAAGCAACGTTTCATAGCTGTTCCTTTTATAATTGATAATAATTCAGTCAAATAATAGATGTATTAATTTTGAACTTTAAACCGATAAAATAATATATTAAAAAATAATTAACTCCGGTAACCGTTCATCATTTTTTTCTTACTGTATGAAATACGGGATAACTACGGGTTTAGCCATATCACCTCGCCACATAATAGAAATTAGTATCTTTTATTCAAATAAATTCTCAAATAATTCATCATTTAATGAGGTATTTGCATGTTTTATAGTAATCCGTCGCATAAATATTTATTGTTATTAACAGGGCTGCTAATTATTTTCTCTTCTGCAGGCTGGAGACTGATAAGTTCTGAACAACATTCAATAGGAAGTGAAAATGGTACTGATTCCGAGGGTGAAAAAACTACAGATGAAGTTTTCAAAAATATCAAGGTTCTTAACGGGCAGTCGGCTTCACAGTTAGGGCCTACAATGCACTTTTTTGAGGCTGCATTAGGGTTTGATTGTGGAAATTGCCATGTAAGGGAAAATTCAAACTGGGAATTTGAAAAAGATGATAAACCAGAGAAAAGGAAGACACGGGATATGATCACTATGATGAATGCGATTAATAAAGAAAATTTTAAAGGCGAACAATTAGTTACATGTTTTACCTGCCATAAGGGCAGTCCTGATCCTGAAGCTATTCCTGCTGTTTTTACTTCTTCAATTTTAAAGAACAAGGAAAATGAAGAAGAAAGTATAAAGGTACCAAACCGACTTGGAACCGCAGAAGAAATAATATTAAAATACCAGGAATCTATTGGTGGAAAAGATATATTAAAAAAAATTACTTCTCTTAAACTAGAAGGAGTAATAGACGCGAGCAACGGGAAAGAATCTTCAATAACTATTTATGAGAAAGCGCCTTCTTTATATTATTCGGAAACACAGTCTCCGCAAGGTACAATGCAAAGGGGGTATAACGGAGTAGCAGGGTGGGTTAAATCTCCCAGGTTTGAAAGGAAAATAGAGGGAGATGATCTTCAGGATTTAAAACTAAGTTCTGATTTTTATGCACCATTAAATTTTGGGAAAAACTATTCCGGTTTAAAATTGGCTGATATACAGATAATTGATAAAGATACTGTTTATGCAGTGGAAGGAAGCTATTCAAAATACCGACGGTTTAAATTTTTCTTTGATGTTAAATTAGGGCTCCTTGTCCGTCAAATTCAATTTAACCAGACGTTATTCGGCGATTTACAGATTCAAACAGATTATAAAAATTATCGGAGTGTAAACGGAGTATTGTTCCCATTTGAACTTGATGTTGCTGATAATGAACATATCCAGCAATTCAAGTTTAGTAATATAACACCAAACGTAACAATTGATGAAAAGATATTTGATACGGCAGGCAAGTAATAAATGATTTGACCGGTATAAGTTTAGATATTAAAGGCCATAGATTTCCGGGATAAAATTAATCCCCTCATAAGAGGGGATTAATTTTATAAGAGATTAATTAAAAAACGAATAATAATTTCTTTTACAAAAATTGTAATTTGTATATACAAATATTTTGAAATGTAATTATGAGTATAATATACAAAACCGATCTGCCCCATATTGATCAATATTTTACTTTATTTGAAACTACAGGCTGGAATTCTGAATATTGCCTTACAAAAGACGATTTGAGCCTTTCTCTTTCAAACAGTTATTATTCAGTCTCAGCCTATGAGGAATGCAGGCTTGTCGGATTCGGAAGGATTGTTTCCGACGGGATAATTCATGCGATGATCTATGAGATGATCGTTGACCCTGATTATCAGGGTGAGGGAATCGGCTCATCCATTTTGAATATGCTTGTTGATAAATGCGTTAAAAATAATATCCGGGATATCCAGCTATTTTGCGCTAAGGGTAAAAAGAAATTTTATGAAAGACATGGATTTACTGTAAGGGAAAACAATGCGCCGGGAATGCAATATAAAAGAACTTACAGGGGAAAATAATAGCCCTATTTAACAAATTTAATTTTTAAATTAACAATTTCGGAAGGGCTGCCGATTTTTACCGGCGGTCCCCATGTTCCGACTCCGCAGGAGATATAATATTGAGTGACGCCTTTCTTAAGATATCCCCAGCTTTTCTCATAAATCATTTTTGTTATCAAATTGAGAGGAAACATTTGCCCGTGATGTGTATGCCCGGAAAGCTGAAGATCTACTTTGCTGTTCATTGCTTCATCAAGCCCAAATGGAGTATGATCCATTAAAATTATTGGTACACTGGTATCTAATCCTTTCAGTAATTCCGATAGAGTTTTTCTTCCTCCGTTTGCAAATTGTCTGTTAGACCTGTCATCTCTTCCAACAAGGTAAAATGAATTGTCAATTATTACAACTGAATCACGAAGAAGATTTAATCCGTAATCTCTCATGTATTTTACACAGCCGTCTATACCGTTTATGAACTCATGATTACCTGAAATTGCATAAACGCCGTACTTCGATTTGAAATCCCGCAAAGCAGAACCGATGTTCCTTTCTTCTAAAATTTGAGCATTATCATCAACCAAATCTCCGGCTATAAAAATTATGTCGGGATGAAGTTCATTAATCTTATTAACAATATTTGCTAAATTAGCGCCGTTATTAATTGGTGAAAGGTGAACGTCAGATATCAATACAGCATTTAATTCTTTTAAATTTCCTGAACCTTTGCGTAATTCCAGGTTCAAAGTTTTTACTGAAAAAATTCTTGTATTAATATATCCGGCTGTAATAATGATTGAAACTATTATAACAACGGCTAATATTGTTAAATGTTTAATAATAAGATAATTCTGGTTTATGTAAGCAGGGTGAAAGTGAAATATTAAACATGTAAGACGAAAAATATCAATGAGTAAAATAGACAGGAAAAAATAAAGCATGAAAGCGAACCAGAAAGATCCTATTCCCAAAAGTATATCATAGAGCAAAGGTGAAAGTATTTTCTCCATGAATTTAGCTGTAAGGAAAGAAAGTGTTGCAATTAAAAAAATAATAAGATAAACTACCTTTAATTGATGAAGCCCTTCCAAAGCCTGCCAGCCATGTACAAAGATATAATAATTTACTGCTGCATATAAGGATAAAAATATAGTAATAAAAACTACCATAGTATAAGTTTCTTAAACAATTCAAAATAAAAAGACATATTCTTATTCTTGGATTAACCAGTTGTTCGAAAGTTAGAGTACAAACCGTTATATATTCTGAAATACAATTAGATATCAATCTTAGAGAATAAATTTTAATTAACTGCCATTAATTTTATTTCTCAATTATATTAGATCTTTTATATTTCGTACCTACGGCACTTTACCGTATCTTTTTCTTATTGTTGCTACAAACCTGTCCGACTAGGCGGATATTTCATCCCTCTGAGATGAATAATAGGTATCCCGTTAGTGATTAAATATTTGTAGAAGATACAACAATAGAATTAATGAAGTCATGTTAGGGACGACATAGGGAATCTTTATTTTGTTTAAAATCTAAATAAATACAACAAAATTTAAGAAATATAATTATTGTGTTAACTCTTATGCCTCCTATAGTAAACTGTTATTAAATTTCCTTTTCCTATTTCGAACAAAAGGTAGGATCAATTGTATTCATCCCAGCTTTTTACCGGTAAGCCCTCTGTCCGAAACCTGACAAGCGATTTAACAAATCTTTTTGCAACCTGAATATTAGTAATCAAGTTGACATTCATGTCAACAGCTTTTCTTCTGATAATGTAGTCGTTGTCAAGTTCATCTTTTTCATGGCTCTTAGGAATGTTGATAACAAGGTCAATCTTGCTTTCATTAAGATATGTCATTACGTTCGGCTCAAGATCTTCAAGCGGCCAGTTAAGTATTTCGGCCTTTATTCCATGTTCATTAAGAAATTTGGCAGAACCTTTGGTGGCGTACAACTTCAAACCCATTTCATAAAGCATTTTTGTCTCGTTGAAAAAGTCAGCTTTATCCTTCAATGTTCCTGTGGAAAGCATAATTGACCTTTTAGGTATTCTGTAGCCTGTGGATAAGAAGCTTTTTAAGAATGCTTCGTTAAAATCATCGCCTAAGCAAGCAACCTCTCCCGTGGAAGCCATTTCAACGCCTAATATCGGGTCAGAACCTTTTAAGCGTGTAAAGGAAAATTGGGGAGCTTTTACGCCGACATAGTCAACGTCAAAAGAAGATTTATCCAGTTTGGGAATTTTTTCGCCCATAATGAGCTTGGTTGCAATCTCAATGAAATTTATTTTAAGAACTTTTGAGACAAACGGAAAACTTCGGGAAGCGCGGAGGTTGCACTCAATAACTTTTACTTCGTTATCCTTAGCAATAAATTGGATATTGAATGGACCGGTAATATTTAGCTCTTTTGCAATCTCTTTCGTTATAATCTTTATCCGGCGCATTGTTTCAAGGTAAGTCCTTTGCGGAGGCAGCACAATTGTAGCATCGCCGGAGTGTACTCCTGCGTTTTCAACGTGCTCTGAAATTGCATAGCAAAAGAGATTACCGTTTTCTGCAACAGCATCGGCTTCTATCTCTTTCCCGTCAGTGATGAATTTGCTAATTACAACCGGGTGGTCATGGCTTATTTCAGAAGCTTTCCTGAGGTACTCCTCAAGTTCATCGTCCGAAAGTACAATACTCATTGCGGCGCCGCTTAGTACGTAACTTGGTCGAATAAGTACGGGGTAATCAACTTTACGAGCAAATTCTTTTGCCTCTTTTAAGCTGGTTAATTCTTCCCATTCCGGTTGGTCTACTTCAAGCCTGTCAAGTATTTGTGAAAATTTATGTCTATCTTCAGCATTATCAATCTGTAAAGGAGAAGTCCCAAGTATATTGATCCCGGCATTATGAAGTTTTAGTGCCAGATTATTTGGAATCTGCCCGCCCATTGAAATAATAATACCTTCAGGACACTCTTTATCATATATATCAAGCACTCTTTCAAAAGTAAGCTGTTCAAAATATAGTTTATCACAAATATCATAATCGGTGCTTACTGTTTCGGGATTGCAATTTATCATGATAGTGTTGTACTCAAGTTTATTCAGCGTCATAACAGCATTAACGCAACACCAATCAAATTCCACGGAAGAGCCAATCCTGTATGCACCGCTGCCAAGTACGATAATTTGATTCTTTTGTCCCAGCGGTATATCATTCTCCCTGCCGTGATAAGTAAGGTAAAGATAATTTGTTTGTGCAGGATATTCAGCAGCTAAAGTATCGATTTGTTTTACAACCGGTATTACATCCAAAGCCTTTCTGCAGATTCTCACTTCCAATTCGGATGTATCCGTAAGCTGTCCGATTTGAATATCGGAGAAACCATTCATTTTAGTTTCGCGCATCAGGTTAACGGAAATATCATTCAATCTCATTCCTTTCAATTTCTTTTCCGCTTCAATTATATTCTGCATCTTGTAAAGGAACCATTTAGTAATTTTTGTAAGTTCATAAATCCTGTCAATGGTGTAGCCTTCCCTTAGGGCTTGTGCAATTGCATAAATTCTTTTGTCTGTCGGCTTGGAAAGTTCGGTATCCAAGTCTTCGAAAACAATATTGTTACCGACGAAACCATTCATGCCTATATCAAGCATTCTGATCGCTTTTTGCAATACTTCTTCAAAGCTTCTGCCAAGGGACATTACTTCGCCCACTGATTTCATTTCTGAGCCAAGCTGCGTGCTTACCTGCCTGAATTTTTGTAAATCCCATCTGGGGAATTTAAGCGCTACATAATCGAGCGCAGGTTCAAAACACGCTGAAGTTTCCTGTGTTATAATATTTACTACTTCATTCAAAGCATAACCAAGAGCCAATTTAGTCGCAATAAAAGCAAGAGGATACCCTGTAGCTTTTGATGCGAGGGCAGAACTCCTGCTTAATCTTGCATTTACTTCTATTATCCTGTAATCATCGGAATTCGGATCAAGAGCATATTGAATATTACACTCGCCGATAATTTCCAGATGCCTGATTAGCTTTATTCCAATAGAACGCAGTTTAAAATTCTCACTTGCTGAGAGAGTTTGAACCGGTGCAATTACAACGCTGTCCCCTGTATGGATTCCCATAGGGTCAATGTTTTCCATTGAGCAGATTGTTATACAATTGTTAAATTTATCCCGAACGATTTCGTATTCAACTTCCTTCCAACCGTAAAGAGATTCTTCGATTAAAATTTGATTGGTAAAGGAAAATGCACGCGTTGCTTTTTCAAGCAGTTCATCCTTATGGTTCACGATACCGGATCCTAAACCGCCGAGAGCGTATGCAATTCGTACCATTACCGGGAAACCAATTTTCTCTGCAGCTGCAACCGCTTCTTCAGGATTTTTTGCAGTCTTACTTATGGCGACCTTCAAACCTATTTCAGTAACCTTGTTCCCAAAAATGAGCCTGTCTTCGGTTGCCTGAATAGCTTCGACCTGTGTACCCAGAACTTTAACATTATACTTTTTAAGAATTCCTTTCTCATAAAGCTCGACGCCAACATTTAAAGCAGTTTGACCGCCGAATTGCAGTAGAATACTGTCGGGTTCTTCTTTCTGAATTATCTTTTCAACAAAGTCAACTTGAATAGGCAGAAAATAAACTTTATCAGCAAAATCTTCGGATGTCTGGATTGTTGCAATGTTGGGATTTATAAGTACGGAAGTTATTCCGTCTTCCTTTAATGCTTTAATTGCCTGGCTTCCTGAATAATCAAATTCACCAGCCTGTCCAATTTGAAGAGCTCCTGAGCCTAATATTAATACTTTTTTTGGCTTACCTCTTTTTATCATTTTAATGCCCTCAAAAACATGTCAAAAATAAATTCTGTATCGTCAGGTCCGGGGGACGCCTCCGGGTGAAATTGCGCTGCAAAAAACGGTTTGGAAATATGGATTATACCTTCATTGGTTCCATCGTTATCGTTTACAAACCATTCACGCCAATCTTCCGGCAGCGTTTCGGAATTAACTGCATAGCCGTGGTTTTGTGAAGTAATATAACATCTTTTGTACCCATTTCATTACACGGCTGGTTGTGACCCCTATGTCCGTATTTTAATTTATAAGTGTCTGCGCCTGCTGCAAGCGCCATAATTTGGCTGCCGAGGCAAACTCCAAGTATCGGTATACCTGACCGCATTGCTTTTCGGGTATTTTCTATCGTCGTTTTACACATTTTAGGATCACCAGGTCCATTGGAGATTAAAACTCCGTTTACTTTCTCTTGTGAAAAATCATAATTATATGGTACCCGGATTACAGTTATATCTCTTTTTAAGAACGCCTGGATAATGTTGTTTTTTGTTCCACAATCGACTAAGATAATCCTTTTCTTACTTCGTGAATATTCTACCGGATGTTTTATGCTTACCTGCCCTGCAAGATCAAGTTTGTTTATGTCTTCAAAATCTATTGGCTCATTTTCATTAACAACCACTTTCCCAAGCATCGTTCCTTTTTCACGTAGTTTCCTTGTCAGCATTCTTGTATCGATTCCGTAAACTCCGGGTATCTTGTGTTCTTTCATCCAATCATCAAGCGACCTTTTCGCATTCCAATGTGAATAATTATGAGAATAATCGGAAATTATCAAAGCCCTACAGTGGATTTCTTCTGATTCAAAATATTTTAATAGTCCGTTTTCTCTTTCATAACCTGGTACCCCGTAATTACCTATCAAAGGAAAAGTACAGACTAATATCTGTCCACAATACGATGGATCAGTCATGGTTTCAGGATATCCTACCATACCGGTATTAAAGACTACCTCCCCATTAGTATTTCTGTTATATCCGAAAGCAATACCTGTAAATTCGGATCCGTCTTCCAAAACAAGTTTTGCTGTATTTATTTTAGTGTTCATTTCTTTTCGCTTATTTCTTTATTGGCAAAAAAATAGCCACTCATTGAGTGGCTATTAAATTATAGACTCTTCAAAGTAATTTATTTTTGGTTGTGTTGAAATCCGGTACAAATATTTTTTCAAAAAAGTTTTATAAATATATAGCAAAGAGACTTTATATTCAATTTGTTAATGAATATTTTTAATGATTAGTTTCATCTGCAATAAATATAAAAAAATGAATTTTGAGCCTTATTTTTCGGGGAATAATTATAAATTTGCAAAAGTATTGAAATTGTATTCATTAAATCAAATTCCATTCTTTTTTTTAATATTATTTATTGTTAAAATGGATTTAAATCTATTTAATTTGATTATAAGTCAGAATCGGGAAATATAGATGCGGACAAATAAAACAACTAAGGAAGCCGGCCACAAAAAATTGCTAAAAGTATTTATTTTGGATACAAATGTGATTCTTCATGATGCAACTTGTATAGATCATTTTCAGGAACATGATATAGTAATACCGTTAACTGTTATAGAAGAACTTGATCATTTTAAAAGAGGTAATCAGGTTATCAACCTAAATGCAAGAGAATTTGCACGTACACTCGATTCCATGACAGGTACTGCATTATTCAACGGAGGTGTATCGATTGGTAAGGGGAGAGGAAAAGTAAAAATCGGCATTGCATGGGACTTGGCTGATGAAATAAAAGGTATTTTTAAGGAAGATACTCCCGATCATAGGATCCTTTCGGTAGCTTTTGAGTGGAATAAAAAATTTAAAGATAGGACAGTTGTTCTTGTAAGTAAAGATGTGAATCTGCGAATGAAAGCTAAAGCGCTGGGAATACTTGCGGAAGATTATACTACCGACAGGGTTACCAGTCTGGAGGAATTGTACAGCGGTAAAGAAATTGTTGAAGACTTTGACGATGATTTTATTGTTAAATTGTTCCAGTCTCCATATGAAATGCCTGCAAAGCAGATACTAAAGAAACTAGATAGAGATGCGGTTCCTAACAAATTTTATATCATACGGAATAGTAGCCGTTCTGTTCTTGCTTATCTTGATTCGGAAATGGAATACTTGCGTAAGGTGGATAAAAATGTTATTTACGGTATAAAACCTCGTAATGCTGAGCAGACTTTCGCTGTGGATGCTTTAACCAATAATAATATTCAGCTTGTTACATTAACCGGTAAAGCGGGAACGGGAAAGACTTTGCTTGCGCTTGCAAGTGCGCTGCATGTCCGGAAATTTTACCGCCAGATATTCATTGCCCGTCCCATTGTTCCATTAAGTAATAAAGACATTGGTTTTCTTCCCGGTGATGTGCAAAGTAAAATTGAGCCTTATATACAACCGCTTTGGGATAACCTCAGGGTTATTCAAGATCAATTTACCGAGAATGATAAACAAAACCAGCTTATTACAAATATGGTAAAAGAAGAAAAACTTGTCATAGAACCGCTTTCTTATATAAGAGGACGAAGTTTACAGAGAATATTTTTTATAGTTGATGAAGCCCAAAATCTCACTCCGCATGAGATTAAGACTATTATCACACGTGCCGGTGAAGGCTCCAAAGTTGTATTTACCGGAGATATTTATCAAATAGATCACCCTTACCTTGATTCTCAATCAAATGGGTTATCATACTTAATAGATCATTTTAAGGGTCAAAAGTTATATGCGCATGTAAATCTTGAAAAAGGAGAAAGATCTGAACTTGCAGAACTTGCAAGTAATTTGCTGTAAGAGTAATTCACCTTCGGTGGATAATGGGAAACCATCATGATTTTTAAATTGATATTGCTTCCGGTAAATTGACTAAAAATTCATCCCATTCTTGCTTATTTTTAAAATCGATTATTTATTTTTTAAAAGTTTATTAGATGAAGATTGCAGTTTTATTATCCGGCGGAGTTGATAGTTCCGTTGCATTGCGTTTGTTAAAAGACAAAGGACACGATCTTACAGCATATTATTTAAAGATTTGGTTGCAGGATGAATTTTCCTTTTTGGGAGAATGTCCCTGGGAAGAAGATTTAAGGTTCGCAAGAGGCGTGTGTGAACAAGCGGGAATTCCTATCGAGGTTATTCCTTTGCAGACTGAGTATTGGGAAACAGTAGTTACCTATACAATTTCGGAAATTAAAGAAGGTAGAACTCCAAACCCCGATATTTTCTGTAACAGCTTAATTAAGTTCGGACAGTTTTATGATAAGATAGATCCCTCATTTGAAAAAGTTGCAAGCGGCCATTATGCGAATGTAAAACTGCATAACAATAAATATGAATTAATAATGTCCCCTGATCCCGTTAAGGATCAAACATACTTTTTAGCATATTTGACTCAAAATCAGTTATCCAGAGCAATATTTCCAATCGGTGAATTCAAAAAAAGTGAGGTAAGAAAGTTTGCTCATCAATTTCTGCTTCCCACTATGGATAGAAGAGACAGCCAGGGTATTTGTTTTCTCGGTCAAATTAAATTTGATGAATTTATTAAGCATCATCTTGGCGAGATTAGGGGAGATATTGTTGATATGGATACAGGGAAAAAACTAGGTCGGCATAATGGATATTATTATTATACGATCGGGCAAAGGTCCGGCTTGGGTTTATCGGGAGGTCCTTGGTACGTAGTTAAAAAAGATGTAAAAGAAAACATTGTCTTTATATCAAAAGAAAATCTTTATAAAAGAGAAAAAAACACATTCTCAGTTGGTAAGTTTAATTGGATTTTAGAAGAAAAACCGTCAGTTAATAATTTAAAAGTAAAAATCAGGCATGGTGCCAAGATGTACAACTGCATACTTGATTTTAAAGATGAAAATGAAGCGGAAGTAAAATTAGATAAGCCTGATCAGGGAATTGCACCAGGTCAGTTCGCAGTTTTTTATCAGGATAATTTGTGCCTCGGCAGCGGAGTAATACTTTAATTTAAATATTGAAAAATTCAAAAATGAATAAAAAATTTAATAAGAGTATTTACTTGAATTATACTTTAAACATAAATTTATCATTTAATAAGTGCTTTAGTAACCTCATTTTTATATTTTTAAAACCATAATTAATTGTGTTGGATTAAAATAAGTTGGGAATACGTACTATGTCAAAAACCGAAAAGAATTTAAAAGAAGCTTTTGCCGGTGAGAGCCAGGCAAATCAAAAATATAATGCCTTTGCTAAGAAAGCTGAAAGGGAGGGCTTCCCTAATATAGCCCGTTTATTTAGAACTGCTGCCGTAGCAGAAAGAATTCATGCTGAGGGTCATTTAAATTCAATGGATGGAATCGGAGCTACAGTTGACAATCTTAAGGCTGCTGTGGCAGGAGAAACTTATGAATTTACTGAAATGTATCCCCCTATGCTTGAAGATGCAATAGAGGAAAATCACAAAGCTAAACGTATGTTTGGCTATGCGATCAAAGCTGAAGCGGTTCATGCTAAATTGTACAAACTGGCGCTTGCAACCGCCGAGCATGGGGAGGATCTGGAAAATGTTGAATTTTATCTTTGTCCTGTTTGCGGTAATATAGAATTTGGGAAACCGGCAGAAAATTGTTCCATTTGCGGCGCATTAGCTGAAAAATTTATTAAACTTTAATTTATTCGGTGGTTAAGAATTATATACATGTATCTTTTATTAAGTAGTGTAAATAAATCTTTTAAATATATTTGCATTAAATAATAGAAAATATTTTGATTTATTTAAGCATATTCAACTTAGTATTTTATAGAAGAAAAAATCGTTTAGAGAACATTGCCAGAATAATAATTCATTTGAATCTTTACGGCAATATTGACATCTAATTATTAGTTGAAAGGAAGTAATTATCTATGAAATATACGGTAGAAGATTCTGATCTGAATTTTGAGCAGGAAGTACTAAAATCAGATGTTCCTGTTTTAGTGGATTTTTGGGCGCCGTGGTGCGGTCCATGCCGTTCCGTTGCACCGATCGTCGATGAAATAGCTATGGAATATCATGGAAAGCTGAAGGTTGTAAAATTAAATACGGATGATAACCAGGAAGTTGCTATCCGTTACGGAATAAGAAGCATTCCTACATTAGGTTTATTCAATAATGGTCAGGTTGTTGACGGTATTATAGGCGCTGTACCAAAGAACTTGATTGAAAATAGAATAAAACCTTTTATTCATGAAATTAATTAATTAATAGGTCAGGTAAACTCCTGCCTTTTTTCATACCCAAAACAGTCTATAAATAACAAGATAAACTTTAATAATTCTCAAAGTATAATTTTTTAAATTAGGAAAAATTTGAAAGGGTTGTTTGTACTTTTTTTTAAGTTAATCTTCTATTTGAATCTTATCGGAGATTTCATTTGTGTTATCCGGTTTAGCCGGGAATAGAAGAGTTAATATGTTCCCAGCCTTATCAATACCGTGTAAAATCCCTTTACAAAATTCTCCGTTGATAAACATAGTCTGTATTTCTTCTTTAATCTCATCCCATGTATTTTGAAATACTTTTTCTTTTATCCCACTGTCTGTTAAAATATAAAATTGCCTGCCTTCAAGAAGAATAAAAATTAGAATAGCTGTTTTATCGCGTGTTTTCCCGATTCCTAAACGCAGAAATTCTGCCTGTGCGAGTTCTTTAACCGATTTTCCCCTGTTAGGGAAATGGCGGTGTTCTCTAATGGTAACGCAGATTTTTCCGGTTGTTTTCTTCTCTCTTTCTTTAATTTTATGGGAGATGCGGAGAAGTTCATCGTCGTTAATAAAGTGGTATATTAATCTTTTTTCCATATTGAAACAATTTTTATATATAAAAGTATGAAAGAATGGCAAATATTACAATAAAGAATATTATAAAGGCAATAAAAAAATGCAGTGAATTTATCACTGCACTTCTAACCATACAATGAAAATAATTATTTTTTTGAGACAGATATATCTCCGCCCGAAGTTTTTGCAGTAAGCTCATTTCCGCCGTTATTAAGATCAGCTTCATATTTACCGGATGATATGTTGGTTACATTGTTTCCGGGAAAATCGCAGTGTATACTCCCTCCCGAAGTTGACATCCTTGCATTAGCGCTGAAATCGTGCGGAAGTTTGAGTGTAATATCACCCCCGGAAGTTTCTAAATGAATACCCATATTTTGCCCGGTATAATCTAATTCAATATCTCCGCCGGAAGTACTGGCGTCTATTTTACCATTGCCGCCTTTTAAAATGATACTGCCTCCGGAAGTAAAAGCCGAAATATCACCGTTAAAACCAACTGATTTAATATCGCCGCCGGATGTCTTTAGATCGAGATTGCCTGTAGTACTATCCAAATTAACCTCACCGCCAGAAGTTGAAACTATAGCGCTCCCGTTTGTATTTCTAATAATAATATCGCCGCCGGAAGAGCCTAATTCTATCCTTCCGTTTAGATCCTCCAATCGAATATCACCTCCGCTGCTGGATACTTTAGCGTTATAAGTTCGGGGAAGTCGTATTTCAAATCTTAACTTAATTCCTCTGCCTAAATTGAAAAAGTTCCAGTTGTCGTGCCCTACGGCAGTTATAGTAACACCCTCATCGCTTTCATTAAAATCAAATTTAACTTTTTTCTCTGCCCTATCATTTCCGAATATCTTGATATAAACCTGCGGCTCATCGGAAGTAGTAATTGTAACGTCACCGGAATAAGCTCTCAGCTTAAAATTTTTTCCAGGCATTGTATTGAATGTTTTTTCATGAAGTATCATATAGCTCGAATCCTCTAATTCGGTATAATGACTGCATGCGAGGGAGGAAAAACCTAAAAGTATCATCACCGGAATAAAATATCCCCTACCTACGAAATATATTTTTCTCATTACTATCTCCCGTTAGTTTATCTATTAGACTTAGATTTCTTATAAAAGGTTACTATTGTAAAATATTTAACCTCAATATATTCTTTCAAACAATAAATTCCATAATTTAAATGACTGCCGGTTTATAAAATAAAACAACGGCAATGTATATAAAACTTGTAATATCTCAGGGATACCTGGATGGCTCTATTTATATAAAATAATTACGGCTTAATAGCGAATAATCTTTGATTATAAATGCTTATTAGTTTGTTAATGTTTATTCCTGAAAAAATACATTGACTTGGAATAATAATTTTTATATTATTAAAAATGTTATTCAAACGTTTTTCAATTTCTCATTGCTGTATTAATAAAAAAACAAAATAAAATCGGTTAAATGAATAAATTCGTAAAATCAGGTTCAAAAGTTTTATTATTTATTACTTGTTTTTTTATTATTACATTATTTTTTGATCAGGCAAACCTGCTTGATATTATAATGGGGAATGATGAAAATATCGATATTCAGCACCCTGAAGAAGTTGATGCCTCACTTGTTCAATCTACACCATTTTTGGACCAAATCACCTTTGATAAGGTTATTTATTCAGGAATATCCGACATTAATAATGCTACAGACGCAGTGATACTTGCAAAAAAAGTAATTGTTGATGAAGACAGCCCATTTACTGAAACCATATTTGCAGTTGTTCCTGAATCAGGTGATGCTTTTGAAAACGAACTTCAGGAGGATTCCTATACTTTTATTAACATTCAAAGCGGTATATATCTTCACAATCGAACACTTCTAATTTAGAATCTCATAACACCCAATATATAAATTTCAGTTAATGCTTAAGCCATTGATTTATGGCAAGAAGTGCGCAGCAATGTGTAATAAATGATTCAAGTCCCATGTGACTTAATTAGTGCTGCCTATATAATTGATTCATTTTATTTATAGGTAAAATAGTGGGCTCTATGAGAAGACGATTCTATAATCTTTTTTATAAAGCAATAAGTATATTTACTTTCTTTCTGCTTTTGTCATCAATTTGTTATCCAAAGTTATTGCAGGATAATAATGATTCTGTAAAAATTAATTTACCCTGGGCAGAAAAGAAATTTTTACAAAATAATCTTCAACTGCTTGCGGCAAAATATAACATTAATGCTGCACGGGCTTCAATAATTCAGGCAGAATTGTGGAGTAATCCGAATATTTCAATCGGGCAAAATGTATATAATAAGTTCACAGGAAAATATTTTGACTTTACAAAAAACGGGAATACCGATATACAAATTCAGCAGCTCATTCTGCTCGCAGGGAAACGAAATGACCAGGTAAAAATAGCCGAAATAAATTCTAATATTGCTGAGGACTCTTTCTATGACTTGCTAAGGACTCTTAAATCCGAACTTAGAACGGATTTATACGACCTTTATTTCTTGCAGGCGTCTCTTTATTTCTATGATGAAACAATCCTTTCCGTAAAAAAGACAGTAGACGCTTCTGAAAAAATTTATGAAAGCCATTCAATTCTTCTCTCTGAAGTGCTCAGATTAAAGTCTCTTTTATTTACACTTGAAAGCGAGAGATTATCCATTAGAACTCAAATTTCAGGAATTGAAAATGACTTGAATATTCTTCTTGCCGATTCCACCGGGATAAATTCCTATTACATTCCTCAGATAAATGTTCAGTCATTTGATAGTTTAGATATAAAGAATATTTCGTTAAATGATGCAATTCAAACAGCCTATGAGAGCCGGCCGGATATTAAAATAGCTGGGTTAAATTTAAAATCTGAAGAAACTAATCTTGCCCTTCAAAAAGCGCTTGCTATTCCCGATGTGACTCTTGGCGGTTCATATTCACGTCATGGAAGCTATGTCCCCGATTATCTTGCACTTACACTTTCAATTGATTTGCCGGTATTTAACCGCAACCAGGGAAACATTAGTGTTTCTGAAAATAATATCGAAGCCGATAAAGTTTTACTAAACAAGGCAAAGCATTCCGTAAAAAAAGATGTTGTTTCAGCTTATGACAAGGCTTTTGAGACCAATAAACTTTACCGGAATTTTGATAATAAGTTTACCGGTGAATACAAAAAATTAGCATCCGGTATGATTGCTAATTACGAAAACAGGAATATGACAATAATTGAGTTTACGGATTTTTATGATTCATATAAAACCAGTGTCCTTCAGACAATTCAGCTTCAAAACAGTAGAATTGATTCATTCGAAAATTTGAATTTTGCCGCCGGTAAAGATTTACTTCCTCCGGCTGGAGATTAAGGTATTTATAATTTATTACTCACTTGAAAGGAGGAATAAAATGAAACATCTATTGAAAGTTGTTTTGTACCCGTTATTAGCGTTGGTAATTCTATTAATTGTCAGCTTGTCTTCGCAAAGTTGTACGGACGCTGATGGAAAACAGGTATCGGAAGCGCTTAATAAAAAGGTAACTATAAGCAATGACGGGCAAATAATAACATTTCCTAAAAATAGCCCCGGGCTGGATGAGTTCAAGGTTTCTTCTGCAGAGAAAGGATCGGCAACCTTGTCGGTTATTGCGCCGGCGCGCATAGTTGCCAGTATATTACACTCAAAGATTGCCGGGTCTGCAATTGTTTTATTTGATTCGCCGGATGTAACATCTTTATATTCACAATATAGACAAAGCAAAGCAAATGTCGATTTGACATCTAAGAATCTCGTCAGGGCGAAACAAATGTTTGATAATCTTGGGATAACCGGAAAAGATTTAAATCAGGCAGAAACAGATGCCGCTACTGCGAAAGCAAGCCTGGAAGAAATGGAAGGAAGACTTAAAGTTTTAGGCTATAACCCGTCGGAAATAGAAAACGTAAAAGACGATATGGTGTGGCTGATGGCAGATGTTCCTGAGGCGCAGCTTAACGAAATATCTAAAGGAGGAATCATCCGTATTACGCTGGCAGCTTTCCCGGATAAAATTTTTATAGGCAGAATCGATGCAATTGGCAGTATAATTGATCCAAATACCCGCGAAATAAAAGTGCGAATTTCCCTTTCAAACCTCGATGAAAAATTTCTTCCCGGGATGTTTGCACAAGCAGATTTTGGAAATAAAATAAGTGAAGCTTATGTATTGCCTTTATCCGCAGTTGTTACTGTTGAAGGAAACAACTATCTATTTATTCAGACTGCTCCAAATATTTTTGAAAGAAGAAAAGTAATTATGGCGAGTTCCGATGCATCAAAATTGATCATTCTCAGCGGTTTAAATGAAAACGAGAAAGTGGTTACATCGGGTGCAATACTTTTAAAAGGGATCAGCTTTGGATACTGAAATTATTAATATTTAATATACTGAAATAATATGATACGTAAACTTCTTGGATTTTCATTAAATCAACGACTTGCTACAATTGCAATAGTAATATGCTTTATTGCAGCCGGAATCTGGTCCTGGATAGAACTAAAAAAGGAAGCCTACCCGGACGTAGGGGATACAGAGGTTGAAGTGATTACAACTTATCCCGGGCAGGCAGCTCAGGATGTTGAACAGCAGGTAACTCTGCCGCTTGAACGGGCGCTTAATGGCGTGCCTAAAGTAATTAATCGGCGTTCTAAAACTATTTTCGGCCTTTCAGTAATTGATCTGACTTTTGAAGATGGAACCGATGATTACTTTGCTCGTCAGCAGGTGCTGGAAAAAGTGAACGATGCTGTCCTTCCTGCCGGAGTAAACCCAACTCTTGGCCCCTTAACCGGTCCCGTTGATGAAATTTTCCGTTATGTAATTGAAGCGAACGATAATTATACTCCAATGCAATTGAGGACTTTGCAGGATTGGGAAATTATTCCAAGACTTCTTCAGGTTCCCGGAATTGCAGATGTAGTAAATTTTGGCGGATTGGTAATGCAGTACCATGTTATTACTTCTCCTGATAAACTTTACCGGTACAACCTTTCACTGCAGAATATAATAGACGCCGTACAGGCAAATAATATAAATACCGGCGGTAATATTATACGAAGAGGAGAACAGGGATTTGTTGTAAGAGGTATAGGCGCCATTCGCAAAAAGGAAGATATTGAAAATATAGTATTGAAATCGGATAATGGAGTACCGGTCTATATAAGAGATATAGCTACAGTCGAAGAACATCCATCTCCACCTACAGGTATTCTTGGTTATACAATCCGTACTAATGATTCAACAAAAGTGGATGTAAATTCAAGCATTCAGGGTTTGCTTGCAATGAGGCGCGGTGAAAATCCCTCCGATGTAATTGAAGGGTTAAAAGAAAAAGTGAAAGAAATAAATGAAAATGTTCTTCCCGAAGGTGTTCGCCTGCGTATTACCTATGATAGAAGTCAATTGGTAGGTTATACTATCAATACGGTATCCCGGACATTATTCGAAGGATTTTCGATAGTAATACTTGTGCTTATATTTTTTATTGGCAGCGTGCGATCTTCTTTTGTGGTCGCAACAACAATTCCAATCTCTCTTCTTTTTGCCTTCAGCATGATGAAATTGACCGGGATACCGGCAAACCTGTTGTCGCTTGGTGCAATTGACTTCGGGATTATTGTAGACGGCGCGGTTGTTATGGTTGAAAATATTATGAGGCGATATAGAGATGCAACACCTGAAGAAAAAAGCCAGGGTATTATCCGTTTAACATTGACAGCAGCGCAAGAGGTAGGCAGAGAAATATTTTTCTCAATAACAATTATTATCCTTGCATATTTACCTATATTTTCTTTCCAGAGGGTTGAAGGAAAACTCTTTTCACCAATGGCATATACTCTTTCTTATGCTATTACAGGCTCAATGATTTTAGCTTTGACAGCTATACCCGTTTTGATGACTATGATATACAAGAAGCATTTTACTTCTCAAAACCCCGGTAAAATCGAATGGCATAACCCCGTTTATCATTGGATAGAGAAACAATATTCGAAAGCTATTGAGCTTTTTACAAAGCACCCTATGCCCGTTGTAATTACTTCATTTGCTGTAGTTGTAATTGTAGCTGTATTCGGCGCCAGGAATATTGGAACTGAATTCTTACCCGAACTGGATGAGGGAGCCTTTAATATAAGATGTTTTTTCCCTGTGGGAATTACGCTTGAGAATGCTGCGGTTTATTGTCCGGTAATTAGGAATGTAATTAGTAATCACAAACAGGTGAACGTTGTGTTAACACAATTGGGACGTAATGATGACGGCACAGATCCATACGGACCAAACCGGCTTGAGATTCTGGTAGGATTAAAGGATTATTCTACCTGGACTAAAGATACCAGCAAAGAAGAACTTCTTGTAAAAATGAAAAATGAGTTGGAACAAGCAGTTCCCAGCGCTCAAATCCTTTTTTCTCAGCCAATTCTTGATAATGTTACGGAAGCCGTTACGGGAAGTGTCGCTGATCTTGCGGTATTATTGGATGGGGAAGATTTAAATTTTATGAGACAAAAGGCAGACTCAATTCTTGGTATAATTAGAAAACTTCCGGGAGCAAGTGAATCCGGTATAGAACAGGAAGGGGATCAGGCACAGCTTTCTGTTGAGATTAACAGGGAAGCGGCCGCCAGGTTCGGAATAAATGTAAGCGATATTCAAAGAATGATTGAAGCCGCAATTGGAGGTAAGGCTATAAGTACTCTTTATGATGATAAAGGAAGGAGATTTGATATAGTTGTACGCTATTCTTCGGATTATCGAAGCTCAATTCAGGCAGTAGAAAATATGCTGGTTACTTCATCTAATGGGAACAGAATTCCTATGTCGCAAGTGGCATCAATAAAACTTGTTGATGGCCCGACAATTATTCAGCGAGAAAATGGAGAAAGACAAGTTTCTGTTCGTTCTAATATTCGCGGCCGCGATCAGGGCGGGTTTGTAACAGAAGCACAAAATAAAATTGCATCGGCTATTACATTGCCTAAAGGTTATTCTATAGAGTGGGGAGGGCAGTTTGAAAACCTTGCCCGTGCCGGAAAACGGCTTGCTATTGTTATTCCGCTTACAATTGGAATAGTCTTTTTACTACTATTTTCAATGTATAGGAATATTAAGCATGTTGCTGTCGCAATGTCATGTATTCCATATGCATTAATCGGGGGAATTCTTGCATTGCTTATTAGAGGATATAATTTTAATGTTTCTGCAGGTGTTGGTTTTATATCATTATTTGGTGTTTCTATAATTGCAGGTGTTCTATATGTTTCGAGAACTAATCGTCTTATTGAAGATTACGGTATGAATATTAACGATGCAGTTAAAAAAGCGGCTGCAATTCAGCTTCGTCCAAATTTAATGACAATTCTGCTTGCTTTATTGGGATTAATTCCTGCTGCACGGGCAACAGGTATTGGCTCTGATGTTCAAAGGCCCTTAGCCACTGTAATTGTCGGTGGTCTATGTACAGCGCTCATCCTAACGCTGTTAACATTGCCTTCACTTTATCTGTTACTGGAAAAGAATAAAAAAAATAATAACAATAATAAATTGGCTGAATGACATTGTGAAATGTATATTTACAAATATATAAAAAATATAATTCCTGTAGCAGGAGGTAAACAATGCTTGAAATAAAATTCTTTTTAGACGAGAGTGATCAATACGAGGATAAGCCAAAGCATGAATATATAATGCGTTATCTTATGCATCATTCAATTATGGGAGCTTCTGTGTTTGAGGCAAAAATCGGATATGGACATAAGCACCATCTTCATCATCCTCAAAATTTAGGCAATGTTGATGAAAATCCGATTATGATTATGTTCATTGATGAAGAAGAAAAAGTTGAGCTGGTACTTCCTCATCTAAAAGAAGTTCTTAATCAAGGATTGATTGTTAAAACAAAAGTAGAACGTATTTAACAAGTTAATCTAAAACATAATTAAGTTGTTTTTAATAATAATCGGACTTGAATATTAGCGATGTTCTTTTATAATGAATTTTCATATTAATTTTAAAGGTAAAAAATGGGTTTAAATAAAATTGTAATCTCTGTTTGCTTATCCTTTTTAGTTTTTTCTTGCGGAATAGTATA
>Ga0116130_1000195_pt1 | contig 39383 bp, 29 predicted proteins | sample June2015DPH_17_5_FD_89733 | JGI IMG/M metagenome (GOLD analysis project Ga0116130, IMG submission 89733) | Peatland microbial communities from SPRUCE experiment site at the Marcell Experimental Forest, Minnesota, USA - June2015DPH_17_40 | ecosystem: Environmental > Terrestrial > Soil > Wetlands...
CCATACCAAGATTTATATAATCAGTAGATATAACATAAGAAAATGATTTATAATTCGGAATATTTAAACTACATTATTTTTAATTCAAACACCTATAGCTCAATGTAATAAAGCCAACTATTAAACTTTCTTTGACCCGTTTAATTATAGCCGATTCAGGCTTTCATTCTTCGGTTTCAGGTTTGGGTAATTTGTTAAACTTTAACTGCTTTTATATATTGGCAGCATGATTTTATCAATGTATATACTCAGAAATCATGTAGTACCGTTCGTGTTCTCAATAATCACTTTGATGTGTATATTCCTTCTACAATTTCTGATGAAATTTGCCGACCGGCTAATTGGAAAAGGCCTGGATATGTGGGTAATAATAAAATTAATTACCTTTAACCTTGCCTGGATGGTTGTGCTTGTCGTACCAATGGCAACTTTGGTAGCTACTCTTATGGCATTCGGTAATATGTCACAAAACAACGAAGTGACAATAATGAAGTCATCCGGCTCAAGCCTTTACAGGATGATGCTGGCACCGTTTATTGCAAGCATTATTGTTGGTTACCTGTTGTTTGTGTTCAATGATGATGTTCTTCCGGATGCAAATCACAACGCAAAGCTTTTAATGGAAGATATTTCGAGGCAAAAGCCCACCCTTTCATTAGAGCCCGGCGTCTTTTCGCAAGAAGTTGCAAACTATGCAATTCTTGTCAAAGGAATAAACCAAAAGACAAACGATCTTGAAGACGTAGTAATTTATGATTACACAGACCCTTCTCAGGTTAATATTGTAACTGCCCACAAAGGAAAAATTTATTTTTCAAAAGATCAGTCTAAATTACTAATGGATTTGTGGGACGGCGAAATACATCTATCAAGTATTACTCAAAGTGATCTTTACAGGAAGCTTCTCTTTAAAAAACACCGTATTACGATGAATGGCGATCAATTTTCATTTCAACAATCGGGACCGGGCGGGACAAGAGGAGATAGAGAACTTAGCACACACGCAATGTATATCATTGCCGATAGTTTAAATAAAATCAGAGATGTTTCATTTAAGAGCTTACAAAAAGAATCGTCAAAATATCTTTTAACAAACAGCATCAACCCTTTTGCTTCCGAACAGACGCCCGTATTTAAGATACATAATCCGGATATAGTTTACAGCAAGGCGCTGGAAAAAATTAGTACATCAAAAAATATTATACTCTCAAGTTTCCGGTCGGAGGAAACAATCCAAGATCAGGTAAATTCTTACATGGTAGAGATTCACAAAAAATATGCTCTGCCGGTTGCATGTATTGTTTTTATCTTAATCGGCGCCCCCCTTGGAGTTATGGTAAGAAAAGGCGGCTTTGGAGTAGCTGCCAGTATAAGTTTATTCTTCTTTGTTATCTACTGGGCTTTCTTAATCGGCGGCGAAAAATTAGCCGATAGAAATATTATTACCCCCTTCTGGGGAATGTGGTCTGCTAATATTCTTCTTAGCATTGCGGGAATTATTTTAACAACCAAGACCGTACAGGAAACCATCATATTAAATTTCAATTTCCTGAAAAAACTTATACCAAAGCAATGGCGAAATTTATCACAGGATAATGATGAAGCTCAATGATGATAGTGATTACGGAAATAGGGTTTTAAGAAAGGCTTAATGAAAATTATCGACAAATATCTTATCAAGCAGTTTCTCCAAACAATTATCTTCGGTATAATTTCATTTACATTGATATTTGTAATTATAAATATGGTTGAGAATATAGGAAATTTCCTGGATCAAAACGTACCGTTCACTGTTATACTTCATTATTATATTGTATTCAGCCCGGATATAATAAAGCTGATGACACCTGTTGCCGTGTTATTTGCAGCTTTGTTTACAGCAGGTAAAGCTGCAAGTTTAAGCGAATTGACGGCAATTAAGGCAAGCGGGGTAAGTTTATACAGATTTATGTTTCCCTTTCTTATTACTGCTTTTGTAATAAGTATATTCTCAATTTATTTTGCCGGTTATGTTGTACCTTTGGCAAATGAGACGAAAGAAAAAATTGAAGTGAAGTACCTTGACTCAGGATACAATTATCTTGGCAGTAATATTTTCTTCCAGGATTCCAAAACAAGAATTGTCAGTATCGCATACTTTGATAATTCACGAAATCAGGCTATCAGGGTAAGTATTGAAGAATTTGCTAATGATGATCCCACAAGAATTATATCCAGAATCGACTCCCAGAATATGATTTATGATACCGTTGCACATATATGGATTGCAAATAACGGAATTCAGAGGACTATAAATATAGACAGTCAAAGTGCATCTTTTTTTACAACTTTAAAAATAAATTATCTTAATTTTAAGCCAGAAGATTTAGCTTCCAAACAGCAGAAGCCGGAAAATATGAATCTCAGCCAACTTAATAAATTAATTGATTCGCAAAAGCGCGCCGGCAATGATCCCACAAGTACACTAATTGAATATTATTCACGAATATCATTCCCTATTGCAAGCATTATTGTCGTGTTTTTCGGCTTGCCGATTTCAGCTAATAAAAGAAGAGGCGGTCTTGCAGTACAGGTTGGTGTAAACATACTTGTAACTTTTATTTATCTTGTGTTTATGCAGATAAGCCTTGCATTTGGAAAGAACGGAGCTTTAAGTCCCCTGCTAACTGCATGGTGTGCAAATTTGATATTTCTTGCAGCGGCATTAATCAACCTGCCGAGAGTACCACAATAATATTTTGCAGGACGGGCAGGCAACCTGTCTATCAATGGAAATAGATTTTTCAGGATTAAACCTCCGAGGTTAAGTCACAAAGTGATGGCCATGCCAGAAAACCTCGGAGGATTATTATTAAAACATCCAGCGTGAATCTAATGCAACAGAAAGATATTTTGCAGAATTAGGCGCTGCAAAAGATTGCATATCCATGGTTGCAAGATTAAATTCTAAAGAACCGGCTTCAATGCCCAAACCAAACCCCCAATGGAAGCCTAACAGTCCGCCGAAAGAACAGCCCGTCCTTATATAAGGAACACCGGGAGCAAGCTGCCATTCACCGCCAACCGAAACACGGGTCTTTGTACTATTACCGGGTTCATCGTTAAAACCCTGATTAATATCCAATGCAACAAGCAGCGTTCCGGGAAAAGAGCCCTCGTTAAAATTAAATTTATGCGCGGCGCCGATTCTTAATGTAGTCGGTAAATCCGTAGTAAAACTGCCTCCGGTTACACTGTTTCCCTTAAAATTATATTTAATAGAATCACGTTGTGCTTGACTCGTCAAATCGCTCACTGTATATTGCCCTGAGGCAGTAGTAACAGCAGTATTCTGATTCCAGGTAATACTACCAATATCCGTAATTGCTAAAGAAACAGTCCAGTCATTAAAAAGACTTGCACTAAATCCAACGTCAAAACCGAGACCCGTACCGGCAGGCGAAGGGAACGGGGTTCCTTTGGAATTTGTGTTATTGGAATCACTTGATGTATTAGTAGTATCTTTGTACTTAACATTGAACATATTCGAGAAGGCTGATTGAATAACATAGTTAGAATGTAATGTAATTTGATTATTTGCGCCTGTTTGGATATAATTACCGTTTGTCTGCACACTTTGTGCATAAGCAAACCCCTGATAATATTTAATAGATACACCCGCAGATAACTTTTCGAGATATTGGTCTAGTACGCCCTTGATTTCCCTTGAATAGGTTAACGAATAATTTCTTATCCACCATGCGTTAAACTTAGAATCATCAAAGCTATAAGTACTATTCTGCGGGTTCCCATATAAGGCTAAAGTTGAAAGAGCCTGCGGCACGGTTAAATCACCTTCAATAAAATCATTTATCGAAAAGCCAAAAGAGCCGATTGACGGATCAAGATGCAGCCCGAATGAAAAAAGAGTAAAAGACATATTGCTGAAAATCAATCCGCCGCCGCTAAATAATGAGTTTAGATTTTGCTTATCATTATCTGTCAGATATCTCGGCTGCCCATTCACTGTTCCAAAGTAATAATTAATATCATTGATAGTCATAAAATTAGTGCCAGCAGTTACCGATAAATGCGGCAATGGAAGAACTGTACTGAAATCCACATCAGAATTTGAATTAATCAAATTTGCCGGATTGATACCAATTGAGTAAACACCCTGTGAAATTGCATTAGATGTTTTTCCAAGGCTCATACTTCTTGCGTCGGTACTTCCTTCAGAACCGTATTGTGCAAATATATTTACACAAAAAACGATTGAAACCGACAGGGTAATTATTAAATTTTTCATGATTTTTATTCCCTTCTCATTTCAAATCGTTTGTGTTTACATGATAATTTACGCCTCCATAGACGGTAACCTGGATAGAATCGTTGGGGCGTATGGCAACATATTGTGCGGGACTGCTTGAAGCATCATTTGTTTGAACGTTTATCGAAACAATAGCATAATGCGCTCCGGCTAACTTAGCGGCCTGTGCGGAATCCAATTGGATTACGTTGTTGGTAGTAAACGCGCTTGTTACCTCACCTGTGGCAGTGTTTATATTGGCAGCAAGGAAAGAAAGCGAATCCGAGAACAAATGATTGTACCCGCCGTCGACAAAGTTAATTGTAAGCCAAGCATTCAGCGGTATACCGTTTTGAACATTAACATTAATATATGCAGACCTTGCATCCTGAATTTTCAGGCTATCCTGATTGGTTATATTAATGCTTGTTGTGTCTGTGATTAAAGTTTTTTGGAGAGCCAGGATGCTCTTTGTAGAAAAATTGGTTGAAAATAATACTGTATCATTATCCGTTACAGTTCCCGTTGCCGTTGAATTATACGGGTTCATAATATATTCTGCAGTCATAATAATTGAACTCGGCAGGAAGGTTATAAATTGTGATAAATTACTATTATTTTGAGTAAATGAGAGGTGCTTATTACCATTTTGTGTATAAATCGAAATATTATCATTCTGGGTGGAATCGTAAGTAAGCGCCATTGTACTACCATCTTCTCTTTCTCCGATTATACTTAAATTCTTTATTTGAAAAGCAAAGGGAGTAGAACCGGGCAAATAAGAATGATAGTTCACATCCATATTAAGTGTATCATATTCAAGAGATACTTTGCCCCTATAATTTTCAGCGTTACCAAGGTTCAGGGAAAAAGATTGGGATTGAACTCCCAAAGATAGTTCAGGAAGATAACCTGTCGCCGAGCTAAATTCAAAATTGGAACATGAAAATTGCACAGTTACAAATGACCCAAGAGGAAGAGATGCAGATGAACAGGTTACTTTTAATTGTAGGCTGCTTTGATTTTGTGCTGATTGATTTGCAGGTTGTATATAAGTATAACCTGCAAGTGAAATTGATTGAGTAAAATTCTGATCCGAAGCAGGAACATTTAGTGTGACAGGTAATTCCAATCCATTACTTTGTATTATCCCTGGAAAGGTAATTGTTATAACAACAGCTTCCGCATTCGAATTGCTAATATTAAAGGAGAATGACCCGCTAGTAAAAACCGCGTTGTCCAGTACAGCCCCTTTGGGCATAGGGACATAAATTGTTGCGCTGTCATTATTGATAACAGGAACCGGGACAGGCTGCGTAGATGTCTGAGCATTTAATTGTAAAAAGCTTGAAACATTTGCACTGTGGGTGTATATGTCTGATTGCAGGACATAGATACTATCAGCAGAGGATGTTCCCTGTATGGAAATATATTTTTGCTTTTTGATTATATCATTAAGCGTATACGACCTATTTACAAGCGGGACATTTAAATCAACATCCCATTGAGGCACTTTCAGGTTTGTAGGCAGATCAATGCAACCCCCAATCCATAAGGACAATAAAATAGAAACCAGCACGATGGGAAAGTTTCTGTAGTTAGAGTTCATAAGGACTCCTATTTATTTAAAAGAACATACAAATAATATAATAAAAAGCCAATAATTGTACTATAAAATAAAATCAGACAATCATAATCGAATAATAGCAATTTGTTTCTATTGGAAATCACATCTGTTTAAAAACGACTAATTTTTAAATCATTTTGAATGAAATAAAATTAATCTATATAAGGATGATAAAAATAGCAATATTTACTATTCTTTTCCGAATTCCCTTTTTGGGAAAATGTCTGAACTTGCGAAGACGGGTGATTTCGTCACTTACTGCTTTTACCGCAGCTACGGTTAAAGCTAAATGGATTATTTCAAATTACTTAAAATAGCACTTAAATTCACTTCAAAAATATTAATTATTTGTTAATTTTTCGTTTTTGGATTGCAATGTAATTTATTTCATCACCCACCTGCCGGCAGGCAGGTTTACTCCTAACTGGTTTATTCGGTTCTTGACAAATAAGCTAAAATAGTTTTATGCCGAAATCTATTACTGTAGAAGAAATTAAAGAAGGTATTGAATTAGCTATTCCGATTAGGAATAAATTTAGCCAGGTTTTATGGCTGAAGGTATTAAATTGGAAGGAAGGCACAAAAATATATTATCGTTTTGGGGTATGGCACGGGATAATGCGTCCTATTTTATAAAATAATGTTCAATTTCCAATCAAATATTTATCCAATATGTAAACTTAATAATAAAAGTATTATCGGCAGGTAAAGTCCACATTCGATCGAAAGAATTATTAAACTGAAATTCCCCAATAGTTTCCTGATCGGATCTTGTCTGAGTCCAAACAAAATAAATAACCGAACCCGGTAAATATTCCCATCTGAGGACAGCATCGCCGCGCAATGAAACAACATTGAAATTAGGATTAGCAATCGTAAATGGCTGGGCAGGGCCAGGTCCATCCGGATCAACCGAGTACGTATCACTATTAAATGTTGAAGATCCTTGACCGTAAGTATTAAATTTATAAGTACCCGGCTGAGCGAGTTCCTTAAAATTACGGTAATTGCCGGCAGAAATAAGCGGCTGCATATAAAGCTGCAGACTAAGTTTCGGATTAAATGTCCAATTCAACCTGATGCCGGAGGAAAGTGTTGTTTGATTAAATTGAGCAAAGACATATCTTGTTCCAAATGTAGCTGTTGCATACGGATCGGGATAAGAATTAACCCATTGAGCGATGGTATAAACATAGGCAAGTTGAGGAGCAATGCTTAAGGATATATTGGTTGAAGGGTTAAAATCAATTTCGCCATAAATATAGGGTTGGTCAGAGTAGTCTGTATGATATGTGCCGCCTCCAAGATAAAATACCAAATTCTTTTGCTGGTCTGTATTCGCGCTTAAGTCTACCTGATATCCCGAAGGGTTTATCATAGCCGGACCACCTCTTGTTTCCCTGTTATTTAACGTCTGCGGATTGTAGGCATAATCCCAATTTATTGCATAGAAATTAGGGAATTGTAAATAGCCGTAATGATAAAATCCTTCCCATGTAATTTCGCTTTCATAATCATAAGTTCGAAAAATTGCTGCCCCGAGCTGCGCGTTGTGGAAAAAATTAGTCGGCGTTGTCCATTGATACATTGACCCGATATGCATATTTATATCATTGGTTACAGGCAGATAACCCAGGTCATTAATTTCATATCCCGGGCTTACAGCACCGATAGCAGCATTTACTTGCCAATTTCCTTTTTGCTTACTTAACACTATTCTGCCGGCATTGCCTGTCAAAGATGTAGCATTGCTGTCTACGCTTAAGTATTTTGAATCCGGGCGTTGGAAATAATGACGCGAACCGGTTTGTAAACTTAATATGTCTGCTTTATCACCGGTAACATTACTTGCACTATACCAGCCGTTCATTACCCATGTACCGGAAGTATCCAAGTAGCTCCATCCATCCAAACCGCCGACGAGAGCATTTTTATTTAGCTGATCAGGTAAGCCTGAATCTTTAAAAAATCTATTTGTATAAGTTGAAATCATACCAATACCCTGCTGCCCCGAATTAAATTCTTTTTGTACTCTAACAATGCCATAATAAGTTAAGGGCTCTGCTTCTAACGAATATTGTTGTCCATCAACCTGGTAATCGGCATATTCCCTTTTAGTCACTGCCTGAATAGCGCCAATGTTCCAACCATCATCAAGCCTGCCAATAATCTTTGCAGCACCAAGAATTTGGGTACCTGAAGGTTCATTTACAAAATCAGCAGTTGGAATTGCAGCTTCTGGCGCCCTTCCAATCCGCCGGCTGTAAAAAAATGTTGGAGACCACCAGTTAAAGCTCCAATAATTTGTTACTCCACCGTTACCGAAATCAAAAAAAGATGACCCTTCAACAAAGAAGGGGCGTTTTTCCTGGAAGTAAGTTTCTACATCGCTTAAATTTATTACAGCAGGATCAATTTCAACTTGCCCGAAATCCGGATTTATAGCAGCATTCAAAGTAAGGTTGGTTCCAATGCCCATCTTTAAATCGGCTCCGATATTCGATGTATAAACCGAACCATTGCTGTAAGGATTACCTATACCCGGATCCGAATATTCGGCTTTTGTTGTACCATAGGGAAGAAATTCAAAATGACTTGGCGGTTTAATTCCTTTTATCCCCTCAAGCTGTGCAAATCGCGAAACAAAACCGTTACTATTTTTAGGAATATAGACCAGGAAATCATCTTCATGCTTACGTGCAATCAGTCTTTCGATATCAATACCCCACTTATCCATATCTTTCAATTTAAATCTAAACTGGGAAAAAGGTATTCGAATTTCAACCGTCCAGCCCTTATCATCAATATGCGCTTTCCCTTCCCAAACGCCATCCCAGGATTGATCGTTCCAAGTATCATTATAAAGAGTACCATCATATATAGTACCGCCTGCATTAACGGCAAAATAAAACCCCGTCCGTTTATCAAAAAATGGGTCGAAATATATTTTAAACATATCTGCATTTACAGAAACATCGCGGCGGGCCAAATTCTTAATTATTGAATCCGGACAGCTGTCATACATCCTTGCACCTATATAAATAGCATCATCATCATAGACTATGCGAACTTCAGTTCGTTGAGTAGCCGGTTTACCTTCATTCGGATCCAGTTGAGTAAAATTGGTAATAGCAAAGGCATTTTGCCAAACCAGCTCAGATAAAATACCGTCAACGACAATCGGTTCTAAGGTACGTACAGCATTAACAATAATTGTTTTATTAGTATCAGGCGTATCATTTGTAAGGGCTGTAATAACTGTAGTAAATAAAACCAGGAATACGACAATAAATCTTATTTTCATACACACTCTTTTTAGGATGTTAGACTTAATATATCCTAAAAAGGTTGTAGGGAAGAGAGTTAAAAAATGAGTCATATTTTAACAAAGATGTTAAGGAATTTATAATGACAATTCTTTTTTCATCATTGCAAAAGACTCAACAATCGATAAAGGTTTGTAATCGAGCTCGGTTTCCGCCTTTAGTGTAATTAATCCTGATTTCAGAGGACGCTGTGCAGGCTGGTTCAATTCACTTGTTTTTATTGGTAAGATAAGATTTTTATCAAGATTAAAATAATCTGCTATTTTTAATGAAAAGTCATAACGGGAGAGGAATTCCTTACCGCCGATATTATAAATTCCTTGTTTGTTAAATTCTACGGCTTTACTTATGGCTTGAACAAGATCATCTATAAATGTAGGATTGTTTATCTGGTCGATCACAATCCTAACTTTTTCACCTTTACGAATAGTATTAACGAGCCATCTTACAAAATCAGGATGGCTTTCTGCGATACCGTAAAGAACGTTCGTTCTTAAAATTGTATAAATTGAGCCGCTTATTTTCAAAGCGTTTTCACTTGCAAGCTTTGTTCTTCCGTAATAGCCCAATGGATTAGGTATGGCTGTTTCATCATAAGGTCCCTTTGTCCCGTCAAAAATATAATCGGTAGAGATATGAATAAAATGAGCATCTACTACCCGGCAGACTTCTGCAATATATTCAACGCCTTTTACATTTGTTTTCCAGGCAGTTTCTCTTTCAACCTCGCATTTATCAACATTTGTATATGCAGCAGTATTGATAATAAAATCCGGATAGAAATCGTAAACAACTTTTTTTACACTTTCTCTTTTTGATAAATCGCAGCACACATATTCGGTATTCTTATAAACCGGTTCAGGTTCAATTGAACTCCCAAGCAGTTCAACATTTTCCTGTTTTGAATAAAACCTTATAACACGCTGGCCAAGCATTCCGTTAGCGCCTATTACTAAAATTCTTTTCTTAATTATATCGTGTGAAAACATCTCTTTTTAGACCATTAAATGCATTTAAATTTTCATAAGAAGCTGTATAGCCCGCAGCAGTATTGGCTAATTCCAACGATTTACACAGATCTTTCGTTTTAATATATGTATAAAAAAATACTGCACCAAAAATATCACCGCATCCTAACATATTTTTATTCCCGATTTTAATCGATGATTTAAATATCGAAATTATTTCATTATTATCAAGCATATAAACTTTTGCACCTATTTCTCCTTTGGTTAAAATAAATATTTTTACCCCGTATCTTAATATCTCCTCTGCCGCATCTTTTTCATTCCGCTTATTGCTAAGTGTTTTCAATTCATTCACATTCGCCTGAAGGATATCAACAGAAGATAACCATTCGTCAACATTCGGAACCGGCCTGAAATTCCTTTTAAGATTTTCATCCAAGCCGCGGGAAAGAGTGTGAACATCCATGAATATCAACCCATTATAAACATGCCTGATTTCTTTCAACTGATTTAGTGTAATATCAAATCCGGTTATCATATTGAGAAGAATCCCATGGAATGAATTTAAGTCTTTTATATCGATATCAAGATTTTGTGAAACACTTTCATAGGTTTCGCCCCGTTCTTTAAAATCATGCAGCGTCAGATATACCTTAGGAATTCTTTCAACATATTTCAGATAATCTTTCCCCATTCCTTCATATACTCCGGCAAATAAATAATAATTTTCTTTCTGTACAAAAGTATTCAGCGATATGGTATCTTCTTTATCAATAAAGTTCTTCAAGCCAAGAGCCGTATAAAATATTCCACCCGGTTTAATTATATCTTCACTGTTTAAGTAAACATGATCCTCAACGGTATGCCCTATTACAAGCATTCGCATCTAAAAGCCCTCAGCAAAAATTGATTTATACCGAACCCGAGCAATTCTTCTTTACGTTATATTGATTTTGTTAATAGAATCCCGGATTTCGCTTGTCAAAGTATTTTTTAAAAATACCCTATTAGCTTAGTATTTCCAATTGATTATTATTAAAAAATTATAAATTACAGGTGATTAAAAGCAAATGCAATAATTGAAATATTTAAAACTAAATAATGTTTAAAATTTAGATTATATTTGTAATTATTATAGAAAAATCTATCATTTCAATTAGTTAGAAACCGGAAATTTATGAAGATAGGGATTACCTGTTATCCTACATACGGAGGAAGCGGTGTTATAGCAACAGAGCTGGGAAAAGCTCTGGCAAAGAAAGGGCATCAAATTCATTTTATAAGCTATGCATTACCTTTTCGATTAACTAATTTTGTTGAGAACGTTGTATTTCATGAAGTCGAATTAAGCAGTTACCCATTATTTGAATTTCCACTATATAGTTTAGCGCTTGCAAGCAAAATGGTGGAAGTATCGTTATATGAGAAATTAGATTTGCTTCACGTGCACTATGCAATCCCTCATGCAAGCAGCGCCTATCTGGCGAAACAAATACTTAAAGAAAAACGTGATATAAAAGTTATCACCACTTTGCATGGTACCGATATAACATTAGTCGGTCTGGAGCCCTCTTTCCTCCCATTAGTAAAATTCAGTACGGAACAAAGTGATGGAGTAACTGCCGTTTCCCGGTTTTTAAAAGAAAAGACATTGACTAACTATGCAATTGAAAAGGACATACAGGTAATTCCAAATTTTGTTGATACGGAACTTTATCACCCTCAAAAGGATTGTGCATTCAGAGAACACCTTGCTCCGGAGGGTGAAAAAATTATTGTTCACACTTCTAACTTCAGGCCTGTAAAGAGAGTGCCTGATACAATAAGAATTTTGGATCAAGTACTAAAAGAAGTGCCGTCAAAACTTGTTTTAGTCGGTGATGGTCCGGATCGATCCGAATGCGAACGATTATGCAGGGAGCTCCATCTTTGCGACCAGGTTAAATTTTTAGGCAAACAAGATGGCTTGGTTGAAATATTGAATGCCGCCGACTTGTTTATTATTCCCTCCCAATCTGAAAGTTTTGGATTAGCTGCATTAGAAGCAATGGCTTGCGGCATTCCTGTTGTAGCTTCAAGTGTAGGCGGGCTTCCGGAATTGGTACGCCACAATGAGACGGGGTTCATTGCAGAGATAGGCGACATAAACAGGATGGCAAAGTATTGTATTGACCTTTTAACAAATGAGAGAAAGCGAATTTTATTTTCCGAAAATTCAAGGAAAAGAGCCGTAGAGCTTTTTGATAAATCAATTATAGTTCCCATGTATGAAGATTATTATAAAAAAATATTAGAACTCTAAAGAGTATTCTGATACGGATCAATTAAAAAAATAATCATGAATTTTATCAAAAAATACATGGAGAATTAACTGACCGATAAAGAATTTATCTTGAACTGGACTAAGAAAATTTCAGAGGAAGGGTTAAAGACATTTCCTGATGATTTTGCTGCGTCCACAACTTTCAGGGAAGTTACTATGCCCGGGAAAGCTCTTGTAATCGGAGGTTCATTTTTCGGTTTGTTTGAAATATTGGCAACCGACGGAAATCTATTCCTTCATGTTGACAGCCATCTAAAGGCAAAATACATTATATATTCAAATAGGAATAAGCCTTTAAAAATCACTATCCCCGAAAAGGAATTAGAAATAAAAAGTACTGTTGAAAAGTATGAAACTTATCTTGATCAACTCATCAAACAAATCGAACTACATTATAAAAAAGCTTTCCCCGGCGGTAAAGATTCAGCTTTATTTGTCAATAATATTTTCAAAATATTAAACCTGACAAGGTATTAAAAACAGATTGATAGAAATTAGCGGCAATATTTTTTCATATATTAGCTCACTCTACGGTGAAGAAGCTGCAAAAGTTTATTCTGAATATATAAAGCAGGACCCGGCACAATATATCAGAGTAAATACGATAAAAACTAATACAAAAAATTTAATTTTAAAACTAAAAAACGATTATTCTATTAAAACCGAGGAAATAGAGTTAGTACCTAATGCTTTAAAAGTTACACAAGAGAATAATACTCTAGGAAAAACAATTGAGCACATAATCGGTGAATATTATATACAAGGACTCTCCTCAATGATACCTCCTCTAATATTGTCCCCTCAAAAGTTTGAAACAGTACTGGATTTATGTGCTGCCCCCGGCTCTAAAACAACAGAGATTTCTGAAATGATGCTCAATAAGGGAACTCTTATTGCAAATGAAGTTGCTCTTAAGCGGGTAAAGATGCTGGTTTATAATATAGATCGTATGAATATAATGAACACAAGCATAATAAGTACTAAAGGAGAATGGTTAAGCAAAATTTACGATTCTTACTTTGATAAAATTTTAGTAGATGCGCCCTGCAGCGGGTTAGGTATTATTCAGAAGAAAGAAGAAATCAGTAATTGGTGGTCGCAGGAGATAGCTGAAAGGCTTGGCGATCTTCAACTCCGGCTGCTTATTGCCGCAATAAAAATGGTTAAGACAGGTGGAACTGTCGTATACTCCACCTGCACCTTAACACCTGAGGAGAATGAGTTTATTATTGATAAAGCATTAAAAAAATATCCTATAGAATTGGAATACATTGAATTACCGGTAAAATCCCACGAAGGCTTTACTTCATATAATGGTACCACACTTGATCCAAATTTATCGAAGACAAGGCGCATTTTACCTTGGGAAGTTAACTCAGACGGTTTTTTTATTGCAAAACTTAAAAAAATGGGGGACACAATTTCACCCGGGATATCAATCCCCAAACAAAGGGTTATTAAATTGATCCACTCTTGGGGAAAAGAAATCCGAAGTTATCTAAAAGGCTTATCCAATGAATTCGGTATTGACGAAAGTGTATTAGAAAACTACCGGTATATTATTAAGAAAAATGAAATCTTTTTTGTAGATAATAGCTGGAATGATAATAATCCTGGGCTATTTGAAAGAATTGGAACTAAGTTCGGCACAATTGATAAAAATGGGGAGATAATTTTACACACACAGGCTGCACAGGTCTTACAGAATGAAATTTATAAAAAAATAATTACTATTGAAAGCACCGGGCAATTAAAAAAATATTTCGAAGGCGGAACAATTAAAGATAACCTGTTTGAACTGGGACAATGTGTAATTAATTATAAGGATTTTATTTTGGGTACTGCAGTAGTAACAAAGGAAGGGATTAAAAGCAGATTTCCACGGGCTAAACGAACGCAGGAAATTTTAATTCAATAAAGCCTATCGACTGCAATGTTATTTACGCAGAATCATTTTTTTAACCGGAATTAAGTTGACTGATATAATGCAAAAAAAACAGGCGGACAAAAATGTCCGCCTGTTTTTCATTTAAGCAAAGTTCAAAGAATTAAACATCATAGTATAATGTAAATTCATAAGGATGAGGCTGTAATGCCATTGGTTTAATTTCTTTTTCTGTTTTATAGTCAATCCAGGTTTCAATTACATCTGTAGTAAATACATCACCTTTAAGCAAATATTCATGATCTTCTGCAAGTGCTTTTAATGCTTCACCTAAGCTACCCGGTGTTGACGGAACATCTTTCAGTTCTTCAGGAGACATATCATAAATATCTTTATCGAGCGGTTGGCCCGGATCGATTCTGTTTACAACTCCATCCAAACCAGCCATTAAGATAGCAGGAAAAGCCAGGTATGGATTACAAGATGGATCAGGACATCTGAATTCAAGCCTTTTTGCTTTAGGATTTGCCGAATACATAGGGATTCTGATTGAAGCGCTTCTATTTCTTTGTGAATATGCAAGATTTACAGGAGCTTCAAATCCCGGGACTAATCTCTTATAAGAATTTGTTGTCGGGTTTGTAAAAGCAAGTAAAGATGCAGCATGTTTCAATAAACCACCGGCAAAATAAAGAGCCATTTCACTTAATCCGGCATAACCAGTACCAAAGAATAATGGTTTACCTTTCTTCCAAAGGCTTGTATGTACGTGCATACCGCTGCCGTTATCACCAAAGATAGGTTTCGGCATATAAGTGACTGTCATATTATTTTTCTTTGCGGTATTTTTTACAATGTACTTAAATAATAAGAGCTGATCTGCAGCTTTAAGCAAAGGCTCAAAACGTAAATCAATTTCGCATTGACCTCCGCTTGCAACTTCGTGGTGCTGTGCTTCTACATCAATGCCGGCATTAATTAAATTAGTTACCATTTCATTACGTAAATTCATCAAAGAATCAGTAGGTGGAACAGGGAAATAGCCTTCTTTATAACGAGGTTTATAGCCTAGGTTCGGGTTTTCATCACGTCCGCTATTCCATTTACCTTCAATGGAATCTACAAAATAAAAACTGCCGTTAGGTTTTGAATCAAAACGTACGTCATCAAAAATAAAGAATTCAGCTTCAGGACCAAAATAAGCTGTGTCTGCAATTCCGGTTGAGATAAGATAATCCGATGCTTTTTGGGCAATATTTCTTGGGCATCTTGAATATTTCTCTTTTGTAGCCGGTTCGACAACGTCACAAATCAAACTAAGAGTCGGAATTTCAAAAAACGGATCCAATAACAATGTACCCGGATCCGGAATTATTAACATATCGCTTTCATTTATTGCTTTCCATCCGCGGATAGAAGATCCGTCAAAACCAAAACCATCTTCAAAAGAATCTTCTGTTAATTGTGAAACCGGAACAGTAAAATGCTGCCATTGACCGGGAAGATCCATAAATTTTAAATCTACAAATTTTATTCCCTTGCTGCTAATAAATTTAAATACTTGCTCAATTGGGGAGTCAGCTTTTGCCATATAACTATCCTTTTAAATTGTTGTTAGTAAAATAAATTAATTTTTTAAATTTCAATTTCAGTAGTCTCTTTTATTGTTGATAAGACAAATGTTGTCTTTGTGGATACAACCCCGGGCCAGGATTGTATTTCACTTAATAGTTTTTCGAGCGATTCCGTTTTTTTAACTATTGCTTTTAATAAGTGGGATCCCTCTCCCAATACCGAGTGGCACTCTATAATCTGCGTCACTTTTTCAACCTTTGCTGTGAAAGCCTTATAAAACTTAGATGATTCCATTGAAACAAGAATATATGCCATTATATCATAACCGAAGGCTTTTCTATTGATCTTCGCAAAATACCCCTCAATGATCCCTTTTTCCTCTAATTTATGTAACCTCTCGCTCACGGAAGGGATAGACAAACCAACTGATTCTGCGATCACATTTCTCTTGGTCCTGCCATTCTTTTGGAGAGTGTTTAATATTTTAATATCTAAATCATCAAGCATTTATCACCTAACTTAATTAGGAAATAATATATTATTTACTTTAAATATAAGGCAAAGAAGGATTAAATACAAATATAAGTAAATATTTTTTAGAATTTCCCTAAAAAATATCTTTTATTTACATGTGTTAATATAATAAAATTAGGTTAATTATAATAATTTCTTACAAATTTTCATAATATTGGTGATTTTTAAATAATTATTAAACCTAATTAAGTAATTGGAGAAAGTATTTTCCTGTTAAAGCTTGATTTAACCTATCCAAAGTCGGCTTTAATATAACATTGGCTTATTTTAAAAATTATAGAAAATTTTATAGTTACTTTATAAAATACTCAATTTAACTTACCGGATTATACCATATCGCGTAAAATATTCCCCTGAACTTTTAACCTCTTCAAAAAGGTTAAGATTTTTCTGCGGCCGGTTTTGAAGCTTATGATATAGATGATATTGTACTGCTATATTATTTAAAGACTTTATTTCCACTCCGCACAGCCTAAGCCTGTATTCAACATCAGAATCCTCACCAATCGAAGGCGCTTCATATCTTTCATCAAAGCCATTAATTTTTAAAAAGTCTTCCTTATGGATAGAAAAATTACAGCCAACAATTCCTCTTTTTTTCTTGTTGAAAAACTTTCTCAATATTTCGCACCGAAAATAGAAACCTTTCTCAACGTCAAAAGATTTTCCAAAAATTCCATCTTCAATCAACATTACCAAATTTTTTTCCAGGAAGCCTTCTGCAGTTCTTTGCGGCGTTAGACACCCGGTTATTCTTTCCGATAAATTAACACGTCTACCTGTAAAGCATGTTTTAGAATTACGGTAATTAAAATGTTCAGCTACAAATTCACTATGGGGAACGCAGTCGGCATCAACAAATATAAGATAATCGGAATTTGCAGATACAATAGCTCTATTTAATATTTTGTTCTTACGGAACCCCTTATCTTCATGCCAAAGGTGAGTTATTGGAAAAGAGAAAGATTTAGATAGCTTTTCAACTTCATATACTTCCATAGGAGAAGAACCGTCATCGGCAATTATTATTTCAAAATCATGGAAAGTCTGTCTTTCAAAACCCTTTAGTACAAGTTTTAGATAGTCAATTCGTTTATAGAAAGCAAGAATAACAGAAGCTTTAATCATCTTTATTTTTAGTAACTTATTATTAATTATCAGATTCTATAATAAGAATTATTTTGCTAAATTTATAAAAAATACCGGGTAAAAATACTAAAGCAGAAGGTAAAATAGTCAAAAGAAAGAAGTGAAAGCTCAATTTTATTTAATGTTACCGTTTTTTCTTAATGCTTTTTTTTCTTTGCTCCTAGAATAAGCTTTTTTACCCGGCTCAACTTTGGGCGGCTTTTGAGGAACAGGTATCCGTCTGATTCTTTTATGAGTTGATTTATTTGCCATGATACAACGAAAATATTTTTTCTTTAAATATAAGAAAATTTTTGATTTGACAATGGTGCAACTTTTGAGTGAGAATGTAGCCAAGTGGTGTGTATATGCTCTCTTCTTCTGCCTCTAAAAGGATTACGAATCAGGTCTTTTAGTGCGTTTTGCACCTTACTAATTACCGTAATGGATAAATACGCATTGCTCTTGCCCTCTTAATATCAATAATTCGTAATGTACCGGAACCATTTTGTACGAAATAATTATATTCACCGGTAGCTTCTTTTACGGCATCCTCAAAAGCAGCGGTAAATGAACTACTGCTGTCAACCATAGGACGGCCCGCTATTGTAGTTTCAATACATAAAATACCTTTTGAGTTAGGTGCAAGTCTTACGCCTGCAAAGGCATGGTCATTGGTCAAGATTATTAATGGTTGAAGTCCAATATTTTCAAATAATGAAGCAAATAAAACTGCACCGTCAATACAGTTTACAGATTTTTCAGAAATAGATTCTTCCGGAAGTTTTACTCTCTGTGTAAAACCAACCTGTCCAAAATACATAGCGCTGTTAACATAAGAGATTTCATAATTGCTTACTGCATTAAATATAGCTTTAACTTCTTCTCTTATATCGGAACCGCTATAACCCGGTAATTTTTTCCCGGGAAGTATTTCTTTTGCAACCGACAATATTTCTTCAACCATCGGGTCGTTGGGCGTTACCCAAGAAGCTATCAACGATTCAGTATCCCAAGGACTATTCAATGACCAGATCATGTCATCTACAGCCCTGATATTTAAATTTCGTGTTTCTTCAAAAATAATTTTTTCATCAACTTTTGCCCTTAACAGAATAATTGCCGGGGTAAGAATGTGATTGCTTAACAAATTAATCCCAAACGGAGACTGCATTAATTCTTTGTTTTGATCAGGAGACAAATCTACCGTTGTTATAACAGGAGCCGCCCATCCAGGTATCTCAGAAATTAAGGATATTCGAACCAATTTATTAGTACTATTATGAATTCTCCATGTAACCAAACCCGGAATATTAGAATGAATATTGCCTACCGCAATGAATTTTTCTATAACGGGGAAAAGTTCCCGTTGAACTTCAACTGTGACATTTATATTTTTCGAATGTTCAAGTTGAGCGAATAAAGATGTAAAGAATACCGGGTTCAACATAAACAGGAACAAAATAATTCTTTTCATATTATTTCTCTTTGGTTTAATAGAACCTTTAATCATTATATAAACTTACTTTCACGTCAATCATAATGGGAAATAATGGTTTAAAACAATTTTTAATTTTTAAAAGAGACTCATTTTAAAAGCATCATTTTTTTTACACTGCGAAAGTCACCCGCTGTAAGAGCATATATGTATATACCGCTTGATAATGTTTTTGATAACTCCGTCGGAGGGAAACTCACTTTATAAGAACCTGCAGACTGCTTTTGATTAACCATAACCGCAACCTGGCGCCCGAGTATATCATATACTACTAATTTTACAGGGATGTACCCTGTACGTTGTACCGGTATTGAGTATTCAATATTTGTAGAAGGATTAAATGGATTAGGATAATTCTGCTCAAGGCTAAATGACGCCGGCTTTGTTAAATCTATTGAATCCGTCGTGGTTAAATTTTTTAGAATATTATTATTGGGATCAAAGGTTATATAGCGGGGTAAACTATTTACCTGTATAACAAATTGTTGATTCTGCTGATTATTAATAACAGTTACTATAGTATCTCCGTTTACAGTGGTAATTTTTATCTGAATAGGCATTGTAAAAAATACAGGGTTAGTATTTGAAGATTGATTTACATCAACAGTAACATCATAAATATTATTCCCTGCAAATTGGGAGTTCCATTTTACCGTGTACTGAGGATAATTTTCCCCGTATATCCATTCATCAAAGAAATATTTTAAACTTTGCCCGTAAACTTGTTCTGCCACAAATTCAAAATCTGCTGTTGTAGCAACATTATAAGCCAGTCCGGGATATGAATTATAAGTTCTTAAAATATTAAAGAAAGTAGAATCTCCCACAATCTCTCTCAGCATGTGAAGTATTACTGCGCCTTTTGCATAGCTTCGCGCATAATCAAAAATTGCATCTTCGGAGGATATATCCTGAACATAAACAGAGCCCACGGCGCTTTTTGCGGTAACCATATCTTGCTGGATTATCTGGTAGTAAACGCTGTCATTCACTGATGCGCCGAAATAAATGGCTTCGGAATACGTAGCAAAGCCCTCATTCAGCCATATATCCTGCCAGTCTGCGCATGTTACTTTATCGCCAAACCAATGATGAGCCAGCTCATGCGCTTCAAGGTCTTCATCAAACTCGCTAAGTGAAGTGATGGTTTGATGTTCCATTCCCCCGCTCCAGCCAAATTGTGCTTGTCCGTATTTCTCGCGAAGAAAAGGATACTGCCCATAACGGTCGGAATAAATTTTAATCATGTTGGGAACTTTATCAATCGTGCTTTTGGCAGAGGTAAAAGTTTCTGGATAGACATAATTAATAACCGGCATAGAATCTGATTCAGAATATTTATAATAATTTGTATAAATCGTATAATCGGAAACCGCAATTGAAATAAGATACTGAGCTATCGGGTAGCTGTTTTTCCATTTAAAGGTATGAGTGCCGTTACCGTTATCAATAGTATCCTGCAATATTCCATTTGAAGCAGTGCTTAAATTTTCGCTGCATGTTACCCAGACATCGGAAGAATCTGCTTTATCGGCAGGAGTATCTTTACAAGGCCACCAATTGCTTGCCTCATAAGGTTCGCTTAAAGTCCAGATAGAATAACTTTTACTATTGCTGAATGAATCAAATACAAAACCTCCAAAGCCGCTTACAACAGGAATACCTTGATAATAAATAATAATAGAAAAAGAAGCGCCGGTATTATAAGTAGTATCAAGGGTTATACTTAATTTGTCATTTGCATGGGTAAATGATAATTTCTTCCCTTTAGTAATTATGGAATCTACCTCTAAAGGATCCTTTAAATCAAGGAAAAAAGTTTTTAGTCCTGGAGAGCTGCTATTGGCATTTACGGTAACTGCGCCTGTTAAATAGTTTGGAGAATATGTAATCGTTAAATCTAACTTATAATATGTTACATCAATTGTAGAGTCACCGGGATAAAGGATTTTGGCGGGTTTCATATTCCGGTCAAACATTTTTTTTTCAGACTTAACAAGCGATTCTTTAATGCTTTGCCCAAAAGAAAAGTTTGAAAACATAAGTAGTAAAAATATTAGCGGTATGATTTTATAATATATCTTCATATACATATATGATACTCCTAACTCTGTTCATTAGCGTGTTGATTGCGAGATAGACTAAAAAATAATAGGCTTTAGCCCAAAAGCATAATCCAACGTTACGGGCTAGATCCATCCCTATGGGAAAAGCCCGGATTTTACTTATCAGGTTCTTTATCTACGCCCTAAAGGGCGTAGTTATTTATAATAACAACTTTCTAATTAATCTCTTGTATTCTGCATACCGGACGGAAACTACAGAACCTGCAAACTTTATTTTCTCTATCATCCAGCAAAGATAGATTGAATTTGCCTTCTGAAATGCCGCCGACATATTTCTTAATCGCCGCCAGGCATATATCGATCATTTCTTTATAAGATTCAATTAATTGTTCTTCCGTATATTTTGCACGGGGCTGCAACAATTTAACAAGCTGTCCCCCAAATTCTTTATCGGAAAATTTTAATGAATAAATTTCCGCGCCGGAAGGTTCATATTCCATATTATCATTGCCCAATTGAGCGTTTATCATTTTTTTGGCTGCATATAAATAAAGCGGAAGTTGAAGAGATAATCCATCCTGCAAATCGGATAAAGAGGGTTTCTTTCCGCTTAACTTATAATCAATTACTTTATATTTTTTATTTTTCCTATCTACATCAATCCTGTCAATCTTTCCAACAACGTTAATTGAATCTATCTTAATACCGGAGAAAGATTCCAATTCCTTATTATCATTTCCTTTGCCGCCGAAATTAAACTCAAAAAATTCAGGAATAAAACCCATCTTATTATCAGCTTCTTCCTGTAAAAATTTGTACAAAATAGAATTTTTCCTATCTCCGTTTATTCCTAAGACTTTTTCTTTCTCATAAAAAGTAAGCGGCGAGTGAAAGTTTGCATCATCAATTATTCTTTCTGCAATCTCAAACATCAATTTTTCAGCAAAGTTAAGATGATCCTCATCAGCATCAGCCAAGATAATTCCTTTAGCGGTAATTTGCTTATAAAATTTATAAAGGATATTATGGAGCAGGCTTCCCATCTCTAAAGCTTCTATATCTTCGGTGGGTTCCTGTATAGGCTTAAGCTTTAAAATCCTTTCAGCCATATACTTATATGGACATTTAGCGTAAGTCTCCAGTCGTGAGATAGAAAATTCTTTGAACTTAAAATCCGTCAGCACATCACCGTCTGATTCATTCAGAGCATTACTTATCCAGCCGGTATACTCCGATGTTCCAAACGGCTGAAATCTTCTCAGTTCATCTATATTAATAGATTTTTTGATCCTGCCATAATCTATATTCAACCCAGTAGTGTCCAAATTTTCAGGAAAACTTTCAAATTTATTTTGAGAAAGATAAACCATCAATTCTTCTTTAGAATATATCGATCCCGAGTAATCTTTTTCATTCTTTAACCCCGTATCAAACAAATTACCAAATTCGTTAAGAAAATTTGATTCAACTAATTCTTTTTTATCTTCCTGGAGAGGATAAGTTAAATAAAGATGCTTAGTCCAGGAACAAAGTGATTGATAAAAACGGTATCGTTCTTCAGTTTGATGAATCATTTCATTCTTCCGGTAAGAACCGGAGAAAAATATTTCCGGTGAATATCTTGTAGGCAGATCGCCGTCACATAATCCGGATATAAAGAGATATTCAAATTTTAGCCCGCGTATTTCTTCAAGGTTTGTTATCTGGACGCCATAACCGGGTTTTTCTTTAACATTAAAGCGGGATGACGAGACAGCCGTTTTTAAGTTTGCCAGGAAAAAGCTAAGCGGAAATTTCTTATTTTTTCCATATTCAAGCTCGAAAAGTTTAAATATCTCTTTAATTAAATCTAAAAGAGTAGTAATTCCTTTTATATTTTCTTCCGCCGTATTGCCGGCATTATTAATCAATCTTGATGGAAGCTGTAAAGAAAAAATTAAATTGTTTAAATTATCCGCAAACTCCTTCAAAGTCATCGTCTTTTGGAAAGGCAAAAGAATTTCATTCAAACTTTTCAGATCCGATAGCGCCCGTTTGTAGATCTCTTTGTCGTTTGAAGTAAAACTATTTTCATCGTCTTCACCTTCCTCTATTCGCAACAGAGCATCCTGAAGGGTGTTTATCCAATTATCATATCCGGAAATAATTTTTAAATCAACGGAAGCCCTAAGAAGGTTTGATTTATCTATATTTGCAAATTTTAAATATCCGCCGCTCAATGCACGAAAAATATTTCTGTAATAGAAATCATTCTCAAGAATTTTCAAAAAATTTATAATTGAGATTACCGGCGAAGACGAATCCAGCGGAATCCTGTCCGTAAGGTTGAAAGGCAGCCCGTATTGCCGGAATATATCCCGTACAACATTGGAATATTTTTGAATTAAATTAAAAACCACGCATATCCGGCTGGGTTCGGCTTTTCTTTCCGTAATAAGTTCTTTTATCTCCTTGGCAATTAATTCTATTTCTTTTTCCCTTGTGCCAGCGGAAATTTTTGTAATCGCACTGCTGAAGTAACCGGTTTTATTTTTAGCGTTGAGCCTGAATAAGTTTTCTCTTATTTCACTCTCAAACTTTTTCTGAGCCGGGGAAAAATTATTTTTTACAGCCCGGAATCCTTTCCGAATTAATTTATTATAGCATTTATCCAAATGAGAAAAGATGGCGGGGTTATATGCGAAATAATCGAAGGAAACATACAGTTCAACGTTTTCTATTTTTGACGCCGAATTTATTATTTCAATCTCAGGGGCGGTAAATTCATCGAACCCATTGATTACAATTAAACGGACAAGCGGATAAAGCACTCTGAAATTATTTTCAAAGGAGGGATATGATAACCGGTTAAGTTCATGATAAATATCCCCTGTCTCTTTTACGCTTAATTGCCGACACTTAGACTGATATGCCTCATATATACCGGCAATATCTTCAGCCTTATTTTTTTCGGATCCTTCCAATTCCTTCGATTCTGTTCTTAAATTATCAGGAGTAATTCCACTTTTCTTATATTCGGAAATAACTTCTCTTAACCTGATTAAAGTGCCTTGGGGAAATTCATCTTTATAAAGAGAAAAATACTTCAGTTTGCATTCATTTAAACTCTGATTCAGTAATACAGCCGAAGCTGCTTCGCTTAAAGTTTCCGATTTCATATTTCCACCGGTAAAAAGCAGACTGCCGGTAAATGTTCCGATGGTTTCTAAATTAATTTTCCCCGATGCCTGTCCGGCAGTTAAAGATATAATTTCCCTTTTCAATGACCTGATCTTCCTGTTAGTAGGAACGATTAGAAGAAATTCCTCCAGCCTGCCTGCTTTAATTTTTTCATCAATTAAAATATCAAGATCAATTGAATCTATTTCGTTTTTAGTAAGGATCATTTATGTATACTCATAACCAAGTCTTTATAAAAATTCCTAAGCTTCTCATATTTATTAAGCTTTACTTTTAGTTCAAGATTGACCGGCATAATTTTCTTTTGATTTTTCCTAAATATAAATTTATTTTTTGTTAATATCACAAAACTTACTCTGCCGTATTAAATAATTCTAAAATAATAATACAAGTGAAATTAATCGATGATTTCGATGAGCGAATGGGAATTGCAATATAATTAGAACCTGCACGAAATTTTTAATACATTTATTTTTAGTATATTATTTATTATTTCACCTAAACTTATATTGAATTAAAAACATGCCTCAAGACATAGATATTGCATACCAATTATATTACAGTTACCCTCATTATGTTGAACGGAGTTTGACGTACAGAAGGTTCAAACATTCCGATATCATTCCTTTAATAGAAAAGTTGAAGGAGAAAAACAACTTTGCCATAAAAGAAGCGGGCAGATCCGCATATGGACGTTCAATTAACCTGATAAAATACGGCGAAGGGGATATAAAGATTTTCCTATGGTCCCAAATGCACGGCGATGAATCAACCGCTACAATGGCAATATTCGACATTTTAAATTTCCTGAATGCAAATGACAACTTTAATGACTTCAGAAGAGAATTATTTAGTAAAGCTTCAATATATTTTATGCCGATGGTTAACCCGGACGGCGCTGAAATTTTTCAAAGGAGAAACAGCCACCAGATAGATATAAATAGGGATGCTGCCGCCCTGCGTTCACCGGAAGCGAAAATACTTAAAGATACCTTTGATGAACTGCAAGCCGGTTTTGGATTCAACCTGCACGATCAGAAGATTAATTATTCTGCCGGGCATACATTTAAATCTGCCACACTTTCATTCCTTGCTCCGCCTGAAGATTATAATTATACACTTTCAGCCGTCAGGTCTAATGCAATAAAGTTAATTACGCACCTGTATACAATTCTCTCTTCTTTCATACCGGGACACATTGGCAAATATCCCTCGGAATTTGAACCGCGTGCATTCGGAGATAACTTTCAGAAACTTGGAACAAGTACAATCCTTATCGAATCGGGCGGCTGGGAAAATGATATTGAAAAGCAGTTTGTCAGGAAAATGAATTTTATCGCTTTGTTAGCTTCTTTCAAATGTATTATTGAACAAAGCTATAAGCTTCAAGCTCTTGATACTTATGATGAGATCCCCTTTAATGAATGCGACCTGATGAATCTTATCATCAGAAATGTGACGTATAAAAGGAACGGTACAGATTGTAAAATCGATATTGGAATCAATAGAACCGAAGTAAACTTTAACGGTGCAAAAAATTTTTACTTTAAATCAAGCATTGAAGACATCGGCGATTTGTCGATCTTTTTTGGTTACGAAGATTATAATCTTGACGGAATGGAAATAATTACAGGTACTACTTATCCAGAACAGTTTAAATCTATTTCAGAAATTGAAAACCTAAACTTTGTAAAGCTTTATGAAGAAGGCTATACTAATGTTATTTTAAATTCAAATCAATTAAAGGAAGAATTTTCCAGGTTCCCGATTAATATTATTACCAATCCTGATTTAAAGCCTGAGTTTGAGATTAAAACCGGTGAAATACCCAATTTTTTAATTAAAAAAGGCGGGAAAGTACGATATTCGGTTGTTAACGGCTTTATTATAGATATTAAAAACTTGCTGTGGGAAAATAAAAACGGGGTAATCATTTCATAAGAGTTAGTTGTCGGTTAGCAGCTAAAAATGTTATAAATATTTCAATTTATACGGAGCATCAAATTACTTGATTATAGTATACTATTTTATTATTTTAAATACTTGGCTTTTCAGCAAAGGAAAATTTAATTATGGCAAGAATAAAAAATATAGAAGCTATTTGTCCTAATTGCGGTGGAATGAAAAAAATGGAATTAGCCGGTGAAGTGCTGGGAACGGATAATCATGACAAATATTGGGCAAAATGCAAAAAGTGTAAGCAAACGATGATTATTGACATGAATGAAGATGTTAAAGTAACAAAACCTTCGCTGGAAGGAATTGAAAACGAAGATTGCACAGTTTATTCACCCGAAAAATCATTTTCGGTAGGTGAATCTATTTATCACAAAAATTGGGATGACTTTGGTAAAGTTGTTTCAAAGGATGTGCTATCAAGCGGTCAGAAATCAATTGCAGTTGAATTTCAGAAATCAGGCTTGAAAAAATTAATTGAATCATTAACCATTTAATACCATGAATTGAGGTGATACTTTGGTAGGGATTACAATTGGTGAAAACGAATCCATCGACAAAGCTTTAAGAAGGTTCAAGAAGAAATATGAAAGATCGGGTGTACTTAAAGAATTTAAGAAAAGAGCCTTTTTTGTTAAACCTTCAATTAAAAAGCGTATGGAAAAATTAAAAGCTGCCAGACGCGCTCATCGTATAGATTTTATTGAGTAATTTTCAAGCCCCATTTATTGGGGCTTTTCATTTTACCATATCAACCCCGGCTCTATTATTCCCGGATCTTTCTTCGCAAGGTAATATTTATCAAAATGGCTTACTATTGCTGTAAATGCTTCATCAACGGTATTACAAAAATTTAAAATATTTAAATCGGATTTATTAATTAAGCCGTTTTCTACCAGCCCATTTAAATTAATTATACTCTTCCAGTATTTTTCATCATACACTACAAGCAGCATCTTCTTTTTAATCTTCTTTGTCTGAAGAAGCGTTACTATTTCAAAAAACTCGTCCATAGTTCCAAAACCGCCGGGAAAAACTACCAGGCATTTAGCAAGATACGCAAACCAGAACTTTCTCATAAAAAAATAATGAAATTCAAAGCTGAGTTCGGGAGGGACATACTTATTAATATACTGCTCAAACGGAATGCTTATGTTCAATCCGATTGAATAACCACCTGCAAGCTTAGCCCCTTTATTAGCGGCTTCCATTATACCGGGTCCTCCGCCCGTACAGATAGTGAACCTACGAGCAAAAGTTTTTAAACTCATCGCCCATTCGGTTAGTCTACGGGAAAGCTCTACCGCATCTTCGTAGTACTTTGACATGTCAACCTGGTGTTCTGCCTTCCTTAATTCTTCCGCAAACTTAGGAGTGGTTTTGGGATTGATAGTCTTAAATTTATTTAGCTCCGCAACAGCATCCCTTTGGGATTTTAATCTTGCTGAACCAAAAAATACAATCGTATCAATAATCCTACGTTTTTTAAATTCTTTTTGCGGTTCTAAAAATTCGGCAAGAATTCTTAATATTCTTGCTTCGGATGAATTTAAAAATTCAAGATTTTCATAAGCTTTCAATACAATTTTCTTCTTTTGCATTTTTATTCTTGTTTATTTCTTAAAAATTATTTCAAAGTACTTTCATTTAAGCATGAAAATTCTATATTTGCTCAATAATTTTTTTGATTCTTATTTCAGCAAATGAATAAAGATATATTAAAAAATTATTTAGAATGAATGAAAGATAATTAAGTTACATTATATTCCAAAAACAATATGGGGGTGCTGAATGACGGAGATTCCGATAGATGTTTATAAAAAAAACTATTATTCTTTTTTTAGCGATTAATATTCAAATATTTTCACTTTCCAACGATTTGATAAAAAAAAGGATTGACGAAGCTTTAACAAAGCTTCCTCCCAACACCAAAATTGCAATTTTAATTTTTGATCCGCTTACGCAGGATACTATATATTTAATGAATCATACCGCCTCCATGATTCCTGCCTCCAATACAAAAATTTTTACTACTGCAACTGCTCTTTCAATAATGGGCGGAAATTACCCTTTGGCAACTAAAATTCTCACAGATGATAAAAATATTACAAATGGCATAATTAACGGGAATCTTTATATTAAAGGATACGGCAATTCCCTCTTTACCGGACAAGATTTAGACGACCTGGTTCAATCTTTGAAGAGCCAGGGAATAAAAAAAATCTCCGGCTATATTATTGGCGACGATACTTTTTTTGACGATCTCTATTCCCGGTCCGATTGGATAAGCGATGAAACTGCCAATATTAAGCTTCCTCCAATCTCAGCGCTCGTAATCGACAGGAACCGGACAATTGTGCAAAGAAGAGTGAGAGTTCGTAAAAAAAGGCATACAAGCTATCAAAATGTAACTGCATTCAAAGATATCAGCGATCCACCTTTATATCTGGCGCAACTGTTAAGAGAAAAATTAATTGATAACGGAATTGTTGTGGGTAAAACCGCAATGAAAGGAGAAACGCCTTCAAAAGCAGTTATTCTAACCGAATCAAAAATATTATTAAAAGATATTATCAAGATAATTAATAAACGCAGCGATAATTTTCTTGCAGAATGCCTTTTTAAAACGCTCGGCGCTATTGCTTCAGGCCGACAGGGCAACTCTTTTTATTCCACACAGGCGGTTCTTAATTTTCTAAAAGACAATAATATTTATTCCGAAGGAACATCTGTAGTTGACGGTTCCGGCATTTCGAGATATGATTTTGTAACGGTCGGCGCAATTGTAGGTGTTTTGGAGAAAATGTATTTTGATTTGAAAAACTACCAAGACTTTTATAACTCATTAAGTATTGCCGGAGTAGATGGCACGCTAAGAAACCGTATGCAAAGCAGTTCGGCTGAAAATGAATTTCACGGTAAGACGGGAACTTTAAACGGTGTATCATCTCTTTCAGGTTATTTAAAAACCGGCAAGGGCGAAGACTTAATTATCAGTATGATATTTGATTTTGATAAAAAAGGCGCTAGATACTACAGGGGAATAGAAAACGATATTGTAGAAATTCTTACTAACTGGGAATAAAAAAAGCTCCGTTATATCAAATGAACGGAGCTTAAAAAACGCACATGAAAAATATTTGTTTACTTACTCTGTTGTCCGCTTTGTGTTTGAGCCTGCGGTATAGTCTGGTTTTCAGAAGGTAATGAAGGGACTTGGGGAATTTGCTGTCTGCTTGACTGCTGAATTATGCTTTCCTTCTGGTTAGAGGTTGCCTGACCCGGTAAAAAGAACAAGTTTATAACAATGGCTAAAACAGCTAAACTGCCGCCCAGCCACCAGGTACCCTTACTCAAAAAATCCGCTGTCCTTCTGGTTCCAAACATTGTTCCCATACTTCCGGCAGCACCGCCAAAGGTACCGGATAAGCCATCGCCTTTGCTGGATTGCATTAACACGACAATAATAAGAAATACAGAAATTATAGACGCTATTGCAACTAATAAACTATACATAATTTTCTCCTAAAATTCGCAGCGGTTGAAATATCCGGAAATTCTAACTTGTTTATTTACAACAATTTAATTTTTCTATCCTGCCGAACGTTACAAATATACTAAAATAATATTTTCCCAAAAAAATATTTTTATTCGGGCTGAATAATTTACGCAAATTTTAATTAAAAATCATCCATTCGTGCCACAGAATTCATCTTTTTCTAAACCTACTTCGGTTATTTTATTTTAGAACCAATATGCTTACTTTAATTAAACTAAATGATATTTTTAATAGTAGTTAGAATCAATTAACTTACATGATAAAATTTGAATCATTACTATAAACTGCATGAATGAATATCTCTAATTTATTGGAATTAAATCAATAAAATGAAAAAAATCTCAATATTAGTTATCGAAGATAATCGTCTTTTGCGTGAAGGTATTTCTGCAATGCTCAAAAAACAAAGTGACATGCATGTTGTTGCTTCTGTTGGTAATGGCGAGAATATATTACTTATGCTGGAAAAGCTCAATCCAAATATAATTCTCCTCGATCTCGGTTTACGAAATCAAAACAGTTTGCAAGTAGTAAAATTAGTTAAGAAGCATTTTCAGAAAACCAAAATAATAGTAATGGATCTTATACCGCTTCAGGCAGATGTTTTTGAATTTGTCCAGGCGGGTGTATCCGGATTCATACTCAAAGATGCAAATGTTTCCGAATTTTTTAAAACTATCCGGTCGGTTTATCAGGGCGCCCAGGTTTTACCGCCTCATTTAACCGGTTCGCTTTTTTCCCAAATAGTTGAAAATGCAATTAACGATTTCAAACCTTCCGCAATCGCCGAATTGGTTCGTATGACAAAACGTGAGCGACAAGTGATTGAATTATTATCCGATGGCTGCTCCAATAAAGAAATTGCACAAAAACTTCATATATCAACCTATACAGTGAAGAGCCATATCCATAAAATACTGGAAAAACTTACTCTCCATACACGGTTACAGATTGCAAATTACGCACATACTTCTAACAATAATAATACTAAAATCGATATACCTTAATTAATCAGAGAGTAATTACCTGTTATTGACTCACCCAAAAGATGTAGTTCCTTTTTCATCCCTTTGGCTGATTGTCATAATTTCTGGTTATTTATACTTTTGGCTGAAATAAAATGTTAAAATACTTAAATCTCTATTAAGAGGCAGCATATTCACACGTCCTGCAATGACGAAGAGTTATCGGGGCAAGTATGAATTTTAGCAATATTCTTTTAATAAATAAGCAAGTAGTGGTAAACGAAATTAGTTTTAACAGATTTTAATTATTGTAGAAAAATAAAAGGATAGTGATAACATTTTCGGAAAAGATTTTATGAAAAAAAACATGCTAAAATTTCAGCGAAAGACACTTCCTAAATCTCCCACAAGCATTCATGGGTTGGATGAGATTACCGGCGGCGGATTACCTAAAGGCAGACCAACGCTTGTATGCGGAGGCGCTGGCTGCGGAAAAACTCTCTTTGCGATGGAGTTTCTCGTTCGCGGTGCAACGCTTTATAATGAACCCGGTGTATTTATCTCGTTCGAGGAAACTGAAAAAGAACTTACTGCAAACGTTTCTTCGTTGGGATTTGATTTGGAGAGTCATGTAAAACATAAAAAAATTTGGCTTGAACACATTCACATTGAACGGGGTGAAATTGAACAGAGCGGCGGTGAATATGATTTGAAAGGTTTGTTTCTTCGCATCCATCAGGCAATTGAAAGCATCGGAGCTAAGCGTGTTGTTCTAGATACAATTGAATCACTCCTTTCAGCGCTGCCCAATCCTACTATAGTGCGCACAGAACTGCGAAGGTTATTCGGCTGGTTGAAAAAGAAAGGTGTTACAACAATAATCACCGGAGAACGAGGCAATGGTACGTTAACACGCCAGGGTTTGGAAGAGTACGTTTCCGATTGTGTTATTCTTCTGGATCATCGCGTTAACGATCAATCATCCATTCGACGATTGCGTATTGTTAAATATCGCGGCTCAACGCATGGTACAAATGAATATCCTTTCTTAATTGATGAAGATGGTTTTTCTATTTTGCCTGTAACTTCGCTGGGATTGAATAACATTTCTTCAAAAGAAAGGATTTCCTCAGGTATTCCGCGTCTTGATACAATGCTATCCGGTAAAGGTTACTTTCGCGGCAGTACAGTGCTTGTTTCAGGTACCGCCGGTACCGGCAAGACGAGCCTTGCAGCGCAATTTGTTGAAGCAGCATGCAAGCGCGGGGAGCGCGTTCTTTATTTTGCTTTCGAAGAATCCCCGAGCCAGTTTATGCGTAATATGTCTTCTATTGGAATTCACCTGAAACGCTGGGTTAAAAAAGGATTGTTAAACTTTCATGCCACACGTCCAACACTCTATGGATTGGAACATCATCTGGCGACCACTATCAAATTAATTAATAAAGTTGAACCGCAAATAGTTATTTTGGATCCAATTGATGCATTTGTTATAGGAAGTAACCAAACTGAAGTAAAGATAATGTTACTGCGTCTCGTAGATTTTTTAAAAATGAAAAATATCACTGCATTCTTCGCAAGCCTCACGAATGCAGGTGAGAACCGGGAACTTACAGATATGTCAATATCATCCCTGATAGATACATGGTTGCTTTTGCGTGATATTGAAATTGGAGGTGAGCGCAACAGAGGATTATATATTCTCAAATCGCGCGGTATGGCGCATTCCAATCAGATTCGTGAGTTCAAACTGACCGACCACGGAATTGAATTGCTTGATGTTTATGTTGGTCCGGAAGGCGTATTGACAGGCTCGGCTCGATTATCGCAAGAAGCGAAAAACGATGCCGAACAATTATTGCATCAACAAGAAATTGAACGCAAACAATTTGGATTAAAACTTAAACATGCGGCAACGGAAGCTCAAATTGTAGTGTTACAATCTGAATATAAAGAGGAGGAATCAGAAACACTCAAGATTATCGAGATGGAAAAAACAAAGACTGAAAGATTCGCACAAAATCAAAAAAAAATGGCAGAAAGTAGAAAGGCAGATAAATTCATTAAAAACCCAGTATAGCCAAGAAGGAAAGTTTAATGAAATTTTTTATGAAAGCCAAACAGGCGATTTTGAAAACCCGGACGGCAGTACCACAAAGTGGGATGGAGAAAACCATATTGCTTGGAGTTTTGCTGAACGCACAGAATAAAATTTGTGCGACGGTTTATTAAATGGTGCCCGAAAGGGGACTCGAACCCCTATGAGATTGCTCTCACTAGACCCTGAACCTAGCGTGTCTACCAATTCCACCATCCGGGCAAAAATTTTATTATTGAACAAAACCCATCAACTTACGTATACCTGAAAACCCTTTACAATACACTCAGTATTTCCTCCGGAAGAGAAAAAATTGAGTGTAAATTTACAACTAAATAAAAAGACATTCTACCAACAATCTCACTTTTTGCTGCATATTGCCGAATTTTCTACCAGCCGGAGTCTCCGTCTTTTTCTTCTTTCTTTATTTTGTCACTACCGCCTTTCCCATGTATCTCACATTTGGGCGGGGGATTATTTGAGTTTATTATATCCATTACTACGGAAGGACAGTTACCTGTAGCCATTTTGGTATCGCCTAAATCCATAGTCGTTTTGCAGAATGGTACAGTATCTATACCGGGCGCCATCGTAAAATATTTTACAGGAAGATTTAACTGCTTATATGCGCCTTCCATGAACATAGCCCAGATAGGCATAGCAGCGCGTGCACCCTGACCGAACGCGCTGCTAAACTTAATCCTGTGATCGTCAAATCCTACCCAAACTCCGGCAGCTAATATAGGTGTATATCCTAGAAACCATGCATCGGAAAAAGCCTGTGTGGTACCGGTTTTACCTGCGCATGGATATTGAAAATACTTTCTTGCACCCGCGCCTGTTCCATAATTGACTACATCCTGCAGCATACTTGTAATTATTGAAGCAGTCTGCGGTGAAATTGCCTGTTGATATTCCGGTACAAACTTATCAATTAAAATCCCGTTCCGATCCTCAATCTTTAAAATTGTAATAGGGTCAACATGCACGCCGTTATCTGCAAACGTTCCATAAGCTGACGTCAATTCAAGCGGCGATACTTCAGATGTACCGAGCGCAATTGAAGGATAAGCTTCCAGCGGCGATTGAATTCCCATCCTGTGCGCATATTTAGCAACCTGCCAGGGAGGCGCCATATTACTTATTGTCAGCCTGCCTGCAACAACGTTAATTGAATGAGCAAGCGCTTGCCTAAGAGTTATGTATCCGCCGTAATCATTCTCAAAATTATCCGGCGACCACCCGTTATAATTAAACTTTTGATTAAGCAGCGTATATGCAGGATAGTACCCGTTATCAATAGCAACCGTATAAGCAAAAGGTTTAAACCCCGAACCGGGCTGCCTCCTAATACCGGTTGCATGGTTTAATCCCCTGCCGAAATCCTGGTTCTCACCGCCAACCATAACTCTTATCTGACCGTTAGCCGGGTCAAGAGCTACAAAGCCAACCTGGATTGTTGTAGCGGCTTGCTCTACCGAATCTAAAAACGGCTGATTGTACTTTAACTGATTATAAATCTGCGCTCTTTCTGCGGTAGTCTTTGCCAAATTATACCGGTGGCTGTCCTTTATTGCGCGATCAATAAGAGCCGGTAAAAGGTCCTGGTGCTTTTTCCAGTTCCAGAATTTGCTAAATAAAACCTGGTATTCTTTCAAATGGTCTGCGGCGGCTTTATTTGCAATTTGCTGCATTCTTAAATCAAGGGAAGTATAGATGTTCAAACCATCACGGTAAAGATCATAACCGTATTTTTCGGACATAGTAACCATCTGCTGGCGTACATATTCGATAAAATAAGGAGCATCGGATCTGTTCCCGATATTTTTTTCTGCTGCCAGATCAATCGGATCGTCTTTTATTCTTTCATAATCTGCTTCGGAAAGCATATCATTCTCAACCAGGTTATACATTACCTGGTTTCTTCTCCGGATAGCATGATCATAATGATGTATGGGATCATAATACTCAGGGGATTTAAGCAGAGCGACAAAAAGTGCGCACTCCGGCAGTGTTAAATCCTTCCCCTTTTTATTAAAATAAACCCGCGCTGCGGATTCAACTCCGTAAGCGCTTCTTCCAAAATATGATACATTAAGATACGACTGTAAGATTTCTTTTTTAGTAAAAGTTCTCTCAATCTGAACGGCAGTAATCCATTCTCTTACTTTTCTAATCACGGTTTGAAAAGAATTTTCATCATGCGCTTTTAAATGATAAAGATTGTTGGCAAGCTGCTGGGTAATTGTACTTGCGCCTTCATGCTTGAAGAGGAAAAGATTTTTTATCATTGCTTTGATAATGCGAACTACATCCACACCCCAATGCGAATAAAACTTCCTGTCTTCCGTAGAAATTAATGCGGTTGACATATAAGACGGAAGGCTGTCGATATTCGTATCAATTCTATTCTGAATTGATATTGTTCCGATAAGCTCGCCGTTAATTCCGAATACTTTGCTTGCTAACTGCGGCCTGGGATTTTCAAGCTGTTCCAGCGATGGGAGACCGCTGATTATATAAATAATAAAAGCAATAAATATAACAAACGCTATTCCGCCTATTATGTATAATTTTTTCCTGTTCTCTTTACCGAAAAATTTCTTTTTGTTTTTATCATATGCATCACGAAAATACTTGTCAAAGTTAAAATTTGAATTCTTACTCTTCGCCATTTTAATCCCAATCTACTATTTCAAATTTACCATCCCTGAAAATACCGTAACAGGGCGTATCCAGCCAAGAACCGAGATTAACATAAATGCCGTTTTTATATCTAATATAGCATCGTTTATGGAGATGACCAAATAAAACATAGTCAAATCCTTCGTCAATCTTTGTTTTGGCAGCATTAAACAAACCGTCTTCCTCGCCGTAATCTTTTTTTGTTGTATAATCCCTGCTTGATTTACTAGTAGCGCTTGCAAGCTTTACGCCAAGATCAGGATGCAGCAATGAATACATCTTCTGGAGAAATTTATTTCTTAAAATTTTCTTTAATATATTATAACCAAGATCATTTTTAACCATGCCGTCACCGTGCCCGATAAAAAATCTCTTGTTGTTTAAATAAATATCGATGGGCTCATCGAACATTATAGCGCCGATTTCACCACGGAAGAAATTCAGGTGCATAAAATCGTGGTTGCCTATAAAGTAATGAATCTTAATTCCGTTCTCGGTTAAATCCTGAAGCGCTGTAAGCGTTCTAAAAAATCCTTTCTGGTAAACTCTTTTATACTCAAACCAGTAGTCGAACAGATCCCCCACAATAAAAAGTTCGCTGCAATTATCACGCGCAAAATTGAGGAACTTAACCAGCAGCCGTTCTTTACTTTTTTCGACAGAACCGGAATAAAGCCCGAGATGAATATCGGATATAAAAAGATATGTATCGTTCACAAGTACCTGTATTTTTAACCTATATTTTTTGAATTATAATTAATATTTAATTTAACTTAAAATATAAGCATAAATATTTATTCACTTCCATTTTTTATGTACTGAATTCTTGCAGGCAGCCAATTATCCGGATCGAGTGTGATTTCTAAGGGCTCTTTGCTGAATTCAAGATTCAAAATATTTTGACGCTTATTTATCCTGATAGTTCTATACTCCGTTGTATAGTCGTTGAATAATATCTTCATATCAAGCGGGAAATTATAAGTATCATATTCTGTTTGAGTCTGATCAACATTCAAAGTTATGTTACAGTTATTACTTGATTTATTGGGCTTCCAGGAATAATCCAGGTTAATTATTCCGCTTCCTATAAATACCCACTGCTCGAAAAAACTGCTTAGATTCTTACCGGATACTTTTTCGCATACATTCTCAAAATCCTTAGTTGAAGCGCTTTTATATTTATAACTTTCATAATAATTCCTTAAAATTTTAAAAAACACGGAGTCACCTGTTTCATGCCTAAGAAGATGCAGTATCCATGCACCTTTTTCATAAACAGTATGAGAGAATAAATCTTTGGGATTATAGACAGTTCCGTCAAAAACACCTAACTTGCTCATCATGCTTGAACGAAGCGCACCGGAGCCGCCGACATGCTCGGCATATAAAGCTTCGCAGTAAGTAGCAAATCCTTCATTTAGCCATATATCTTTCCATGAAGCCGGACCTACAGCGTCGCCGAACCAATGATGTGCAAGTTCATGGATATAAATTTCTGTAAAGAAATTTTCTCCCCCGATAAAATTAGAACCAATTCCCATTAAAGTTTGGGTTTCCATTGCGCCAAACTGCCACAGAAATTCAGCTATGCCGTATTTTTCTTTGATAAAGGGATATTCGCCGAAAGTTTTTGAAAAAAAGCCTATCATTTCAGGCAAATCCTGAAAATCCACTTTCGCATTTTCCAATTGTTTCGGAAAGACATAATACTCAATTGCCATTGTATCAGCTTTATCCTGCGAAATATATTTATCCGAGAAGTTAATGTAACTGGAGGAATAAAGGCATATCAGATAAGTTGAAACAGGATAAATCGTTTTCCAGTAATATGTTCTTCTCGAACCGGAAGTAGTAATACTAACCAGCTTCCCGTTTGAAGCGGAAACTTCGGATGAATCATTTGTAATTTCCATATCCAACAGGGCTTTATCCGATGGGATATCATTACAGGGAAGCCATGTAGAAGCGTAATTTGGTTCACTAAGATTATATATGCAGGATTTTCCGTTTATTTCACCAAAGACAAAAGATGAAAAGCCTGCACGCTTAGGAGTTCCTTCGTATAAAACCCGCACTTCAAAAGTATCCGGCTGAATACCGGATAAAGGAATCGAAAGTCTTGTTCCCTTTTCCGTAAATGAAGAAGTTTTCCCGTTAAGCAGAAGCAGGTAAATTTTCATGTTGTCGTAAAAATTCAAATCAATCTGACTAATATTTTTATCAAGAAAAGCACCTGTAATTACTACATCCCCCTTCAACATCTTTTCTTCGGGACGCAGATCAATATTTATAAAATAATGAAGCACATTTATTTTATATTGATTAGCGGATGCATAATCATCCGGCGGTACCGGTTCTAAAATTCCGGCGCTCTTTCGGCAGGTAGTATTTTCCGTTGTAAAAAACAGATGCCTGCTCAAATGCAAGTCAGTTAAACTCCAGCCAAGAAAGGACATGGAGATTATTAATAGCGGGAAAATAATTTTATACGTCTTTTTCATCAGGTAAGCGCATAAGATGCAATATGTGTATCAGAAATTATGCAGAAAATTCATTCCTGCAGTGTAAAAACATCCAATTTTTATTAATTTTTTAAAATCAAGCCCTTGCAATTCAGTCAAAAGTTTGTTAAACATATGATGTAAAATTAACGATTTCTATAATTGCCAAACAAACCATATTTAAATATATTAAAAGTAAATTTTTAGGAGAGATTATGACTTTCCCCGGTTCATCAATACTTCGCGAAACAGTCACAATGCTTTTAGCCGGCGGGCAGGGTGAAAGACTTTATCCGTTAACGGCGCATAGGAGCAAACCCTCAGTCCCTTTCGGCGGGAAATATAGAATTATCGACTTTGCTCTATCCAATTGCCTTAATTCAGGTCTTAGAAGAGTATATGTACTTGTTCAATACAAATCAGATTCACTTAACCAGCATTTGCTTGAGGCATGGAGCATCTTCAACCCAGAGCTTGGTGAATATATATATTCCATACCGCCGCAAAGAAAATTTAATAACGATTGGTATCTTGGAACTGCGAACGCTATTTATCAAAATCTTAATTTATTTTCACAGGAAAAAAAGGTGAATTGGGTTTTGATTCTGAGCGGAGACCATATTTACAAAATGGACTATATGAAAATGCTCCAGTATCATATAGATACGAACGCCGATCTATCAATGTCATGTATTGAAGTTCCCAAAGAAGAGGCGGACCGTTTTGGCATAGTTGGCGTAAATAATAAGTATGAAGTAACGACATTCATTGAAAAGCCGACTAAACCGCCGGAAATTCCCGACAAACCGGGATATTGCTTTGTTAATATGGGAATTTATATTTTCAATTCAGATGTATTAAAAGATATTTTCAAAGAAATGGAATCGGAAAAAATAAAAGCACACGATTTCGGTAATGATATTATTCCGTTTATGGTAAAATCGAACAGAGAAGTTGTTGCATATAAATTCTTTGATGAGAATAAGAAATCTAAGCCTTACTGGAAAGATATTGGAACAATAGACAGTTATTTTGCCTCAAGTATGGACTTAATTTCCGTAATACCTGAATTCAACTTTTACGACCAAAGTTGGCCTATGAGAACTTATCAATACCAGTTTCCCCCTGCAAAGACTGTATCGCATGAAGGAGAACGCGTTGGACGTACTTTGAATTCTTTAATATGCGACGGTTCTATCGTATCAGGAGGTTTAGTTGAAC
>Ga0116130_1000199_pt1 | contig 39206 bp, 30 predicted proteins | sample June2015DPH_17_5_FD_89733 | JGI IMG/M metagenome (GOLD analysis project Ga0116130, IMG submission 89733) | Peatland microbial communities from SPRUCE experiment site at the Marcell Experimental Forest, Minnesota, USA - June2015DPH_17_40 | ecosystem: Environmental > Terrestrial > Soil > Wetlands...
CAAAGTGAGCTTTTTATTTTCACCCGCGCTATACCGTCTTCAATTATTTTTGTTACTGTTTCAAATCCCGGAATGTTAAATTCATTATTGTACATCTTTGCAATTGCAAGATATGGTTCCTCTGACCCGGGTTTAATATCAGCAGCCTTTTCAAAGTATTGAAGTGCGCTTTCGTTATGCTTGCCGTATGTTGAAATGGATTCTAATAATTGACCGACACAAAAATATATATGATAGGAAAGTTCAGGGAATTCTTTACAAATTTTCTCAGTAAACATGATAATTTCATCGACGGAAAGAGCTTTATTACGGAGCAAAATTTTATATAATTCTTCATCATTTATTTTTCTTTCTATTGCAACCCTGAATGTATCAAACAATTCATCGGGTGAATTAGAAGTCCTGAATATTTCTTCCAGATCTTGTTTTAGTTTGGAATCCATAATTGGCGAAAATTATTTTAATTTTTGGGATACCTTACAACAGCAATTTTATTTTATAATTTTTTCTTTTTTACAATATCGTTATATAATTCTAAATATTTTCCTGCGGATGTTTGCCAGGAGAAATTTTCTTTCATCCCATTTGTTTGAATTTTCCCCCATGTTTTCTTATCGGCAAAAGCGTTAATAGCTTTTTTTACGGTTTCAAGAAGAGCTTTAAAGTCATAATTATAAAATGTGAATCCTGTTCCGGTTTCATTTCCGTTTAATTTACATTCGAACCAATCATGTACTGTATCGGCAAGACCGCCAATCTTTCTGACGATAGGTACAGTACCATATTTTAAGCTGTATATCTGATTTAAGCCGCATGGTTCATAAAGAGAGGGCATTAAGAACATATCAACACCAGCTTCAACAAGATGCGAAAGTTCGTTGTTAAAGCCTATGTAGACAGCAACTTTATCCGGGTAAGATAAATGAAGGTTTCTAAACATTTCCTCATAACGATCCTCGCCGCTTCCGAGTATTATCCATTGGGCATTTAACTTCATTAAATCTTTCGAAGCATCTTCTACAAGGTCGAATCCCTTTTGGCTTACCATTCTTGATACAATTCCAATAATTGGGACATCGTTGTTAAATTTTAATCCAAATTTGTTTAAAAGATATTGTTTGTTTTTTGCTTTCCCTTCATGATTATTTAAAGAATAATGTGACGGTAGAAATTTATCAATCTCCGGGTCCCATTCTGAATAATCAACACCATTCAAAATACCGTAAAGGTGATCTTTCCTTTGCATTAAAACGGTTTCCATTCCACATCCGAATTCGGATGTTAATATTTCTTTTGCATATGTTTTGCTTACCGTATTTATTACATCGGAAAACATTATTGCGGTTTTCATAAAAGAAAAATCACCTTGATATTCAATCGGGCTTTCAGGATAAAATAATTTTTCTTTGATTAAAGCATTTTTAACGGTATTTCTTGAAAATCTTCCCTGGTATCCAATATTGTGAATAGTAAAGATCGTTGCAGTTGATTTAAATAATATATCCCAGGCATAATTCTCTTTTAAGTATAGCGGTATTAAACCGGTTTGCCAGTCATTGCAGTGAATTACATCCGGGGACCATTTTAATCTTTGAAGCGCCTCTATAACACCGCGGCAAAAAAGTATAAACCGCTCATCTTCATCAAATCCGTCTGTATAAATCTGGTCTCTGTGAAAATAATGCGGGCAATCAATAAAATTTACTTCAACTGAAGAACCCGGTAGAATAGATTGATAAACATGCGCATACCGTGTGTGATTATAAATTTTGATGGGAATTTCGCCAATTTCCCAGTTGTAATGTAATCCGAATTCAGATTCTTCTATTGAGTAATATTTGGGTATAAAAAGCTTTACTTCACACCCTAATTGCTCCAGAGCTTTTGGAAGAGAGCCCGCAACATCTGCTAAACCGCCGGTTTTAGCATAAGGAACCGCTTCAGAGCATATAAAAGCAATTTTCATTATGAAAAGGTCTTAAGAGATAATAGTATTTATTGATTAAGTTAACTAAAATGTCAATCCGCGAAAGATTTTGCAAACAATTTATTTTTAATTGTTGTTAAGTTTTATTTGCTAAACAGAATGTTTAATTTTGTTTTATTGCAAATATAAGATAAAATTTCAAGATTATGGGTGATTAATATGCCAAAACAAGAAATTCAAATTTTTACTTTGGGCAAATCAGAAAGAAAGCCAATAATATTTATTCACGGCTTTCCGTTTGAACACCACATGTGGGATAAACAGATAAATGAGCTAAAATCCTTATATTATTGTGTTGCTTATGATATTCGCGGTATGGGTGTTTCCCCTGCCGGTGATGGTCAATTTACAATGGAATCTTTTGTGGATGATTTAGAATTTATTATAAATGATTTCAAGCTTGACAAACCTGTTTTGTGCGGGTTGTCAATGGGGGGGTATATTGCTTTGAGAGGCGCCGAGAGAATGGAATATAAGCTTGGCGGATTAATACTTTGTGATACAAAATCCGAAGCGGATACTGATGAAAGCAAATTAAAACGAGCCGAAGGGATAAAAAAAATTAATCAAGAGGGAGTCCAAAAATTCATTACCGGATTTGTTCCTAATTGTTTTGCTGAAAGTTTTATTAGTAGTTCGGCAAGGGAATATAATGAAATATTAAGTAAGGCTCTAAATTCTGATTCTATAGGTGTGAAGGGCTGCCTGCTTGCTATGCAGGGCAGGACGGATGTTACTCCATATTTATCAAAGATTAAAATTCCGTCTCTGGTTGTTTGCGGAGAAGAAGACAAGTTTACTCCACCCTTTGCAATGGGAAAAATGATGGAAAAAATTAAGAATTCTAAATTTATAACCATTCCCGGTGCCGGACACATGTCTCCAGTTGAAAACCCCGAATTTTTTAATAAGGCTATTATGGTTTTCTTAAAAGAGAATTTTAATTAATTTAATGCATAATTGGAACGTCGTCTGTTATTTAGGGTATCTTTTACCCGGCGATATATTATAGCAAGAATTAATAATATCACAGGCACAATCAAATTACTTTTTATTTACTTTTATGAATAAAAAGGCTAATGCTGTTGCCGCGCTTATACAAGATGATATAAGAAAAGGCAACGTAGAGCCAAACTTATCCCATAATAGCCCGGTTAGGAAAGAACCGAGCATCATTGCGAAGCTGGAAAGCATAGTCATAAGCCCTATTGCAGTTCCCCTGTTTTGATCGGGTATCAAGTCTGAAACCCAAGCTTTTGCAACACCTTCTGTGGAAGCAGCGAAGATTCCATACAGCACAAAGAGTCCCCAAACAAAATTTAAATTAGTCGTTAAAGCAAAGCCAAAATAAACTACAGAAAAAATTAATAAGCCTAAAACGAAAACGCTTTTTTTGCTAAGCCTATCTGATAATTTTCCCAGCGGGTATGAAGTGAAAGCATAAACAAAATTATAGATGATATAACCCAATATTGCCAGTGTGCTTGAATGTAAGACGCTCCGTGATTTTAAAATCAGAAAGACATCGCTGCTATTTACCAATGAAAAAATTGTGATGAGAAATATTAGTACCTTGAATTGAAAAGATGAGCTTTTCCAAAGGACCGAATAGTAGTATTGTTTTTTTTGTGCAACTAAAACCTTTTTGTCTCTTACTATGAATGTAAATGTTATTGCAATCATTGAAGGTATAAAAGCGACAAGAAATATTAGCGCAAAATTATTCGGATAAAAATGTAACAGAATCAAGGCACAAATTGGACCAATAGCCGCACCCAAAGTATCCATTCCTCTGTGAAAGCCAAATATAGCGCCAGTATTTTCGGCGGCATAACTAGCAAGTAGTGCATCTCTTGGGGCTGTTCTAATACCCTTTCCGATGCGGTCTGAAACCCGGGAAAAAACTACAGTAGGAATAAACGGGAAAATTCCCGGCAACGGTTTAACCAAAGCGGATAGGGAATATCCTATTGTTATAAAGATAGACCGTTTACCTAATTTATCAGAAACTTTTCCAAAATATCCTTTTAACAGCCCTGCGGTAAATTCCGCAATCCCTTCAATAATTCCCACTACTGCCATGGATGCACCAAGAACCGCTGTTAAAAAAATGGGAGTAACAGGATATAGCATTTCGCTTGCTATATCTGTAAAAAGACTGATTAGTCCAAGTATTATAACCTGCTTGGGGATTTTTTTAAAAATCAATTTTGCTTCCTATTAATAGCTCTATTATATAAAATCAGTCAAATTTTCTACTTATACTTTTGCTAACGATTAATTTTTTACAAAATGGCACTTCCAAAAACTCTTTATAATGCCGACAAAACCCGTTATCTGGAGATCTTTGGCTTTCTGAATGTCAAATTCAATAGTTTTTAGAAGTACCCAAAATTAATTATTTCTTTTTAGTAAGAAAAATTGATGTAGAAACTCTTCTTTAGTAAGTTTAAATATATAAAAATAGAACTACATTAATTAAAAAAAAGAAGAGGAAAAAATGCGTAAAAAAGTTATTGCCGGCAACTGGAAAATGAATAATGATCTATCTGAATCACAAAACTTAATATCTAAATTAATCAGCGGTTTAAGTAATGAAAAAGTGAATTGTGATGTTATTGTTTGTCCTCCATTTACATCTTTAAGCGAAGCAAATTCGCTTTTAAAAAAATCTATTATAAAACTGGGCGCACAAAATATGTACTTTGAAGAAAGCGGTGCATTTACGGGAGAAATCTCTGCTTCAATGCTAAAGAATACGGGATGTGAATATGTTATTTTAGGTCATTCGGAAAGAAGAACTATTTTCGGCGAGACCGACCAAGTTATTAATAAAAAAATCAAAAAGGCATTGCAAAGTAATTTACTACCTATTTTCTGTGTTGGTGAATCTTTGCAGGAAAGAGAAAGCGAAGTAACCAATGATATTATTAAAAGACAGATTACCGAAGGGCTGAAAAATATATCTTCTGCCGAAATGCAAAAAATAATTATTGCTTATGAACCTGTTTGGGCAATTGGTACTGGTAAAACGGCATCTCCTCAACAAGCAGAAGATGTTCATGCTTTTATCCGCGGATTAGTTAAGTCATTGTATTCAAATGAAATAGCCGAAGGGTTAGTAATTCAGTATGGCGGAAGTGTTAAACCAGATAATGCAAAAGAGTTATTGTCTCAAAAGGATATAGATGGCGCTTTAGTCGGAGGCGCCTGTTTAAAATCAGAATCATTTATTGAAATTATAAAAGCCGCATAAGTTGTTATAATAAAATCAATTAAGCAGGGCGGCCGATTATTGTTTTAGTAAAAGCCGCCCTAAACACAACATTGATTTCCCTCCCTTTCTTTACTATATTTGTTGGATTAATTTTCATAAATAGGACGCATTTCACGGATGGGCTTACCCAAAAATATCTTCTTTACTATTCTTTTATTAATAAGTTTCTTAGCTAAATCCAGTTCAGGACAAATAATTTTTAAGGAGTTACCGGATTACCAGATAAAAAGTTCTGATTCTTCATTTTTTGATATTGGTTCTACCAGATCAATTATTCCCTTAGACGGAACCTGGGAAGTTTATTCTCCAAATTCAAAGGAGGATGAAAAGGTTTCAGTCTCAATACCTTCAATTTTTCAGGGTGATGGAGAACTGATTTTCGATAAATATTTTAATTTATCAAAAAGCGATATACAAAATCATAAAATGAAACTGGTATTTCTTGGTTTAAATTACACGGCAGATATATCGATGAACGGAGTGATTATATTCAGACATTCCGGCGGAGAAGTTCCTTTCCAATTTGACCTTCCAAAAGATATTTTAAGATCAGATGGGAGAAATGTCCTTTCGGTAAGGTTATATTATAGGTTAGATTCGGGAGAAACAATTCCATTAAAGCAAAGATTTTTATTCCCGCAGAATTTTGGCGGAATTATAAGAGATGTTTATATACAGCTTCTACCAAATGTTTCTATTTCCGACCTTAATTTGTTATCCAATTATGAATCCGGCACTAATAGATCAAGAGTCAGCATTTTTTCCAAAATATATAATAACGAATTTTCAAAATCTTCAGATACGCTGACTTCACAAAACCAATTTGTTTTAAGAGTAAAATTTATTTCGCCTAATGGAGGTTCTGTTACATCCACTGCCGATTATTTATTCCAGTTAATTCCTAATAGAGAAAGAGATATATTCCAGACAATAGATTTAATTTCACCTACTCTTTGGTCTCCTTCCAGCCCACAGTCATATACGGTGTATTTTGAGTTATGGAATGGAGGTATGTTAATAGACAGGACAAAGCGTTCACTTGCAATATTTTCTTTAAAATCCGGTACTAATTTTATATTTCTTAACGGACAACCATTTACGCTAAACGGCGTTACTTATGTACCATCTTCCCCGGAATATGGTAATATGTTAGGCTACGATCTGATGGAAAAAGACATTAGAATGATTAAAGAATTGGGATTTAATTGCGTAAAATTTTCTAAATCTATTCCAAATCCTTATTATTTAAGTCTATGTGAAAAATACGGTTTGGTTGCTTTTATTGAATTGCCTTTGGTTTCAATACCGGAACAATTAGCGCAAGATCAAAATTTTATTAATAGATGCAGGAATTATCTTTTCAATTTTATTACTGCTTATCAAAGATATTCGGCAGTAGGAGCTATTGGTTTAGGCGATTCTTATTTAACAAAATCGGATGCTCATATATCTTTAATTAAAAATCTTGCCGGAATAATTAAATCTAATACTAATAAGCTGGTTTACACCTCATTTAACGGATTTAATATTTCACCAATCGACAATGTTGATTTATATGGAGTAGAAATATTTAATAGCCCGGTAAATTCTTTTTCCGATAAGTTGAAACAGTTGCAAAGTAATTTAGGCACAGGTAAAGTTTTTATAAGCGGCGCTACTTATATTGTGAACATTGGAAATACCAATGGCTATGTAAATGATCATTCATTTGAAGCCCAGGCAAAATTTTTTGAGGATTTAATTGAGTTTGCCGGAAATAATCCATTAGCCGGTTATTTTATTAATACTATGTTTGATTATCGTGGAGATTACGCTTCTCTTTCTGCAGGTTATAATAAAGATAATGTTTACCAGATTGGTATTTGTAATGAGGAAAGAGGAACAGACAGATTAGGATTTAAAGTAATTTACTCACTTTTTCATAACACGGAAAAAGTAACAATTCCTATCGGCAGTAAGAAAGACGATGCTCCTATAGTGTTTATTTTATACGGTCTGTTGCTGGCATTAGGTATTGGTATCCTGGTCAATTCAGGTAGAAAATTTAGGGAAGATTCTTCAAGAGCCTTATTAAGGCCATACAATTTTTTTTCCGATGTACGTGATCAAAGAATTATGTCAGGTTATCACACTACTGTGCTGGCATTAATAGTATCGGCAGTTACTTCTCTTATAGTATGTAACTTATTGTTTTATTTTAAAGAAAGCGTGGTCTTCGAAAAACTTCTTTTATCGTTCGGCAGTACAAAAATTATAAAAGATGTTAGTTATTTGGCATGGCATCCTGCCGGGGCATTAATTTTGTTCACTGCTTTATGTTTAGTTGCAATATGTGTTATTACTTTAATTGTTAAAACAGCTTCCTTCTTCGTAAGAAACAGAGTTTTTTATTCCAGTGTTTATTTTTCGGTTATATGGTCATTGCTTCCGTTTATTCTTCTTATCCCCGCCGGAATAGTTCTTTATCGCTTATTAAGTGCAGATATTGTCAACTTATATATTTATATAGGCTTGTCGGCGTTCGCAATCTGGGTATTTTATAGATTAATGAAGGGGATATACGTTATTTTTGATGTAAATCCCGGCAGTGTATATTTCTATAGTATTATTTTCATTTTAGTTATCCTTGGAGGAATACTGCTATACTACCAGATAAAAAATTCAGTTGTAGATTATCTCCAACTTACAATTAAACAATATAATCTATTTAGGTAATAAATAATTGTATTTATCGAAACTCGAAATATTAGGATTCAAGTCTTTTGCTTTAAAAACGGAAGTGAATTTTAATCCGGGTGTTACCTCAATAGTTGGACCAAACGGCTGCGGTAAGACAAATATTGTAGATGCTATTCGCTGGTGTCTTGGCGAACAGAAAAGCAGTACTTTGAGAAGCGATAAGATGGAGAATGTTATCTTTAACGGCACTACTAATAGGAAGCCAATGGGTATGGCGGAAGTCTCACTTACCGTACAAAATAGTAAGGGAGCACTGCCGACCGAGTACTCAGAAGTTGCTATAGCAAGAAGAATTTTTAGATCCGGTGAAAGCGAGTATCTTCTTAATAAGAATATCTGCCGTCTGAAAGATATAACAAATCTTTTTATGGATACGGGCATGGGGGCAAATGCTTATTCTGTAATAGAACTTAAGATGATAGAAAATATTTTAAGCAGTAAAGCAGATGAACGCCGCAATATGTTTGAAGAAGCCGCGGGTGTAAACAAATATAAACTTCGCAGAAGACTTGCTTTAAGAAAGTTAGATGAAGTAAAAGCTGATTTAACCCGTGTAAATGATATTGTAAGTGAAATTGAAAAGAAAGTCAACTCGCTGGAACGCCAAGCGAAAAGAGCTGATAAGTATAATAAGATATCTTCTACACTACGTGAACTTGAACTTGATTTGGCCGAAAGAGAAATGGCTTTATTTATAAAACAGAAAGCCGAAATAAAAGATAAAAAAGAGATCGATTTTAAGAAGAAAATTGAGATTGATTCAGAACTGGCTCAATTGGAAGATGAGATAAAAATTATTAAATCCGATTTAACCGAAATTGAATATCAATTAAGTGGTAAACGATCTGAAATAACTTTCCAAACCGAAAAAATTTATAATATTCAAAAAAATATATCCGTAGCCGAAGAAAGGAAAAATTCACTCGCAAGAAATATTGAGCATTATAAACAGGAGCTTGATGAATTAAAATATCAATTTAAAGAAGCTGAAGAATTAATTAACGACAGCAGCGCTGCCATAGAGGGATTTAAAGTTGAGATTTCGGCTAAAGAGACGGAGAAACTCGAGATTTTTTCAACTCTTGATAAATTTAGAACAGATTTGGATGAGAAGAGAAACGCTTTAAAGCAGCATTCCGATATTCTGATGGAAAGATTCAAAGAGATAACAAATAAAGAAAATGAATTTTCTAATGTTGAAAAATCTCTTGAGACTAAAAATGTCTCAATAAATAAACTGAATGAGAAAATATCATCATTTACAAATAATATTGCCAAGACCGTAGGATATCTTGAAGAGCTTGACCAGGAAAAAAATGAAGCGGAACGGAAACTTGCCGAAGCGGAAGCGGTTTATTCTCAGAAATATAAAGAAAAAGAAAATCTTGAAAAGCATTTAGACTCAATCAAAGAAAAAGAGCTTGAGTATAAAAGCGTTCTTAATAATTTAAAAGAAAAGATTAATTTAATACAGAATTTAATTGATAATCTTGAGGGAGTATCTAAAGGCGCAAAAGCATTGCTTGAAAACAATAATTGGGCAAAAGGCGACAAAACTTTGCTTGCGCATATAGGAAATTCCCTGGACGACTATCGCTTTGCAATAGAAGCTTCGCTCAAAAATAATTTGAATGATATACTCGTTGAAACGCTTGATGATCTAAAAAACGGAATTAAGTATTTGAAGGATAACGAAGTGGGTAAAGCTTCATTCTATGTATCGGGCTTTGATGATAACCGGGGAAAAACTTTACTTGAAAAAATTCAAAACTGGTCACAGAATAAAAAAGCCAAAAGTCTTGGTAAGGAAAAAGGATTTTTAGGGTGGGCTTTTCAATTTATTCAGACAGAAGATAAATGGGAGCCTTTTTTTGACAGGATGCTTAATAAAACGGTTATTGTAGATTCACTTGAGACAGCATTTAGATTATCTGAAAGATATTCCGGATTTAATTTTGCAACACTTGGGGGCGACTATATTAGTAAATCCGGCAATGTAGAAGGCGGTTCGGCGCTCCAACCCGATGACTCTCTTTTCGGCAGGAAACAGTTTCTTGAAAAATTAAAGAATGAATTTCCGCAAAGAGAAGCGGAACTTGAAAGTTTGCGTAAGGAAATTGGAAAATCGGAAATTAAAATTAATGAAATAGATCTTAGAGTTCTTTCAGAGCGCGGCAGGCTGATGATTAATGATTTAGCAAATGTTGAAAAGCAAATTGCACAATTCGAGTTTGAAAAGGAAAAAGCAAGCGATGAAATTGAAAAAACAAGGCAGGAGTTAAATGAACTTGCCGCAGAATCTAATGCCATTGATAATGAACGTACACGCTTAAGTTTACTTTTAAATAAAAGCAAGTCAGAAAGAAGCGAAGAAGAAGCCAAGCAAAAGAAATTGGAAGAAGAGTTCGGGAACTTTGAAGAAGGATTCAATTTTGTTATTGACAAACAGAATAAAATAAATCTGGAGTATGAAAGACTTCTTGGCGCGAAAAAAAATACCGAAAATGCCGTTGAAAGAACACAGGATACGATTGAGACAATTAAAAAATCAATTTTAAGACGTGAATATGATATATCTTCATCAATTGAAGAGTCTGACTCACTAAAAAATGTTATTGATGAGAAACAAGCAGAGTTTGAAGAATTAGACCTGGGTAAAGAAAAACTAGTTAACGAGGAAAAGGAAATAGACCTACGATATAAAGAGATTAGGAAACAGATATCGGACAAAGAGGATCAGCAGAATATAATAAGGAAAGAAAAAGAAATAACTTCCGAAGAGATTCATTCGAGCGATTTAAAGTTAAATGAAATCGGAATGAAAATGAGTACACTCCAGGAAAATATCCAGGAAAATTATTCTGTTACTATTGAAACGAAAGTATTTGAAAATTTAGAATCGTTTGATTATAAACAGCGTACGGAAGAAGTTCATTCGCTTAAACAACAAATAAAAAATCTTGGTCCAATTAATCTTCTTGCTTACTCCGAGTTTGAAGAAGAGAGACAACGTTTTGAATTCCTTTCAAAACAGAGGACGGACCTTCTGGAATCGGAAAAAGATATTGTAAAGACTATTGAAGAAATAAATGTAACTGCTCAAACTCAATTTATTGAGACTTTTGAAAAAATTCGTTCCAACTTTGTAAATATATTCCGTGGATTATTTAATCCGGGTGACGAGGCTGATCTTCGTCTTGAAGAAAATATTGATCCTGTAGAAGGGGAAATAGAGATTATTGCAAAGCCAAAAGGAAAGCGCCCCACGTCAATTGAGTTGCTATCGGGAGGTGAGAAAACTTTAACTGCGATAGCCCTGCTTTTTGCTATATATCTTGTAAAACCGAGTCCTTTCTGTATTCTTGATGAAATTGATGCTCCTCTTGATGACGCAAATATAGACCGGTTTACAAAGATTATCCATGATTTCAGTAAAGACACTCAATTCATTGTGGTTACTCATAATAAAAGAACGATGGAAGCTGCAGATACGCTTTATGGCGTTACAATGCAGGAAGAAGGAGTATCTAAATTAGTCAGCGTAAGATTTAATGAGGACTTAAGTTTTGTCTCGTGATATAGCATATTATTTTAATATTATATTTAATGAAAATAACAGCAATTTTAATTTTATGATGCCTGTTATTCTGTTTGTTATTTTATTTATGCTATTCTGTACAGATAGTTTTGCTCAATGGATTAATAATCCTACTTTAAATACTGAGTTGATTAACGATGTTTCAGATCCTATTAATATTTTGACCGTAAGAGATTTAAGTTGGGGAGTGTTTGTTTTCTGGCAGGACAATAAAAACGGCTTCCAAAATGAAATTTATTTTGTGCGTGTTAATAGCGATGGAAAAGTAAACCAATCTACCGGGCAGACAAGCTTACCAACGGGACAAACCGACTTTAGACCTGAGGGGGAAAAAATAACAAGTTTATCCGGTCCGGAAGAAAATCCAGTTTGCACTAACGAGACTTCAAATTCTGCAATAGTACTATGGGCTGATTATACTTATTCCAAAACCGGGAATTTATTTGCACAACATATACTTGGTAATGGGAACCTTGGATGGTCTGATAAAGGGCTTCAATTAACAAATACCGATGATGAAATCAGCGGATATTCTGTCTGTTCCGATAAATCCGGTTCTTCCTTCGTAGCGTATGTTTCTAAAGGCACAGAGATTAATGGATTGTATAAAGTTGAGATTCAGAAAATAAGTCTTGATGGGAAATTTTTATTTGACCAAAATGCTATATTAGTTTATAAATCAAGGGACCGAAAAAATATGACTAATGTTGTCCCGGATGATGAAGGCGGAGTTTATGTTTTCTGGATTGAAACACAAAACAGCAAAAGTATAATAATGTGTCAACATGTAAATGAAGAAGGGAAAGCCAGCTGGGAAGGTGGAAATTCAATACAGCAAGATAAAATAATTGAGGTTTCAAACAACGCCCATAATGTGATAACTTATTCAGCTAAAAGGGTAAATAATAACTCGGTTTATATTGCCTGGCAAACGCAAAAGATTAGTAAAGATATTTATCACCAGCTAATAGATAATAAAGGCAGAAGCTTATGGGGCCGAGGCGGAAAGCAGATAACTTCGTTAAGAGGCAACCAGTTTGATCCTCAAAGTATTTGTTTCGATTCTACAATAATTTTGAGTTGGACAAACGAGCAATCAAACAATTCAGATATTTATATTCAAAAATATGATATAACCGGCAGACCGTTATGGAATAAATCCGGTATTCCCGTGATAAAATACCGAGGCAGACAATTTGGCCAGCATATTGTTAGTGATGGGAAAGGCGGTGCAATCATATCATGGATAGACCGAAGAGATGAATCAGCCTTAGCTGATATTTATGCACAGAGAGTAGATTCCAAGGGTAAAATAGAATGGGATTCTTTGGGTGTGGGGGTTGCCTTAAATCATAATACTCCCAAAAGTTATTTATCTCTTATAGGAGATGATGCCGGGGGCGCAGTAGTTATTTTCAAGAACAGCAGGAACAATAAGAATAAAATATACGGGCAGAAAATATATAGTACGGGTTATTATGTTTCACCGATAGAATACTTTAATACAACATTAATAGGTGATAGTATAAAAATTTACTGGAATTCAAGCGGCGGACAAAATCGTGCTAAATATGATGTGGAAAGAGCTGTTCAAACTCAGGATGGTAATGTTGAATGGCGTATCATAGGAACAGTGAGTTCTTTGAATAAGAGTAATACACTTAAGTATGAATATTTTGATATACCCACGGTAACGGGAACATTGTATTATCGAATTGCACAAACAGATTCGAAAGGGAATGTTCAGAGTTCAGATATAAGTCGCATTAATTATTTTGGCAGTTCACCGGATATAATAGTTACACAAAATACACCTAATCCTTTTACGGATTCGACCGTAATCAGTTTTTACATGCCTAATCCTGATATGGTGGAGATTGAATTTTTCAATGACCATGTTGAAAAGATAAGCGAGCTGGATAAATCTTTCCCCGCGGGTGAAAATAGTATAACTTTTTATTCCAAGGGGCTTAAACCAGGAATTTACTTTTACAGGCTCAGGGTAGATAACTTTGTTGATGTAAAGAAAATGACTATAACAGATTAATACTCATGTTACGCAGTTATTCAAATTTCATGCAATATTGACTTGGTTATCCTCCAAAGGAATCCATTTGGGAGACATCCCTATGGGAAAAGCCGGGTATGTTTTGTAATAAATAGTCCCCGACACAAATCCACCTAGCGGCGGACAGGTGTCGGGGCTAATTTAAATATTTTTTGCGTAACATGAATAAAGTAAAAAGTTAGACGAAATGAGTTTTGTTTTTAAAATATTTGTGGATTTTGACGGGACTATATCAAAAGTTGATGTTGGCGATTCAATTTTTAGAAAATTTGCAGACAAGGAAAAAGTTGATGGGATAATTACCAAGCTTTTAAATGATGAAATATCTGCAAAACAATCCTGGTCATCTTTATGTGATATAGCCGGTAATATTAATAAAGATGAATTTGATAGGTTTATTAATTCGATTGAGATAGATAAGTCTTTCCATGAGCTTGTTGATTACTCTAAAGTTAATAACATTGAGCTATTCGTTCTAAGCGATGGTTTTGATTACTATATTAATAGAATATTGGAAAAAGAGAATATAAGAAGCTTAATAATTTATTCAAACAAATTGACAATTAATGCATCCGGTAAATTAATACCTGAATTTCCATATCTTGATGAAGGCTGCACAAGTTCAGCTAATTGTAAAAGGAATCATATTATAAACCATAGCAGCGATGAAGATTATACGATCTTTATTGGCGACGGGAATTCCGATAAATTCACGGCAGAATTTTGTGATTTTATATTTGCCAAAGATGATTTGCTTAAATATTGCGAGCGGGAAAGAATAACATATTTCCCATTCAAGGATTTCCATGATATAGTAATAAAAGTAAAGCAGCTCGCATCAAAAAAGAGATTAAAGAAACGCCATCAGGCTGAATTAAAACGAAGAGAAGTTTATATGATGGAATAATCTGAGGTATATAGTTTACCCATAGTTATAGATATTTATATACCGGTAAACAATTCAAAATAAAACAACACACAACAAAGAATGTCAAAAACAGCAAATAAATTTTTTAAATATAGAAGTTATACCCCAATACCATTTCTTATCATTATGCTGCTATATGAAAATGCTAATGTATGGAGCTTAATCCTTGGTTTTATAATTGCATTGAAAGGTGAGTTTATAAGATTTTGGGGAGTAAGCTGGGCCGGAAGTGAAACGCGTACAACAGGCAGTGTAGGCGGCACATACTTAATTATCAGCGGACCATTTGCCCACGTTCGTAATCCATTGTATGTGGGAAATATTTTAATATACCTGGGGCTTGGAATTATGTCATTTTCAATTTTCCCTTATCTTCAAATTGCTGCATTAATCTTCTTTTTTGTGCAGTATTATTATATAATAAAAGAAGAAGAAGGATATTTGAGAAAAACTTATGGAAAAGATTATGAGGATTACACTAAAAGTGTTCCGAGCTTAATTCCAAGGCTAACTGCCTACAAAGCAGAAAATGTTGAACAGCCGCCTTTTGATAGTAAAGAAGGTTTAAAATCAGAGAAAAGGACATTACAAGCATTTGCAATAGTTTCTATTACAATTTTCCTTATATGGTATATCAGAAGATTTTAATTGACTAAACGATAACGAAACATTTGAATAAGAAATTAATGATTATAGCCGGTGAAGTTTCAGGGGATATGCACGGAGCTTCTTTAATAACTGAATTAAGAAAGCTTGATGATACTATTGAAATTTTCGGTATCGGTGGTGATAAAATGAGCGCTGCCGGGATGAATATTATTCATCATATAAATCAGATGGCATTTCTCGGTTTTGCAGAGATTCTAAAACATCTCCCTTTTATTAAGAGAGTTCAAAAAGATTTGATTAACATTATAGTAAATAAAGGAATCAAGACGGTTGTGTTAATCGATTATCCGGGCTTTAATTTGAGTATAGCCAAAAAACTTAAGCCAATGGGTATAAAGATAATCTATTATATTTCCCCGCAGGTTTGGGCATGGGGTGCAGGCAGAATTAAGAAGATAAAAAAACTGATAGATAAAATGCTCGTGGTCTTTCCATTTGAAGAAGAACTTTATAAAAGGGCGGGTATGGAAGCAGAATTTGTCGGTCATCCTTTGCTTGATAGAATAAACGAATATAATTTTTTAACAAAAGACGAGCTATATAAAAAATTTAATCTGGATGCGGGAAAAGAAATTCTTTTAATTCTTCCGGGCAGCAGGCTCCATGAAGTTGAAAAAATGTTCCCGGAATGTATTTCGGCTGCAGAAAAAGTTGCAGATGAATTCAATCTTCAAATCGTAGTTGCGTGTTCTCCAAATATCGAAGAGAATTTTTTGGAAACAATATCAGGCAGTCTGGATTACACAATAATTAAAGGGTACACTTACGATTTAATGAAGTATGCTAAAATAGGTATTGTTAAATCCGGTACATCTACTCTCGAAGCCGGACTGCTTGGACTTCCGATGGTTATTGTTTATAAAACAAGTTATTTAACTTATCTAATCGGTAAGAACCTGGTCAAGCTAAATAACATCGGAATGGCAAATATTGTTGCGGGTGAAAATATTGCAGTGGAATTAATTCAGGATATGGCGAATATTGATTCTATTTATAATGAATGTAAAAAGATTTTGCTTGATGATCATCTCCTTAACTCAATTAAATTAAAATTAAACATCTTGAAGGGAAAGCTGGGTACTAAAGGCGCTTCCAGGCGAGCAGCAAAATCTATTTATTCGATTTTGAATGAAGCTTAAAGCAATCAGGCGTGATATTTTAAGGTTTTTAGGAAAAAGTTTCCTTTGGATTGCTGCAAGTGTTCTTTGTAAAACATTTAGATTGACCTTTGTAAATAAGAGCGCTATTGATGCTCTTGAAGCCGAAGGTAAAAATTATGTTCTGGCTTTTTGGCATGGTACAATGCTTCTTCCATGGTATTTTAACAGGAAAAAGAATTTTATCGCATTGGTCAGTAAAAGTAAAGATGGCGAACTTCTTGCAAAAATATTGAAAAGTTGGGGGTATGAAGTTGTGAGAGGTTCGAGCAGTAGAGATGGTAATATAGTATTGCATAATATGATTGATTACTCAAAAAATAAGCGTACAGTAGCACTAACACCGGATGGTCCGAGAGGTCCTATATATAAAATGAAAGCTGGCGCCGTAATAACAGCTCAAAAGAGCAATATTCCGCTTGTTCTTGTGGGCGTTGGCATTAAAAAGAAAAAAATCTTAAAGAGTTGGGACAAATTTGAAGTTCCGGCATTTTTTTCAAAAGCAAAGGTTGTATATTCCACTCCTATTTTTTTTAAGAATGATATGAGTTACAAAGAAACTTCGGATATGATAACTTTTTGTGAAAAAAAATTGAATGAACTTCAAGAAGAAGCCGGGAGGTCTCAATAAAAATTGTTTCCGGCGCGTTTTCTCAGAAATGATGAAAACAATTTAATGAAAACACTAAGATACATATTATATCCTTTAGTGCCGGTTTATGCGGTATTAATGGAAATTAGAAATTGGTTCTTTGATAAAAAAGTGTTCAAATCTAAAAAAGTGAACGCAAAAATTATTTCAGTCGGCAATATTACGGTTGGTGGTTCAGGTAAAACTCCATTGGTTATTTATCTGTCTAATTTGCTAAAGAAAGAGGGAAGAAAAGTTGGAGTACTAAGCCGCGGTTATGGAAGGAAGTCTAAAGGATACGTTCTTGTATCCAAAGGTCATCAGATTTTAACTTCGGTAGATTTATGCGGAGATGAAATTTACCATACTGCGCTTGAATGTAAAATTCCTGCTGCTGTTTCAGAAAACAGGGTTCTTGGCGCAAAACTATTAATTAAGGAAACCGGTGTTGATACCATTGTTTTGGATGATGCATTCCAACACAGATGGATAGAACGAGACGCTAACGTATTAATTTGCGAACAGCGTTTTCTTCATAACTTTTCAATCATGAGCCAAAGTCTTTTACCGAGTGGGGTAATGAGAGAATCCTTTAGTTCAATAAAAAGAGCTGACGCGGTAATAATTAACAGGAAGTTTTCCGGGAAAATGGAAATTCCGGACCGGTTAAAAAAATACTTTAAAGGGAAGAAAATATTTACGGCATATTATAAGGCAATTGAGTTTGTGGATATAAAAAAAAGGACTCATTATAAAATAGAAGAATTTGAAGGTCAAAAGAGTCTTGTTGTTTCCGGTGTTGCAAACCCATACTCATTTGTCACTGCTTTGGAACAAAATAATGTTGATACTCAGAACAGAATAATTTTTAAAGATCATAAAGATTATGCGACTAAGGAAATTCAAAGAATAAGAAAAGAGTTTTATGAAACAAATTCTCAATCTGTGGTTACCACAGAAAAAGATGCAGTTAAGCTTTCCAAATATTCCAAGGAACTGGATGATATAGATATATTTTTCCTGAAAATAGAATTAGAATTGGACGAAACGGAAAGATTCAGAGAATATCTAAATAATATGTTTAACTTATCATATTAAAAGGGAGTAGAGAAGAGAAAAATAAAGTTAGCAAAATGTACTGTACATTTATAAAATACAGAATTAAATTATTAATATTTATTTAAGATAATATAAATTGGAGGAAAGGAAAAAATGGCTAAACAAACTAAATATGTTTATTTTTTTGGCAATAAAAAAGCTGACGGCAAAGCTGAGATGAAAAATCTTCTTGGCGGTAAAGGCGCTAATCTAGCCGAAATGGTTAATATCGGTTTACCTGTGCCGGCCGGTTTCACTATTACTACGGAAGTTTGCACTTCTTATTATAAGAATAATAAAAAGTATCCCAAAGAATTGAAGCTTCAGATGCTTGCTGCATTAAAGAAGGTTGAAGCAACTATGTGTGCAAAATTTGGAGACGCCACAAATCCATTATTAGTATCCGTAAGAAGCGGTGCAAGAGCTTCTATGCCGGGTATGATGGAAACAATTCTAAATGTTGGTCTTAATGATGTTACACGCGAAGCATTGATTGCAAAAACAGGTAATCCCCGCTTTGTTTATGATTCCCACCGCCGCTTGATTCAAATGTATTCAGATGTAGTTATGGAAAAGGCAGCCGGGATTGAACCGGAAGAAGGTAAAGGAGTACGCCAGCAGCTTGAAGGTGAATTGCACAATATGAAAGCAGCACGCGGCGCTCATAGCGATACAGATTTGACCGCTGACGATCTTAAAGAATTGATTGAAATATACAAAGCTAAGGTTCAGGAAGTTCTTAACAAACCTTTCCCTGAAGATCCTATGGAGCAATTGTGGGGCGCAGTTGCGGCAGTATTCCAGAGCTGGATGGGAAGACGCGCAATTTCTTACAGAAGATTTGAGGGTATACCTGATGATTGGGGCACTGCCGTAAACGTTCAATCGATGGTTTTTGGTAATATGGGCGAATCATCTGCTACGGGTGTTGCATTTACGCGTAATCCAGCAACCGGCGAAAATTACTTCTACGGAGAATGGTTGACTAATGCTCAGGGCGAAGACGTTGTTGCAGGCACCAGAACTCCAAATCCGATTAATGAAGTCGGGAAGAGCGAACATACCGAACATCTCACTTCACTTGAAGTTGGAATGCCTACAACTTACAAGCAGCTTCACAGCATTCAGCGCTTATTGGAAAAACATTATCATGATATGCTTGATATTGAATTTACCATTCAGGAAGGAACGCTTTATATGCTTCAGTGCCGTGTTGGTAAAAGGAACGGTCCGGCTGCTGTAAGAATGGCGCTGGAAATGTACAAAGAAAAATTAATTACAAAAGAAGAGGCTGTAATGCGTGTTCAGCCTTCACAGTTTGATGAACTTTTACATCCTATTATTGATCCTTCCGCAGAAAAATCTACTAAAGTAATAGCAAAAGGATTACCGGCAGGTCCGGGTGGAGCAACAGGACAGGTAGTATTTTCAGCAGCAGATGCTGTTGCATGGCAAAAAGAAGGCAAGAAAGTTATCCTTGTTCGTGAAGAAACAAATCCTGAAGACATTGAAGGAATGCGTGCCGCCGAAGCTGTGCTAACCGGCCGCGGAGGTATGACATCCCATGCTGCACTTGTTGCCCGTGGGTGGGGAAAGTGTTGTATTGTAGGCGCCGGAACAATTAAGATTAATTATCACGAAAAATATTTTACGTCTGGTGATGTAACTATTAAAGAAGGCGATTGGCTTACACTGAATGGTTCCAAAGGAGTTGTTTATCAGGGTGAACTTCCTATGAAGAAAGCTGTTGAAGAAAATCCTGATTTTGCTGCTTTCATGAAAATATGCGATCGAGTAAAAAAATTAAAAATCAGAACAAATGCAGATACTCCTGAAGATGCCGCAAGAGCGCGTGCTTTTGGCGCCGAAGGCATTGGTCTTTTTAGAACAGAGCACATGTTTTACGGAAAGCATTCTGAAGAACCTTTATTCATGCTTCGCAAGATGATTGTTTCTAAAACGGAAGCAGAAAGAAGAAGCGCTTTGGATGAACTCTTCCCGTTTGCTAAAACGAGCATTAAAGGGGCTCTGGAAGCTATGGATGGTTACGGCGTAACAATAAGAACCCTTGACCCACCGCTCCATGAATTTGTTCCTACCAGATTGGAAGAAAGAGAAAAATTAGCATCGAGCCTTGGAATTTCTCTTGATGAATTAAATAAACGCGCAGATGCGATTCATGAAAACAACCCAATGATGGGACACCGTGGTGTTCGTCTTGGTATTACTTATCCTGAAGTTACGGAAATGCAAGTACGGGCTATTTTTGAAGCGACTGCTGAATTATTGAAAGAAGGAAAGAAACCTTTCCCTGAAATCATGATTCCTGTTACCTGTACGGTTAATGAAATCAAACATCAGAATGAAATAATTAATAAAGTTCATGCTGAAGTAGCAGAGAAATTCGGCTTGAAGAAGATTCCTCATTTAACGGGTACAATGATTGAAATCCCGCGTGCTGCACTAACTGCAAATAAAATTGCAGATGTGGCACAGTTCTTCTCATTTGGAACAAACGATTTGACACAAATGGGATTTGGATTCTCACGCGATGATATTGGCTCATTCTTACCGGATTATCTTGAAAAGAAAATATTGCCTGAAGATCCATTCCAGTCAATTGATCAGGAAGGAATTGGCGAATTAATGAAGATTGCAGTTGAACGCGGCAGAGCTACCCGGCCCGAACTTAAAATCGGCATTTGCGGTGAGCATGGGGGCGAGCCTGTATCGGTTGAATTCTGTCATAATATTGGCTTGAACTATGTAAGCTGCTCGCCATACAGAGTTCCGATTGCAAGGTTAGCTGCAGCAAGAGCAGTTGTAAAAGAACTCTCTACTACTAAAGTAAAAAAGACAAAGTCAGTTCCTAAATCAATAAAGAAGGTAGCTGCTAAAAAGGGAAAGTAAATAATTAAACAACATTAATTTGAGGGGGAGACAGAATATTGTCTCCCCCCTTTGAAAATTAGTTCACATTTAAGAGGTAACGAAGAATGAAATTATCGGACTTCAAATATAACTTACCAAAGACTTCGATAGCCAAGTATCCTGTTTCGCCGAGAGACAAATCAAAGCTGATGGTTCTTAACAGGGAAACACAAGAAATAGGAAACAAAGTTTTTACAGACATTGTTGATTATATGAAAAAAGGAGATGCTTTGGTACTTAATGAAACGCGCGTCTTTCAGGCAAGGCTTTACGGCAGGAAAGAAAAGACGAATGCAAAAATTGAAGTATTTTTATTAAGGGAATTGAACGCAGAAGAATGTATATGGGATGTAATTGTTGATCCTGCCCGGAAGGTAAGGATTGGCAATAAGATTTATTTTAATGATAAACTCTGGTGTGAAGTAATAGATAATACGACCTCCCGCGGAAGAACAGTTCGCTTTAATCAGCCAGGCAACGTTTATAAGTCAGTTGAAAAAATTGGTTTAACCCCGCTTCCACCTTATATCAAAAGGGAACCTGAACTATCCGATAAGGAAAATTATCAAACTGTTTATGCTAAAATTGACGGAGCAGTTGCTGCTCCTACGGCAGGTCTTCATTTTACACTCAAGCTTCTTCAAAAAATTGAGAAGAAAGGAATTGAAATAGTACCTATAGTGCTGCATATAGGTTTGGGAACTTTTAGACCGGTTGAAGTTGAGGATCTTACGAAACATAAAATGGATTCTGAGTTTTATGAGATTACTCCCGATTCCGCCGAAAAAATTAACAAAGCTATTTTGTCCAAGCACAATGTTTTTGTTGTTGGAACAAGTACTTGCCGTGCTCTTGAGACCAGTGTTACGGCTGAAGGTTTCATAAAGGCAAGCCGCGGCTGGACGGATAAATTTATCTATCCGCCATACGAATTTAAAATTGCAAGTAAGTTGATTACAAACTTCCATACGGCTGAGTCCACATTACTTATGCTTATATGCGCATTTGCCGGGACTGAATTTGCCATGAAGGCTTATAAAAAAGCTTTGAAAGAGAATTTCAGATTTCTTAGTTACGGCGATGCAATGCTTATTTTATGAAAACTTTTGCTGTCATTCCAGCCGGAGGAAAAGGCAGTAGGAGCGGTTTTTCCGTTCCTAAGCAATATCTAAAATTCTACAGCAAAGAACTTATCGTTTATACACTTGAAGTATTCCAGAAAAATAGATTAATTGATGAAATAATTATTGCTGCTGAGAAACCTTATTTCCCGCTGCTTAAAAAAATTAAAGAAAAATATAAACTGACTAAGATTAAGAAAATTGTTGACGGAGGTAAGAAAAGACAGGATTCCGTATATAATGCCCTGTCGGCAATAAATGCAGATAAAGATGATCTTATAGTTGTGCATGATGCAGCGCGTCCTTTATTAACCGCAAGCGTATTAAATAACGCAATCAGTATTGCTGAGAAAAAAGGGAATGCATTAGTCTGTCTAAAAGCGAAAGATACGATGATAAAAGTAAGAGGAACGGTAGATTCATATTTAGACCGGAGGGAAATATATAATGTACAGACTCCACAAATTTTCAAGTTTAAAGATTTAAAGAAAGCTTTCGAGAAAGCATATAAAGAAAAATTTTATAGTACCGACGAATCAATGCTTGTTAAAAAGCTTGGGAAAAAAATTCATATTGCCGAAGGATCAGTACTGAATTTTAAAATAACGACTAAATCGGACATCCAAATATTTAAACAGTTAATTAAACAATAGATTAGCAATCTTTTTAACCAGAAACAGAAAAAGTTATTTGAGCATCTAAACATTTATAAAAAATATTCGATAATATATAGCGCAAAGTTTGTATAAATTTTCAACACTTCATGTTAAAAGTGTCATTTGTCATTGAATATTTGGACTAAAAATTATATTATTGTTTTAAAGATAAAAATAATATAGAAACGATATGTATTTACTAGCAACAATAATACTGCTTTCTTACCTGGTTGGATCAATACCTACTAGTATAATAGTCAGCAAGTTAACTAAAGGAATAGATATAAGAGATTACGGCAGCGGAAATGCCGGCGGCACTAATGTTATGCGTGTTCTTGGTTGGAAACAGGGTCTTGTTGTAATTATTCTTGATTCATTAAAAGGTGTCTTGGCAGTAATAGTTATAGCCCGTCTTCATTACGGAGCGATACCTTTTACAAATGTAACTCCATTTGATGATTTTACTTTAATTCAAATAATTGCCGGAATTGCCGCTGTAATAGGTCATGTCTGGACTGTCTTTGCAGGTTTTAGGGGCGGTAAAGGAATTGCCACTGCTTTGGGCATGCTTTTAATGATTAGTACCATTGATATGTTGGTTGCTGTTGGAATATTTATTGTAGTCGTTTTTGTATCGCGTTATGTTTCTCTTGGCTCTATTCTCGGAGCTATTGCTGTTCCTTTGACTCTGGTTATACGGGAAAATGTTTTTAATGTAAATATCCCCAATTATAGTACTTTATTACCTTTCATTATTTTAGTCTCTTTAATCGTTATATTTACACATCGTAAGAATGTGGTTCGTTTAATTAATGGAAACGAGCACAAATTAAATTTTTCTAAAAAGAAAAAATCTACTCCTTAAAGAATGAAAATTTCTGTTTTAGGCGCGGGAGGCTGGGGTACCACCCTTGCTATTCTGCTTTATTACAATGGGCACGATGTTACTCTTTGGGAATTTCACAAACATTATTCAAAAGTATTAGATAAGACAAGAGTAAATAAGATATTCCTGCCTGGAATTAAAATTCCTCACGAAATAAAAATTACACACGATCTTGAAGAAGCATCATTAGACAAAAACCTGATTGTTCTTGCAGTTCCGTCCCAGTTTCTACGGAGTGTAGTAAGTAATGTTAAACCGTCGGATATTAAAGATGCCATTTTTGTTAACGTAGCTAAGGGAATTGAAAACAAGTCATTGATGACAATGTCACAAATGCTGCGGGATGAAATTCCATCACTTGATGAGGGACAAATAGGAGTATTATCCGGTCCGAGCCATGCAGAAGAGGTTAGCAGAAGAATTCCTACTGCTATAGTGGCGGCATCTAAAAATCATGATACATCCAAAACTATTCAGTCTGCATTTATGACTTCCTACTTTCGCGTATATTCTTCAACCGATCCTCTTGGTGTTGAACTGGGAGGTTCTTTCAAGAATGTTATTGCTATAGGCGCAGGAATTATTGACGGTGCAAAGTTTGGCGATAATACTAAAGCCGCTATTATGACGCGCGGTGTTGCCGAGATTGCCCGGCTCGGAGTTGCAATTGGCGCATGTCCTGAAACTTTTGCCGGTCTTTCGGGTATGGGAGATTTAATAGTAACCTGTATGAGCCGCCACAGCAGGAACCGATACGTAGGCGAGCAGATTGGCGCAGGAAAGAAATTGAAAGAAGTTTTAAAATCTATGGAGATGGTTGCCGAAGGTGTGGAAACGAGCAGGTCTGCAAGTCAGTTAGCGGAAAAATACGAAGTGGAAACGCCGATAACCAATGAAGTATACAAAATACTGTTCGAAGATAAAGACCCCGTAAAGGCTACCACAGATTTAATGACCCGCGATATGAGGACGGAATAAAGGTTATATCCTTAATTTAATAATACAAATCAAAGGGTATATCCTTATTACTCATTATAGTTTCAACATTTATATTTGTTTCAGATTAATAACGCAACTTTTTGAAAAGTTCATCTAAAGTTCTCCCGAAAGACAAAGTGGCTATATTGTAGTAATGGGATTTAAGGGACTAATGATGTATGCTGCCTTCCATTTGAACTATTGCTGAAGTACGCTTGGGATATTCAGAATCACCAATATATTTAAGGAACCATATTTGTTTAAATGGGTAGAGTAAATTTGCCGTTACTATGCCATCCCGGCGGCTGTGCCACTTTGTGGGATTTCAAAAATTTATTTGCCCCCGGTTTGCTTCCAACATTATATGGTTCAGAGGAACATCGGTAAATGCGTCATGGTGAATTATTGATCAATGCACCATGTCACTGCGCTGCGGTTCTGATTATTTTTTTTGGTGTTAATTTTTTACAAACCTGCCTTGCCGAGAGTGTTGTACAACACTCTCGGCAAGGCAGGTATTTAACCCTTATCGGGGTTGAGAATAGAAGTTAATCAGCTGAATAAATATTTGGGGTCTTTGATTAATAAATTTTGTGAGGGATCCAGTAAAAGGAAGTTTTGTTTATTGTATTCTGGCTGGGTATTTAAAATAATTGTGAGTATTTGGCATGCGTCAAATATTACAGAAATTTACTTATCTCTTTCTTAAATAATGAATAAACTTCTTGGAAGTTTCCAACTAAAGGTTCCATCTTTTCAGAATACAAGTCCAATGCATAAGAATGACTGAAAAAATGACGGAAAGCTAAATATTGACTTATATTTATTTTACAATCTTCAGAAATAATATTTTCATTAACTGTAATATCAATTAATTCTTTATGCCAGGATTTCCCATCAGGAATTAATATGTTTTTCAAAATTAGAATTTGTTTTATTATGTTTTCAATACCATTGTAGAAATTGTGAATTAATGCAGCAACCCCGGCAAGTTCAAGAGTCGATATGTAAGGGAGTTTGATGTGAGGCGGCAGTTCACCAAATATTTCGTCAATGTTTTCTAATTCTGCCAGTATCCTGTTTCTTAGTCTATCCATACAAAAGAATACCTTCAGATTTAACAAGATCACAAAAAAGCGATGCTTTATCTAAATCAAGGACGTCAACAGGTTTTGATAAACTAAAAATGAGTTCACTATAAAATTTAAAAAATAAAGAATATTCTATCCCTTCAACTGCCAAATCAATGTCATTCGCCTCTCTACAAGGATCAAGACTGGAACCAAACAGATATAGTTTTGACACACGATACTTTTTGGCTATTTCTTCAACTTTAATTTTATCTTCATTTGAAATCATAATCAAAACTAATTGAAAGTTTATTATTGTGCAAACGAAAAATTAGTAATCGAATACACATGTTGTTATTCATAAAATCATAATTTATCTTTCATATTAATGAAATCCGAAGCTGATAAAATATTATGCGGACCGGTTCAATACTTAAAATCTGTTGGGCCTAAGCGCGCAGAAGCATTTAAAAAGATCGGGATTATAACTGTAAAAGATCTCCTTTTTTATTTCCCTTCCCGCCATTTAGACAGGACTACCACTCTTAATTCCTTAAAAGCATTTAATTATCTAATAAACGGCTATGCCGGTGAGCTAACGATAATTGCAAAAGTTGCAGATAAAGAAAAGCTTCGCTTTAGAAAAAAAGAATTGTTCAAAGTTCAGATGAGGGATTCAACCGGATTTTTTGAGTGTATTTGGTTTCAGGGGATAAAATATTTTGAATCGGTTTTTAATGAAGGAGATATATTTGCAATATCCGGTAAACCGGCTTTATCTAAGTATAACAACCTTCAATTCACTCACCCTGATTTTGACAAGATAACGGAAGAAGAATCTTATAACTTTCTTAATACCGGTAAAATAATCCCTTTTTACCGTATACCTAAAGAATTAAAGATTACCAATGTAGGTGATTTAAGTTTAAGAAGAATTATTAACTTTGCTGTTGAAAATTATGCCGATCATCTGGAAGAAACATTACCTGAAGAAATAATAATTCAGAATAATTTAATCGGCATTTGCGATGCAGTAAGAAATTTTCATTTTCCTTTAAACAAAGAAAAGCTTCAATCTGCCGTTGCCCGGTTCAAATTTGAAGAAGCATTTTATCTTGAAATACTTGTTGCACTTAGAAAGAATAATTACAAGAGCAAGCTTACAGGGAATGCCTTGAAAGTGAAAACTAGTCTAATCCATGACTTCTTAAAGATACTTCCTTTCGGTTTAACAGACTCGCAGTTAAAAGTATTGAGTGAAATAAGAAAAGATATGGAAGAACCCGTTCCAATGAACCGCCTTTTGCAGGGGGATGTCGGCAGCGGGAAGACAATTGTAGCTTTAATTGCGATGTTAATTGCCGTTGATAATGGTTATCAGGCTGTATTAATGGCACCAACTGAAATTTTGGCGGATCAACATGCAAAAAATATCACCAAACTTATGAAATCTCTTTCTGAAGTTTATAAAATCAGAGAGATAAGAGTTAGTTTACTGCTTGGCGGACAAAAGAAATCAGTGAAAGAAAAAAATCTAAAGGATATTGAATTGAATGAAGCAGATATAGTTATTGGAACTCATGCATTATTCGAAGAACAGGTTAGGTTCAAGAAACTCGGTCTCGTTGTTGTAGATGAGCAGCATCGTTTTGGAGTTGCTCAAAGAGCAAGCTTGATAGGTAAGGGAATTACCCCGGATGTAATTGTAATGAGTGCGACACCCATTCCCAGAACATTAACAATGACGGTTTATGGCGATCTTGATGTGTCTGTTATTAATGAGATGCCGAAAAACAGGAAAAGCATTAAAACTTTGATTAGAGGAGAAGGTAACCTGCCGGATATTTATAAATATATAGTGGATAAAAGGAAAGAAGGTTACCAATCCTATATAGTCTATCCTTTGGTGGAAGAATCGGAGAAGCTTGAGTTAAAGGCAGCACAAACGTATTACGATGAATTAAAAAAGACATATTTCAAGAATATTTCACTTGGACTGATCCACGGTAGAATGTCCTGGCAAGCGAAAGAAGAAGCAATGATGCTCTTCCTTGCAAAAAAGTTCGATGTACTAATTGCAACTACGGTTATTGAAGTCGGAATTGATATACCTGATGCAAATATCATTTTAATTAATGATGCACACAGGTTTGGCTTATCCCAGCTTCATCAATTACGCGGTAGAGTTGGCAGAAGCAGCAAACAGGCTTACTGCATTCTTGTAACGAAGGATGAATATATTGCAAAGCGCGGGAATTATGAACTGAATCTTGAATATCTTTCTCAAACTCAATTAGAAAAATACAAATCCGCCGTAAGGTTGAGTTCAATGGCTAAATACAGCGACGGATTTAAGATTGCCGAAATGGATTTAAAATTAAGGGGTCCAGGAGATATTTTCGGAACTCAGCAGAGCGGTTTCCCGGAACTAAAGCATATCAATCTGATAGAAGACGTTGATATAATTGTTTCTGCAAAAAAATCAGCATTTGACCTTATTGGAAAAGATCCCCGCCTGATAGAAAACTTTAACCAGGTTATCCGGAAAAATATTATTGAGCGCTATTCAAACAGTCTTCGTTATGCAAAGATCGCATAGATAATTTTTCTCCGGGAAAATTTTTTAAATACTCCGCGAAATATTTTTATTATAATGCAAAAAAATTTGATTTATAATTTATTTTTGTTATAAATTTGCCGTGTGATAATTTTTTTTTGTTGAGATTGGAAAAAGTTGGCGTCACAAAAGATTTTTGTGAGAAAAAAATTCGATCGGGATTAATTTTTAAAAATAATTTTGAAAAATTTATTTTTCGCAGTGATTGAAAAATCTTGACTTAGAGTTTTTATTAGTTATATTTGTTGCAAAAATATTTTCGAAGGAGAAATTATTTTATTCCCGTTGTTCAATGTAAGATTGAACGTTGCATTAACCTTTAATGTCAAACCAGAAAGTCAAACTTTCCTTGAAGAAGTACCCCCTAATTTTAAAAGTGCAGGTGTTCAACCCGAAAAGTATGTAGACACGTATGCCGAGTGGGATACCTGGGATACTATAAATGCCGTTAAAGATGCTCTTGAGCGCTATAATGACGTAACTTTGATAGAAGCAAACTATAGTGCGTTCGCAAAATTAAAAGAAATAAATCCGAACATAGTTTTTAATATAGCAGAAGGTTTCAACGGTTTAAGCAGGGAAGCTCAGATCCCTTCAATACTGGATATGCTTCAGATACCTTATACAGGCTCCGATCCATTGACATTAGCAACTTGCCTTGATAAAGCCCGTGCCAAAGAAATTTTATCCTACTATAAAATTCCAAATGCAAAATTTGTAATTGCCGATAGTTTGGAAACTGCAAAAAATATAAATCTTGATTTCCCGCTTATTGTAAAGCCTGTTTCGGAAGGGTCAAGCAAAGGGATTTTCTCCACTTCTTTTGTCCGGGATAAAAAGGAACTTTTAAAAGAGATTGAGAGAGTATTAAGCGAATATAATCAACCTGCCTTGGTAGAGGAATTTTTACAAGGAAGAGAGTTTACCGTTGCAATTCTCGGCAACGGCAATGAAGCTGAAGTTCTGCCTATAGTAGAAATAAGCTATAATGACTTTCCAAAAGATTTTGTGCCGATTTATTCTTATGAAGCCAAATGGATTCTTGACACAAAGGAAAATCCGCTTGATGTATTTTCCTGCCCTGCTAAAATTGATTTACAGCTTGAAAAGCAGATAAGCGGGGTTGCGCTGAAAGCATACAACGCACTACGTTGTAAAGACTGGAGCCGGATAGATGTAAGGCTTGATAAAAACAATGAGCCGAATATAATTGAGATTAACCCGTTGCCGGGAATACTTCCCGATCCGGATGAGAATTCATGTTTCCCAAAAGCTGCACGTACGAAGGGATTAAATTACGAGGAAATGATAAATAAGGTTCTTTATGTTGCTGCAAAAAGATATAAGCTGATATGAAAACAGATGCAAAAATTCTGATTTGCTATAATTCTCCTGTTAGCATCTTTACTATATACAACGGCAAGCCCGCATCTGCAGGATCGGCTCCAAACGATTTATCTGAAACCGGCTTTTCCAAAGAAATTTCTAAAATTAAACGAAGTCTTACTGAAAATTTTACCGAAGCAAAAGCTTTTGCCGTTGACGGCAATATAGAAAGATTGATTACTGCAATTAATAATTATTCTCCTGACATTATTTTTAATTTTGTTGAATCAGTTGAAGGTGTTTCAACTTATGAGTATTGCGTAGCAGGTTTATACCAATTACTTGAGCACAACTTTACGGGGAACTTTGCCCATTGTCTTGGTAACTGTCTGAATAAAGAAAGGGCCAAAAATATTCTGCGGGCACACGGGATAAACACACCGGCATCTATGACTTTAAGTTACCCGGGAAAAATTGCCGAAAAAGGATTCAAATTACATTATCCTGTAATTCTTAAACTTTTGAAAGAAGACGCAAGTATAGGCATTTCTGAATTTTCCGTAGTGGATAATTATAAAAACCTGAGCAAGCAGGCAGCTTTTTTACAGCGAACATATAAGCAGGACATACTTATTGAAGAATTTATAGACGGGCGTGAACTGAACGTAGCTATTCTTGGTAATAGCGCTTTGCCTATATCGGAAATAGAATTTAAAACTCTTCCCCCCGGATTACCTAAAATTGTAACTTATGATGGTAAATGGATGGAAGACAGTGTTTATTATGAAAATACTAAACCGGTCTGCCCGGCAATTTTAAATGAGAAAATAAAAAAGAGAGTTGAAAAAACAGCGTTGCTTGCTTTTGAAGCTATGGGCTGCCGTGATTATGCACGCGTCGATTTTCGTTTAAACAGTAAAGGAGTTCCTTTTGTAATCGAAGTAAACCCAAACCCGGATATATCAATCGATTCCGGCTTTGCAAGAGCCGCTGCAGCAGCGGGAAAGCCTTATTCGGAGTTGCTTCATTGTATTGCTAATTTTGCATTAAGCAGAAAAAGAAATGATTCGCAAAATAAAGCAAGCTGACATAAGCGAAATAGAAAGAATTTTGAAAAAAATACCGGCATTCACGTCCGTTGAGGTAGATGTAGCAATGGAACTTGTGAATATAGCGGCAAACAATCCTTTACAAGAGGATTATCATATTTTTGTTTATGAGCAGGATGACAAGATACTGGGATATCACTGCTCAGGAAGAAGACCTTTGACAGACGGTGTTTATGATTTGTACTGGATTGCTTCGGATCCGGAAGCTAATGTTAAAGGCATTGGAAAAAGTTTATTAGAACATGCGGAAGCATTTGTTATAGAAAATAAAGGAAGATGGCTTTTAGCCGAGACATCTTCCAAAGAAAGTTATTTACGGACAAGAAATTTTTATTTGAGAAATAACTTTTCAATAGTGGCGCAGATAGAGAATTTCTATTCTATAGGCGATCACTTGATTGTTTTTGGAAAATATTATAGTAAACAATAACAATTAGAGGCTAAGTCATGGAACTGTGGCAGCAAATGGTCAGAGACAGTGTTCATACTGTTGATCAGCTGGTGGAAAAATTTAATATTGATAGAAAGGTTGCTGAAGATTTGGATGAATTTTTCCAGGCAAGAATAAATCCTTATTATTTAAGTTTAATCCGCTATCCGGGCGATCCGATTTGGAAACAGTGTGTCCCTGATAAGGTTGAACTTGAGGATTTAGATTCGGAAGAGGATCCCCTGATGGAAGATGCTATGAGCCCTGTTCCCAATATTACTCACCGCTACCCCGATAGGGCTCTATTCCTTGTAACCAGCCAATGCGGTTTATACTGCCGTTTCTGTACCAGGAAAAGGAAAGTCGGCGATTATGAAAAAATCTCTATGAAAGGCTTGGAAAGCGCTTTCAAGTACCTTGAAACTCACACAGAAATCAGAGATGTAATTATGTCCGGCGGCGATCCTTTAATGTTGACAGATACAATGCTGGAAAAAATACTTCAACGCCTGAGATCAATGCAACATATTGAAATTATCAGGCTTGGCAGCAAAATGCCGTGTGTTCTTCCCCATAGAATTACACCTCAATTGTGTGATATGTTGAAAAAATATCACCCGATTTATCTTAATACGCATTTTAACCATCCGTGGGAAATTACACCCGAAAGCTCCCGCGCATGCGAAATGCTTGCCAACGCCGGGGTTCCGGTCGGTAATCAAATGGTGCTAATGAAAGGTGTAAATGATGATCCGGCTATTGTAAAAGAATTAATGCAAAAGTTATTAAGGATAAGAGTCCGACCGTATTATATGTATATGGCAGATGAAACTAAAGGCGCAAACCATTTCAGAACTTCAATAGAAACAGGACTGAACATAATTGAAAATCTGAGAGGACATACAAGCGGTCTTGCAATTCCTCATTTTGTTATTGATGCACCGGGCGGAGGCGGAAAAATTCCACTGCTTCCAAATTATGTTATTCATCATGATGAAAATAAAATCATCCTTCGTAATTATCAAAAAAAGATTTACTCGTACAAAAATTACTGTGATAAAAATAATCCTATCAGCAAAAACGGAAGAAATGGTAAGAACGGAAAGAGTTCTAGAACTAAAGTTAAAGAGCTTGAATTTACAAGAATTGAATTACCGGAACTAGAAGAAATAGAAAATTAAATTGGTTATATAAATCGATCCCGAATGCATTCGGGATCGATTTAAAATGGAAATTAGCTGTTTAATATCTTTAATATATCCTTTTCAGTAGTTTCCTTTGGAGACTCTACTATTCTGCCAATTTCCAAATTATCCCTGTAGAAAATAATAGTTGGGATAAGTTCAATCTTCATACCATCGGTTTCATCTGATATGCCTTTTTTGTTACGCCCTATAGCAAGGATTGAAACCTTATTACCGGGAAATTTTAGATAATCAAGTACCTTAAGGAGTTTTGGAACTACTCTGCGGCTATCACTGCACCAGGTTCCCATTACAATAGTTATTTTTATATCATCCAGCTTATCTTTGAAACTTAGAGCGGTAGTCGAGTCTATTTCATACATGTCATAAACAGAATTGAACCACCAGGAGAAACTTGTATCCTGAAAAGCATGCCGGTTACAGTAACCTAAGAGCATTCTTTGGTGATTAGAGGTATCAATTATGATCGTATCCCTGGAAACTGAGCAGATATTACCATTCTGTGTAAAAGCAACTGTTCCAAACAAAAAGGAGAATGAAATAAGGACTAAAAATTTCATATTTAATCCTGCACATTAAGAGAATTTTTTCTCAAATCAATTCCCCATAAAAGTTTTTTCCTTAGCGTTTCATAATAATTAGAAAGAGAAGTATGGACGAGCTTAAGCGGGCGCTCACATTTTTTAATTTTTATTTGCAATGGTGGTGGAAAAGCAAATACCCGCTGACCATCGCAGTTTACGTGAATTTCTTTATATAAGGAGTTTGCCCTGATTGTAATTTCAGAATTTCCGGGGAGAACTATCGGACGTATGTTTAAACTATGCGGTGAAATGGGCGACAAGGTAATTACATCTGCACCGGGACTAACAATTGGTCCGCCCGTTGATATAGAATATCCTGTTGAGCCTGTTGGTGTAGCAGCGATAATTCCATCGGCAGCAAAAGTTGTAACATATTCACCGTTTACTTCAATGGTAATATCAATCATTTTTGGCCATCCGCCCTTATCAATAACCATATCGTTAATAGAGTACAATTTTTCAACTTTGTGCCCGCAGCATTCCGTCTCAATAACCATTCTTTTCCCGATTTTGTATTTTCCTCTTCTGATTGCTTCCATAAAGTCATCTATTTGATTTATATTAGCTTCAGCAAGGAAACCGAGTTTTCCAAGATTTATTCCGAGGACGGGCTTATCATATTGGTGGGCTTTATAAGCTGTAGCAAGCATTGTTCCGTCGCCGCCAATAGAAATAATCATATCTGCTTTTTCACAGAGTTTATCATTATTTATAAAAGTAGATTTATCTATATTTTCTTCCAGTAAATCTCTTTTTGCATATAAGCTGTCTCCTAAAAGAAAATCTAATTCTTTTGTCCTTAATTTTTTGATAAGTGCGGAAACAACTTCAAAGACATTAATTTTATTAATATTTGCAATTATTCCAATAATCATTCTTTTATGTTTATATTATTTTTTAATTCCCATAATTTACAATATTTCACGAAAACATACGCTGACGAGAATATAGCAAGAATAAAGCCCTGAATGCCGTCTAAAAATCCTCTTTTTAAAACATACAATTTAATAAAAAAGAAAAAAGGACGTATAATAATATCCGTTATTCTAAATTGTTTCCCGTTTTTATTGAGTTCTTCCGCTGCAAGAGTAGTATAATAATTAAATTTTTCAAAGTAATGTTTTATGTTCGGGTCGGTAAAATGTTCCAGATCGTTTTTAATTTGACCTATATTACCGTTAGTTATTAATCCTTCATGGACATCTTTTTCGCTGAATTTTACTTTGCTTTTATTGAACAGCCTTATAATCCTGCCTGGATACCATCCGCTATGCCTTATCCATCTGCCGAGGAAGTTTGCAATCCGGGGTAAAGAATATGCATCACATACCGGGTTTGAATTTTTAAAATCATTTAATTCATTAGATAATGCGGTGGTAATAACTTCATCGGCGTCAATCCAAAGGACCCATTGGTTGGAAGTTAAAGAAACTGCATATTGTTTCGTCCCTGAATACCCCACCCATTTTATCGATTCGCATTTTACTTTTTGAAAGGATTTGGCAATTTCAAATGTTTTATCTTTCGTCCTGTCATCAACAATCACGACAATCTCATCAATACAGCTTAATTGGCTTTCAATACATCTGTGGATATTTGCTTCTTCATCCCTGGCGATTACAATGGACGATATTTTAATATTTTCATGCATGGGGATTTAAAATTTTGTTAATTATTGCTATCACTCTATCAGGTTTAATTTCATTAATATCCAGTTTTGATTTGAATCTAAAGTTACTGTGTTTGAGATCGTCGGTATTAATTAAATTTTCAATCTCTTTGGGATAAATGTAAGAAGTATTACGGAAAATTTCCTGCGGATAGGGATTAAATCTTCCAAGATAATTGCCGTTTGAAATACATATTAAAGGTGTATCAACTGCTGCGGCAATATGTACCGGACCAGTTTCATTTGATATTAATAATTCTGCATTCGCAATGTATTTTATAAGGATACTCAAGGATACTTCCCTAGGTAAATTATAAACGGAATTTGAATTTAATTTTGAAGTTAATAAGTCTGTAAGATTACTCTCTTTTTCAGAGCCGCTGATAATAATATTCATTTTATAATTGTCTATAATAAATCTTGCAACTGAAACAAAATAATCCGTATTCCAAATTCTATCTTTATTCTGCGCCCCTGGAACAATTATTACATATTTGTCTCTAATAATTTTAGTGACGATAATTCCACCGGTATTAAAATAAGGCTTTTTAATATTTATTTTTGAGTTAAGCAAATTTTCAAAAAATTCTTTGTTTCGATAGAATTCGAATAAGTTATCCTTTGAAGAACTAAGCAAAGTAGTATAATAATTATCGGAAATAAGATTTCTTTTCCACTCTGCATGTTTATCAGGCGAGCCGCTGCATCCAATCCTTTCTTTTGCATTACTAACTCTTACAATCAAATCACCAAATAATATTTCACGTGAATAAGTCGAATTGATCACTACTTCAAATCCCGAATTATGAATTTTTTTTAGGATTTGATATTTGTAAACCGGGTTGGAATAGAATTTATTTCTATTTAACCAGACGAATTTATCAACAAATTCTTTATCAAAAGTTTCTGCTAAATTTTTCCATGCAATATTTCCGCATAATGTAATTTTATATCCGGTAAACTTATCGTTTTTTTTAAGTACTTCAAGAAAATTTCTAAATAGTATATAATCACCTATGGAGTCTATTCTAATTATCAATAAGCTTTTAGGTTTAGTATTAATTCTTTTTAGGTTTAGCAAATAAATTAGCCAAATAGAAATTATATATACTCCAAAGTTTTGGGTTTTTTTTATTAAATCACTCATGTTTATTGTCATACGGCAAATTTATTATTTATCCCAGATACCCGAAGCTTTCAAATTAATCAATTTTTTAAATTGTATTGGAGCTAATATTGAACCTAGTGCTACACAAAGACATGTAGCGAGCATAATACCCGTTGATCCGAATTGTAAGTTTTTTGCAAAATAAATTGAAAGCGGGATATTAATTACAGCTACAAATATTGAACTATAAAATTGAATCCTGATTTTACCTGTGCCATTTATAAAATAAACAAAGATATTATTCCAGTTAGAAATGATTATAAAAATGCACATAACTATAGAAAGTTTTATTGGCACATGAATATCGGGTCCGACCCATATTTTATAAGCGATATTTGAAAAGCCAAGCATTATTACAGCAATAATTGACAGTACAATCCAAATTCTGAAAATCTTTTTAACGGAATTCCTTATCCAGTCAAATTCTCTTTTCACATAAGCTTCTGTATAAGCCGACCAGAAAGGTGTAAGTACCATTTGAAATATAATTGATATATAAAAAAAATATTTATAGGCTATGTTATACGTTGTTACTTCTTTAGGGCCAATAATTTGAGTAATAATCATGTTGTCGGTAGCAAATAAAATTAGACCGGCAAATTGGATTACAAAGAATTGCAGCCCCAAACTTATCAATCCTTTGGCATAGTACATTTTAATTGATTTTATCGAGGGAGCTATTTCCTTAAAATATTTTATATATAGAAGAAAGCTTGCTGCAATGAGAATGATGACGGGTAAAGCACTTGTTCCTAAACCAAGGGAAAAAATTGATTTGCCCGGCGTCTTTAATAAAATATAAATAAATAGAACAGTTGAAAAATTAATCATTACACTAATAAAACCGTTTATTGCCGGCTTTTGGTAAGCGCTTGTTATAGAGTAAATTAATTTCAGCAGGAATTGCAATGAAACCAAAACAAATACAACAAGTACCAGCTTATTTATTTCGGCGTTCATATAATCAGGGGAGTTTAAAACTTTGGACCAATTTATAAAGCCATATATAACAAAAAACAGAATCCATAAGATTAGCAAGGACAATGAAAAAACCGCATAAGCTGTGCTGACAAATGCTTTTCCGGTTTCGTTTTTCCCGTTAGCTAAAGCCTCGGATAACTTATTTCTTAAACCGTTTCCTATCCCAAAATCAAGATAACTTAACCAAACCAGCAGCGAACTTAAAGTAAGCCAGATTCCATATTCGAGGGTTCCAAGATATTTAAGTGTTAACGGAACAATAAGAAGTGTAAATAAAAAATTGAATCCATTTAAGAAAAATAAAATAATTACATTTTTTTTAGCTTTCCCAGACCTGGTAGCTTCTTTAAAGTTAAAAAGATTTTTGAATTTTGTAATTAATGATTGCAATTCGATTATCAGTGAAGTTATTAAAAGTTAAATAAATTTTTTTATCTCCATTTTAATTTGCGCCAAAGCTCAACGATAAAATTAAGGCTTAAAGATGTTAAGTATTTTTTAACCTTAGTTCTAAAAATTCTTGTAAAATAAATTCTTTTAGCAGTGAAATTCCAAAATTCATGAAGAATAAGAGCATTTTTCATTTCTTGAATGCCTTTCAATTCCTGGTTCCAGGAAGCCCCGCCGGCATTCATAATTGCTAATGGAATCTCACTGATATATGAAGAAATATTTCTTACATCTTTAAATGATTTTTGCAGTCTATAAAAAAATTCAGTATCCATTGCTACCCGAAAACCCTCTTTATAAAGTCCTAACTGATTGTAAACGGACTTTCTTATAAACATAGCAGGATGATTGTACAAAATAGCTCCCGTAACCGGGCAATCTCTCGGGGTTCTTCTGTTTGAGCCGTAAAGTGAATCAATAAATAAAACATCGCCGTGTACAATTAATATATTATCATATTTAAATGCTTTTGTCACTCTTTCAAAAATGGAATTATCAAAATATTCATCGTCGCTATTCAAAATGGCAATAATATCTCCCTTTGAAGCTCTAATACCTTTGTTAAATGCATCAGAAATGCCGCTATCTTTTTCAGAAATAATTTTGAGCTTTTCAATTAGATTGTTTTTTTGGTATAGAGTTTCAATTTTTCTGATGGTATCATCAATACTTTCATTATCAACTATTATATGTTCGAATTCTTTACAATTTTGAGAAATAACAGATTGAACATTTTTTGTTATCGTATTACTTGAGTTAAAAGTTGGTGTAATAATTGAAATCATTAAAAACTATAATGTTTATAAGGATTTAAAAAAGGCAATACCCGGGAAATCAGCAAATAATATAATTATTATATTCAGTTTAAAATGTTATAAATTTGTAAGTAAAGATAATATATTTAGCTATTATTCATACACATGAATGCATACAATAAAAGAATCTTAATAATAAAGATAGGCGCAGTAGGCGATTCAGTTATGGCGCTTTCCATGCTTAATGAGATAGATAAAAAATATCCGGGTGCAGAAATAACCTGGATTTGCGGTAAAATTATAGCTCCCCTGATAAAAAGCTTTGAAAGAATAAATAGAGTTATTGTTATTGATGATTTTGAATTATTAAGAGGAAGTTTTTTATCCCGTTTTAAAGTTTTATTCAGAGTATGGTTTTTGCTGGCATTGAAAAAGTATGATATTGTCATTAGCGCATATAAGAATAGGGGCTATGGATTGTTAGCCCTTACTACGATTAAAAAAGAATACAGAAGTTTTAGCTCTAAAAGTAGAAAAAATCAAATGATAAAGGGAAGGTACCATGCTTCAGAGTATGCCAGGTTAATCCATGGAATAGATGATTGGCAGGTTCCCGAACCGGTGCTTCCTGAAATTAGTTTAGCGTCCAACAGAAATATTGATGCAATTGTTGATAAATTAAAACATCCTCGTTTTATTCTGGTTCCGGCAGGCGCAAAGAATTTAATTAATGGCGGGCTTCAAAGAAGATGGTCAATTGAATATTATTACTCCTTAGCAAAACAATTAATTACAAAATATAAAGATTGTTCTATAATTTTAGCCGGCTCAAAGGATGATAGCTGGGCTTTTGAAAACTTTAGGAATTTGCCGATTATTAATTTAATAGGCGAAACTACATTAATAAATCTTATTTATTTATATAATAAATGCGATATACTTATAACGCACGATACCGGTTTATTCCATCTTGCAAAACTTTCTAATATAAAGACAATAGCTCTTTTCGGGCCTGTAAATCCAATAGAAATGGCAGGGAACCACAGAAATATTAGCTGGATATGGAAGGGTGCGGAGCTTCCTTGTTCACCGTGTTACGATGGAAAATCTTTTGCTGA
>Ga0116130_1000205_pt1 | contig 38635 bp, 35 predicted proteins | sample June2015DPH_17_5_FD_89733 | JGI IMG/M metagenome (GOLD analysis project Ga0116130, IMG submission 89733) | Peatland microbial communities from SPRUCE experiment site at the Marcell Experimental Forest, Minnesota, USA - June2015DPH_17_40 | ecosystem: Environmental > Terrestrial > Soil > Wetlands...
CCGAGAACTCCTGTTTCCAAAAGGACTATCTCTTTTAATGAATTCCTAAGAAGACATGAAAATCTTCTTGTCCACCAGGTTGCAAACTGGCATGGCATGCCTTCTTTTCATGAGCTGAATAAAATCCTTAAGAATATGCGCTTTGTTGCGGAAGTATACGACCTGGTAATTTATACGGAAGACCAGAAAAAAGCCCTTGTCGATCTTGCTTCTTTACTGATGATGTACGCTTGCGGTAAATATGGAATGGACCCAATTTATTAAATCTTTTACTAATCCTTTCGGGGATGACGTTAGCAAATTTATTTCCGGGAGCTATTATGGAAACACTTTTAGAAAGAAATAAAAAAATATTAACAAGAGATAGAACGGCTCTTCTCTTGATTGATATACAGGAAAATATTTTAGCCGTAATGAATGAACCGGAACAGGTAATCAGGAATTCATTAAATCTTATTAAAGGATTCAAAGTTCTGAATATTCCTATCTTCTACACAGAACAATATCCCAAAGGTTTAGGGCCAACTGCTTCTCCTTTATTAAAAGAACTGGAGGGTTTAAGCGTAATCCAGAAGATGAGTTTTAGCTGTTCCGGGGTCCCGAATTTTTTTACAAGGTTGATTGATAATAATGTCTCCCAGGTTGTTATTGCAGGCATAGAAAGCCATATCTGCGTTCAACAGACTGCCTTAGACCTGCTTGCAAGCGGATTCCAGGTTGATGTTGCCGCAGATGCTACTTCATCGAGAAAAGAAACTGATTATAATTTTGCATTGAAAAGAATGAGAACTCATGGCATTGAGATAACAACATCAGAAGCAATATTATTTGAGCTTCTAACAGTTGCAGGCACAGATGAGTTCAAAGAAATTTCTAATATTATTAAGTGAATAACTTACCTTACGCAAAACTTTTAGTGTGTTACAATTTTAAATAAACACACACCTTTTATTCCCCTCCCACAGTGACAAGTCGAGAGGGGATTTGAGGTGTATATCTCTTTTCCCGAAGGGAAGGATACCCGAAATTATTAGTATTTTTATTTTTGTATAACGGGAGTTAATAATTATAGCTCCTGCAATAAAGCCAATTTCCATAAGTTGCTTTTTCAGTAAAATTTACAACCGAAATTAGGTAAAAATTACCGAACCACTTTCACTCACCTATCAAATTAAATAAAATTCAAAAGCTTTTTAACGGTACATTAATTGATTATTAACCCGTGCGACAATTAATATTAAAATGAAGATAAAATGTAGTATATGAGTAATATTAATCTATTTTATTACTTAATAAAGGTAAATCCATGAAAAAATTATTCCTTTTTATTGCGGCTATAAGCCTTTTCTATTTTGGTTGTACAGATGTTGCAACAAACAGTGTTAATCAACCAGTAAACTCATCTAAACAGATGATTCAACTGCCGGCTAAATCGGTCTCAAGCGTTAAATCAGGCTTAAGCATTGAATCAGCTTCCGGTTTATCAGTTTCCGTTAATATTAATGGAGTTATTGGCGACATACTATTCCTTGACGGTAATTATACCGATGTGAACGGGAATAAAATTTTTGCATTAGCCACTCTTATTATACCGGGAGGCGCTTTCAGCGGCAAACAAACTCTTACAATGGCTTGCGATAATACTTATGCCGGATTGGATTTTTCACCGTCAATAACATTTAATAAATCTTTGTATTTAACCTTATCGTTCTCCGGGTTAGATTTAAAGAGTATGGGCATTACAAATTCAAACATAGATTTTTATTACGTTGATGGCAGCGGCAACTATACTGCAATACCAAATTCCGGAGTTATAGTTGACCGGAAAACCGGAACATTAACTGTGATCGGCGCAGAAATTAACCATTTTTCCAGATATGCTTTTGCTCATTAAAAAATTTAATAAATATCTGAGATTATTAAACAGTTTTTCGCATAATATTATTGTTAAAGATTTCGAGTTTTAAGGTGGAAGTACGTGTACAAAATAATAAACGGCTTTTTGAAGGTGTCTTAGAAAATTTTTTTGATAACAAGCAAATAAAAGAATTCTCAAAAATAGTCTTAAGTAGTAAGCCAACTCCCTCAGGAAAAAGAACTGTGGGTTCTATCGAAAAGCAACAAATCAATCTGAAAATTGATGATTATTTAGAAATCAATCTTCAGGTTGATTTACTTATTACGTTTGCTCAATCCCGTCTTGATAAGAATAAATTTATTGAACTGCTTTTTTTACTCGGCCGCTTAATAATTACCTCCGGCGAGTTTAATACAGCTATTTATATTTATGAAAAAGTCCTAAATGAAATAGGCGAAGACAAAGCTCTTTTAAACTTAACTGCGCCTGCGCAATTAGCATTGGGAGAAATATTTAACAGGGTGGCTAAATGGCAGTTAAGTCTTAAATATATAAAAAAAGCTTATGACACGTTCAAAAGATTAAATGAGATTAAAGGATGCGCCAATTGCGAAAACCTTCTTGGCACCATCCATGGTGAGCGCGGGGAGCTGCATAAGGCAAAAAGACATTTTGAACGAAGCGTTGCCATACTGGAAAATTCAGACGACAACTCTTTTAAAGGTAAAATTGAAATCAACTTAGGTATTATTAGCAATATTTTCGGGGACTTTGAGACTGCGATTTCAAATTTCCGTCTGGCTCTTTTATACTTTGAAAAAATAAAAGATTTACAAAGAGTTGCGGAGATAAGACATAACATGGGGATGGTATATACTAAGAAAAATGATCTAACATCTGCAATAAGGGAATTTGACAGAAGCATTTTATTTTCAATGCAGTGCGGTAATATGCCATCCCTGGGACTGGCTTATTTAAGCAAAGCTTATATTTATGTTCTGCAAAATGATTTTTACTTAGCTGAAGCATTCGCCGATAAAGCCATGGAATTATGTAACAAGACAAATGATAAACTTTCAATTGCAGATATTTATAAGACAAAAGGAATTATACAAAGAAAATTAAATATGTATGATCTTGCCGAAAGCTACCTGTTAACAAGCCTCCGTTTAAATAAAGAACTTCAAAATGAACTTAACCTTGCAGAAACTTCGATTGAAATTGGAAGACTTTATAAAGAGACCGGCAGAACAAACGAAAGCAAGCAATACTTTAATAATGCAATCAAATATTATAAAAAAATTAAAGCTGCAAATGAATTAGCATCTATCGTTCGCGAATTCGCCGCTATTTCATAACTATTATATTCCTTCTAACATTACACTACATAACGCAATCATTATCAAAGCATTGTGTCACCCCACTGGGGTTCAAGAGGGATTTTGGGGAAACTATTTTTCTACAAATCCTCCTAGCAGCGGACAGGTATGTCACCTCTAACGAGGTGAAGACAAGGGAAATCATATATCATATATTTTATATTTTACGATATTAAATATTTGTAATGATTCAAGCCATAGGCTTATATGAATTATTTTATAAATGTTCACACATTTATTTTTGCCTTCCGACATTACACTATCTACAATAACTATTTACTCAATTTTAGTTTTGTTTTTCTTTAAATTTTAATTATTTATCATAGATAGAAATTTATTTAAATAAGATAATAGCTTATCACAGAAGAGATAGAAACATAAAAAATGTTCAGAACGCTTTTCACAACACTACGCGCTAAAATATTAACCGGTTACATAATCGTAATCTTGATAATGATCTGTGTCATGATTTGGAGCTTATACAATTTCAACAGACTGAATGAATCATTCCGGGTTTTAATTGTTCAAAATTATTCCAGTATCGTTGCAACAGATAATATGGTAAGGGCGCTTGATAATCAAATTAACGGTGTATTTTCAATTTTTAGCGGGGAAAATTCGGACAAAGGATACAAACAATTCGAGACGGCAAAACAGGATTTTTATTTCTGGTACGAAAAAGCCCGCCAGGCTGCTTCTACACCTGATGAGATTTCAATTCTCGACAGCCTGAATGATCAATACAGCATATTTATAACCGAAATAAATTATTTAATTGCATCCCCTCTGAATTATCAAAACAAATTTGAACATGAAGATGAGTATACAAAATCAATAAACTTGTCAAACACAATAAAAAATAAGTTGTATCAGTTGTTTGAAACAAATCATAATTTTATACAAAGGGCGGAAGAAAATATACAATCAATAACAAGAATTGCCGCCTTTACAATGCTGTTCCTTGCAATTTTCGGAACCGTTTTAACTCTTGTTTTCAGCACCAGATTCTCAGAATTCATTGTTAAACCGGTTAAGGATTTAACGCGTTCTGTTAAACATATTTCCGCAGGCAATTTTGATCAGAAAATTCAAACCGGTGATTCCGACGAGATAGGTATCTTGGCGGATGAGTTCAACAGCATGGTGGGCAGGTTAAAGCGGTATGAAAAGCTTAATATAAATAAGATTCTTTATGAAAAGAGAAAGTCGGAAATTATATTTGAAAGTATAAACGATCCTGTTTTAATGGTAGACAGCGATCTGCATATTACGCTTGCTAATAAAGCATTCGCTTCGGAATTCGGAATGCTGGAAAGTGAAAATTCCTTTCTAAAGGAAATTATCAGGGAAGATAAAATTTGTGAAAATATCAGATCCTTTATTTCAAGAGGTTCACAAAATAACCAGGAAACTACGTACCGCTTCGTAGATCCCGATGGAAATGTAAGGTACTTCAACTTAAAATATTCACTCATTTATCTTCCCGAAAACGATATTGCAGAATCTATGTCTACCGGAAACTCTGCATTAATTGTATTCAGCGATATAACTAAGTATGAAGAACTTGACAGGCTAAAATCAGAGTTCGTAGCAAAAATATCACACGAGCTTAAAACGCCGCTTACCTCAATCGGTATGGCAGTGGGAATATTAGGCGATGGCGTTGCAGGCAAGCTTTCCGATAAGCAGTTTGAACTTATTACTTCAATGAAGTCAGATTATGACCGCTTAAACAAACTGGTCAAAGAGATACTCGAACTTTCAAGGATAGAATCCGGCGGAATAAACCTGGATTTCAAACCTGTTAACATCAATCTGCTGTTAAAAGAATGTATAGAATCCTTCTCGCTTCAGTGCAAGGGAAAGAATGTCAGGATTGAATATTTCGGAAACGGAGATTTACCAATAATTTCTGCCGATTATGATTATCTCAATAGAGCAATAAGCAACTTTATTGGGAATTCAATTAAGTTTACCGATAAGGGTGGAGAGATTTCAATAAATGCAATTGCAGAAGAATTTAACCTCGTAATATCAATTTCTGATACCGGTCGGGGAATCAATCCCGAGTTTATAGACAAAATTTTTGATAAATTTGTCCAGGTAAGCGGCAGCAAGCCCGGCAGTGTAGGTTTAGGTTTAACTATAGCAAAGGAAATAATAGAACTGCACCAGGGTTCAATAAATGTTTGGAGCAAGCCCGGCAAAGGAAGCAAATTTGAAATTAAAATTCCGGTGTTAAGAAATGGATAAAGGAAAAATCTTAGTAGTAGATGACGAAATAAATATTCTTAAAGTGATTGAACTTTCTTTAAGCTCTCAAAATTTTACACCCGAAATTTTCAGCAACCCTTTAGATGCCTTAAAAAGAGCACAGGAAATTTATTTTGACATTGCCTTCATTGATCTTAAGATGGAGCCTATAGACGGATTACAGACATTAGCCCGGCTTAAAATTATTTCCCCGGACTCTACCACAGTTTTAATGACTGCTCACGGCTCGATTGAAACCGCTGTTGAAGCTATTAAAGGCGGCGCTTACGACTATATTACAAAGCCGTTTACTCATAAAGAGTTTATTCATCTTACCGAAAGAGTCTTTGAGCATCATATCCTCCTAAAGGAAGTTCAGGGATTAAGAGCTCAGGTTGAAGAGAATTATGTTGATGGTGAAATAATTACCCAATGCTTCCAGATGAGAGAAATATTAAAACTATCAAAAGATATTGCCAACAGCGATCTTCCTGTCCTCATTGAAGGTGAAAGCGGAACAGGCAAGGAAATACTTGCGCGTTATATTCATGCAAACAGTAAAAGAAATTATAATTCATTCGTTCCCATAAATTGTGCGGCAATACCTGAAAGCTTATTTGAAAGTGAAATATTCGGGCATATAAAAGGTTCATATACGGGAGCGCTGAAAGACAGGATAGGCAGATTTGAAATGGGAGATCAGGGTACGGTTTTCCTGGATGAAGTTGGTGAACTTGCAAAACCGATGCAGGTAAAGCTTTTGCGGTTCCTTCAGAATATGGAATTTGAACGGGTTGGTGAAAATATTACAAGAAAAATAAATGTTAGAATAATCAGCGCTACCAACAGGAACATTGATGAAGATATTAAATCCGGTGATCTGCGTGAAGATTTTTATTACCGTTTAAGCGGCATAAGAATAAAACTTCCTTCCCTTAGAGACAGGAAAGAAGACATACCCCGCCTTGCTGAATATTTTCTTAAGAAGTATTCACCCGAAAATGAAATTGAACTTTCGCCCGAAGCATTAAAATTACTAAACGAATACTCATGGCCGGGAAACATCAGGGAGCTTGAAAATATGATTAACCGGGCAATAGTTTTGGCAAAAGATAATATTTTAAAGCCTGAATATTTCCCGAGTGAAATTTTCCATACAAGTGAGAAACAATTCACTGCTCTAATGCCCACATTAAACGAAGTTGAAAAAAACTACATTATAGAAATCCTTAAAAACCATCCTAATCCTAAAGAAGCTTCACAAATACTTGGAATATCACTTACAACTCTCTGGAGAAAGAGAAAAGAATACAAGATTTAGCTTAAAATGATTTCAGATCGAACTATTTAAGATTTATCAATTTCAATTTGAAATGCCGGAAATCTTTTATTTTCAAAGGATTCTAAAATTTGATTTCATTTTGAAATAATGAATAAAAATTAATTAAGGTTTTTGGTTAAAAATACTTTTTTCTATGCAAAAAATTAGATAATATTGCGGCACGCTGTTTGATATTTGATGGCGTTTAATTAACTGTTTAACACTTATACAAAAAATGGAGATATACGACCCATGAAACAATCTGTGTTTATCACTATCCTTACCGTATTAGCATTTGCAGTAGCTTATGTAATTTATATGTACATTTTGGGTAACCCGGCAAACTTTGCAAACGGTGAGCTACGTACAGTACCAATACCAGGTAATATATTAGCTAATATATATACCGGCGGTCCTCTTGTTGTTCTTTTAATTGCACTTTCAATAATGGACGTTGCAATTATTTTCGAAAGAATTTTCTCTCTTAAAAAAGCCGGCGGTAAAAGGCCTGTTCCTGCTTTCTTCAAAGATATCGTTGTTCACCTTGATAATAGTGAATATGACGCAGCTATTGAACTTTGCGATAAACAAAGAGGTTCGGTTGCAAATATTATTAAAGCGTCTCTTAGTAGGTACAAAGAACTAACTGCTAAGGGGAAAAATGTTGATGCAGAAAAACTGCTTTTGGAAGTACAAAGATCAGTAGAAGAAGCTACAATGCTTGAAACCCCATTATTAGAAAAGAATTTAATTATGCTTTCAACAATCGCTTCAATTGCAACAATGGTTGGCCTTCTCGGTACAGTTCTTGGAATGATTAGAGCATTTACAGCGATGGCAAGAGCGGGAGCCCCGGACGCTATCTCTTTAGCTGTCGGTATTTCCGAAGCTCTTATTAATACCGCAGGCGGGCTTATTTGCGCTATCATGGGTATAGTTGCTTATAACTTCTTTGTCAATAAAGTAGATAACTTTACATACTCTGTTGATGAAGCCAGCTATAATGTAATTCAAATTCTTAAATCGAAATAGTGAGGCTTACAAATGCCAATAATTAAAAAGAGAAGACTGAGTGTAAGAATCGACATGACGCCCATGGTTGATGTGGCATTCTTGCTTCTCACGTTCTTTATGTTAACAACGCAATTCCAACCGCCCGAAGAGGTGAAAATTGAAGTTCCTTCTTCCCATTCGGCTTTTAAACTTCCGGATTCAAATATTCTGATGCTTTATATTGATAAAACCGGACAAATTTTCATGGGTGTAGATCAACCTGCATTAATGGAGCGCTTATTTGGGCCGCAGGCAAGATTGAAAAAGGAAATTCAGGTTAAAGTGGAAAATTTAGCAGACCTGTTGGTACAAGCCCGAATTAGCAACCCCAGGCTCAGAACTGTAGTAAAGGGTGATCAGGATGCTGATTATGGAGTAATTGAAGATGTAATGAATATTCTTCAAAGGACCTTGATTACTAATTTTTCAATGGTAACTAACTCGATTCAAGATAAAAAACCACAACAATAGAGAGGAATTAAAAAATGGCCGGAGCTGATGTCGGCGGTGATAGCGGCGGAAGAGGAAAGCATAAAAAGAAACACGCCAAAAGAAGGATGAATATCAGAATTGACATGACCCCTATGGTGGATGTGGCGTTTCTTCTTCTTACTTTCTTTATGCTTACAACCGTTATGAGAAAACAACAGACAATGGAAATCAACTTACCGCCAAACAATATTACAAAAGTTGATATAGCACAGTCTAATTTAATGACAATATTTGTCGATGATAATAATAATATATTTTATAGTGAGGGTTCCGAAAAGACGACTACAAAAATTGATCTTTCGGCATTACTAAACTTTTTTAAAAGCCATGCGCAGCAAAATTCCAAGCTTGTTATCTTACTTAAATTCGACCGGAAAAGTAAGTATCACATGATGGTTGATGTTATCGACCAGCTTAACGTTGCTGAATTGAACCGGTTTTCAATTGCGCCTTTGACGGATGCTGACAAAACAGCACTCGCTAAGGCAATATAAGGAGGATTGCAAAATGACTGAAAACACATTAGTAGTAAACCAAGCCGCTGAATATGGCGCCTTCGAGCTTAAAAGGTTATATAACAGAAATTTTACCATTGGTATGACCATAGCGATACTAATTCATTTATTTTTAATCGGTACATATATTTTCATTCAGGCTATTACTAAAGACGATGAAAATAACATTGCTACCGTTAGAATATTGAAATACAGCGAACTTGGACCTCCTCCATCATTAGATAATAATGCAGCGCAGCAGCTTGCTGTTTCTGCACCTACTATTGCACCTACTGTCGGTATTCCTACCCCCGTACCGGATGCCGATGCTCCTAAAGAGCAGACCATCGCTACACAGCAGGAAATGAATAAAGTTGCCGCCCCTATTGGTGAAGGTACCGGCAGTGGAGGTGTACAAATTACAAAGGACTTAAATGTAGAAGCCCCGAAAGAAGACGAAACACCCGACATTAACGCATTTGTGGCAGTTGAAAAACAGCCGCAGGTTGTTGTCCAGGGTTCGCCGATTTACCCGGATTTAGCGAAAAGAGCGGGTGTTGAAGGAACTGTTTATGTTAAAATACTTGTAAACAAAGAAGGCAAGCCTACTAAAGCAGTAGTAATTAAAAGCGATTCTGAAGTTTTTAATCAGCCTTCAATTGATGCGGCGTTGAAGTTTGTTTTCACACCTGCCATCCAGCACAAATCACCTGTTATGGTTTGGGTTGTTATTCCTTTTAAATTTAAACTTAATCAACAATAAGACAAAGTTGTAAATATTTAGAATAATATGTTTATAGAATTGCCGCACTTATAATTTTTGTAGTGCGGCAAATCTTGATATGTTAGTATCCGTGGAGAAATAATAAAAATACTGTAACAAAATATTTAAAATAACCCCAACACTTGAGTAAATAATTAAAATTATAAGGATAAATTAATGGACATTATGAAATATGTTGCATACGTAGTTGCGTCATTATTCATAGTGCTGGGAATCGCAATTCTTACTGGTTACTATATGAAAGAAGGCGTTCCGACTCAATTTAGAGTTGTTGCGGGTTTGGTTTTAATTCTTTATGGAGCCTTTAGAATTATAATTACAATATTTAAGAAAAATACTACATCCGGGATATAAAATGAACCGTCTGCTGGGAATTATTATAATAACAACGGTAATATTTTACGGCTGCAACCAAGGTCAGGTTACACCTACAATAGGCAATGTAACTGTAGAAGTAGATGAGGCTGTTTTTCCCATCATAAAAAATGAAGTTATTGCTTTTGATTCACTTTACAAACAAGTTAAAATTGAACTAAAAGCGACTACTCCCATGGAAGGGATGGTAAATTTACTTAATAATAAAAGTAAAATGTTTGTCAGCACACGTTATTTTAGCAAAAAGCAATCAGATTTCATAGACAGCCAGAAACTCAATGTGAATATTTTTAAATTTTGTTATAATCCAGTTGCAATTATATGCTCCAAAAATAACAGTATTGACAAAATCCGGGTTGATGAAATTAAGGATGCATTGCTGGGCAAAGACCTGCATTATACTTTTGTATTACCCCAGAACTCATCAGCGACTTTTCAATATATTAAAGAAGATGTGCTTGATGGGCAGGATCCTAAAAATGCTGAATATACTTTAAACGATGAAGAAGTTGTTAAAAAAATAATAAAAAGCAGCAGCCTGATCGGCATAGTAAGTTTTAATACAATCCAAGACTCTTCAAAGATAAAATTCATCCAGGTTGGACAATTACAAAAAACATTGGGTCAGGGTGAGAATAAAAACATAAACGTAGATTATGTTATTCCTCATCCCGGTTTTGTATTAAAAAACTATTATCCATTGAAGCAGATTGTTTATGTATATCTTTATGACGTTGGAATAGGGCCTGCTTCGGGATTTACTACCTTCTTAACAAGTTATGAAGGACAGAAAATAGCGCTTGGGGAAAACTTAGCGCCGGCTGCTGTTCCAGTTAAAATAAATGATTATCACTAATTCGGGAATAAAAGATGAAAGCTACCATATTTTTTATACTTCTTGTTCTGCTCACCGGGTTAAATTTTGCCCAGGACCAATATGAAATTGCTTCCGACGCAATTAAGAAAAATGATTTCAATACTGCGCTCCAAATTTCTCAGAGACTTTTAAGCCACGATTCTACCGACCAGGCAATTAAAATTCTTGTAGAACTGACCTCACATGATTCAACTAATAAAGGAAGTTATATCAGTTTGGGTGATGCATATTCCAAAATGAGCGTACTTGAACTTGCATTGGAAGATTACAGGCATGCAGAAAGAATCGATTCATTAGATATACAAATAAAGTTTAGAATAGCTGAAGCTTTATATAAGCAAAAAAGTTATACTGATGCAGCAAACAAATACCTGCAGGTAATTGCAATAGATTCAAACAATATTCAGGCTTATGATAAGCTTGGGGAATTGCTTTATTATGCGGCGGAATATCCTAACGCAGCGTTTTACCTTACCAAATATTTAAAGTACGATCAAAAGAACAGTAAGGTATATTACTTCGCTGCCAATTCGCTATTTAAAATGCAGAATTACGATGGCGCCTCTAACGTTGCGGAAGAAGGGCTTCAGAATTTTCCGCAAAATAACGACTTGAAAAGGCTGGATGCGCTTTCTCTTTCTAATTTAAAGAGAGCTGACGCTGCAGCAAAGATTGCCGGTTCAACTCCGGATTCACTTTTCACCGGTAGAGACGACTATATCATAGGAATAAGTCTTTTAAATGCTGATAAGGATTCTATAGCGATTATATTTTTGAAAAGAGCAATGGATAAAGATACATCTCTTATAAACAATATAGCCGACCTTGTAGCTACATCATATTTCAGAACAGGGGCATACGATTCAGCCATTGTTTACTATAATAATAAAATCAAAGCCGATCCCGCTAATTTTAGCGCAAATATTAATAAAGGAATTTGCCTGTTTCAGCTTAAAAATTACAACGAAGCGAGTACCACATTAGCAGAAGCAGTTCAATTGAAGCCGGATTATATACCTGCTGTTCTTTGGCTTGCAAGAGCTTACAGAAATATCAAGGATTCTTCCGATGAAGCAGCCGCTGCTTTTAGAAAAGTTATCACGCTTTCGAAAGGGACTGAAGACAGCCATAAAGATGAACTCTCAGAAGCATACGGCTATTTTGCTATAACCGATTTATTGAAGAAAAGATATGCCCCTGCTATTGAGAGCTTAAGGTCAGCAATAACTTACAAGCCTGATGATTCAATGTATCATTTATGGCTTGCACAGGCTTATGTATTTACAAATAAGAATGAAGATGCAATAAGAGAATATAAAAAAGTTTTATCTCTTGATCCTAAAAATGCAGACGCCAAAAAAGGCTTAAAACTTTTGACTGATTAATTTGAGAAAACACTATGATTAGAAATATAAACCTTAAACAATATTTTGCAGTTCCATGGGTAAAATTTCTTTTCTGGACAATATTAGTTACCACGACCATTGCTCTTATAGCAATGATTGCAAATTATTTAACAGTTGTAGTTTTTCACTTTAAATGATGATTCAATATTTATTTATGGAGAGGTTAATTGTCTACGCAGAATAATCCGTGGCATTCGGTTAATGTTGGAGAGGATATACCTTCAATAGTAAATGCTATTATTGAGATTCCAAAGGACTCTAAAGCAAAATACAAATTGGATAAAACAAGCGGATTGTTAAAGCTGGACCGGGTGCTTTTTTCCGCTGTTCATTATCCGGCTAATTACGGTTTCATTCCGCAAACTTTTTGCGATGACGGCGATCCGCTGGATATTCTCGTTATTTGTTCCATCGATGTTAAGCCTTTGTGTATTGTGGAAACTAAAGTAATCGGTGTAATGAGGATGCTCGACGAAGATAAATATGACGATAAAATAATTGCAGTGGCAAAGAATGATATTTCGGTTAATTATATCAACAATATTGAGGAATTGCCTCCCCATACTGTTGTTGAACTGAGAAGATTTTTCGAGGATTACAAAAAACTCGAGAATAAGAAAGTAATAGTCGACGGCTTTTTAGGAAAAGAACAGGCTTATAAAATTATTGAAGACAGTATCGCACTTTACGAAAAAACTGAATTTACTTATTAACTTTTAATTTTTTGCTTTCATCAATAGGATTTGAGACAAAATATTTGCTCAAATCCTATTTTTATTTTAAAGATCCTTGGAAATAACCTTTGCAGTTCTTTTAACATTACAAACTTATAATAAGGGCAAAAGATATTCATATTAGCCTACAGATATTTTCATCCCGCCGGGATGGGGAAACACAAATCCCACATAGCGCCAAAGCCGAAGGGATGAAAATATTATAGCAAAGCCATCACTTTGTGATAGGCTGTGGTTATAAATCCATTTATTCTACGTGGTGATTAAATTAATTATTTTCTTTGCTATAATGAAAGAAAGAAACTGTTAAAAAGCATCATAGTTCTATCATGTGCCAAAGAATAATTTTCTCCGGATTACAATCATTGCCTCCGGCATTAATATAAAACGAATTTTTTCATTATCTTTGAAATATCCTTAAAGAAAAAAGATGCGGCAATGAAGTACTTTGATTCGGAATATTTTACATATAAAGACAAACACTTATACTGTGAAGAAGCGCCGGTTCTAAAAATTGCAGAAGAATCCGGCACTCCTGCTTATATATACAGCAAAAAATATTTTATAGACAGATACAAAGAAGCAGAGAATGCTTTTAAAGATATAAGGCATACTATTTTCTTTGCATGTAAATCGAACTTCAACTTGAGTGTTATAAATACTTTTGTAAATCTCGGCAGCGGTGTAGACGTTAATTCCGAAGGCGAACTTTACCGTGCGATGAAAGCAGGTGCGAAACCGGAGAAGCTGATCATGTCCGGTGTCGGAAAGACTTCGCAGGAAATTAGATTAGCACTAAAAAATGAATTGTTGATGATTAAAGCGGAATCCGAAGAAGAAATCATTTTGATAAATGAGATTGCCGGTTCCATGAATAAAACAGCGAGGGTAGCAATAAGAGTTAATCCTGATGTTGACGCTGAAACACATCCATATATATCGACCGGGCTGGCAGAAAACAAGTTTGGAGTTGACTGTGTTACTGCCTTAGAATTATACAGGATGCAGAAGAACTTGAAGAATATAATTTATACCGGGATAGATATGCACCTCGGTTCACAAATAACAAAGGTTGAACCATTTATTGAAGCCTCTGAAAGACTTGCTGAAATTTTCCTGCAATTAAAATCGGAAGGAATTAATTTAAAGCATGTGGACCTGGGAGGGGGAATAGGAGCAGTTTATAATAGTGAAAAAACTTTTACTATAAAAGAGTATGCAGATGCATTAATACCTATTATTAAAAAGTTAAATTGCGACGTATTTTTGGAACCAGGGAGATTTTTTACTGCAAACAGCGGCATTCTTGCAGTACAGGTACTCTATACAAAAAAGACAAACAGAAAAAATTTTATCATTATAGACGGCGCTATGAATGATCTTCTCAGACCAAGTCTTTACGGCGCTCATCATCATATCCAGCCTTTAATTATTTCAGAGGATAGAACAGATATTACTGCCGACATAGTTGGTCCCGTTTGTGAAAGCGGGGACTTTCTTGCTAAAAATATTATCATATCCGGGTGTAAACGTAATGATTATATAGCCGTCATGTCTGCCGGAGCATACAGTATGGTAATGTCATCCAATTATAACATGAGAAGACGCCCTCCGGAAATATTAGTGGATGGCAATAATTATAAGCTAATCCGCAGCAGAGAGAATTTTGATCATCTTTTATATGATGAAGAAAATTTATTGTAGAACAAATAGTATTTTTATATACCATATCAAAGGTTTATTATGAAAAATATTTATTTATACTCTTCATTAATAATAGTCAATACAGTATCATTGATTTTCAGCGGGTGCATAATATTTCACCGGATTTCTTACGATGTTAAACTTGATACTCCGACTTCCGGCACAACCTTTGTTTCTGCAGACGATATGAGATCGGACGCTAAATCAAAAGTAGATCTTGAAAAGGATAAAAAGTACCTTTTTCAGCACATGCTAAAGAGCGATGAATTTATCCGGGAACAAAAAGAAAGCGGTAAATATATTACGGATAGAAAGTTGTATGTTGAAAATGAGAAACTTATGGGACAGGGTTCATATAAATTTGATGATATAGGTGCTGTTGAGGGAATAAAATATGAAGGAGGATTTCATTATTTAAATCTCGGACTTGACGACAGCGTTATCTCCACAAACGGCGAGATAATACGTTCGAAGGACTACAAAAGAATAATTTGGGATAGTACCTTCCAGGAACTAAAGTTCACAATGTTCAGCAATGATTTTAACGGCAGCGGCTATAAATCCCTCGCGCCTTTTTATGACGACAAAATGAAATAATATTGTAATAATTTCGATTTAGCAACTTCTTTTAATTATGTATGCAGAAATTGTCTTTCCTCTTCCCTTTCGAAATTCTTTTACCTACTCCGTACCGGAGGAATTGGAACAATATACGGAAGTTGGAGTGCGCGCAATTGTCCCGTTTGGAAAAAGAACACTTACCGGATTCATAGTTAATTTACCCACTACTCCCCCATCTACTGAAAAAATAAAACCTATAAACGATATACTTGATAAAATTCCTATTTTCAATAAAAAGGATCTTGAATTTTATCAATGGTTATCTGATTATTATTTATCTTCGCTCGGGGAAGCATTAAAGCTCGCTGTTCCCTACGGTTTAGATGTTGAGTCAAAAAGAAAAATATTGAGCGACCGAGAACAATGCGCTGAACTTTTATCAAAAGAGAAAAATAAAGAATCGGTTAAAGCAGGCATATTAAAAATTCTTTCGGAAAGAGATACGATTAATTTATCTTACCTTCAAAAGCAGCTTAATAAAAAAAATATTTATTCATCACTCAGGAGTCTTGAAAAAACAGGTGCTCTTAATATTCTTGATGAGATTGAAGATGCAAAGGTAAAGATAAAAAAAGTAAAATATGTTAAGCTCAATAAAACTATTGCGGAAGTTTACGCATACTTTCCTGAATTGGAAAGCCGCTCTCCTAAACAAGTGAAAATTATTTTGGAACTTATCAATAAGAAAGAAAAATCCATTTCACTTGCCGACCTTCTAAAAAAGACGGAGGCTTCGCAGGCTTCAATTGAATCGCTTGAAAAGAAGGGACTAATAAATATCTTTGAAAAAGAAGTAGAAAGGACATTTTCGGGAGCCTACAGTGAAGAACATGTTAAAATAATTCTTACTCCTCAACAGCAAACAATTGTTGACGAAGTAGCAGAATACATAGAAGAAGAAAAATTTCAGCCGTTTTTACTGCATGGGGTAACCGGAAGCGGTAAAACGCAGGTATACATAGAACTTATTGCAAAAGCGCTTGAGCAAAAAAAGACCGCAATGCTTCTCGTTCCCGAAATTTCCCTGACCCCTCAGATAACATCGAGGCTATTCAACAACTTCGGAGAGCAGGTTTCAGTAATACACAGCCGTATGTCGCTTGGTGAAAGATATGATTCATGGCGAAGAATCTTAAAAGGGAAATCGAAAGTTGTTATTGGCGCAAGATCGGCTTTATTTGCGCCTCTAAAAAATATCGGGATTATTGTAGTGGATGAGGAACATGACGCCAGTTACAAGCAGTTTGAATCGCTACCTAAATATAGCGCCCGGGATTCGGCAATTATTTTAGCGCTTATAAATAATTGTCCCGTAATTTCCGGCTCTGCAACGCCGTCTATAGAGAGTATGTACAATGCAAAATCGGGCAAATACATATTGCTTTCACTGCCTGAAAGAATAGATAACGCAAAGATGCCCAAAATAGAGCTTGTGAATATCTCCATTGAGAGAAAAAAGAAAAAGATGGAGAATGTATTTTCAAAAATTCTTCTTGATAAAATTGAAGACCGTTTAAAGAAAAAAGAAGGCGTCATAATTCTTCAAAACCGGCGGGGATTTTCCACGCAAATTTATTGCGAAGACTGCAATGAAATTGAAACGTGCGATAATTGCTCGGTTCCTATGGTATATCATATAAATCAGAATATTCTGCACTGCCATTATTGCGGGTTGACAAAAAAAGTACCGGGCGCTTGCTCACATTGCGGTTCACTTTCAATAAAGTATTTCGGCACGGGTACGGAAAGAGTTGAAGATGAGCTCGCATTTTACTTTCCCGGGATAAAAATAAAGAGAGTTGATTCGGATTCCATTTCAAAAAAATCAAGCCTCGGGAAAATCCTCTTTGAATTCGGCAGGGGCGATATTGATGTTCTTGTCGGCACACAGATGGTATCAAAAGGATTAGATTTTCCGCGTTTGACATTAGTTGGAGTTATCTCGGCTGAAACAACGCTTTGGCTTCCTGATTTCCGTGCAGATGAGCGTACATTTCAGCTCCTGACGCAGGTTGCAGGCAGGGCAGGCAGAAGCAAAGTTGAGGGAGAAGTTATAATTCAAACCCAAAATGAAAGACATTTTGCACTCCAAAAAGTTTTGCAGAATGATTATGAAGGTTTTTATCAAAAGGAGATTATAGACCGCGAAAGATTAGGATATCCCCCCTTTGTAAGATTATGCCTTATTGAAACAAAAGATCCTGAAGAAGAAAAAGCAAAAGGAGCAATAAATGATTTTTACAAAGAGCTTATAGCATATAAAAAGTGGTTAAACATAACCCAGCCTTCTTATGCAATGATTGCACGGTTAAAAGGAAATTACAGGTTTCAAATCTTAATAAAAAGCTACAGGGAAACAGATCCGGGCGGTAAAATTTTACGTCAGGCGGTAATAAACTCGTTCGTAGAATTTAACAAGAAGTCACGTTACAAAGACGTAAGATTAATATATGATGTGGATCCACAAAGCATGCTATAATATTACGAGAGACTTGCCTGCCGATAGGCAAGCCTGCCTATCGCAGAAAGGATTGTAGAAAAAAATAGAGCCGCAAAACAGAAATATCCTCGTAGTTTTCCTTTCTTTTATAATTGCACATTCATATTGATATTGGCAGTTCTTCCAGGCATAGGATAACCATATATCGTCTGATATGATTGATTTAGTAAATTTCGTACACTGAGCAATAGGGAAAACTTATCCGTAATTTGTGCGCCGATTTTTGCTTCAACATTGGTGTAATCCGGCAGCTTCTCAATCGAATCTGTATTGTTCAATCCATAGATCGAACGAATATATTGTGCGCTGAGAGATGCTGTAAAAATACCCCAACGATATTCAGCGCCTATATACGCTTTGTGTTTCGGAACAGAGACTGTTTGTTCAGCATTACCGGTTAAAGAATAATTTGCGTTTGCTTTTAAACCGTTAGTGATAAACCATTGCACAGAACCCTCCACTCCGCCATAATGGGACCCGCCAGAATTAAAAGAATGCATTGAATACCATTGATCGATAATTGTGTTTTTTACATCAATTATGAATCCGGCAATATCCGCTACAGCCGTCTGTCCGAATGTATGGGAAGCACCCACTTCATAGTTCCATAATTCTTCCGGGTTCAATTTAGAATCAACAGGTGAAAGTTGAAATAACTCAAATACCTGCGGTGCCCTGTATCCTTCTCCTATCGATGCACGAAAAGAGGTTTCCTGATCCAATTGATAATTCACACCGGCTTGGGGAACCACAATATCTCCAAAATAACTATTGTGGGCATAACGGATACCGGCATTTGCCAAAAGGTTATCAAGGAAATACTGCTGCATGCTGATATACCCAGCATAATCCTGAATAGACTGTGTTCCGAAATTCGTAAACGAATTGGAAGCCGTACCGCCATTTTCCTGAACGTCAACCCCGGCGGCGATCGTATTATCTTTGAATAGCATGAATTTTTGATATAAGTTTAATGCTGCAAGATGATCATCCGATACCCAACTAAAGTTATTATAGTATGGAGATAGTTCATTGTGGCCAAAATTGTATGTCATTCGAATACCGCCTTTAGAAAAACCAAAATTGTCTTCCAATGATGCACCAAAGTACCCACGGCTGATATGCTGCCAGTCATTAGTATCCGGGGAAGAAATCATTCCGGGATCATAGGTTTCAAATTGTGTCAAACTTCCATCAAGTGAAAATTGAAATTGATCATCTATATGATAGGAAGTTTTTAAATAGCCGCTATTGCCGGTATATTCAGACCAGGGGCGTGAGCCGTCGGTATGTTCATGAGTGAATGACCCCAGTATATTCCAACCGTCTTCATGGTATCCAAGGTGCGCGCCATATTGTTGCGCGTCATAACTTCCATACGAAATTGAAGCATCACCGGATATTCCCTCTTGTTGCGAAGTATGTGTAATAATGTTAATGACACCGCCCATAGCATTGGAACCATACAACATCGACGCCGGACCTCGAATCACTTCCACCCGCTCGATATTTGTCGCTAAATAACTGTCATCTATTGGATGGCCATACCAACCCATATATTGCGGACTACCATCGATTAAAACAAGCACTTCATTGTTAGGACTGCCTCCAATTCCGCGAATATTAATTTGACCTGCTGCAGAATTTATTCCGAATCCCAGTACATCCCGCTCTGTCACAAACACACCCGGTACATCCTGGCTGATGAGTGAAAAAATAGACTTATCCGGATTTGCCTTGATATCCTCTAATGAAACAACACTGATTGACGGAGAAACTAAGCTTCTCGGAATTTCCGTCTGAGTTGCTGTTACTGTTACCGGATCTAGCTTATATGTTTTTACCGTATCATTGTTATTTTTATTCTGAGAAAAAAGAGATACGGGAAGAAGAAAGAATATAGAAAGAAGGTTGATATATTTCATGATACAGTTATGTACTTTTATTGAATGTTTTTTAAAAATATATTTGAAATATCGTTCTGCAGCAACAACTTTTAGTATTACTATTCCAAATAACAGCTATAATATCCATTGCCATAGAATGGATAAATTCTAAATCCAGAATATACGTCAAATCGTATCCTTTCGGTGATAAGGCAAAAGCTTTATATACGCTGCGAATAATAAAAAGGTGTTACCACAAAAGCAAGAGATTGGTATGCAGGAAAGTAAAATCCTTGTTATGAATTGACGGATTTAATCTTTTCAATTTAATTTTCACATCTTTTGTGGTAAACCACAAATTTATTTTAGAGTTTAGTTTATGAATTTAAGTTATCAGTCTCGCGCGACGAAAGTGGAAATTGGAAGTGTGCGTTTCCGCAATTTAGCCGCAATCCGTTAGAACAATATAAAAGCAATCCTTAATGAATTGGGAATTATATGAATAAATTATTTATGCTTATTCTTTCATCTATAAAACAGTGCAAGGTTTATATTATAAGTATTTTCATTACTTATTGTTTTTCATGTTTAATTGGTATAATAATGGTACAACTTGGTAATGATTTTGCTCTTTCACAAAGGGATAAAATTGTTGGCGTTGCAGTTCACCAGGATAAAGCTTTAATTAATTATCAAACAGGGAACTATTTAACAGCCACTTTATATGATTTTACAGCGAACCTTTTTTTGCTGCAGTACCTCAAACCGTATTAGGTCTTGGTATAGTGATTCCATATTTTACAGTATCATATCAAGGGTGGGTTAGTGGCATTGTTTCAGTAGATAATCCATATATATTGTAATTTAAGATTTTTCTGCCCTAACTTACTATTCAGTTTTTTGAGGAATTTTAAGCCAAGTTTCGGAATTATAAAATAGGAGATAAATTACATGGAAGTTAAAATTGAAAATGGCAAGCTAATCATAATCATTGACTTGCAGGAACCAACGCCCAGTGCATCCGGGAAAACATTAGTGGTAGCAACTACACACGGAAACATGCCGACAAAATGTGTCATTGACGGCAAAAATGTTGTTATTGGTCTGAACGCTTACATAAAGAAATGACCTTCCCGGTTAGCGGCATTTAAAATTTCCGGTTGCCGGCTATTATCTTTACCGGATAAAGGTGGAAATAATTATAGTACCTTATTACATTCTAACAAATAAAAAACAATGCTACAAATCTGCCTAGCGGCGGACAAGTATATCACTGCCCTGCAACTTAGAACATTAACCAAGGAGGACTTTACAAAGTCCCGATGAATCGGGACGACATATTAGTGGTAAAGAAAAATAAAAGAAATCAAGAAGCCTCAGCGAGGCGACACATTATTATCTATATTCATTATCAACGTTAATAAATATCGTAACCTATGACATCTAAATATATTACGCGCATAACGAATAATGTTAGGTCGACGCCTATGCAATTCATGGAGATTTATTTTCTATGGAAAAATATTATTATTATTTCCGAAGCTAATACCAAAACCACAGAACGACGCAACATCAGTAATTGTCTTAAGAATCTTTTTGAATCGTGAGGCTCACCTAACAGGTGAGTCTCACATAAAAAAAATTATGCTCCAAAATTACTTAAGAACGGAACAGCTTTCGCGAGGAAGAAAAATAGAAGTCCACCAAGAATCCAGATCCCGAAAGTTGTAATGTAATACTTTGCGGTATTTGAAGATTTGAATAATTTAGCCAGCCTGATACTAAGAACTATATAACCCCAAATAGCAAAAACATCTAACTTAGCAAGAATAAAGCCCACAATAGTCGAGCGGTCGGAATCTAAAAATGAAGCGACACTTGCATCCTGCATCATTCTGCTGAGAGCAAAGGATAAAATTGTTGCTATAATCATATTTATTATTGCAATATAACAGCTTAACCCGCTTGCAACAAGAACAGAATTATAACTCCCCTCCCCTTGCAAAGCAAATTTTACAAAAAGGAAATAAATACCGCTCATTATTAAAAACATTATGAAGCCGCCCACAAAAACTCCGACAAATGTAAATACTATTTGAAGAGTGCCATAGTTCTCCATATTGCTTTGTATTGTATCTAACTGCTGTGTTTTTTGTTCAGCAGTCATTTTGCCGCTTGCAACAGCCTGGTCGAAACCTTTTTCAACTTTTGCCATCTGCTTATCTACAATTTGCGAATGAATGGCTTTATTGGTGTTTAAAAAAACCTGAGTTATGCAAATAACAAGAAAAAGAAGAATTAAAGGCAGAAGCCAATCAATTGTTTTTAGAGGAAATTTTGCAATTAAATCAAAGGTTGAAGCCGGTTCTGTGAAAACACCTATCATTTTATCAGAATGGCTTAACTCCTCTTCGGGTTGATTGTCAACCGACGGGTTAGAAACTGAATCCGTCAAATTATCCATGCAGTGTCTCCTTTATAATAATGTTAAAAGAAATGACCAAAAAAATTATCCATACTTTTTACAAAACGCAATAAAAAAATTATTAAATTTTATACAATTCCTCTTGCTCTGGCTGTTTCCAATATATCAACTGTAGCCGTGACGCCGATTCGTGTAACACCTATCGAACGAACCCGCAGCACATCATCCAGAGTGCGAACACCTCCGGCAGCTTTTATCTGAACTTTCCCGGTACAGTTTTGTTTCATTAATTTTAAGTGTTCATCTGTCGCGCCTTTGTATGAATACATTCCATTAGACTGCTTTACAAATCCATAGCCGGTCGATGTTTTTACAAATGCTACCGAATGAGCCGAGCAGATTTTGCAAAGTTTAATTATCTGTCCGGTATTAAGATAATCAGTCTCAAATATGACTTTGAGAATATTATTCTCCGCAATTACAGTATCGTTAATTTGTTTTATTTCATCAGAGACATAATTCCAATCCCCTCCTAATACTTTCCCGATATTTACTACCATATCGATTTCCGATGCACCAAGCTGCATAGCCTCTTCCGTTTCCTTAATCTTCATGCTCGTTGTACTGTTTCCATGTGGAAATGTTACCACAGAACAAATTCCCACGCCGGTTCCTTCAAGAATATTTTTACACATTTCAAGTGCGTAGGGTTTTACGCATACAGTTGCGACATTATACTTTTTGGCAATTTCGCATCCTTTTATTATATCCGCATCGGTCATTGTAGGATGAAGCAGTGAATGGTCAATCATTTTCGATAGCGATTTAAGAGTTATTTCGGAATTCATCTATTCTCCATTATTATTTTATTAATGATGCCTAATATATTATATTTCTGCTGTATTAGGCTTTTTTAATGTGTTTTTTGTATCCAATTAAAAGTAATCTTACATTCACAATGTTTATACGGTTATTGAACGCTCATTAGATCGCACCGGCATTATGTGATTAGGAATCTGTCAACCTCATCCCTGAAAGGCACAGAAGGTTGTGCTCCCAATCTGGTTACAGAAATTGCAGCCGCAGCCGACGCAAATCGTGCAGATTCGGCAAGTGTCTTCCCCTCAGCAAGCGCAACCGCGAGGCAGCCGCAATACACATCACCGGCAGCTGTAGTATCCACTACATCGACCTTGAAAGCCGGAATCCATTCACCACACCGGAAGCCGTAATATAAGAACCCCGTGCACCCAGCGTGATGATGACCGTTTCACATCCAAGCCTCAGTAATTCTTTTGCAGCGAATTCCACAGATTCTTTCTCATTGACAATTATGCCGGATAACATCCCTGCCTCGGTTTCATTTACCACCAGAATATTCACTTTCGTGAGATACGTTCTGTCGAATTCTCTTGCCGGCGCACAATTCCACAGAACTCTCGTCTTGTGCCTGCCACAGGCATTAAGAACATACTTCAAGGTATCGGGCAGGATTTCATACTGGAATACAACAATTGCGGCTGTGCTGATTAACTCATCCACTTTGTCAATATGTTCTGACGTCAGTTTGTAGTTTGCACCCGGGGCAACCGAGACATCTTCATGATAAAGTCGATATTGGAACTCCCGATAACAACAATTTTCTTATTCGTAATGTATCAATCCTAAATTTGTGATCATAGTTTGGCGGCAATGATGAGTCCCAGACCAATAATAAACGTAATGAACATGATTGCCAGGTAACGGCTAATTGAAGGGGGAGCGCCCTTAAACTCTTTGAATACAAAGATGCCCCATGCCGCCCCAATCATGGTAGAACCCTGCCCAAGCCCATAAGAGATTGCAGGGCCAGCCTTGTCTGAGGCAATCAGACTGAACAAAAAGCCGATATTGAAAATCAAGCCTCCTGCAAGACCAATAAGATGGAGCTTCAGCGTCCCGTTCTGCACAAATCCGGCGTAGGTTGATTTGTTCCCATCTACCGGTTTGTACATGAAGAACGTGTTCCATAAAAAATTGGAGATGAACAATCCGATGGAAAAAACAAGAACGGCTGAATAGGGAGTAAGTTTCCCTGCCTCCGGTGTGATAAAGTTAAGTGTCATACTGTTGGCGACAAATCTATAGAAAAAACCCATGATGATTCCAGCGAAGATGGACAGGACAATACCTTTGGTCCGGAAAGAGCTTCTTGACTCTGCCACTTTCGAGGAGGCGACAGCATTCACCACAATTGCCAACACTACCAGCAGAACTCCCGAAAAAAGTAAGAGCGGATTGCCCTGCGGCTGCTTGAGGTAATTAACGACAACGCCTATTACCAACGCTAATCCCACACCAATTGGAAAAGCGACCGATAATCCGACCATTGTTATCGCCGCTACAATAAGGAGGTTGGAAAGATTGAAGACAACACCTCCCACAACGGCCGAGATAATTGAACCAAGGTCCGCCTGCTGGAGGTCCGGCAGGAAGCTCCTTCCGCCGGTACCGAAGCTCCCCATCGTCAATCCGAAGAGAAGCGCTGTAAGAATAAGCCCCAGAGAATAATCCCAATAAAACATCGGGAAGGGCCAATCCTTTGTTGAAATCTTTGATGTGTTCGCCCACGACCCCCAGCAGAGCATTGTTACAAAACAAAACGCAACGGCAACAAGATAATTATTGATAATAAACATGATTCAACCTCTGTTAATGAAGATTCTGTAATAAAGACAAGTATGTTACTGCACCGATAGCATGATAGAACGGAACACCCCACACCTCCTGGGTATTCCATTCAACGGCATTCGAAGCCTCCATATAGGGAGTGTCATCCAACCTACCGACGAATCCGTCCACCGTGGCGTCGGGAATTCGGTAATTCACGAACGATGCAATAACAGGATGCCTGAAACCTATGCCGGTGAACAGACAGAGACCTGTTGTGTTATGACCGGTAGCCCATTGAATTAATTTTTCACTCTCGTCCCGGTAAATATCTTTTTTCCAAAGCAGGGCAGCCCTTGCAAGCAGGTAGGCATGATGCATAAGGACGGCATCTGTGCCGTGTACCATCTCCTGCGGGTTTAGGGGACTAATGAAAGTACGAACGAAATTACCCGCACCTGCATCACGAAATGCAACTTCATCCGAATGGGCGGGCTTTACAAACACTCCGTAAGGAGTAACGGAAAACGGGTTGCCTGCTGCTTCTCTCAAAATATAATTTTCGATGTAACGTTGAACTGCCTCCGTTGATCTTTTAGTTAGGTCAGCCATGCCGGGAATATTTAACTCGCACACACGCAGCAGTGCCATGGCGGGTTCTGCATTCCACACTATACTGCGATCCCCGTCGGATTTCCCTTTCTCGTAGAAGTATCCGTTCAATTTATAGTCGCCTGTTTCCTGGCGCATCATCAGTTCATCTGCTAGAGATTCAACCTGTGCACCATCGAGCTGTGCAAACCCGGATGAATACAGTTCGCAGGCGGCAAGCAATTCTTCCGCAACAAAAAGTGTTCTTCCGTTATGCCCCGCCTTCCGGCTATACTGCCATCCCAGCTCAGCCAGGTGTGCGCACTTCATTGCATCGGCAGGTTCAAGAACCCTTGAAGCAAGCACCTGGTTGCGGATGAAGAGAAACTGGCATACAGGGTTGTACGTAGTCCGGATTTTTCTTTCGTCACCGTTTTCCATAATATTGTCGCTCTTTCCTTCACCTGAGCCAAGGCAGCCGGCATGGTTTTCACACCACCAATTGTCCTTATAATTTTTTCCTCCGCGCAGCGGCCCGCTTCCGATATCCTCATACACCCTTCCTTCCGGTGTTATCATTGCCTGGAAGAATTTATTGCCCCATTTGATTTCATCTATTGCAGACTTCTTGTACGCCGGACCGGCATGCTGAATAATCAGAGTTAGGGCTTCGATATGAGAGCTCGTCTGGGAAATCCATTTACGGAAATCTCCTGCGTCGTTCCAGCCGCCAGCAGCAGGAACATACGTCCCGTCTGTATCAAGAACACCATCATCCGCATTTTCAAGCGGCCGTATTCCGGGAATCTCAACTCCCGACCGCTGACAATACAGATAATTTAGATAGCTGCGAATAAGCCGGCTGTAAGGATTACTCTCAATAACGAATGGAGTTGTAAATCCGTATTCAGTTTCAATCTGGTAGATTCCCTCCATAGCGAACGGAGTGAAATCGCCCTGCCAGAAAATACCCCAGCGAGTGTTGATTTTCTTTAATACTCCCCGGTACGATGAGTTGTCGGGTACGAATTTATCCTGCTCAACATATTTCCCTTTGGAAATGTCTATAGGCCAGTCAAAGAACGCACCTGTCCATGCCTTTGGCAAGTTCTGTTCCCGTTTCATCCTAGCGCCGACGGGATGGAGATAAAAAGGAATTTCGTCCGGGAGCAGCGAATCGCGGGATGCCGGCAGAAGTGTAACTGTCTTAGGGCTTTGTTCCCGAAAACCGAGCTGCGATGTTACTAAAGTCAGTTGATCAACATACGTGTTAGAGGTTTGCTGTGATGCCAGCGGGCCGGCTAATATTAGAACAAGGGTGGTCAAAACAATTACTGTCCTTTTCATACAATACCCTTTCAATTATGAACCTTGACACCGAATTAGGTATCATTTGCTAAGATTAGTCAAACTCTTGAATGCTGCTCATCACCAGTAATTATGTAAGAGTGAAAAGAAAATCTCATTTATTATAAAATTAATGCTTAAGAACTAAAAACTCAATTTTTATTTATAGTAAATTAACATGATACTATTGTTTTGTACATATTTTTTAGTGAGTTTTAGTAAAAAAATAATCACATTTAGGAATTCCGGACAAAAACCGAATTTTCTATGTAGGCTTGAAAAACTTCCGTAATTAAAGAAGGGAATTATGAAAACAATAATTGAACCTTTTAAAATAAAATCCGTTGAGCCTATCAGGTTCACGACTAAAGAAGAAAGAACTAAATTAATAAAAGATGCCGGCTATAACCCCTTCATGCTCCGTGCAGACGATGTATTAATAGATCTCTTAACGGACAGCGGGACCTCTGCAATGAGTTCCAAACAGTGGGCAGGCATAATGGACGGCGATGAGTCCTATGCAGGGTCAAAGAGCTTTTATAGGTTTGAAGAAGCGGTAAAAAAAATAACAGACATGCAGTATATTATCCCAACACATCAGGGCAGGGCTGCAGAAAAAATTCTATTCACAATCGAAGGCGGGAAAGGGAAATACTTTCCCAATAATACGCATTTTGATACTACACGAGCTAATATTGAGTTTACCGGCGCTGAAGCAGTGGACATCCTGAATGAAACGGGAAAGCATCCCGAAATTAGAGCAGATTTTAAAGGTAATATGGATGTTCAAAAACTTGATGAGTTCATTAATGAGACAGGCAAAGAAAACATTCCCCTTTGCATGCTTACTATTACTAATAATTCCGGCGGCGGCCAGCCGGTCTCTATGCAGAATATAAGAGAAGTGAAAGAAGTTTGTAATAAATACGGTATCCCTTTATTTATTGATGCCTGCCGTTTTGCAGAAAATGCCTGGTTCATAAAGAAGAGAGAACCTGGCTTCGAAAATAAGTCAGTACTTCAAATTGCGCAGGAAATGTTTTCCTACGCAGACGGCGTAACAATGAGCGCAAAAAAAGATGCGTTTGCAAACATAGGCGGTTTTCTTGCAATGAATAACAGCAGCCTTGCATTGAAATGCAGAAACCTTTTAATTGTAACGGAAGGATTTCCTACGTACGGCGGTTTAGCCGGGCGCGATCTTGAAGCGGTTGCCCAGGGATTGGAAGAAATTCTGGATGAGCATTATCTGCAATACAGGATCAGAAGTATAGAATATTTAGGTGAGAAACTTGTTGCAGCCGGAGTTCCCATTATTGAACCGCCCGGAGGCCATGCAATTTACCTCGATGCAAAAAGATTTCTTTCCAATGTTCCGCCGGAACAATTCCCGGGTCAATCCATTGTAGCTGAATTATACACCGTAGGAGGAATAAGGAGCGTTGAAATAGGCAGCGTTATGTTCGGTAAGTATGATAAAAACGGCAGCCTGATTCCACCGCCGATGGAACTTGTACGCCTGGCTATCCCAAGGAGAGTATATACCCAAAGTCATATAGATTATGTACTCGAAATAATTCTTGAAGTATTTAATAATAGAAGGCGGCTAAAAGGTTATAAAATTGTATATGAAGCTCCAATGCTTAGACACTTTACTGCCAGATTTGAACCTTTTAACTAAGGCGCTGTTTTAATGACTAAATTAAAAAAAGTATACAACTATTCAAGAGGCAGACAGATATGGCGCTTGCTTCCTACCGGTACCAATAAACTTATTGTTGAAGAACGCGATACTTCTACAAAGGAAGTATTTTTTAATTGCATCGATATAAATTCCGGGAAAAAAATCTTCTACGATTTTCAGCTTGATGAAAAATACTGGACGGGCATTGAAACAATATATAATGATATAATTATATTTCATAAATATGCAAGCCGCGATATGCCTGAACATTATGAAATGATTGCTTTCGATATTAATTCAAAAAAAATAATATGGCAGAATAATGAATATATTTTCCTTTTCATCCGCGAAAACAAAATATACTGCTACAAAAATAAATTTGAAGGAAGAGAATTTTTCATTGTAGACTATAGGACAGGAAATCTTCAGGAAAGTTTAGGGGATGATGCAAACCGGGTAAATTTACTGCGGGTAAATTCATTTAACCTGGTAAACACAGGCAGCTTCTTATTTCCGGAACCTTTTTGCCGTGAATCGATGAATGACCAAGATACTGGGAAATATTTTGAACAATATAAAACAAAAAACACAATAGCAGGAAAGATTGAATTTATAAAGGCTGAAGATATAATTCTTTTTAACTGCCATAATGTTCTGCCGGACGGAAGCTTAAAAAATATTTTTACAGCTTTTGAATTTTCGTCTAAAAAGGTTATTTTAGAAAAAATATTGAACTGCCGGACAGAAATTTTTATTCCGGATTGTTTTTTTACAAAAGACGGGCTTCTTTTTTTGCTGATAGAAAAAATAAAGTTTAAAGTTTATTCTATAAAAAAATAATTATCAATATATAAGTGAGAGGTTTATGGAACTTACAGAAGCTACAAAAGGCATCTTGATGCTTGCGGCAAGAGATTCTATTCAATCTCTTTTTGGAGAGAGACAGCCTCCCGTTATAGACTTCAATAATTATCCGGAACTTATGCAGACAGGAAAGGGAGCGTTTGTTACCATTACAATTAAAAAGCAGTTAAGAGGGTGCATAGGGTATGTTACTTCCGACATGACATTGTTTGACACTATCTGCGATGCGGCAGTACAAGCTTCAACTAATGACCCCCGGTTTTACCCATTAACAGAAGAAGAAGCTATTCACTCAGAGATAGAAATTTCTATCCTTTCCCCCCTTTATGAAATTTCAAACTATAATGAAATTCAAATCGGAGTTCATGGATTGGTAATTTGGGATGCTGCCCCTGCTACGGAAAAGGAATATTACAAGGCAATACTTTTACCGCAGGTTGCCGTTGAGAACAACTACAATGTTCCTCAATTTTTAACTTCACTTTGTGAAAAAGCAAATTTACCGTCAAATATTTGGCAGACCGAGCCGCTTAATATAAAAACCTTTACAGCAACCGTATTTTCAGAATCGGGCAATAGAAAAAGAACTTATGTTCAAGGTTAGAAAGCCTGCGGTTGCAGGGTATTTTTATCCTTCAGATCCGGATGAGCTGAAGAGTGTGATAGAATCACTCCTGACTAATTCGGAGCCGCCTATAAAAGCTAAAAATATTTTCGGAATAGTTTCGCCTCATGCGGGATATTTATATTCCGGCAAAACTGCTGCTTATGCTTATAATCTTATTAAAGGGAAAAATATAGAAACAGTAGTAATTATTTCACCAAGCCATGGTGAATATTTTCCCGGTATCTCTATCTTTGACGGTGATGCTTATGAAACTCCTTTAGGAACAATTCAGTTAAATAAAATAATGACTGAAAAACTGACCGGTACCGGTAAATTGATTTTCAAAGGAATTTTGGGACATAAAACAGAGCATGCGATAGAAATCCTACTGCCTTTCCTGCAGGTTGTACTAAAAGAATTTGAAATTGTTCCGGTAGTTATGGGTGACCAGGGTAAACGTTTCATTTCCGAATTATCATCAATATTGGCAGAGGTTATTGATGACAAAACTTTAATAGTTGCAAGTTCGGATTTGTCTCACTATTACTCAAAGTCTAAAGCACACGAATTAGATTCAATTGTTGAGAGAAGAATTAATAACTTTGAATATGAAAAACTCCGTGACGATCTTGAAAAAGGAAATTGTGAAGCCTGCGGCGGCGGTCCCATTGTGGCAATGATGCAATCTGCCTCGATGTTAAACAAGAAAAAAGCGGTAGTATTACATCGCAGCGATTCAGGCGATATATCGGGTGATAACACGAAAGTTGTAGGCTATCTATCTGCCGCTATTTATGGTGATTGATTGAACGAAAAGAATAAAGATGTGATTATAATAGGGGCGGGGAAAATTGCCTATTCCATAGTTCCGGCTCTGCAAAAATCCGGTTATAATATCGCTGTTATAATCAGCAGAAAAATTGAATCTGCAAAACGGCTTGCCGGGAAATTTGGAACCCGGCATTACTCGGATAAGCTTGGAGATATCGATATTGGTGGTGGAATTGTTTTTTTATGTGTCCCTGATAACCAAATAAAAGCTACGACAAAAGAATTATCTAAATTAAAGCTCCGCTTAAGTAGATTTATTTTTGTCCATCTTTCCGGTGCGCTTGATATTTCCTGTCTTGATTCGTTGCAAAAGGGAAAAGGGCAAACTGCATCATTGCATATAATGCAGACATTCCCATCTAAAAGACGTGTTCCTTTGATAGGCTGTTATGCCGCTGTTGAAACGGACAACAAAACGGCTGAAAAAACATTGTTTGATCTGGCAAAGGATATTTCATTAAAACCATTCAAACTGAAAAGCAATACAAAAACATTTTACCATCTGGCAGGAGTATTTGCTTCCAACTTTTTAGCCGGGAATTTATTTGCCGCCGAAACAGCCTTTAATAAAATAGGGAATATAAATACAAATTTTTTTGAAATGATATCCCCAATTGTCTTTTCAACATTGGCCAACATAAAAAAAACGGGCGCCGTAAATGCTTTATCAGGGCCTATTGAGCGAGGAGATATTCAAACTATAAAAAAGCACCTGGCAGTTCTAAAAAAAGATGCATCGAAGACGAATAATAACTCCCTGCTGTTTAGTTACATTGCTCAGTCATTAAAATTGCTTGAGGTTGCAGAAAAAAAGCATGGAAGTCATTTTACTGAAAAAGAAAAAATAAAGATAGTATTAAAAAAAGAAATGCGTTTTATCAAATAGTCCAATTTTATTATCGAAAATCCTCTTTATTTCTATGGATTAGGAAAAAATATCATTAAATAAAAAAATGGAATTAGTATTGCACCGATATTTTCCCACCTCAAAATTTCATTCATTTTTACTATATTTGTCTTTATTTTTAATAAAAATCTTGCAGGAGCAGGTCATCGAAAAGCAGAAAAACAACCCGAATGATAGAATAGAAAAAATAGTCTCCCTGGCAAAAAGGAGAGGATTTGTATTTCAGTCAAGTGAAATTTACGGCGGCTTAAACGGATGCTGGGACTATGGCCCGCTCGGTGTTGAACTTTTAAAGAATGTAAAAGAAGAATGGTGGAAGTTTATGACTTACCGCGAAAACATCGAGGGTATTGATGCCTCCATTCTTATGCACCCAAAAGTTTGGGAAGCCTCCGGACATGTGGAAAATTTTACAGATCCAATGGTTGACTGTAAACAATGTAAAGCACGGTTCAGGGTTGATGTACTTGGCGACTCCATAAATGAAAAGAAAAAAGAAAAAGCTCTTAATACCCTTCTTGAAAAAATAAAAGACGTTCCCGGCCTCTCTGAAAAATATAAATTACTTTCAGGAAAAGCAGAAGATATGTTTTCTGCATTGTTAGAGAGCCCTGATTTCAGCAAACTTCTGCTTGAAGAGATTACCTGCCCGCAGTGCGGAAATAAAAATACCTTTACTCCCGCAAGGCAATTTAATTTAATGTTTAAGACTTTTATCGGGCCATTAGAGGATTCAAATGCGGTAGTGTATTTAAGACCGGAAACCGCACAGGGAATTTATGTTAATTTCCTAAACGTACAGGGCGCTTCAAGGCAAAAGCTTCCGTTCGGTATTGCGCAAATTGGTAAGGCTTTTAGAAATGAAATTAATACAAAGAATTTCCTTTTCAGAACACGCGAATTTGAACAGATGGAAATGCAGTTTTTCGTCAAACCCGGTGAAGATAAGAAATGGTATGAGTACTGGAAAAACGAACGCCTGCAATGGTTCTATTCACTTGGGATGACAAACGGTAAGTTAAGATTCCACGATCACCCAGCGAACAAACTTGCACACTATGCCAAAGAAGCTACGGACATAGAATACGAATTCCCTTTTGGCTGGGGAGAAATTGAAGGCATCCACAACAGGACTAATTTTGATTTAACAAGGCACGAGCAATTTTCAGGCAAATCTTTAAAATATTTTGATGAGGAATCTAAGGAGAAATATATTCCTTTTATTATTGAAACTTCTGCAGGAGCAAGCAGGTCATTCATGGCTTTTTTTGTTGATGCTTACTACGAAGAAGAGGTTAAAGGAGAAATGAGATCGGTACTAAGATTTCATCCGAGGCTTGCACCGGTAAAGGCTGCCATCTTCCCTCTTGTAAATAAAGACGGAATGCCGGAAGTAGCCCAAAAGATTGAACAGGACTTAAGAAAAAATTTAAAAGTATTTTATGATGATAAAGGCGCCGTGGGCAGAAGGTATAGACGCCAGGATGAAGCCGGGACACCTTTCTGTATCACCATTGATACACAAACGCTCGCTGACCAATCCGTTACGGTCAGAGAGCGCGATTCCATGGAACAGACGAGGGTTTCTTCGGATAAAATACTTGGTTATCTTCTCGAAAAATTAATAAAAAATTGATATCTATTTTACTTAAATATGCAGGACGAGCCGGGTACTCTTCCTGCATATTAGTTTAATTGTCCATAATAATTGAAACGTAGTGAAAAAGCTTGTTGTTTTTATATTATTTCTTCCCCTCTATTCATTTGTATTTGCTCAGCCCGCAAAATCTTATAATAAACCATCAGACTTCGATTCCACAATCTCCCGCGGTATAAATCAAATTTATAATATTGATTTTGCCGGCGCTGAAATAACATTTAAAGGTTTAATCGCTAACTATCCCGTTAAGCCGCAGGGAAGATTTTTCCTTGCAATGATAGATTGGTGGAAAATTTTGATGGACCCGGACAAAGAATCATATGATGATATATTTTTTCAAAAACTTGAAGATGTAATTTACCAGTGCGATGGGATTCTTGACAAAGACCCCGATAATGTTGACGCCCTCTTTTTTAAAGGGGGTTCAATCGGGTTCAGAGGAAGGCTTAGAGCTTTCAGAGATAGCTGGATTAAAGCCGCTGATGATGGAAGGCTTGCCCTACCTATTGTTGAACACGCTTATAAAATAGATCCTAAAAATATTGATGTACTGCTCGGCTTTGGTATTTATGATTATTATGCTGCTGTTATACCCGACCAGTTCCCGCTCGTTAGACCCCTGATGATCTTTTTCCCTCCCGGTGACAAAAAGAAAGGAATTGAGGAATTAACCAATGTCGCTTTACATGGCAAATATGCAAAATACGAATCACGTTATTTTTTAATGACTCTTAATTTCAGTTATGACGATAATCCGTTCAAAGCAGAGGAATGGGCTAAAATGCTGACCAATGACTTCCCAAACAACCCGATTTTTGAAAGATGGCGGGGAAGAATTGCAGCTAAAAGCGGCGATTATTTTGATGCAAATGAAATTTTTAAAGACGTTTTATATAAAGCCGATAAAAGTTTTTACGGTTATAATAACTACAATGCAAAAAGAGAAGCTGCATATTATATAGGCTACCAATTCAGGCTGTCCAATAAACTTGATTCAGCGAAAATATTATTTGAAATGTGCGTTAAATATTCTCAGCAAATAGACAAGAGTGAAACTTCGGGATTTCAAATAAATTCTTACTTATATCTTGGAATGATTGCAGACGAGCTTGGCAGCAGGAATGAAGCCGTAGCTTATTATAAAAAGCTTCTTGATCTGAAAGAATACGGTAATTCACATTCACTTGCAGAAGGATATCTGAAAACCCCCTACCATAGATAAATTTCCCTATGAATTTAAAGTTATAGCGTTGTAGTAACTCCAATCCTGTGAAGGGCTCCAATCTGGCCAAGTGACGAGAAGCCGTAATCAAATGTGTAACCGGAAATCACCACACCTAAACCCAGGCTGATACCTGCCAAACCAGCAGACTGCCCGATTGTTAAATCAGTCCTGTTCTGATTGTCATATCCAAATCGCAAGCGGATTACTCTACTCAAAAAGAATTCAGCGCCGAGACTAAAGTTATTTAACCTCTGAACAAAACTTATATCCTGCTCATATAAATCATGAAAGTCCAGCGATATTCTTACCGGGATATGTTCCATTTTTTTTGATACACCGAAGGCCATGGCAACCGGAAGATTTTCTTTGGTAGAATAATATGATTTCATCTGCGTACCCGCATTCAAAATTGAAAAGCCTACATCGATAAGATTTGCAGGAATTTGATAGTGCAAACCCAAATCCATCGCTATCCCGCTTGAAGACCTGCCTGCTATTGTAGAATAAATTAATTCGAGACTTGCTCCATAAGAAAAGTTTTCATCAAGCAAATTTGAATAACCTAAAAGAATCGCCCCTTCACTCGCAGTATAGTCACCTGTAAGATTGCCGAAATCATCTGCACCGGTAAAAGTGCCATAATTTGCATACCTAATCGCAGCGCCAAATCTGCCGATGTTGTTTATTTCCGTTGAATACGAAAAACTTGCAAAATTAATATCAAGAAGATATTTTACAAAAGAAAATGAGACGACTGTATTGTCTAAAAATTCCATTCCGGCAGGGTTATAAAAAATTACATCCGGGTCATCGTTATTGGAAACAAAGCTTCCCCCAAGCGAAGCGGCTCTTGGACTCATATCTAATAGTAAAAACTGGTAAGTACTTTCCTGGCAAAAAGCGCTATTAAATGAAATAAATAAAAAGATTAAGGTATAAAAGACGGATAATAATTCTTGCATAAATTTCCCAAAATTCTTGCTCATATTTAATAAGATTATGAAAGAATGGCAAGGGCAAATAAAATGGAAAATTATCTAACCAATAAGCAAGTACAAATGTTAAAAGGATATATCCAATTGAATTGCCGGAAATATTAATACAGATTCTAAAAGACTTTAAATTTGAAACTTTTTCAAAACTCTGATACCAAAACTTACCCGGTTCCTCTCATTCAGGTTTCCGCAAACCTGCCCCACCTGCAAACGCTAAAATGAACTACCCCATCGCAAGCGGACGAAGTATCAAAGCTTAAACACACAAGCAAGATACGCCACAAGTGGCAAGGAATTAAACCCAAAAGAGATTAAAAAATAACAAATCCTAAACCGGCGCTTAATGTATTAAATTGTGAAATGCTGTAATCAACATTAATATTAACTATTCCAAGCCTCAAATTAGTACCCAAAACAAGTTCTACAGTATTAGCACCGTCCTCATCAAAAGAAATATTATCAGTCTCAAAACCGACTACGGTATTAAATGTTTCACTATAATTTACTTTAATCGTAGATTTTTCAACAGCTATATTAGCATAAGGTGATATAGAAAAAAGGCCAAATCCAAAAGTTTTCCCCACATTTAAAGATAAAGATTCCCCGGTAGCTTTTAGAACTGATCCGACTGTCAAAGTCTGCGCTACTAATCCTAATGAAAGATCTACAGGCATCGGTACATTTAGCCATAAAGCAGGATTATGCTGAATTCCTATGCCATAATAAGTAATATTATCTAAATCCGAATTAAGTTTCATACTTGGCAAATATCTTAATGTTACAGATGTGCCTACCAAAGTACCAATAGAAAGTTGGGGAACAGCAACAGGAAGAATTGGCAGATTATTCAGATAACCATTAACGGCCAATGATATACTTTGTTGTGGAACAGTAAATGGCTGAGTGTTGTAAGTGAAAGTTTTACCCGGAAATGTAATAATCACATCTTGATTTTTACTTCCCACAACCGTTGGACCTGAAATCCCTACCTGAAAATCCTGAGTAATTATTTGATTAATAATTCCCGTTCTGTCATCTTGATTTGTAATACTCGATGTTAACGTATTTGCCTGATCCCTATTAAACCTGAATTTTCCCGTTGAACTAAAAGTTTTATCGTTATTATTAAAGAATGTTCCCATACCGACAAATGAAAGTTCCAAATCAAACCCTACTAATTTGGGTTTAACTATTTCATGGAACCAGTTGGAATTTATATCAGCCCCGAAACCGGAAACAGCCGGACCGAGATAAGCACTTGCCGCATCGCTTGAAAGATTTGATAAAGTCTGGCTTAGATTATTTTGTGCATATATTTCCGAAACCGGCAAGATAAAAATTGCAATAAAAAAGTATTTGAGAAATAACTTCATAATTAACCCTTACCTATTAAAAAAAATAATTTAACCGTTATTACTTACCTGCTAATAAAATTTTTACAGACAAGTTCTATTTAATTCTTTTTAAAATACTATTAATCAGATTGAAAAGTCAATCTATATTAAATATTAATAATTATTTTTTAGTGAAATTTGCCTTTATTAATAAATGTACTGAAAAAAGAAAAGAAAGCCGCTGAAATTTATAGTTCCTTGCTTAAGCATCCAGCTTTAATTAATTTTGAATTGAAAAAATTCCGAAAATAAAATGAATACGCTTAAAACAGTATTTTTAATGACCTTAATAATGGTTTTACTTCTTTTCGTTGGCAGTCTTGTCGGAGGAAGAAGCGGATTGATGATAGCATTTCTTTTTGCTATTATTATGAATTTCAGCGCCTATTGGTTCTCCGATAAAGTTGTCTTAGCCATATATAGAGCAAAGCAAGTGACTCAGGAAACAGCACCGCGGTTATACTCAATTGTTGAACGCCTTTCGCAAAATGCCGACTTACCTATGCCAAAAGTATATTTAATAGATGATCAAACACCAAATGCATTTGCTACCGGAAGAAGTCCTTATCATGCAGCAGTTGCGGCTACTACAGGTATAATCAATACTCTTTCGGAAGAAGAACTATCAGGTGTACTTGGGCATGAGCTTGCGCATGTTAAGCACAGGGATATTTTAACGGGAACAATAGCTGCAACTTTTGTAGGTACTATTACTTTCATTGCACAAATGGCCGGCTGGGCTTTAATGTTCGGCGGAAGGGGCGACAAAAGGGACGATGAAGGAGGATTTGGCTCGCTATTTCTATTAATTCTTGCTCCTATTGCAGCAACATTACTTCAATTAGCTGTTTCAAGATCAAGAGAATATGCCGCAGATGCGGCGGGCGCTCAAATAGCGCATAATCCGTTAGCCTTGGCTTCCGCTCTTGAAAAGGTCTCACAAGCAAACCAAATTAAACCCGTTGATAATGCAAGCCCGGCAACAGCACACATGTTTATTGTAAATCCGTTAAAAGGCGGTGGAATAACAAAATTGTTTTCCACTCATCCCCCGATTGAGAAAAGAATAAACAGGCTAAGAGCAATGGCAGCAGACCGGATATAATATATTGATTTGCACGGTTTAAATAGGAATATTATTAATAAATGATTATAATCATGTTTTAAAAGAAAACTAATTATGCAAAATAACCGTAAGGGAATTAATACCGGAGGAAATTTCATTTCTCTCCGCGCCATTTTTTTTCTTTCTCTGTTATTTTATTCAGTGCAGTTACAGAGTCAGACAAAAACTAATTTGGAAGTCTTCTATAACCTTGTTGATTCTGCCGCAGTAAATGCCGCTAAATATATTCCACAGAATGAAAAGAACGTGAAACTTGATTTAGGAGCAGGTAATATTTATTCTATCTTTAATAACCGGATAATGGAATCATTTCAAAAAGCAGGTAAAAACGTTTTGACAGAGCCAAGAAATGACACAACTGTTTCAGATGTAAGTTTCAGAATAGATAAAACTACCGTCAATTACGGAGAATTGTTCCAGGAAAAACTTTTTGGTGATTTTTATGCACATAGGGAAATATCACTTTCGGGAAACTATCTTTTATTTTTACCGGGAATCAGCTCACATAATTTTAATTATTCTTATACAGATACAATAAATATTAATGAAGTTAAAAATATTGAAAATATTGCATTCCCTTTTACGCAGGGCAA
>Ga0116130_1000211_pt1 | contig 37984 bp, 27 predicted proteins | sample June2015DPH_17_5_FD_89733 | JGI IMG/M metagenome (GOLD analysis project Ga0116130, IMG submission 89733) | Peatland microbial communities from SPRUCE experiment site at the Marcell Experimental Forest, Minnesota, USA - June2015DPH_17_40 | ecosystem: Environmental > Terrestrial > Soil > Wetlands...
ACAAAGTCAATATCGTTATTACTAATAACATCGTTCAACCCGGCCAATTTTAGGTCGCACTTCATACTATATTTATCACCGTAAAAGATAAAACTCTTTTCAAGATATTTTTTATCTGCTACCTTTAATGTATAAATAATTACTAACGAATCTTTACCGGTTAGTTTATAGTAAGATTTAGATGCGTTGGAATTAAAATCAAGCTTGGAAGTATTAATTGCTTTGCCGTCTGAGGAAACAAACGATAAATCCGGTCCGCCGCCGTCTTCCGGATAGTTTATCAACTGAACGTGCGTATTATAAAAATCTTTATTTAAATCGGATTTTTTACTAAACCAGTTTTTATAATTTTTCAGAAAGTACTTTTTGATGTCGCCGCCCTGGCTGCTCAGTTCCAATTGAACCAGATCATTTTCAACTGTGATAATCTGTTCTTTACCTGACGGTGAGGGAAAATATTTACCGTAAGAAGAGCTATCGCTTTTACCAGGGCTAATCCTTGATATGCTTTCTGTTCCCTGGTTTTTATTCTTTTCTTTTCCCCCTTCCGTTACTGATTTTATTTTAGTCGTATCATAATTAATTGAGGTAGTGTCGGGTTTCCCGGTTTGTTCGGGCTGCTTCGGTGAACTTAAATAAAGCCAGAGAATTAGAACTGCACCGATTAAAACAAAAGCTATTGTTGTTTGTTTGTCCATTCCATATCCATTATTCTAGAGGGTCAAATCCCCCTTTATTAAAAGGATTGCATCTTAAAATTCGCCACACTGCTTTAGCCCCGCCTTTAAATATTCCATATTTTTCAATTGCTTGTATTGCGTATTCTGAGCAGGTTGGATAAAATCTACAAGAAGGCGGTAAGAGCGGAGATAAATATTTTTTATAAATCTTTATAAAAAAAACTAATACTCTCCACATTAGAGCCTGCTTGCAATTTTTGTCATTATCTCAAAAACATGCGGCATTATTTCTTTATAGCTTAAAATTTTATTTCTTTCCTCACTTAAGATATTGGCAGAAAAAACAATTTTAAGTAAAACACTTTTTCTTAAACTAACTTCGGTAAGTATTTCTTTATTTAATCTATAAGATTCTTTGATTAGCCTTTTAACTTTATTTCTCCAGACTGCGCTTCCCAGTTTTTTGCTGACCACAGGTGCAATTTTTACTCCGCTTTCTTCAGCTTTTTTTTCAATTATGTAATGTGCGCGTAATACTTTATCGGATGAATAAATTATTCTGCCTGTAGAAAATATAAGTTCAAAATCATTCCTTTTTTTTATTCTTTCACGTGATGAAAGACTAAAATGTTTCAATTTTCTTATTTCTCATCGCTTACAGTTAGCTTTTTTCTTCCTCTTAATCTTCTTCTTGCCAATACTTTACGGCCATTTTTTGATTTCATTCTTTCTCTGAAACCATGCTTGTTTTTTCTTTTCCTAATACTTGGCTGAAAAGTCCTCTTCATATTATAACTCCTTTTATCACAAAGACTGTAAAATTAAATAATCGTACGCAAATATACAATAATCAATATTTCCTTTCATAAGGATTACTTTTCAAAATAAACGAATTTTTGATATATTATTTAAAAATTAATTAGGAAAGCAACTCTTTACTTCCTATTTTTTCGTTGAGTTGGGAGATTAAAATTTCTGTGAATATGTTGTGGATAATTTTGTTTTGTGAAAACGTTTCACAATAACAGAAGCCGCATATTTGTCATTTTCACTTTGTTTATTGTGACGGCAAATCAAAAACGCTACCATAACTGTCTTTAATACAATACTTTACAGTCTAACATTTAATGTTGGCAAGTTGTTGATAACATTGTGCGCTATCAATATTTTTATTGAAACATTCGAAAAATTGAAGACTATTTGTCTTTCAATTGTTGATAAGTTTTTATGAATGAGATCATAATTTCAAAGAAAAAATTCCTTCTGGAACCCGCTGCAATATGGAGAGATTGCCTTAGGGCAATTAAAGATAACGTTACTTTAATGACATATAACACCTGGTTCGTACCAATAAAACCTATAGAATTGTTTAGTTCTACCTTAAAAGTTCAGCTTCCAAGCCAATTCTTTTGGGAATGGATCGACGAACACTATAATACGCTAATAACTAAAACCATTCATGATGTTATTGGACCCGAAGCAAAGCTTGCATATGTAATATCTGATGAAAAGGATATTGAAGAGGTTCCTGCCGTGGTTATTAACAATTCAATGAACGCACCTATTGTTAGCGAAATATCAAAACCAAAACAAGACTTTGAATCTTTTTTAAATCCAAGATATACTTTTGATAATTTTATAAAAGGAGAAGGCAACCAATTAGCCCGGGCAGCAGCCGGAGCTATCAGCGATAATCCCGGGGGAACCTCTTTTAATCCATTATTTGTTTATGGCGGCGTTGGATTGGGGAAAACACACTTAATTCAGGCAATTGGAAACAAGATTTTACAAAACATTCCGGAAAAAAGAGTTATATATCTTTCGGCAGATATGTTTACTGTTGAGTTTGTAGAATCAATTCAAAATAATACCCTAAATGATTTTTCTAATTTCTACAGAAAAATGGATGTCCTTATAATTGATGATATCCAATCCTTAATTGGAAAAGAAAAAACACAGGATTTATTCTTTCAGATATTTAACACTCTTCATCAATTAAGAAAACAAATAATTTTATCAAGCGATAAACCCCCAAAAGACTTAAAAGGTCTTGACGATCGTCTAATTTCTCGCTTTCAATGGGGATTAACTGCCGATATTCAACCCCCGGACCTGGAAACAAGAATTGCCATCCTTAAAAGAAAATCAGAAGATTATGGAATGTTGATATCTACCGAAATCATAGAATATATAGCAAATAATATAACCTCAAACATCCGCGAACTTGAAGGTTGTCTAATAAAATTGCTTGCAAATGCATCGTTAAATTCTAAAGAGATCAACCTTGAACTAACAAAAAGTATCGTAAAGGAAATCGCTACCGATATTAAAATAAATATAACCATTGAAGATATTACCAAGTGTGTATGCGTTTATTTTAAAATAGATGAAAACAAAATTCGGGATAAAACGAGAAGAAAAGAAGTGGTAATGGCACGGCAAATAGCAATGTACCTATCCAAAGAACTTACAAAATCTTCTTTGAAAACTATCGGCTTGCATTTTGGCGGAAGAGATCATTCTACGGTTATTCATGCTTACAATTCTATCGAGTCTTCTATGCAGACTGATTTACAACTAAAAGATACTTTGAATTCTTTAAGAAATAATATTGAACTTAACTGCTCTTAAAAATATTAAAATAACATGGTAAATTAAAAGCTCCGCAAAAACGGAGCTTTTAATTTTTAAACTGTAATTTTCTTAATCGTTTTGTGCAGATTTTTATTTTGCCCTACGTGCATATATTGTTAATAATATCTTGTCTAAATGTTTATTATTAACATAATGCAAATAACTCTATATTTATTTACAATTTATTAACAATTAAAAATTATTGAAAGTATCCAACGGTAATCAAATTTGAATATTATAACATATATTAACATATCAACAGTGTTATTAATTATTATTAATATTTTAAATATATATATTAATAATAATAATTATGTTGATATATGTTTTTGAGAGTAAACTAAAGATAATTTACTTGTCTGTCAAAGCAAGTACTTGAAATTTTTATTTCCTGTTTTAATAATTATTTGATGTTGATTATTAGAAACATTTAAGCTAATTTTTATTATGATAAATCGTACTAAATTTTATAATAATAATTTAAAAGAGAGTACTATGAAAACATGGTTACTTTCAACAGGGATTATGGTTCTAACGGCATTATTATATATAGGATGCTCTAGTTCCATAAATAATAACATAACGATTAATAATTTATCCGAGGGCGATGTTTATGTAAACTTTAGAGGATCTGTTATAGATGTAGCTTCCGGACAAACATCGGTTATAAGCAATATTCCCAAGGGTAGTTATACTTATTCTACTACGTATAATATACCTGCCGGAGCATCTGGCTCAGCTACGGAGGGAAATATGACAGGTACGCTTATTGTGAACGCAGGGACAAAGATTCTAATACTTTATTCCAGCACACTTTTAGGCGGAACATATACAATCTCTGTTAGTATTTCGGATAGCGACAATCAAACTCAAACTACAAGTCCGAAGATCGCTTTGCCGGGTCAAACTGAACGGAAAACAAACCTAAATCTTACCGGGCCATAAAATAATTTTTAGGTTTTTGATAGCAGCCTTGTTATCAAATTTTCATGCATAAATTAAACCGGTTTACTTAATATTTCATTGAGTTTAGCATGTAATTTTTGTAATTTTATAGTCTTCAATAGGAGTTTATTCAAATGGAATTTAAAATCAATAGTAAGGTTCTGGAAAAGTTGCTTGCGAAGATAATCCCGGCAGTACCATCCCGCACACCAATGCCAATACTCGAGAACTTTCTTTTTGATATTAAGGATGGATTGTTAAATGTTTGTGCGACAGATCTTGAAATAGCATTAAGATCGTCGATTAATGTTGCGGCTGATGAAAATCTAAAAATGATAGTGCCTGCAAGACTGCTTTATGATATAATTCGTTCGCTGGATGATACACAAATACATTTTGAAACAGAAGCTAATTTAAAATTGAAACTGACCACGGAAAACGGAGTCTATAATTTAAGTTATGCATTGCCGGAAGATTTTCCCGCTATTCCTGCCGTCGCCGAAGACAGTCAGGTTACTTTTAGCGGGAACGACTTGAAAAAAGCCATTGACCTGACATCCTTTGCAATGAGTAAAGAAGATATGAGGCCCGCTATGACCGGAACGCTACTTGAATTTTCAGAAGAAGGACTTCGATTTGTTGCAACAGATGGCCATCGTTTAGTAAAATATATTAACAAAAATATAAAAACAGAGCTTGAAGAACAGTATGTTCTTCCGGAACGGGCAATCTCCGTGTTGACAAAACTGCTTGGAGAAACAGATGTAAAGCTTTGTTTGAGCAAAACGAATATTTCTTTTCAGATGGGAAGTTTAGAATTTATTTCCAGGCTTATTGGAGAAAAATACCCGGCTTACAACAGCGTGATACCTATGGAAAATGAGAATTTATTAAAGATTAAAACAGCGGATTTACTTTCAACAATAAAAAGGATGGGATTGTTTTCCGCATCCGGTACAAAGCAAGTAAAGTTTTCATTAATTAAGAATTCATTGGAAGTTTCCGCTGAAGATATTGATCATGGCTCCAACGCAAAGGAGAAAGTTAGCTGCGAATATTTAGGCGAGCCGATGGATATTGGTTTTAACACTGCTTACGTTAACGATGTCTTATCGCATATAGAAGGAGCAGATATTATTTTTAAACTTCATTCTCCGACTAAAGCATGTATTATAGAGCCGACAGTTATGAATGAAAATGAAGATTTAATGATGCTTTTGATGCCGGTTCGATTAAATAATTAGTATGATATTGTCTTCTATTTATTTAAAAAATTTCAGAAATTATAAAGACATACAGTTGAATTTTTCCGATCAACTGAATTACATTATTGGTGGAAACGGTCAGGGTAAAACATCAATTTTAGAAGCTGTTTATTATTTGTGTACGACCAAAAGTAGTATCGCTAAGCTTGATAACGAATCTGTCAGATTTCGGGAAAATGAGTTTGAAATTACGGGTAACTTTAGAGAATTAACAGAAAGCACCACAAGACTATTCTATTCGTTGAAAGAAAATAAAAAGTATTGTTTCCTAAACGGGAAACAAATATCAAAATCTGCAGATATTATTGGTAAATTCCCGGTAGTATTGTTAGCTCCAGCCGATCATGCCATTACACAGGGTCCGCCGGTTGAAAGAAGAAAATTTATTGACTCCATAATCTCGCAGGCGAGTGAAACATTTTTGAATTTTCTATTGGATTATAATAAAACACTTCGCCAGAGATCTTCCCTCCTATACCGTATTAAAGAGGAAAGAAGGAAAGAACTTTTTGATGAATTAGATGCCTGGACATCAAAGCTTATTTATGCCGGCACAGAAATAATTAAACATAGAATAAAATTTATTGCTGAGTTTAATATTTATATTAAAGATTCTTATGAAAGAATAATGGGTAATGTTGAGCTTCCTGAGATAAAATACTCCTATCTGGATGAAAGTGTTGATGATAAAATAGAAGCGCTATTTAAAAAACAAATTGATGCAAAAAGAGAGGATGAGTTAAGAAGGGCAGCTAACCTGTGCGGGCCTCATAGGGATGATTTTGTTTTCTTGATAAATGATATGAATCTAAAAAGCTTTGGTTCACAAGGTCAACACAAAACATTCCAAACAGCTCTCCGTTTTGCACAGTTTTTTTATCTGAAAGAGAAAACCGGGAAAATACCTGTTTTTCTCCTCGACGATGTCTTTGGGGAACTTGACAAGGATCGCGCACAAAAGATAAGTGAATGTCTGAAAAATGTTGGACAGGTATTTATCACATTAACAGATTTTACAAACGTTTCATTCTTAAAACGCGAACAGAAAGATTCCCTTATATACATAAACAACGGGGAAGCCGTTTATGCATAACAGATTTATGAGCTTATCGGAAATTTTCAATACTGATCCCGCGCTTGCAAGAGTAAGAAATATTGTAAATGAGTCGGATGTTACTATAGAATTTAATAAAATATTTCCCGATCTGGAAAAAGTTGCCGAGGCTGTAAAAGTAGAAAAAATGACGCTCATTCTTCGGGTTGAAAATGCAGCTTGGCGGAATGAATTAAAGTTCAAAGAAAACTTAATTGTGGAAAAGATAAATAGTTATTTTAAAGATACACGCGTAAATAGAGTAAGGTTTATTTCTTAAGTGGTGTTTGTTGATATGAAAACAATGGATTAATAATAAGTAAAATGGAAATTTTATATGCCTATTGATAAAAATGAAAATGAATATAGTGCGAAGAATATAAATGTTCTTAAAGGACTTGATGCCGTAAGAAAAAGACCCGCTATGTATATTGGCGATGTCGGTACGCGGGGACTTCATCATTTAGTTAATGAAGTTGTTGATAACAGCATAGATGAGGCTTTGGTGGGTTATGCGGATACTATTACAATTTTTATAAATAAAGACGAATCCCTTACGGTTGAAGATAACGGCCGCGGAATACCCGTTGATATGCATCCGGAAGAAAAAAAATCTGCCCTGGAAGTTGTAATGACTGTTCTTCATGCCGGCGGCAAATTTGACAAAAATTCTTACAAGGTCTCCGGAGGACTCCATGGGGTTGGCGTATCGGTTGTTAACGCTTTATCCGAATGGCTTAAAGTCGAAGTAAAAAGAAACGGTAACGTTTATTTTCAAGAATATAGAAGAGGAGTCCCTGTTAAGCCCGTTAAGGAAATCGGAAAAACTAAAAAAAATGAAACCGGCACAAAAGTTACTTTTTTACCTGACAGCGAGATTTTTAAGGCTTTCAAATTTAAATTTGATACCGTTGCCGAAAGAATGAGAGAACTTGCTTATTTAAATAAAACCATTACAATTAGTATTAAAGATGAAAGAAACGGCGGCGAGGAAGTAGTTTTCCATTTTAAAGGCGGCTTAATTGAATTCGTAAAATATCTTGACGAAACAAGAGAGCCGATTCATAAAACAGTTTATATTGAGGGCGAAAGAGATAATACTCCCATTGAATTAGCCTTTCAGTATAGCGATACATATAATGAAAATATATTTTCTTATGTTAATAATATAAACACTCACGAGGGCGGTACTCACCTCGTTGGTTTTAAAACGGCTCTTACAAGAACTTTTAATAATTATGCAAGCAAAAATGGTTTAATTAAAGAAGGCAAAATTACATTAACAGGCGATGATTTTAGAGAAGGATTGACAGCTGTATTATCTGTCAAGGTTGCAGAGCCGCAGTTTGAAGGACAAACCAAAACCAAGCTTGGCAACAGCGAAACAAAATCGGCTGTGGAAATGCTGGTTGGTGAAAAACTTGCAGAATATTTAGAAGAAAACCCGGGCATCGGGAAAAAAATTATCGAGAAATGTATGCGCGCTGCCGAAGCAAGAGAGGCTGCCAGAAGAGCTCGTGACCTTTCCAGAAGAAAGGGCGCCCTTGATAATATGAATCTACCGGGTAAGCTCGCAGATTGTTCTATTACAGACCCGGAACATTGTGAGATGTATATTGTTGAGGGAGACTCGGCTGGTGGTTCTGCTAAACAGGGCCGCGATAGAAGATTCCAGGCAATTCTTCCGCTTAGAGGTAAGATTTTAAATGTTGAAAAAGCAAAGCTTAATAAAATACTTGAGAATAATGAAATAAAAGCTATGATATCGGCAATCGGTGCGGGTTTGGGGGCTGATTTTGACGCTAGTAAATCACGTTATGGTAAAATTATTTTAATGACTGATGCCGATGTGGATGGTAGTCATATCAGGACTCTCCTTTTAACCTTCTTTTACCGTCATATGCAAGAACTTATATATCAGGGTAAGGTTTATATAGCACAACCGCCGCTTTATAAAATTAAAAAGGGTAAAGAAGAATTCTATGCTTTTGATGACACCGAAAGAGATGAAGTATTAAAGAGGCTAAAAGTTAATGGGAAAGTGGTTGAAGAGCATGTGGAGGAGGGTGAAGAAACTCATGCCAAAGGCGTAACTATTTCAAGATACAAAGGTCTTGGAGAAATGAACCCGGAGCAGCTCTGGGATACTACAATGAACCCGGAAACAAGAACTGTACTTCAGATTACTCTTGAAAGCGCTGCTGCTGCTGATAAAATCTTTGAAACCCTTATGGGCGATGCAGTTGAACCGCGTCGTGAGTTTATTGAAAAAAATGCTAAGTATGTTAGAAATCTTGATATATAACTCATGTTACGCAAAATTTTATAATTGTTTAACCACGACCTTTGGTAAAGCCATCACTTTATCATATGTCGTGATTATAAATCCGTTTATTCTGCGTAAGGTGACTTAATTAAAAACATTTTTTTATTAATAAAAATAAAGTTTTATGGCAACAATTTTTGAAAAAATAGTACCGGTTTCCCTTGAAGAAGAAATGAAATCATCATACATCGATTATTCGATGTCGGTAATTGTTTCTCGTGCATTGCCGGATGTAAGGGATGGATTAAAACCCGTTCACCGCAGAGTTCTTTTTGGGATGCATGAACTTGGTGTGGGATTCAATAAGTCTTATAAAAAATCCGCAAGAATAGTGGGTGAAGTGCTTGGTAAGTATCACCCTCATGGAGATACTGCTGTTTATGATTCAATGGTAAGAATGGTGCAGGAGTTTTCTCTCCGTTATCCCCTGGTAGATGGGCAGGGAAATTTTGGATCTGTTGACGGTGATTCTCCTGCAGCAATGCGTTATACGGAAGCGCGCCTTGATAGAATTGCAGATGAGATGCTCCGGGATCTGGACAAAAACACAGTCGATTTTACGCCTAATTTCGACGACTCTCTTCAAGAGCCGACAGTTCTTCCTTCATATCTTCCTAATTTACTTGTGAACGGCTCAAGCGGAATAGCTGTTGGAATGGCAACAAACATTCCACCGCATAACCTTAATGAAATTATTGACGGTTTGATTGCATTAATCAAGAATCCGGAAATCACTTCGGAAAAATTAATGAAATACGTAACCGCACCCGATTTCCCAACAGCCGGTATTATCTATGGTTACGAAGGAGTGAAAGAAGCTTATCTAACCGGCAGGGGGCGAATAATTATCCGCGCAAAAGCTAACGTAGAAACTCTCAAGAACAATAGAGAGAATATTATTATTACGGAACTTCCGTACCAGGTTAATAAAGCAAACTTAATTGAAAAAATGGCTGAACTTGTTCGTGAAGGGAAACTATCTGATTTGTCAAATATTAGAGATGAATCGGACCGCGACGGAATGAGAGTTGTAATTGAACTTAAGCGCGATGCCCAGCCGTCCGTTGTTTTGAACCAATTGTATAAACATACTCAAATGCAGACAACTTTTGGTGTAATAATGCTCGCTCTGGTCAACGGTGCGCCTAAGGTCCTTACTTTGAAGGAAATGATGCAGCATTTTATTAAGCATCGTATGGATGTTCTCATAAGAAGAACAAAATATGATCTTGACACTGCTGATAGACGTGCACATATTTTAGAAGGGTATATAATTGCACTCGATAATATTGATGCAGTAATAGAGACTATTAAAAAATCTAAGGATGTTGAAACTGCAAAGAATAACTTGATGAAAAAATTCAAGTTATCTGAGATACAGGCAAAGGCAATCCTTGATATGCGTCTTCAGCGCCTTACAGGGCTTGAAAGAAAAAAGATTGAGGACGAATATCGGGAAATAATTAAGCTTATTGAAAAATTAAAAAGTATTCTTGCAAGCGAAGAAAAGAGATATCTGATTATTAAAGAGGAGCTATTGGCGCTTAAAGAGAGATATGGCGACGCAAGAAGAACGGAAATTATATATGACCATGAAGAGTTTTCGCTTGAAGATATTATTGCTGAAGAAGATGTTGTTGTCACAATATCGCATAAGGGATTTATTAAAAGATTTCCCGTCAGCGGTTACAGAAAACAAGGCAGGGGCGGCAAGGGCGTTACTGGTGCCGGTACAAAAGATGATGATTTTATTGAACATATGTTTATTGCTTCCACTCATCATTATATCTTGTTCTTTACGGATAAGGGAAAGGTTTATTGGCTTAAAGTGTTCGAAATTCCCGAAGGCGGCAGAGCAACTCGCGGTCGTTCGATTATAAATCTTATAGAAAAAGAACAGGATGAAGAAATTGCCGCTTTTGTTTCCGTAAAGGAATTTAATGACGACAATTATTTAATAATGGCAACAGAAAAAGGAACCATAAAGAAAACAGTTTTATCTGCTTATGGTAATGTTAGAAAAGGCGGAATAAACGCTATTAACGTTGTTAAAGGCGACAGGCTTATTTCTGTTAAACTATCTGACGGTAATAACGATGTTGTCCTTGGTACCCGGAACGGTTTGGCCATTCGCTTTAATGAAAAAGATGTTAGGGATATGGGCAGGACCGCTACGGGCGTTAGGGGAATTAAACTTGTTAAAAATGATATTGTTGTAGGTCTTCTTGTAATTAAAAGAAACGATAATATTCTGGTTGTTACCGAGAACGGTTTTGGTAAACGGTCGGATATAAATGATTACAGGATTACTCATCGCGGAGGCAGAGGAGTTATTACTGTTAAAACAACCGATAAGGTCGGTAAAATGATTGCCATGATGGAGGTTGTTGATGGTGATGAATTTGTCATTATTTCTTCTAAGGGTATGGTTATCAGGCAAAGTATAAAAGCGATCAGGGTAATGGGTAGAAATACTCAGGGAGTCAGAGTAATCAGGCTTAATGAGGGCGATAAAATTGCTGACATTGCCAAGGTCGTTCCGGAAGAAGAAGGCGAAAATATTGAAAACATCGACACTCTGATTGAATAATACCCTTTTCAAAATATATACGCGGGAATTATTATTTTAGGTATCATGTTAATAATCATAACACCGGAGCTTGGAATGTCTCTTATTCCCGTGAGGTATAATTCTACTCCGGAAATTACGATAATTAACTGAAGTTACGTAGTTATTACAAATTTTATTAAATAGCCCCGAGGCCTGTCCGCCGCTAGGAGGAAGGATTAACTCGGGGAATAATGAAAGCCCGGACATTATTGGCTTTAGCCGCAATTTTCATGTCATTTTGGCTAAAACCGAATATGTTTTGAAATTTATAAAACCCCGACATAAATGTCGGGGCTATTTTAAATATCTTTTGTGTAACATGAGTTACAGTCAGATACTTAAATTATTTTCGTTCGAAAAATTATATTCAAAAAAAAGAAAATTAAATGACAAATAATAAACGGCCCGCATGGGATGAGTATTTTTTAAAGCTTGCTATGCTCGCATCGGAAAGATCAACCTGTCCAAGAATGCATTGCGGATGTGTCTTTGTAAAAGATAGATTTGTCCTCGCAACTGGTTATAATGGTTCCCTTCCGGGGCATCCGCATTGTGAAGATGTTGGATGTTTGATTGTAGATAATCATTGTGTTAGAACTAACCATGCAGAAATAAACGCATTAACTCAGGCTGCCATTCACGGTGTTAATATCAAAGGCGCTACGGCATATATAACGAATATGTCCTGTACAACATGTGCAAAAGCTTTAATTGCTGCCGGAATAAAACGTGTTGTCGTATTCTCAGATTTTCACGACACTCTTGCAACTCAATTTTATACGCAATCCGGAGTAGAAATAGCGAAGCTTGATATACCAGGCAGAACTATTAACTATGATATTGAAAAATATGCCTCTGCCAGAAAAACTGAAAATTCTAAGTAATAAATTAATCAGTATTAAGAAAAATTTCTAAATGAAGCATAAATTGCTCCGATTTTGGAAACCTCTTTTGGCAGTCGTTTTTTGGGGAATATCTTTTATTGCTACCAAAATAGCTTTGAATGAGCTCAGCCCTGAAACCATTATATTGCTTAGACTTCTTCTTGCAATAATATTTTTGCTGCTCATAGCTGTATATACTAAAAAGGATTTCTCTGTTAGTTTAAAAAATCATTTAGGAATATTTATTCTTGCTATAGTTGCGGTTTTTCATCTTTGGATACAAATTACCGGACTAAAATTTACTTCCGCTTCAAATACAGGTTGGATTATTGGAGTAACACCTGTTTTTATGGCAATTCTCGGATTTGTTATCTTTAAAGAAAAAATAACTTTTATTAAGGCCGTTGGGATAACAGTTGCATTTATTGGGCTTTTGTTATTAATGAGTAGGGGAAATATTTTAAGTATTGGATTTATATCTCATAAAGGTGATTCCCTTGTGCTTGCAAGCGCATTCACATGGAGTATTTATTCTATAATAAACAAAAAAATCTCCCTAAGTTATTCTCCTTTTATGACTATTTTATTCCTTTTTCTTATGATGACCGTAATCATCATCCCCTTTACCTTAAATAGAGAAACAATCAATTCAGTCATGCATCTTTCAACCAAAGGATGGCTGGTAATTCTTTTCCTGGGCATTTTCTGTTCCGGTATTGCTTATGTTTTGTGGGCGCAGGCGCTTAAGGAACTTGAAGCTGCTAAAGCCGGAGTATTTTTATATTTTGAGCCGTTTGTAACGGTTTTTGCAGCCTGGCTTTTATTGCATGAAGTAATTAGTTTTATAACAATCCTTAGTGGAATAATTATTACTTCCGGTGTAATCCTTGTAAATAAAAAAAAATTCTAATTCCAAGAGATGGATACCGGGAATTATAAGTATCTTTATTTTTACGTATCATGAGCTATTTATTTAGTTCCGGTCATTATCGCTATCTGCGATATTTTTGATTTCAGTGCCAAACAATAACATGACTCTTTGAGAGAAGTTAATTAGAAACTTCATCAGGTTTTCCGGCGAATCAAATTTATTTTGAATAACAAGTCGCATCTTATCTTTTTGCTGATCAAATATTATGGAATTATGATATTCATTAATTATAAATTTCATTAGCTCAAGAAATTTGCCGTTGTAGTAGTCTTCTTTCTGTCCTTTGGGTAAAATTACAAGAGTATGTTTCTTTTGAATTATAATTTTTTCAAACATTGCATGGGAAGCATAAAGTTTAAGAGTAGCCGCTGCAATTAAGCGTTCTACAAGTACCGGCAATGGACCAAAGCGGTCATTCATTTCTTCTTTCAGTTCTTCCAATTCTGAAATATTTTTAATGGAATACAGAGCTGTATAAAAATTTAACCGGTCCATTTGTTCCGGCATATAAGCCGGCGGAATTCCAATTTCAAAATATGTGTCGATTGTGGGTTCCGTTCTTTCTTCCGGTTTTGGCAAGTCTTTAAATACTTCTTTAAACTCTTCATACTTTAGTTCTTCAACGGCTTCATTTATAAGCTTTACATAAAGATCAAAACCGACTTCATTTATAAAACCGGATTGTTCCGTGCCGAGTAAATTACCCGCTCCGCGGATTTCAAGATCACGCATCGATATATTAAATCCTGCTCCAATATCTGTGAACTCTTCAATAGCCTGTAATCTTCTTAAAGCTTTTTTGCTTATTCCGTTAAGAGAAGGAACTATAAAGAAAGCATGCGCCTGACGGTTGGATCTCCCTACCCGTCCGCGCAATTGATGAAGTTCCGCAAGACCGAATCGATCAGCCCGGTTTACAATGATAGTATTTACATTTGGAATATCGATTCCCGATTCAATGATTTTTGTAGAAATAAGAACATCATATTTCCGGTTAAGAAATCCGTGAATAACACTTTCAAGTTGTGAAGGCTTCATTTGACCATGAGCAATTGCAATTTTTACATCCGGAAGATTCCTTTGAATGTATCCGGCAAGTTTATCTATTGATTGAATTCTATCATGTACAATGTATACCTGTCCGTTTCGTTTTAGTTCGTTCAGAATCCATTCTTTTATTTTAAAGATATCAAATACCGATACCTGGGTGTATATTGATTGCCTGTTAGGAGGAGGAGTTGAAATTATTGATAAATCTCTTGCCCCTAATAAAGATAGGTTTAATGTTCGCGGTATAGGTGTTGCCGTCAGGGTCAGGGTATCAACATTTAATTTTAATGAGCGTAACTTTTCTTTTGCCATTACACCGAAACGATGCTCTTCATCAATTATAAGCAAACCAAGGTCTTTAAATTTAACATCCTTGGAAAGTATCCTGTGCGTGCCTATAACAACGTCTATTTTACCCAGGCTTAATTCATTTAAAATTTCAATTTGTTGTTTTTTTGTCTGGAATCTTGAAAGAGCAGCTACCTTTACCGGGAATTGCATAAGCCTGTCCGAAAAGGTATTGAAATGCTGTTCGGCTAATATAGTTGTAGGTACAAGGATCGCCGTCTGTTTACCTTCCTGGGCGGCTTTAAATGCAGCCCTGACTGCTATTTCAGTCTTGCCGAACCCTACATCGCCGCAGACCAGTCTATCCATAGGATTTTCGGCTTCCATATCTTTTTTTACTTCTTCCGTTACTTTTTCCTGATCCGGCGTATCTTCATAAAAGAATGAAGCTTCCAGCTCTTTTTGCCAAACCGTATCCGGATTAAATTGATAACCTTTTGTTGCTTTGCGTTTAGCATATAACTCGATTAAGTCACGGGCTGCTTCTTTAATTTTCTTCTTCGTCCGCTGTTTTATATTAGCCCAATCAGCGGTGCCAAGAGTAGAAAGAGTTGGAGTGAGATTTTCATTGGAAGAATATTTTTTAACTAGTGTCAAATAATTGAGATTTACATAAACAATGCTTCCTGCATCGAAGATGATCTTCATCGATTCCTGGTTTATATCGCCAATTTTTATGGTTTCGAGTCCTGCATATTTACCGATTCCAAAATCTTCATGAACGACAAAATCCCCTCTTTTAATTGAAGCAAAAGTTTTTGCTTTGGATTTTTTATATTTCTTGTTTGTTGAAACTTTTGTCCTATAAGGTTTATTAAAAATTTGATAATCGGTTAGTAGAAGTATTTTTTCATTTCTGTTAATGAATCCTTTTTTGATGGCAAATGTTTCAATTTTAACTTTATCCGATTCAATTAGATGAGCAAGTGCTGACTTATCAAGGGGGATATCTGCCGGTCCGGATGGAAGGGATTCTCCCGGGTCAATTAGCAGATCTTTCAATCTTGATGATTGAAGCTCGTTTTCTGCCGTAATTGTTATATTAAAACCTTGTTCCGCATATTCTTTAAGGGTGGAAAAAAGTATACCATAGTTAGAATTAATAGTTGGCGCTTCTGAAAATCCCAGCTCAATTCTATTACCTGATGAAGCAAGTTCTTCTTCTATAATCCAGCGTGTATTTTCTTTTGTTGTGTAATCAAAACTATCCGGTTCTATAACTTGTGAATCCTTTGCCCGCTCAATAAAATTTTCCGGAAAATCAACATCAAAAATTTCATTATTTACTATTGGGGTTATTTCTTTTTCATCACTAAAATCAGTGAAAAGATTTATTTTTTTATCTGTTAAATTATTGAGCGCATAAGATGAGGCAATAATAATGGGATTATTCAAATAATTAAAAATATCTGTTAATTCCTGAGGTGTATTACCATTGGATGATAATGCCCCGGCTAAAGTTACTGTTTCTGTAGTTTCAATCGATCTTTGGCTATCCGGATCAAAATATCTGATAGATTCAAGGAAATCGCCGTCATATTCAAGACGGGCAGGATTACGTTCGCTGTAGGACCAAAAGTCGATAATCGCACCCCGCTGAGAGTAATAGCCCGGAGCTTCAACAAACTTATCTTTCTGATAGTTCAAAAGATTCAAATATTCAATAAGATCATTATAGGTAAGTTTTCCCCCTGCCTGAATCTTTGTTGTCTCCTGTTCAACATGTTCTTTCAACGGCAATTGACAGTTTAACAATTCATAGGTGGCAACAAGAATAAATTTTTCTTTTTTCGAAATTTCAGTGAGTTTTTCCTGAATTGTATCCGGTTTTAGTTCAGTCAATAAAATAGAATTTTCCGGCACATCCAGAACATCCAGTTCGACAAGAAATTCTGCGGCGCTTTGAACATCAGGGAACAAAACAATTATTTGATTTTCCGATTTCAATAAACTTTTTGCAAAGATGCTCTTAACCGAGCCAAATAAAGGCGAGATATTTGTTATCCTACCCTTTTTTATAATATTCTGCAGGGCGGTTAAACTATGGCTTCCGGCAATAGAATTTTCAATATTCATAGGACAAAATTAATCAAAATGAAACTTCCAAAATACCCAAATGAATTTATAATAATGATGAGTAAGTCGATTGCTGAGACAAAGCAATATAAGAAAAAATTATGATGAAGAAATATTTCAACAAATAAAACTGTTAAGTTAATTTAGGATAGTCAATTATAAATTCCCATCAATTGCTTTACGAACGAAGCCGTCTGCTTTAATTAATCTTTGCTTAGCTTCACGGGCATCAACATTTGCTTTGATCATAACGAGAGCGGTTTTTACATGGCCGTCTGCTTTCTCTAAAAATTCAGAGGCTGCATCATAAGAAATACCGGTTATTGTCATAATAATTTTTTTTGATCTTTCGATAAGTTTTTTATTTGTCATTTGCAGATCAACCATCATATTCTCATAAACCTTGCCCAACCTGATCATTGAGGCGGTGGTCAGCATGTTAAGAACTAATTTTTGTGCTGTGCCGCTCTTCATTCTTGTTGATCCCATTATTACTTCCGGGCCCACATAAGGGCAAATTGCAACATCAACTTCTTTTATATTGAAATCATTCCTGGGATTGCAGGTAACAAACAGCGTTTTGGCTCCAAGTCCTTTTGCTTTTTTTATTGCTCCGATTACGTAAGGAGTTCTCCTGCTTGCTGCTATGCCGCAAACAACATCTTTACTTGTAATATTGGCGCCTAAGACATCCTTGGCGCCGTTTTCTTCGCGGTCTTCAGCGCCTTCCTGAGCTTTAAACATGGCTGCTTTTCCACCAGCTATAAACCCGCTTATTAAATCATCAGGGGTTCCAAAAGTTGGTGGGCATTCTGCAGCATCAATTACGCCCAGTCTGCCGCTTGTGCCGGCGCCAAAATAAATTAATCTGCCGCCATTCTTTAACGCACTTACAATAATTTCAACAGCTTTCTCAATGAACGGTAGTTCTTTTTCTACGGCAAGAGGAACAATCTTATCTTCATCATTAATAATTTTAAGTATTTCAGCAGTTGATCTGACATCAATATCCATCGATTTGGGGTTTCGCTGCTCGGTAGAAAGTCCGCTAATTTCATCAAATAAAGTTTTAGTATCCGGGTGCAATGACATTAGTTTTTATTAGTAAAATTTTAATGCAAATTGACATTTCAAATATATTGATAACTCACGTTATGCAAAACATATTTAATAACTCCGAGGTTTGGCTTCAACCTCGGTTTAGTTGTCCTCTCCCACCTGTTCCGAATCCCACAAGAGCTGGAAACCTCCAAGGCTTGGTTTCATCCTTGGAGGTTTAGTTGTTTTCTCCCACCTGTTCTGAATCCCGCAAGAGCTGGAAACCTCCAAGGCTTGGCTTCATCCTTGGAGGTTTAGTTGTCCTCTCCCACCTGTTACGGAATCCCGGGATGACATAGTAACGGACAGGTGCCGGATAATACTGATTTCTTTCCGGTTGAGGGATAATAGATCCCGCGTTATTATTAATCCGGAAAATCGGTATTTGCCCTTTCATCATCCTCATCAATATCAATAGCCGGAACAACAAAAACCATAGGCAAATTATTATAATTAAAATTATCTTCTGCTTGTTCTTTGAACATACCAAGATGTTTTCCAATATTAACCACGCAGGCTCTTTTATCAACAAGTTTTATATTAATACCATACTTTGTTTCCTTTAACGATTTAATTGCCGCTGTTTTCTCCACCGGCATTTCCTTCAGGTCTTTTAACTGGATTTTATTTGCTTGGGGATCAAAATCAAAAAAATCAGTTATATTAACATCACTGAAGTTTTTTAATTTAGTCAGCACCCAATTTTCATCTAATCCCAGCTTATCCATAACCGGTTTTTCCAATTCATTTAGAAATTCAACAATGTGCGGTTTTTTAAAGTTTTTGTATGCTGCATCTTTTGCAGATTTTATTGAATACCCGGCTGAAATTGCTGCTACTGTTCGATTATGTCCGTTTTGAGCATAATGACGGCAGAACATTTCTTGTTTTTTTGTAAGTTCTGCTTTTTTCTGTGAATCTATAAACATATTCTTTCCTTTCTGTTTAACGAAAGAAAAAATATATAATTTGATTATAAAAAAAACCTGTTTTTTTTGCCAGACATTTATCTTATAAAGATGTGGAAAACTATTATCAAGTTCATTCCATGTAAACCCGCTGCTCATAGTTAAAAGCTCTTTTATTGTTATTGCGACCTTATCGGCAGAAAGGTTGTCAACAAGCGGTCCTATAAACTCTTCCCGTTGAATGTTCTTTGCAAGCTCTTCAATTTCTATTTCCAAAATAGATGTAATTATTTATTTTGTTATAAATGATGAAACATAGTCATTGGCTACTAACTCTGCAATCGAATTGGTATACCTGGAGTCTTGTGCCCGTTTAATTGCGTTATCGATGCCCGAGACAATGCTTTCCATATCGTCTTGCGTCTCCTTGGTAAATATAGGTGATGTTTCTTTTTGCCGGATATCCGATCTTAATCTTGTTAGCGTCATACTATAAAAGTTATCGATGTCCTTTAATGTATTAACAAATTTTACCGAAACATTTACGATGTCGTCAGTAGTAGCTGCTGCCCCGGCGGCAGCTTCTATATCTTTAATTTGCGATTCCAGAGAATTCATGGTTATGGAAACCGATTTATTTTCTGATTTTAAATAATCCTGAATTGCAAGTTTCTCAGCTCTTCGTTGAACAAAATTAAGCGCTGAATTTATTGAGTCGGAGATATTCTTATCTTTCTCTTTATTCTCTATAGAGCTTAAAACACTTTCTCCACCCGTTAATAATGTCGCGAGAATAGCGCCAATACTTGCATTCTGTTTGTTTTCTGAAAAAAGAAATCCGGAACCAAAAAGTGAAGCGCCAATAGACGAATAAGTCAAAACCTTGTCCAGCCAGCTTGAAGTTTGAGTTATAGTCACAACTTCCGTGCTGTCTACAACCGCCATTTGGTCCGCAAGAGTAGAAAACAAAGCTCCGAACGAAAATTTATCATATAATTGTACAGAAGCGTCTTTAATAGCTTCTTTTGTTTTGTTGTTTATTGTTATTTGATCTACATCCGGCGGTGCACCTGATTCCAGATAAGAACGTAATGAAAAAGTAACCTGGTTATTCGATTGGGTTACCAACGACTGCAATTGTCTTAATTTTGCTTTTTGCAGAAGAGTATTTACTTCAATAAAACCCGACAGTATTACCTTAATACTATCGGATTGAGAAAATATATTATTTTGGAAGATAACAAATCCCGCTAATACAAATAGTAAAATACGTTTTGTCATAATTAAATCCTTAATGATTATTAATATAAATATTTTATATATTCCTTTATCTTTGGGCTTATATGCAATTATTGCTTTAGATTTAATGACAACATATATAAACTATTTGTTAAAGCAGTATTATTCAATCACACTTTGTATAATAAAATGTGCATCATATATAGAAACCGGAGAAATGTTGAATGACGATTTCAGCCGGAGGCTAGAGTGTTCAAATGATTGCAATAGGGTAGAAAGTAGATGTTCTTATTTGATTGTAAATGAAAATGACAGAAACTGTGGATAATATCAGCGGTAATAGCGGCCCGCCAAGAATGCCCAAAAAGGGTCTATCGCTTTTAGAAAGCAGATAATCCCGGGCGTAAGACATCGGGGCTGGATGGCCTATAATTCAATCACCAATGACATGTCCAAGCTCATGAATAGGTATGAGAAAGAAACCAAAAATAATTGACGTGATTGTCAGTTGACGAAAATCCAGTTTCATTGTTGTACTCCTAATTATAGTTGTTTATTATTTATTGAAAATAAAAAAATAAATACGGGGAGAGATTGTCTTATGATAGAGCATCAAATCAAATTATTCTGAAATCAAAATTCCCGAACTATGTTTTGTGCATCATTATTAATTTATTGATTAAAAATTAAAGTTTCAAAAATATTTATCTGTGCCGTGAACTAACATTTTAACAGTGCAGGAACAGGCGTCCACAGCACAGATAATTTTTCTTAGTTATGGGTTGAATTGATAGGTATATTTATAACCTTGTACCCCACCCAATATTGTTCCTATAATACATCCGATTATAGGCATATAGATAATAGGGGATGGTGAACTCGGAGTTAAATGATTATTTACAGTAAGTATATAGGTAGTTATTAGCCCTGCTATAAATCCTGAAACAGATCCAATTAGGAATCCTGAAACTGTTCCAAGTTCATTATTTTTACAACTAACTTTTTTTATTTTATTTAATGGTAAACTCTCAAATTTATCAACTCCATAGCTTATTGATGAATCAGGCAATAACTCAACATTATCTTCATTTAGTATTTCTCCGCTGTTCAATATAATGCTTGCAGAGTAAGTTGAATTAGATTTATTAAAATAATACTGAATATTTTTTATTTTGTTTTTTAGTAATATTATTTTTTCTTTTTGAGTGTGCCTGCTGAATAAAAGACTATCATTTAATATTTCCGCCCCATTAGGGGCAGTAATTGAACTATCGCTCATCATGAAAATTTTAAGCGGCTTTTCATTTACGGATTTGTTAAAGTCTTCATAGAATTCCTTCCTAGAAGGAAATTGTTTTACCGTATAATATGATGAACAACCTGTTAGGAAAATCAAAATTATTGACAATATGAATAATATTTTCATTTGTCTTTCCTATAATATACATTATGAGCAATCATTTTACGAAAGAGTGAAAAGAAAATTATTCTTTTCAATCTTCAAAATGTATTACAAGATATATTCTATTCGGGTACCACAGTTTTTTTCGCGCTGGTAACTTTTGTTTTTATCTTACTTTTAGATTTGCTGATTTTATTCTGTCCAACTTTCACAGGTTTTTTCGCCTGAGCAGTTTTTACTTTTGAGTCACTTTCGGATTTGCTGATTTCTTTTTGTCCCTGCTGCACAGATTTTGCCCCGTTTATTTTAAATTTATCAATTTTGACAGCATTTTTTTTCAATATTTCCTGATTAGGCACCTGCTTGCTTATATCGTTAGTCTTGTCCTGTGCCGATACAGGAGAAGAAGTTACAACCGGCAGTAGTCCGATTAAGATTATAAACAGAACTAAATATTTCATTGATTCCTCCATTCCTTTTCTATAATATACGTTATAAGAAGTCTCACTGCAAAGCCCGAATTTCGTCGGGCTTTGGGCGGAAAGACCGGGGATCTTCCGAATAAAGACAATAATATTTTCTATAAATGCCGCCAGCTTGAGTTCATATTATTTTAGTTGCATAGCTTTAGTTATTGCATCTTCCACAAGCGGTTCCATAACTCTATATCCTTCTATATTTGGATGTACACCATCCTGAGAGTACTCACTTTTCATTCCATTTCGTTCATCAACCATATGGGAAAAATAATCAAGATAAATAATCCCATTTTTATCGGAATATTCTTTCAGCATTTTATTCAGTGCCACAATTTTCTCAGCGGGATTAAGCCCTGGTCTCCAAGGATAATCAAAAGCCGGAAGAACTGATGAAAGAACAACTTTTATTCCATGAGCTTTAGCAATATCAACCATTGAAATAATATTATCCATTATCATTTCAAGTGTAGATGGTCCTGTATTACCGGCAATATCATTTGTTCCAGCAAGAATAACAACTACAATAGGTTTTAAATTAACGACGTCAGTTTTAAATCTAATCAGCATCTGGGGTGTTGTTTGTCCACTAATACCCCTGTCAATATATGGTTTAGAGGAGAAAAATTCTGGATGAATTTTTATCCACCCTTCAGTTATAGAATTTCCAATAAAAACAACACGATTTTCACCGGCTGAAGGAAGTCCTAATTTCTCATTTTCATCTCTAAAACGATTTAAATTAGCCCAATCCTGAGAATGCAAAATTCCTGTAAAAAATAGAAATAATAGAACACTAGTACATAAAATTTTTTTCATAATAATTATTTCCTCCATAAAGATCAATTATGTAATATTTTAATAATTACTTTCCTATAATATACATTATAGGAAGTCACGCTACTGAATAATTCTAACGGCCTGTTTAAACTACTTAAAGAGCAATTTCATCAATAGACTTAACTAATAGTGAGATTTAATAAATACGAGGGGAGCTTATCTTACGATAGAGCATCAAATCAATTTATTCTGAAATCCTAAATTCCCGAACTATGTTTTGTGCATCAATATAAACTTAGGGATTAAAAATTATAGTTTCAAAATCAAATACAGAAAGATACCACGGTTTTTAATTTGATATCGTGTAAGTCATTACGTACCTTTGCAATAAGAAGATTGAAATGAAAACAGTAACAGTAACGTATGCCCGTAATAATTTATTTAACTTGATAAATGAAACCGCCTGGGATAGTGAGCCTATTTATATAAAGTTGATACCGTTCTTTTATCGGAAGAATATTGGTGCTCCATTTTTCTAAGGTATTCCGTTTAATCTTTACTCCAAAGATTCTTTATAGATTATCTTCTCTTATAATAATTTAGCCTGCAATGTTCATATAAATAATTAAGGTAAAAAATGGCTTTAAATAAAATTGTAATCTCTATTTGTTTATCTCTTTTAGTTTGTTCTTGCGGAATAGTATATGGACAAAAGATTAGTGAAAACAATCTAAGCGGGAATTTATATCTGGATGCAAATGTTACCCCGCCTGCACTTCCCCAAACAGTAAGTATGCAAATTTTATCGGATGTAAATAAATTGAATGTAAAAGAGGAAAAGTCTCCTGTCCTTGCCGGGATATTATCGGGTATTCTGCCCGGAGCGGGAGAATTTTATACAGGGCAGTATTTAAAAGCTGCTATATTTTTAGCGGTTGAAACCGCCTCAATTACTACGGCAATAATATATACTCATAAAGGTAACTATCAAACAGCATTTTTTGAGTGGTATAACAATCAGCATTGGAGCCCTGTCCGGTATGCACAATGGACTATTGCAAATGCAAAATCTATTAATCCTAAGGTCGACCCCACACAATATAATGTTTTTAACAGTAACGGAAGTTTAAACTGGAGCGAGTTGAACAGGTTGGAAAGCGCTTTAGGAACTACGGGCAATCCCACCGGGTATTCTCATGAACTGGCTGTTTTCGGTTCTCAGGATTTCTATGAAATAACCGGTAAGTATCCCCAGTTTGTTTCCGGCTGGGATACTTTTACAAATCCAAATTATATTGATTTCAATAATTATGTATTGCCTCAGATGTTATGGTATGCACACCAAAGGGGAGTTGCGAATTCATTGTATCAAACCGCTTCTTTTTTTATAGGAACAATATTTGTCAACCATTTTTTGAGCATACTTGATGCGGTCTGGAGTACACATACATTTAACAGTAGAATTGCTATGAACGTAAGTGTTCAAAATGTCAATTTAGCAGGAGGTGTGGACATTTGTCCGGCTTTCAATATTAGTTACAATTTTTAGCAATAAAAATTTATTTTTGAAGTTCCAATAACACTAACTTCTTCCCTTTTTGATTTCTTACATTTGACGGTTTATAAAATAATTCAAAAATGGTTGATTTCTTAATATAAGCTTTATATTTCGAAAGGGCTTTTTTAAATTCTTCTTCAATATCGCCGCCTTTTACGGAAGCAAGAAATGCTTTTTCTTTTACAAGGGGTAATGCATATCTTAGAAGGTTAATTAGCGGAACAGTAGCTCTGCTGATAATTAAATCAAAAAATTCCGAATACTCTGAAAGAAATTCCTGGCTTTCAACACGACCATTTATGACTGTAACGTTGCTTAGTTTTAAGCGGTCGACAAATTCTTTTACAGCATCTATCTTTTTCCCGGTTGAATCAATTAAAACTCCCTTTGTTTCCGGGCGCATAATTGCCAACGGGATTCCGGGAAAACCTCCGCCGGTACCTATATCTAAAAAGCGTGTACATTTTTCAGGGAGATATTTCGTTAGGTATGAGGATAGGAAAATATGATTCTCTATTATTGATTCTACATCCTTACGGGAGATTAAGTTAACTTTTTCGTTTTTTTCCGCTACAAGTTCTGCAAAATAAGCGAGGCGCTCTATTTTTGTAGGATCAGGATTAAAAGCGTTATTCCAATAAAAAGATTGTAACTCCTTATAGTATTGTTCCTGTACGTCAACCATAAGAAATCCTTGCAAATTAGTTTCTCAAATATACCAATAATATAGAAATATCAGAAGGTGTAATTCCCGGTATTCTTGATGCTTGTGCTATTGAGCGGGGTTTTACCCGGTTTAACTTTTCTCTTCCTTCGGTTGAAAGAGCTTTTAATGTTAAATAATTTAATGTTAAAGGAATTTTTGTATCTTCATACCTTTCAAGCCGTTCAATCATTTCGAATTGTCTTTTTATATATCCTTCATATTTTAATTCAATTTCAACTTGTTCAAGAGCAATTGCATCACTTAAAAGAGTTTTCACTTCGGGATATTGTCCAGGCCCATAAAAGTCTATAATTTCTCGTAATGTTAATTCAGGACGTTTACATAGTTTGGAAATAGTTTCGGTGGAATCGATTCCTGAAGATCCTTTTGATTCAAGAAAAGAATTTACATCCCTTGCGTGGAGTTTTACAATGTCAAAAAGCTTTATACTGTCAGAAATAATTTTTTCTCTTTCCTGTACCTTATCATAAATACCACATGAGATTAACCCAAATTCATGACCATATTTCATAAGCCTTCTATCGGCATTATCCTGTCTTAGCAATAACCGGTGTTCCGCCCGCGATGTAAACATACGGTAAGGTTCGTATGTGGATTTCGTTACTAAATCATCAATTAAGACCCCGATATAAGCTTCACTTCTTTTTAATACAAATTCAGGTTTATTTTGGATTTTCAATGCTGCATTAATACCGGCAATAATACCCTGTGCTGCCGCTTCCTCATATCCGGAGGTTCCGTTTATCTGTCCGGCAAAATATAAATTTTTAATAAGTTTCGTTTCCAAAGTAAGATCAACCTGATGCGGCGGGAAGTAATCATACTCCACTGCATAACCGGGACGAACCATTTCAACATTTTCCAAACCTTTTATTTTATTTAAGGCTTCAAATTGAATTTCTGCCGGTAACGATGTTGAAAATCCATTTAAATATATTTGATCGCTGTCTAATCCTTCTGGTTCAAGAAATAATTGGTGTTGTTTTTTATCTGCAAAACGTACAATTTTGTCCTCGATTGACGGGCAGTATCTGGGACCAACACCCTTTATTCTTCCTGTAAACAGTGGGGAACGGTCAAATCCCTTTTCCAAAACTTTATGCACAGATTCATTTGTGAATGTGATATAGCAGCTTAATTGCGGAAGCAATGGGAACTGTCTTAAATCAGTTCTATAGGAAAACGGTTGAGGAATCTCATCTCCCGGCTGCTCTTCAAGAATATCCCAATTAATAGACCCCTTTTTCAGTCTTGGAGGTGTTCCGGTCTTTAAGCGGCCTGCTTCGAAACCCATATTAATCAAAGATTGTGTAATACCCAGGGCTGGTTGTTCACCGTATCTTCCGCCTACTGTGGAATTTAATCCTATGTGCATTAATCCGTTTAAAAACGTTCCCGAAGAAAGTACTAATGCAGAACATTCTATATGTTTGCCTTCTGAAGTAACAATACCTTTAACTTTTTTATCTTCTTCAACAATATCGATAACAGAAGCTTCGACTATTTCGAGATTTTTTATATTTGAAACTAAAGTACAGGCTTCTTCAGAATATAATTTCCGGTCTGATTGGCATCTTGGAGACCAAACAGCCGGACCTTTAGACTTGTTCAGCATTCTGAATTGAATTCCCGTATTGTCGGCGATAATTCCCATCATTCCACCAAGAGAATCGATTTCTCTTACAAGATGTCCCTTTGCTGTACCGCCGACCGCAGGATTACAAGACATCCTTCCAATAGCATACTTATCCATCGTAAAAAGCCCGACACAACAACCCATATTTGCAGCCACGCAAGCGGCTTCCAAACCGGCATGTCCGCCGCCAACAACAATTACATCGTATTTATTCACATTATCTCTTCTTAAACAATCTAAATTCAATATTTAATAAAAATAATCAACTGCTCATCTTTTACACATGAATTGATCCATGAATATAGGCATTTATCGACATTCCTAAACAATATTTGATTAAAAAAGGAAAAATTTCGATTATTTTTGTGTTCCACGTGAAACCGCCAAAATTGTCAAATAATTTTATGGACGATAATAAATCTAAATTTATAGAAAAATCTTCGTTTCACGTGGAACTATTCTCTTCAATATTCCCCTCTTGAGAGGGGACGAAAGGGATGTGTAAACGGGCATAATATAAAAATAATTACTTCCCTATACAGAAATTCATAAAAATATTGTTTAAAATATCATCAGTAGTAACCACACCAATTATCTCACCAAGGCTATTTTCTGCATTTCTTAAGTCAACAGAGATAAATTCCCCGCTTAGTTTATTATAAATAGAATTTTTTGCATGCCCTAAATACTCTTTTGCCTTTTCCAGGCATTGATAGTGCCTTAGATTTGAAACTATAGCCGATTTTTCGCTATAATTTGAACTTCCCATTGACATGCTTATCAGTTTTTTCAGTAAGTCTTCCATGCCCTCGCCAGTTAATGCAGAAACGCATATTTTATCAGAAGTGGGCTTTTGTCGTACAAGATCTATTTTATTAAGGACAACTATAACTCTTTCCTTGTGAACTAAAGAATAAATTTCAGTTAAAATATTATTATCAAACTCTTGACCGGTATCGTAAATAAGTAATATTATGTCGGCATTTTTGATTGCCTCACGGCTTCTTAAAATACCTTCCTTTTCAATTTCATCTTCTGAAAATCTGATACCGGCAGTATCAAAAAGTTTAAATAGAATTCCATCAATTGAGACCTCTTCTCTAATAATATCGCGGGTTGTCCCCGGAATTTTACTAACAATTGCCCTGGATTCCTTAAGAATATAGTTTAGAATTGATGATTTACCTACGTTCGGCTGGCCGACTATTGCTACATTTACGCCGTCTCTAATTACTCTTCCAAAGGAATAAGTACTAAGAAGATCATCTATTTCATGTATTATTTGTTGAATTCTTTTAAGCAGCTCTGAATTATCAATAAATTCTATATTTTCTTCAGCAAAATCCAAACCCAACTCGACAAACGATGAAACATTTATTAAACTTAATCTTAGCTCCTGTACTTTTTGCGAGAGCATTCCATCAAGTTGGTTCCTAGCTCCTTTTAGAGATGCTTCAGTCCTGGAATTTATAACATCTGCAACAGCTTCTGCCTGTGCCAGATCAATTCTGTTATTCAGAAATGCGCGTTTTGTAAATTCTCCCGGCTCGGCTAATCTTACATTCTTTTTCACAAGAAGTTCTATAATCTTCCCAGATATTAAAGGGCTGCCGTGAGAACTTATTTCAACGCTGTCCTCGCCAGTATACGAGTTAGGGCTTCTAAAAATTGATACTATGACGTCGTCAATTGTCTTGTCGCCATCTGAAATTATTCTGCCGTAATGAATTGTATGGCTTAATGCGTCGGAAAGTTTAATCTTTCCATGAAAAATTGAATCGACTGATTTTAAAGATTGTTTTCCGCTTAATCGTATTACTGAAATTGCACCTATTCCGGGAGGTGTAGCAAGAGCGACAATTGTATCTTCAATGAAATTGCTCACAGTTAACAAGCCTATGGCTTAGTGGATAAATTGATTTTAAAATTTTTTCTCCCAATACATTGGGAGTGTAAATTTTCAAATTTAAGTTTGCAAAATTAAGCAAATTCACATAAAATAACAATTGACAAAATGGATTGCAAATGATGTATTACTTGAGCAATTGAACACTCTGCCAATCGATATAAAGTATTTGACAAAAAATCAGTATATTATAAATTACTCGTCATTAACTATGCCATTTTGTCATACTGTCTAATAAACATGCTTTTATTAAGCAATTATATAATAGAGAGTTAGAGTACTATATACTTATGGCATTTAACTTGATGCGCCAAATAATGTAAAGGTGATATTAAAATAATTAAATATTTTAATGAAAGGAGATAAAATTATGTCTATAGTAAAATGGAATCCGGCTCGCGAATTGCTTAATGTTGAGCGTGAAATAAATATACTTTTCAACTCGTTTGGTGGAAAATTTGGCCTTTCGGAAACATCGAATAATGATGAATATCAGAATGCTGTTTGGTCGCCGTTGACTGATATCTCGGAAGATAAAGATAACTATGTTCTTAGACTTGACCTTCCGGGCGTAAATAAAGAGGACGTTAAAATTTCTTATTCGGGTGGACAGCTAAATATCAGCGGTGAACGCAAGCAGGAAAAAGAAACTAAGGAATTTAAATTTCACAGGGTCGAAAGAGTCTATGGAAAATATTTCAGGTCATTCGCTTTGCCCGGCGATATAAAAGACGATAAAATAGACGCGGAATTTAAAAACGGACAATTGTTAATTACAATACCAAAGGCAGATGAGACAAAGCCCAAAGAAATATCAATTAAATTTAATTAACTTATATTATTAATAAAAATAAATTATTTTTGAAAGGGTAGCTGTTACAGTTACCCTTTCATTTTTAAGTGATTAAATTTTAATTGATGTTTTTAACAAGTTTTAACTCCGGGTAAATAAATGGAATATAAAGATTACTACAAAACACTTGGTGTGAATAAAAATGCAACTGCTGAAGAAATAAAGAAAGCTTTTCGTCAGTTAGCAAAAAAATATCACCCGGATAAAAATCCCGGAAATAAATCCGCTGAGGAAAAATTTAAAGAGCTTACAGAAGCTAATGAAGTTCTTAGTGATAAAGAGAAAAGAAAAAAATATGATATGCTGGGAGCTAATTGGAAGCAATATCAAACTTCCGGCAGTGCAGATGGTAATGATTGGTCTAACCAATTCAATTCCGGGGGTGGCAGAAGGTCTTACGATTTTTCTTCCAATACAGGCGGAATGTTTGAAAGTGAAGGAGGTTTTTCCGATTTCTTCGAAAGTTTTTTTGGAGGCAGCTTAAAAGACAAAACCCGGACAAATACAAGAACACAATCCAGAAAAGGACGGGATTATGAGTCGAAGTTAAGCGTATCTTTAAATGAAGCATATTCCGGTAGTGAGCCGGAATTTAAAATTAATGGTAAAATATTAAAAGTGAAAATAACACCCGGTATTGAGGATGATAAAAAACTCCGGTTGAAAAACCAGGGTGGTGAAGGAACACGCGGCGGTGAAAAAGGAGATTTATATTTAACTATAAATATAAAAAAACATCCTTTATATGATAGAAAAGGAGATGATCTTTATTTTAATTTAGATTGTGACCTCTATACTGCAATACTGGGCGGAAAAAAACAATTAAAAACGCTTGACGAAAAAACTATAAACATAACAATACCTAAAGAAACAGATAATGAAACAATATTAAGGATGAAAGACCTTGGAATGCCGAAGTCAAATGGCGGTAAAGGAGATTTGTTCGTGGCAATAAAAGTTAGGATTCCAAAAAACTTATCATCTGAAGAAAAATCATTATTTGAAAAATTAGCAAACATCAGAAAATAATTACATAAAATATCAAATTCCAAAGGACTAAAAATGGATTCAAAACAGGTTAGTACAAAAAAATATGAATTTAAAGCCGAAGTTAAACAACTGCTTGATATATTGGTTCATTCATTATATACGAGCCGTGAAATATTTTTACGAGAATTAATTTCAAACGCCTCCGATGCGCTGGACAAATTAAGATTTGAATCTACCCGCGGTACGGAAATTACAGATAAAGATTTGCCCCTTGAAATAAAAATTGATTTCGATGAAAAGAATAAATTATTAACTGTTACCGATACAGGCATAGGGATGTCCCGCGATGAAGTAATAAGTAACATTGGAACGATTGCAAAATCCGGCTCGGTAGAGTTCCTGAAACAATTGAAAGAAAATCAAACCGATACAAATAATATAATTGGCAAGTTTGGCGTTGGATTTTATTCTGTTTTTATGGTTGCCGAAGATGTAGTAATAAAAACAAAATCTTTTAGAGTTGGCGAACCTGCAATTGAATGGCAGTCAAATGGTTTGGGTGATTATGAAATTGCAGAACTTGATGGAAATATCAACCGCGGTACAAGCATCGAAATTCACTTAAAAGATGATGCAAAAGAATTTACAGAAAAGTACAGGCTTGAAACCATAATTAAAAAGCACTCTAACTTTATTTCTTTCCCGATTTATTTAGGCAGTGAAAAAATTAATACCGTTGCAGCCCTTTGGCGGGAACCTAAAACATCGGTAAAGAAAGAACAGTATAATGAGTTCTATAAATTTTTAACTTATGATTCCGAAGAACCGGAAGATGTAATTCACATTTCAATCGATGCTCCGATTCAATTTAATTCATTGATGTTTATTCCGAAAAAAAGCTTTGATTTCTTCGGCTACAATAGAGAAGAATATGGATTGGACTTATACGTTAGAAGAGTTTTAATACAGCATAAGAATAAAGATTTATTGCCGGAATATTTAGGCTTTGTGAAAGGCGTTGTTGACTCAGAAGACTTACCGCTGAATATTTCAAGGGAAACCCTTCAGGAAAATATTATTTTCACAAAAATTGCGCAGAATATTACAGGTCAGATTTTATCTTATTTGATAAAAAAAGCTAAAGATGAACCTGAAAAATATGCTGAATTCTGGAAAGAACATGGCAGGATATTTAAACTCGGATATTCGGATTTTACCAATGTTGAAAAGTATAACCAGCTTTTAAGATTCAACTCGTCAGCTAATACTGATGCCGGCGGATTAACTTCGTTGGAAGAATATATCTCAAGATTTAAAGAAGATCAGAAAGAAATTTACTATGCCTTTGGCAGCAGCAGGGACGCAATAAACCAGGACCCGCATCTTGAAATATTTAAAAACAAAAACCTGGAAGTATTTTACTTATATGATCCTATAGATGAGTTTGTTTTGAGTACACTTAGAAAGTATAAGGATTATGAATTTAAGTCAGTTGATTCGGTAGACCTGAAAAACTTTGATAAATATAAAGATACTGAAGAGAAAAAAGTCGAGCCTGAAGAGTTAAGCAAGGAAGATGAAAAGCATTTTGACAGCTTATTAAGCAGGATAAAAGATATTTTAGGCGACAGGGTTGTAGAGGTTAAGGAATCAAAAAGGTTATCCGGAAGCCCAGCAATACTTGTTAACCCCGATGATACCATGTCGTCAACCATGCAGAAAATTATGCGGATGACCAATAAAGATATAAATATTCAGAAAAAAGTGTTTGAAATAAACAGGGATCATAAATTAATTAGAAATCTGTTGAAGGTATTTAAATCAAATTCAAAAGATGAATATATATCTAATGTTGTAGAAGAACTTTTTGAATCCGCTCTTCTTTTGGATGGGAGCTTAAATGATCCTCATAAGCTTGTAAGCAGGCTTAACCAACTGCTTGAACAATCGAGCGATTGGTATACGGAGATTAAAAAATTGTAGTCTAATGCAGGCCGACTTGCCAAGTCGACCTTTGTTTAAGAATAAGGAAAACCGATATGGCATTTAATTTTAACAAATTCACTGTAAAAGCACAGGAAATTGTACAAGCTGCAACTGAGATAGCACAGAATTATAATAACCAGGTAATTGAACCCGAACATGTTCTCGGTTCGCTGGTTCAGGAAAGCGGAAATATAGCCGATACGGTAATTCAAAAGACAGGCGGTAATATCAGCCGTTTAAAAATAAAGGTAAATGAATTACTTCAAAGTTTACCAAAAGTAAGCGGTGCAGGTATCGGCAGCCAGTCAATGTCAAACGACACTGCAAAGCTTTTCGATGAAGCCGCTGTGGAGGCACGTAACTTGAAGGATGAATATATTTCCACTGAACATATTCTTTTGGCTTTGTCAGCAAGTGACACTAAAGCAGGCATGCTTTTAAAAGAAAATGGAATATCGCACGGTGAAATATTAACAGCTCTTAAAGATGTTAGGGGTACACAGCGGGTCACAACGCAAAACCCGGAAGATACGTATCAGGCTCTTGAAAAATACGGCAGGGATCTAAACGAGCTGGCAAAAGCCGGTAAGCTGGATCCTGTTATAGGGCGCGATGAAGAAATTAGGAGAGTGCTTCAGGTCCTTTCGAGAAGGACAAAGAATAACCCGGTATTAATTGGAGAGCCGGGTGTTGGTAAAACTGCAATTGCGGAAGGTATTGCTCACCGGATTATTTCCGGTGATGTTCCTGAAAATTTGAAAACAAAAAGAATAGTTGCGCTTGATATGGGCGCCCTTATTGCGGGGACACAGTTTCGCGGGCAGTTTGAGGAGAGAATGAAGGCTGTTTTAAAAGAAGTTCAGGATTCAAACGGAGAAATAATTCTTTTCATAGATGAACTGCATACACTTGTAGGCGCCGGAGCGGTTCAGGGTTCGATGGATGCAGCTAACATTCTGAAACCGGCTTTAGCCCGGGGTGAATTACACGCAATTGGCGCTACAACGCTGAATGAATATAAAAAATATATAGAGAAGGATGCCGCACTTGAGAGAAGGTTTCAGCCGGTTATTGTAAGTGAACCATCCGAAGAAGATACTATTTCAATTCTTCGTGGTTTAAAGGAACGCTATGAGGTTCATCATGGCGTTAGAATAACCGATGGGGCTATTGTAGCGGCTGCACAACTTTCTAACAGATATATAGCAGATAGATTTTTGCCCGACAAAGCTATCGACCTGATAGACGAAGCAGCTTCAAAAGTCAGGATTGAGATTGATTCAATGCCGGAAGAACTTGATACTGTGGAACGGAAAATAAAACAGCTTGAAATTGAGCGGGAAGCTTTGAAAAGGGAAAAAGATGAAGCTTCTTCAAAACGTCTTGAAGAACTTAAGCAAGAGTTAAGCGGACTTACTGAGGAAAGAAATAAGTTCCGGCTGCACTGGAATCTCGAAAAAGAAAAAATTCAGAAGATTCGTACTATGAAAAGCGAAATTGAAAATTCTAAATCTTTATCCGATAAGTACGAACGCGAAGGTGACCTTGGAAAAGTTGCGGAGCTTAGATATGGAAAAATTGTAACACTTGAAAAGCAGTTAAAAGAAGAAACTCAAAAGCTTTCTGAAATTCAGAAAGACGAGAAGATGCTTAAAGAAGAGGTACATTCCGAAGATATTGCTGAAATTGTTTCTAAATGGACAGGGATCCCGGTAACTAAAATGCTTGAGAGTGAACGAAGTAAACTACTGCGTTTGGAAGATGAACTACATAAACGGGTAGTTGGACAGGATGAAGCCGTTTACGCTATTGCGAATGCTATTAGAAGATCGAGAACAGGACTTCAGGATGTTAACCGTCCACTCGGCTCATTCATATTTCTTGGAACGACAGGCGTAGGAAAAACCGAACTTGCACGTGCGCTGGCAGAATTTCTGTTTGATGATGAACATGCAATGATAAGACTTGATATGTCTGAATACATGGAAAAATTTTCCGTTTCCAGGTTGATTGGCGCCCCTCCGGGATATGTGGGTTATGAAGAAGGAGGTCAATTGACGGAAGCGGTGAGAAGAAGGCCCTATTCTGTTGTTCTTCTTGATGAAATTGAAAAGGCTCATCCGGATGTTTTTAATGTTCTCCTTCAGGTTTTGGATGACGGGCGATTAACCGATAACCAGGGAAGAACCGTGAACTTTAAGAACACGATTATTATTATGACTTCCAATCTGGGTTCACATCTTATTCAGGAAAAGCTGGAAAATATTCCTGAAGACGAAATTGAAAATGCAATGGGTGATTTAAGATTTAAACTTATTGAGCTTTTAAGGAAAACAATCCGCCCTGAATTTTTAAATAGGATTGACGAAGTTGTATTATTCAAACCTTTGACAAGAGAAGAGATCAGAAAGATAGTTGATATTCAAATCAGCAGTGTTCAGAAGATGTTGAGCCAAAAAGAAATTACCATTGATATTGATGATGAGGCTAAAGATTGGCTGGCAAAGCTTGGATACGATGTTACTTTTGGCGCCCGTCCGCTTAAAAGGACAGTCCAACGTCATCTTATAAATCCTTTATCGCAGGAATTATTAGCCGGTAATTTTGAGAATGGTGATAAAATACACATTACTCTTGGGGAAACGGGGCATCTGGAATTTAAGAAAAATAATTAAAAATATTATTTCTTTTATTTTTCTTTAATTAATTTCCCATGTTAAAATATAACACATCTTTCCTTTATAAGTTTTTATGCAAATGCTAAGAGAAATATTAAACGATTTGGTTAATGATACTATCCGTAAACGAGGGCATCTTTATTTTCAAAAAGGGGCGGTAAGTGATTTGAAATATTCTTCACATAAGGCGACAGCTTCAGTCGAAGGAACTTTTATCTATGAAGTAGAAATTGAATTCGATGAAAAAAAGCGTCCGGTAAGCTGCGTTTGTACATGTCCTTATAACGAAGGAGGCAGCGCTTGTAAACATATTGTGGCTGTTTTATATAGATTAGACGAAACAAAATTTTTTAAAGATCTAATTTATGTTTCTTCTGATTACGAGAATAATATTCCAGGTTACTTTGAGAAGAAATTATCTCCGCAGGAACTGCTAAAACGGGATATGAGATATATTCCGAATAACCAGGAAATTACATTATACGGGAAAAACAAAAGCAGGAAACAATGGCTGGCTGAAATAGCGGAACAAAAAGAAGCGGCAAAATTCAGCGCGTTTAAAAATCAAATAGATGTTTTAATTAATAAAGAAAACAAAAAAAGTTCCGCACCCGGTTATAAAATTGCCTATGCGGTTGAACCCAAAGGATACAATACAAATATTTATGTATTGCGGCAAAGATTAAAAAAGGATGGAACTATTTCAGGTTCAGAAGTTATATATACTCCTAATTTTGATACTTTACCGGAAGTATCGTTGCAGGAAAAATTAATCATTGAGCGCATATCGGGGCATTCGGGTGAATACTCCGTTGATCTATTTCCGGCAGATTTTCACCGTGCTCTTTCCACTGAACAGTTAAATAAATCTTATTTATTTTCGGAAATACTTTCCTTCCTTTCCGAAAAAGAAGTTTATTTATATATGGGGTACAAGCAAATTGGAAAGAGAATTTATATCAGCAGGGATTTGGGCTCAGCCGGGCTTTTAATTGATGAAGAGGGAGATAATATTTCGTTAAATCTCAGATTTTATTTTAAGGGCGAACAGATAAAAGCCGGGACACGGGTAATGCCTATCCTGAATAATCCTTTATGGGTAATGATAGATGATAATATCTTTAAGATTTCAAATCTGACTTATTACCAGTTTTATAATTTCACATGGGAATCAAAAAAAATTTTGTTTCCCAAAGCTTACCTGGAATATTTTGAAGAAAATTTTCTGCCGCAGCTTGTAAAAAACCTGCCGTTAGATTCTGATAAATATAAAGTTGAAGAAATATCTTCTTCTCCTAAAAAGAGAGTATATCTGGAAGAGGATGATTCTCGTTTGAAGATAATTTTAAAATTTGCCTACAATGATTTTGAAGTAAACTTCAATAATAATGAAACTAACTCTTCCTTTTTTAAAAAGGGGAAAATTGTCCGGATTGTCAGAGATATTATTTCGGAAGAGAAAGCCCGGCAGGAGGTCAGGCAATTTAACTTAAAAGAAATAGATGAAGGAATATTTACCACGCGTAAGAACCCTATCGATTTCTTATTCGGGGCGCTTCCAATCTTAAAAGAGATGGGTTATGAAATTTTTGGCGAATCGAATTTAAGCAGGTATAAAGTAAATACTTCAAAGCCGTCATTTTCATTTGCGGTAAGTTCAGGTATAGATTGGTTTGATGTAACTACGGATATCAGGTTTGATGAGGCTGCGGCTTCCTTTGAAGAACTATTAAATGCCATTAAACATAAAAGAGAATATATTCAACTGAATGATGGTTCGTTAGGGATTTTACCGCAGCAATGGCTAAATAAGTTTGAAAGAGCCCTTGCTTTTGCCGATTCAAAAAATGATCAATTAAGGTTTTCAAAATATCAAATAAATGCGCTTGACGGTCTTATTAAAGAAGCTGAAAAAATTGAAACCGATAGAGAATATAAAGAACATCTTGAGCTGCTAAACTCCTTTGAAAAAATTAAAAAAAAGAAGGTTCCTTCAAATTTTAAAACTGTTTTACGTCCATATCAAAAATCCGGCTTTGATTGGCTTTATTTTCTGAAGGACTACGGCTTTGGAGGCATACTTGCAGATGATATGGGACTTGGCAAAACAATTCAGGTTTTAGCGCTTCTTTTAAATGAGAAAAAAAACATAAATAAATTACCTGATTTGGTTATTGCTCCCACTTCCGTTGTTTTTAATTGGCTGAGTGAAGCTGAGAAATTTGCACCCGGGTTAAAAATTTTGAATCATACCGGGAATAGCCGTATTAAAGAGAATTTACTTCATTTTGAAAATTACGATGTAGTATTGACGAGTTATCCTATAGTTCTCAGGGATATCGCAATTTTTAAGGAAAGGGAATTTAATTATATAATTTTAGATGAATCACAAAAAATAAAAAATCCTCTTGCCAAAACCTCTAAAGTGATAAGAACATTAAGTGCGCAGCACAGGCTTTGTTTAACAGGAACTCCGATTGAAAATAATTTAAATGAACTATGGTCGCAATTATCTTTTCTTAATCCCGGTATGCTTGGTTCTTTAAACAAATTTCAGGAAGCTTTTGTTAAACCGATCCAAAAAGTTGACGACACTTCTGCGGCAGAATATTTAAGGAAAACTATATATCCTTTTATTTTAAGAAGGACAAAAAATATAGTTGCCAAAGAACTTCCCGCAAAATCGGAAATTATACATTATTGTGAAATGGACTCATTGCAGCAAAAAACTTATAATTTATGGCGGGATTCCATCAGGGATGAAATTGTTAAGGAAATTGAAAAAAAGGGGATTAAAAAATCCGGCATTAAAGTAATTGAAGGGCTGCTCAGGCTCCGGCAAATTTGCAATCATCCTTTGCTTGTTAAAAATAATTATACCGGTAAGTCCGGTAAGTTTGAAGA